>Ga0075424_100006254_pt1 | contig 11466 bp, 7 predicted proteins | sample SoiMethybrSBSTD3_FD_75301 | JGI IMG/M metagenome (GOLD analysis project Ga0075424, IMG submission 75301) | Bulk soil microbial communities from a Populus tree surrounding site in Tennessee, USA - Soil MetaG P. TD hybrid SBSTD3 | ecosystem: Environmental > Terrestrial > Soil > Tree plantation...
GGCGACAGGCGACAGGCGACAGGCGACAGGCGACGGGCGACGGGCGACGGGCGACGGGCGACGGGCGACGGGCGACGGGCGACTCGGCTTTAGGAATCCTCTGTCGCCAGCCGCAAGTAAGGGAATCCCGGCCGATTCCCTAATCCCTTGGTCCCCAGCAGTCGCCAGCCGCCAGCCGCCAGCCGCCAGCCGCCAGCCGCCAACAAACGGGCTGGCGTTTGCAGACCAACTTGGGGACTTTCCCCGCGTCTCCGACCGACCCCCATACCGTGCCCCATGCCCGACCTCCCTTTCCGCTCACTCACTGTTGGCGTCGCCTCGGTCCTCATTGCCTGCCAACAAGCACCGCAGACCAACGCGTCGGCGAATGAGCTGAACGGCCAACCCCGGCTCCCCACCGGAGCCCATCTAGACCCAGTGAGGACGTCCTGGCCTGTGGGCTCGATGCCCCTCGCCATAGCCTTGGCGCCGGGCGGGCGACAGGTCGTGGTGTTGCTCAACGGCTGGCGCGATCAAGGCATCCAGGTAATCGATCGCCAAACCGGCCATGTCTCGCAAACGGTGTCGCAGCCGGCGACGTTCCTCGGACTCGCGTTCGCCCCCGATGGTCGCTCGCTATACACGTCCGGCGGCAACCAGGACGCGGTCTACCGATACGACTGGGCCGCCGGCCGCGCGACGCTCGCGGACAGCTTCCTTCTCGCAGTGAAACAGCCGAACCGATCGGGCACGTCGTATCCTGCCGGCATCGGTGTGTCGGGGGATGGCAAGCGACTTTACGTGGCCGAGAACCTCTTCGACTCGCTTGCGGTGATCGATGTCGCGTCGAAGCGAGTAGTGCAACGGTTCGCCACCGAGCGCTACCCATACGGCGTCGCGGTCGCGCCGGATGGCCGCGTTTTCGTGTCGGCATGGGGCGGAAACACGATCTCGATCTTCAAGCCGAACAGCGACGGGTGGCTCGACAACGATGGCCGGCTGCGCGTCGGGCGCCATCCATCCGCGCTCGCGCTCTCGACCGATGGTTCACGTCTCTTCGTCGCGTCCGGAAGCACCGACCGGATCACGGTGGTCGATACACGGGCGAAGCGCGTCATCGCTGAGCTCAACGACGCGCCGCCGGCCGGCCCGCGTGAGGGCAGCACGCCTAACGCGCTCGCGCTCGACGCTGCCAGGACGCGACTGTTCGTGGCGGAGGCGGACAACAACGCGATCGGTATCTTCGACCTCTCCGCGAGCACATCGGGCGTCGCCACCGCCACCGGGCGCGACAGCCTGGCGGGCCGACTTCCGACGGAATGGTATCCCACCGCGGTCATTGCCGCGGGTGACACGCTCCTCGTTGCCAACGGCAAAGGAAGGGGCACGTCCCCGAACCGCGACTATCCGCATCCGGGCACCGGCGTCCACACGACGCGGCCGCGGACGTACACCCTCGGTCAGCTCGACGGGTCGGTCATGGCCGCGCCGATCGCGCGCGTCAGCGGCGCGGAGCTGGCGGGCCTGACGCAGCGAGTCGAGCGAGCGAACGGTTGGCGGGACGTCAAGCGTGACGCGCCGTACCCACCGTTCGAGCACGTCGTCTACATCATCAAGGAGAATCGGACGTACGACCAGGTGCTGGGCGACCTGACGCAAGGCGACGGCGACACATCCCTCGTATTCTTCCCACGCGCCAACTCGCCGAACCACCACGCACTCGCTGAGCGGTTCGGCCTGTTCGATCGGTTTTTCGTCAACGCCGAAGTCAGCCCGGATGGACACAACTGGTCGATGGCCGCGTACGCGACGGATTATCTGGAGAAGACGGTGCCTTCCAACTACTCGGACCGCGGGCGCACGTACGATTACGAGGGCACCAACCGCGGAAGCGTCCCGTCCGATGAGGGCGCGGAGGACGCGGCCGAACCGGCGAACGGCTATCTCTGGGACCTCGTGCAGCGTAAGGGACTCACGCTCCGAAACTATGGCGAGTTCGTCGTTCCCGAGGGCGCGAATCCGAACGCGGCGATGCCGTCGGGATATCGCGGCACCAAGCCGTTCCTGGCTGCGAATACGAACCGCGATTTCCCATCGTTCGACATGGACATTCCGGACCAGCGCCGCGCGGACATCTGGCTCAGGGAGTTCCAGCAGTACGTACAGCGCGGCGCGATGCCCTCCCTCGTGATCGTGCGGTTGCCTAACGATCACACGGCGGGCGCGCGCGCCGGCTCGCCCACGCCCCAGGCCTACATGGCGGACAACGACCTCGCCCTCGGCCGCATCGTCGAGGCGATCTCGAAGTCGCCTTTCTGGAAGAACACGCTGATCGCGGTGCTCGAGGACGACGCGCAGAACGGACCGGACCACGTCGACTCGCACCGATCGGTCCTGCTCATGATCTCGGCGTATTCACGAGCCGGGACGACTCACCGCTTCACGAATACCACCGATGTGCTCGCGACGATCGAGGAAGTGCTCCGGCTCGACGCGCTGTCGCAGTTCGATCACTACGGTCGGCCATTGCGGGAGATCTGGACGAAGGAGCCGGACCTCAAACCGTACACCGCGCTCATGCCGTCTGTATCGCTCGACGCGAAGAATCCATCAGGCGGGCGCGACGCGCGCGAGTCCGGAAAGCTGGACTTCGACTTCGAGGATGTGGCCGACGAGGAGGCGTTCAACCATATCCTGTGGCGGACGATCAAAGGCCCGACGGTTCCCTACCCGGGGACAAATCGGATGTCGGCGCTGGAGTGGAAGCGAGGCTGGTAGCGCATGACGCCACGGCGGTGGATCCTCACCGCGATTTCCTTCCTGCTGGCCATTGGCGCATCGGTCTACATCATCCGATCGAGCTGGTTGGAGGAAGGGGCGCGTGTTGGTCTCCCTCTCTGGGGACACCTCGCCTGCCTCACTGCCGCGTTCCTCGAGCTGCTCTGCCGATCGATCAAGATCCGGCTGAGCGGCGCGGCGCTGCGCATCCCGGTCGACCTGCGCACGTCCATGCGTGCGTCGCTCGGCGGTGACTTCGGTGCCGCCATAACGCCGGCGCGGTCCGGGGCGGAACCGGCGCGATTCCTGATCCTGCGTGAGGCGGAGCTCCCAGTCGCCGACGCCCTCGTGATCCTGTTTCTGGAGCTGTTTCTCGAGATGCTATCCCTCGCGGCACTGGCGGTCGCGCTGGCGTTCGCGCTCGGCAGCGCATCGAGCGCGGTACACGGGCTCGTGGCGCTGGTGGGCGGGTATTCGACGTTGGTGATCGGGCTTGGGGTGATTGGCTACACGGCCTCTCGGCGATGGGCCGACGGTCCGGCGCCCGCGTGGTTGCCGCGGCTGGGGATGAGCGATCGGCGATGGCACGCCGTGCAGCTCTCGCTCCGACACTTGCGCGCCAACGTGACGATGATGCGCAGCGCGCGGTGGTGGATCATGGCCTCGTCGCTCGTGTTCTCCATCCTGCACGTGCTGATGCGCTTGACGATTCTGCCGATCATCGTCTTTGCCCTCGGCGCGCGGACGGCGATCGGTCCACTCGTACTCTGGCCCCTCGCCATCTACTACGGCGGAGCTGTGTCGCCGGCTCCCGCGGGCGGAGGGTTGATCGAGCTCGCGTTCCGCGGCGCGCTCAACGATCACATTCCAGCGGCCTTTCTCGGGGCGGCGCTGCTCTGGTGGCGCGTCTACACGTTCTACGTCCTGCTCGTCGGCGGGGCGCTCGTCACGGGCGCTGCCGTCTTGCGGTCACTGAGGCGAGACGGCGTCGCGGACATGGTGACGGAGTAACAGCGGACCATGACCTACGACGCGGGACTCGTCGAGCGCGTGGCCGACACGCTCGCGCAGATCGGCGAGCGCACCGTTAGGCAGAAGAACGTGTTCGGCGGTCGCGGGTTCCTCGCCGGCAAGTCGACGTTCGTGATCGTGTGGGGCGATGGGATGCTCGTAAAAGCCCCGGCCGACGAGTATTCGATGCTGCTCGAGCGGCCCGGAATCGAACCGTTCGCGCCCGGCGGCGAGGCGCCCATGGGTACCTGGGTGGTGGTCCCTGCGGACGCCGTCGCCGACGACCCGGACCTCGCCGAGTGGGTGAGGCGCGGGCTGAAGGGAATACGCCGTTAGGCGGCGCCGTGTCCCTGACGGCTCGGGATGACAACCATCACGGTGCGCACGACCGGCGAACGGCCACGACGTTGCCTCCCTCGCCAGTGGCGGTGGCGCGGTCGATCTCTTGCACGCTCCCACGCATCATCGCGTCGGGCGGCCCCGCGACGCGGATCCGTGCCGTCCGGCTACCGAACGTGAACTCGAGCTCGATCGCGTCGCTACCGCTCGGACGCCACAATCCATTCGCCACCGGATTCGTACGCGCGAGGTCGCGCGCACGATACCACACCCCATCGGCGTTGGCGGGCACGATCTCCGAATCGAGCGCGATGCGGCGAGGCACCTGCCGAAACCCGTTGCGGCTTACCGACGTCGCCGTGATGCCAAGCTCGTAGCACCCCACCGCATTGGATTGCTCCGCCGTGATCGGCGCGCCCGGCGCGGTATCGACGGACTGCGCGGGCGCTGGCGCCGTCTTGGCTTTGGCACTCGGGGCGGCCCGCGGCGCGGCTCCTGCCGCACTCGTCACCACCACGTCATTCAGCGCTACCGGCGAGGCGTTCAGCACGACGTCCGTCTGCAGCGTCTGCCCCGGCGTTACGGTGATGTCACGATCGACCAGCTGATACCCGACACGCCTAACGCTGATCCGGTGGGCGCCACCCTGCAGACCGCTGATAGCAAACTCGCCCGCCGTATTCGTGACGACCGCGGTGGTCGTACCTTCGACGCTCACCGAGGCGCCGGCAAGGCCGTTGTCATTCGCATCGATCACCCGCCCCTTGAGGCCACCGGTGGCCACGCCCGCGGCGTTGGCCGAGGCCTTTGCTTGATCCGGGGGAGCCGAGTCCAATTTCGTGGCCTGTATCGCCGCGAGCTGCTCACGTCGCGGCAGCGCTGCCGCCTGCAGCGGCTGCACCCGCTGCGCCTGGCCCAGTTGCTTGCTGTCCTTTGCCAGCTCGTCAACCGGCTTGTTCGCCGCGACCGCCTTCCCTCGACTGAGCGCGGTGTCACGTAGCACGGTGGTGGTAGCCGCAGCGAATGTCTGGCTCTCGGCTTCTTTCTTGGCCGCGTTCTGGTTCGGATCGCGACGGTTGCCCTCGTTCGCCGCATCAGCGCTCGTCAGCGGGCGTCTCGGAGCAGCTACGCTCGGCGTGCCGACGACGGCGTTGCTCACAGCGCCTAACGAATCAGCCGCGGGTGCCGACGGCACAGATGGCACCGGCGCAGTTGACGCTGCTGCGTCTGCGGCAGCTGGAGCCCTAAAACTTGATCGCTGCATTGTTGCGACCGTCCCGATCCCCACGACGATCGCCGCAGCCGCAGCCAACGACGCTCCGTTGAACCAACGGCGCGGCGCCCGCCGTACCACCAGGTCCAACGGCACAATAGCATCCGCCGCGGCGTCAGCTATGGCGTTAGCTCGCGCGGCCTCCGCCTCCGTGCGAAACGGCGCCTGCTTCGGCACGACCTCCCCTGGAACGCTGTCGAGCGCCGTGAGAATACGCGACGAGGCAGCAATCAGTCCGCGCGCCTCCGCCACCGCGTCGGCACACTCCCGACACTCGGCGACGTGTGCTTCGACTTGCTGCGTCTCGTCTCGAGGCAGCTGCCCGTCGAGCCACGCGTGGATCGTTCCCTCGTCAAGATGCTGCATGTCCTCCTCCTGCTGCGTCACGTCGCCCTTCGGCCTGCATCGCCTCATACGCCTCGGCGAGTCGCCGCCGAGCGCGCGCGAGCGTCGTTCCAATGGAGCCCACCGATAAGCCCAGGGCCTCCGCGATCTCCGTGTAGTCCAAACCTTCCTCGCGCATGAGCAGCGCCAACCTGTCACGCTCCGCGAGTGAATCCACCGCCTTGCGCGCCAGCGCGGCTTCCTGCGCGCGCTCGAGCGTGCCGGGCTCGGGTTGCTCCTCCTCTCGGGCGCGCTCGTCCTCGGCGAGAATCGCGAGGTGTCGCCGCCGCCGCTCGTCCTTGCGCGCCTCATCACGCACGAGGTTCGTCGCGACCGCGAAGAGCCACGAGCGTTCGCTCGAGAGCGAGTCCTGCCGGAGGGCGCGCAGGAAGGTCTCCTGCGCGACCTCTTCGGCCCAGTCTCGGTCGCCGAGACGTCGGGTCAGATACCGCACGAGGGCGGCGTTATAGGTGCGAAACAGTCGCTCGACGTCTTCGTCCTTCACGCGCTCACCGATCGTGTCTCCGGCGCCCAGTCGGGTCGACGAGCAGCACGCTCACCAGCCCGACTCGATCGCCGCAATGTCTCGCGAAGCCAACGTTTCGGCGCCCGCCGCGTCGATGGCGATCGCGATCGTGCGCCCCGCGACGACAACGCCCGGGGTTCCGTCCTTGCCCATGAGGGCGAACGGCGCCCGCAGGTCATCGACTCGCTCGAGCAGCGCGAAATATGCCGCCGAATACGGCTTCACTCGAACGGTGCGCATGTCCGGCACGTATCGTGAGTCCGTCCACGTCGTTCCCATGAGGCTGAACGTTCGCGTCCCGACGCGCCGCGTCGTCGCGCCGCCGAAATCTGCGCTGACGGAGTCGACCGCCGACAGGGTGGTCGCGGCTCGCTGGGCGGCCGCGGCTTTCGCCATCTCGAACTGCCCTTCTCGTTTCGCTTCGGCCGGAGCCGGAGCAGCGGCTGGCGCGTCACGACGGCCGCCCGCCGACGTCCCGGTCACCACGATCTGATCGAGCTGCGCGCTGGCGTTGCCGAGGCGTCGTGTCGGCGGCTGCATCCCCGGCTCGAGCACGAGGTACGACGATAGCTCGGTCGGGATCCCATAACGAGTCCCCAGATCACGGAGCTCCTGATCGAGCTCGGGCGATGAGCCGTTCCGTCGCCGTTCCGCGGACAACCACCCTGTGCGCTGTGCTGCCCAGAGTCTGGCGACGAAGCTGTTCCGCCGGTCCCGCTCTGGGAACCGAACACGCTCGGTCCATGTCACCGGCCCGTCAGGCGTGCGCCCTTCGACGATGACGCGGCCGTCGCCATCCCCAGTGAAGCGCGCGAACAGAATCAAATCCTGACCGGCGAAGATGTCGGCCGGAAGCGTCGGATGCATCTTCGTCAGCCGGACGCCTTCCGCGCGAACGCGCACATCGGTGACGACCGGAGTCGCTATGCGTGAGGCGACGAGGGTCACCGCGCGCTCGACCGACTCGTCGGGACGCACGAACTGAGCAGTCCCGCGACCGTCCACGGCAAGCTGCTCGACGAGCGCCGCATTGACGTCGCTGCCGACGCCGAAGGTGAACACACGGGCTCGACCACGCAGGCGCGACGCGAGCGCCGCGATGCGGTCTGCGTTGCGCTCACCCACCGTCGGCTCACCATCAGTCACGAAGAACACGATCGGCATGCGTGAGTCGTCAGCCGACGTGTCGAGTGCCTCCTCGAGCGCGCCCGAGATGTTGGTCGATCCATCGGGGCGGAGATCGTCGAGGTAGCGGTTCGCCGCATCGATGTTGCGACGCGTCGCCGCCGTGAAGCCGTTCGCGAAGGTTCGCACGTCGGTGGAGAAGTCGATGATCCGGAACCGGTCCTGAGGCCCGAGTGAGGCGAGCATCTGACGTCCTGCCGCGCGAGCCTGCTCCATCTTCTGGCCGCGCATCGAGCCGGAGACATCGACGACGAACGTGAGGTCGCGCGGGGTGGTCCGAGGAGTTATCGCGGGCGGCGTTATGGTGATGAGCGCGAAGCCATCCTCGGAACCGGGCGCGTACGGCAATACCGTTACGGATGCGGCGTTCGTCCGCCGCAGCGGCAGCAGGATCGTCACCTGCGGCGCCTCGCCCGAGGCAGTCACCTCGCGACGGGTGCCGCGATCGTTGACTCGCAGCTCGTTCGTCGGCGAGTAGGGGTTGCCGAATTCATCGCGATTCGTGTAGACGAGCGTGAACAGGTTGCCGGACTCCTGGCTGCCTCGCTGCTGGGCGGCGCCAGAGCTCGCGACGTCATCGTCGATTCGACGCGGCGTGGGTGCGGGCAGCGGAACCGGATGCGGTCGTGGGATGCCAAAGGGCTCGGCACGGGGGCCGGAGCCGCGGAGGTAGTCCACGCGTAGTGCGTTCCCCTCGCGTTCGGCCACGGACTGGAAGCGAACCACGACACGCTTCTCTTCGCCTGGCTGGATCGGGAAGATGCGAGTCCGCAGCATGCCACGGCCCATGTATTCGACCAGGGCGGGATCGCGGTTCCGCCTAACGATGTCCTCGTAGATCCGGCGCGCCTGGTCGGCGGGCATCGTTTCGCCCGAGACGAGCTCGCCGTCGATCTCGAGCTCGAGAGCTTCGAACGCGGCGCCGGCAGGCATCGGGAAGATGTAGTCGGCTTCGCCAATCAGCCCGCCGCGATTTCGGAAGGTTTCGGTGACCTGATACCGGAGCACACGATCCGCCAGCTCCACGCGTACCTGGCTGGATGTGCGCTGAATCACGCCCGGTCCGGGTATCGGGCAGGGCCTGGCCTCCGAGCATGGTCTCGGAATGATGATTCCCTGAGCCACGGCGGCGGTTGAGCCCGAAAGGACAGCTATAACGGCAAGCAAAGCGGCACGCATCGGAGGTTCCTGGTTGGGTCTGATATGGAGACGTCGGAACTCCGGTCGCTTGCACACAGCCGGTATTGGTTACTGGGATTGGTAATCGATTACTGGGACAGGTAATTGGTTACTGGGACTGGTTATAAGTGATTGCGCCGGAAACGGATCGATGACGCTCTGGGTCAGGTCGCGCCGTATCGTGGCATATGATCAACGATCCCGAATACGAGCGCTGGCTTCGTACCGTACCGGCGGAGATCACCCAGGACACCCTTTGGCGCATGACGGCCTATCGATATGCGCTCTATGCGATGTCGAGAGCGCAAGCGGATGTTCCGTTCCTCGAGCAATGCCGCGCAACCCGACCGCACGTTGACCAACTGCTCCGAGCAGTCGGTGCGATTAGCGCAAACCTCGAGGAAGGGTATGGTCGTTCGGGCGCGGCCGACCGCGCACATTTCTACGAATACGCGCTCAGCACGGCGCGAGAAGCACGCGGCTGGTACGACAAGTGTGCTTTAGCGCTGCCCGCCGAGACGCTCGCCTCACGGCTGTCTGTGTTCACGCAGATCATCCGGATCCTCACAAAGACTGTACCGGAAGTCCGCGCCTCCAAGACTCGGTGGCGCCCGAGGCGGGAATCGGACCACAAACCACTATCCGAGCCTAACGAGTAGTGTTCCAATAACCAATTACCAGTTCCAGTAACCAATTACCAGTGAAAGGTCAGCGACGCTCTACTCGGTCACCGACGCGTTTCTGCGCTCCATCTCTTCCGGTAGCCGGGGCCACTCCCCCGCCCGGGCCACGACGCGAACGGAGATGAGCTCCTGGTCGGCCCGGTCGACGGTCCGCTCAAACCGCTCACCCGTCTGGCGCACGGCCCAGCCTAACGAGAAAGCAACCGGAGACCCGCGCGCCGCCGCGCGCTGAAGTCGGCTCGCGATCTGTTCCGTCCGCGCCGAATTGTCGCCTGTCAACACGATCAGAAACTCGTCCCCGCCGAGGCGAATGACGGGCTCCTCGGCTCGCACCTGGCGCATCAGGAAGCGGCTCATCTGCACCAGCACCCGGTCGCCCATCTTGTGGCCGTGGATGTCGTTGTACGCCTTGAAGTAATCGATGTCGATGTAGATACACCCCCAGTGCGACACCTTCTCCTCGCTCATCGAGTCGCCGAGGGCAAGGAGATAGCGGCGGTTGTAGCAGCCGGTCAGCGCGTCGCGGATGCTCTGCTCGCGGAGCTGGAGCTCCAGTTCCTTGCGGCGCGTGATATCAATGAGGATGCCGTGGTAATAGACCTCGCCGGTATCCGGGTCGCGGCACACGTACGTCGTGTCGAGCACCGTGCGACGCTGCCCGTCCGGACGCACGATCGTGAGCTCGAAGTCGCGCACGGCTCCATCACGGTCGAGCAAGGCCATCTCCAGCCCACGGCGATTCGGATCGGCGATGAGGTCGCCGGCACGGAAGCGCGCCAGGTCGCCGACCGACGACACACCGAACATGCGCAGGAACGCGGGATTGGCGTCGAGAATGTCGCCGCTCGCGTTCGTGATGTAGATGCCCTCCTCCAGGTTCTGAACGATCAGGAGGAGCGTTTCGTGGTCATCGAGACTTCGGAAGCGCCGCCCGTCCGTGACGGGATCGCGCTCGGGAGTGGTCACGCTGCGGCTGGTGAGAGACTCGCGTAAGCCAGGCGCGGCTCCCATTTCCCCATCATCGCGATGAATGCCGTCGCGACATCCGCATCGAATTCGGTTCCGACGCCGCGCTCGATGTATGCGAGCGTCGCCGCGGGTTCCCACGCGTCGCGATAGGGCCGCTTCGTCCGCAACGCATCGTACACGTCGCAGACGTGTACCAGCGTGCTCGCCTTGTGGCAGTCACAGCGAAAGTGTCGATCGGGATAACCGCCGCCGTTGATCATGATATGGTGCTCGAAGGCCACGAGCGCCGCCACGTCCAGCTTCTGGTCACTCTGGAGAATGAGTCGCGCACCTTCGACGGTATGCGACCGCATCAGCGACCATTCCTCGGGCGTGAGCTTGCCGGGCTTGGTAAGGATGTCCTTGGGAACGCGCACCTTTCCGAGGTCGTGCAACATACCTGCAACCCCGTACGCGCGCACCTCCCTCGGTGACAGTCCCATGAACTCGGCGAGACCCATCGACAACACTGACACGTTGAGCGCGTGCGTCGTCGTGTACTGATCGAATTCCTTCAGCTGCAGGAGCGGCAGAAGGACCTGACTGTCGCCGTGCATCGCGACGGACAACGAGCGCACAATGGACTCCGCCTCGAGGAGCGGAATCTCTTCCCTATCGTTGACTTCGTCGTGCACCCAGCGGATCGCATCCACCTCGGCGTTCAGGTCGAGAAGCGACGGCTGCTCTGCGAGGTGGACAGCGGCGTCGGGCACCCGTACGTCGCTCGAACCGCGCACACCGACGGCACCGAACCGGATTGCGGTTGGCCCGTTGCCTCGCGGAACGTTCGCGGGCGCGTTGGCGGCGGCGATGGCAGTGAACGCCGAGACTCGTGCGAGCACGTCCTCCAGAAAGCCGACGTACGCATCGCGCTCGACCATGTCCCCAAACTCGAGGCGCTGAACCCCAACGTTTGCGAGCTTCAGCGCCCACTCCCAGTCGGTCAAACCTCGGATCGCCTGCTGTCCGTAAACGACTTCGCTGCCGAGGAACGAAAAGCTTGGCCTTGGATCGGCCTGCTGCAGCTCGCGAAGAATGTCGAAGGACGCGACGGCTGCGCGCGCGCGCGCCGGATGGCCTTCGGCGTAGAGCGACATGGTCGCCAACGCCTGCGCCATCGA
>Ga0075424_100006256_pt1 | contig 11465 bp, 5 predicted proteins | sample SoiMethybrSBSTD3_FD_75301 | JGI IMG/M metagenome (GOLD analysis project Ga0075424, IMG submission 75301) | Bulk soil microbial communities from a Populus tree surrounding site in Tennessee, USA - Soil MetaG P. TD hybrid SBSTD3 | ecosystem: Environmental > Terrestrial > Soil > Tree plantation...
AGGGGGAGTTGAACCCCCAAGGTGCTAAGCACCGGCGGATTTTGAGTCCGCTGCGTCTGCCAGTTCCGCCATCCCGGCTTAGTGCTGCAATAGGTTACAGCCACCACAAATTCCTGTGGAGGTAATTGTAGAGGCTGTGTTACGCTCGTCACCGTGAGCTTATATCGTCGCGGCAGTGTATGGTGGAGTCGCATTGAGCTAAACCACACTGTACATCAATTCTCAACGCGATGTCGAAGTAAACACGAGGCGCGAAGCATTGAAGCTGCAAGACGGACGGAACTGGTAAAGGGCCTTGTTGGGTTATCATCTCCGACCTTTGGAGAGTTCAGCGCGAGATTCATCAACTCCCTGCCCGGTCGCGTTGCACGACAGACCTACCGCTTTTATATCACGCACTGGCGACCGCTTTACGACTTCGAGCCTCTACACGATTGCCGGCTGGACCGAATCAACGCGGCAGTCGTTCAAGACTTCGTGGAGCACCGGCGCAAGACTGTTGGGACTACCACAATTAACCATAACCTGCGCACTCTCAGGCGCGCGCTGAAGCTGGCGGAAGAGTGGAACGTCATCACCAAGGCCCCGAAGATCCGCCTCCTCGCCGGCGAACATCAACGCGATTACGTTCTGCGCGATGAGACCATCTACAAATTCGAGCAGGAACCGGATCTTATCGGCAAGATCGTGCCCCTCCTCGTTGACACTGGCCTTAGACGCGGTGAGGTATGCGCGTTGAAATGGGAGCAGGTGAACTTCGAGGAGCGATGGGTATACATCCCGAAGGGCAAGTCGAAGTTCGCGCGTCGGAAGATACCGCTAACGAAGCGTGCGGAGAAGATACTCCGCGAACTGCCGCGCGATGGGGAGCATGTTTTCATCCTTCAAAAACCGAAACGAAAACGTGGTATCACCGGCGATTGGCTCTCGCATGCTTTTCAAAGGGTCCGGGTGAAGCTGGAATTACCCGAGGAGTGCGTTTTACATTCTACCCGGCACACTTTCTGTACCCGTCTTGGCGAGAAAGGCGCGGACGCCTTCGCTATTCAACGCCTCGCGGGACATTCCAGCATCGTGATTAGCCAAAGATACGTGCATCCGGCTGCAGCTCGTCTTGACGCTGCCATTGCGCTGCTCGAGTAAGTCACGCATTCGATTTTTTCATTTTTGCCCTTCCTTGTACAATTCGCCGGGTGAATGGATTAGATAGCAGGCTTGTTTGGATCTACATCGGCATCGGAGTGATCGCCAACGTAATCATATGGCGGCTCATCCTAAAGACCTCTACCTCTACTTGTTCCAAGTGGCTTTCGTGGTATTTCTTTGCGTATCGGCGGCAGAGTGCCTTCTGTTCTGGAACTTGAAGCAGGCTCTTCCTGGTATTCTCGCTGCTATTCTCATTTTGTTGGTGCTGTCGCTCATTCTAAGTATTTTCGCCATAAGCGAAGCTCACAATCTATCAGCAAAAAATATCGAACAGACCAAAGTCAAACTTCAAAACACGATTGATGAAGCCAAGTCAAAACTCAATGTTCCGTGAATTCGTTGCCGGCTATCGTGCCGGAAATTGAAATTGCTGCCGAGTGTTCGATTCAGGACGGAGTAAAGGTCCCGGTCCAAGGATCTCCCTGGGCTCCCATTCTCGGCAGCAACCTGGTTGGTTATTGTCCAAACTGTCCGAACTTCGGAACGTTGATAGCGGGCTGATCGTTGGACTTGCTGTAATGTTCGCCACTCAATCCGCCACAGCCCGTTCCCAGACCGAATGCGGGTGTTGTCTTCGCTCATGATGACAACGTTGCTAATTTCACTCTTTCTTACGACACCTGGCGCAGCGGAGATTTCACTGTAACTTGGCGTACTCCGCCTTGGCTTCTTTCAGGATGGGGATGTCAGGGTCGGCGTCTTTCCATTCACTGCGGCAGCCCCATCCGGCGCAGCAGGTCGGCGTAGCGGGGGTCGGAGCGAATCCCGTCCCAGAACGGGTCTACTGCTAGAAAGGGCATGTTGCTCGAATGCTCCTCATAGGCCTTTTCGAGCAACCGGAACGCCTCGTCCTTGTCGCCGAGTGCCGCATAAATCTCCGCAACTTGATAGAAATCAACATAAGCGTGCGAAGCCAAGTCCTTGAATTGTTGGGCGATCTTCAGCGCATCAGCCCGCCTGCCCGAGACCGCATAAATCCAACCAATGCCACTAGCAATCAACTTGTTCTCCGCTGCAACAACTTTGGCTTGCACAGGTATTTTGTCTTCTTCGGCAATGGCCTGCGCGTACGCGCCCTTCAGAGTGTATGCATGAGCCATGTCATGCCGAATCCAAGCAGCGTTAGGATCAAGGTCGAGTGCTTTCCGCTGCTGAGCAATCGCCTCGTCGTATCGCCGCATGACTAGATAGGTATACGCCAGATCGGCAACTATTTGCGGTGACAGCGGGTCAATCTCCAGAGCGCGCATTCCCTCGGCGATGCTCTCATCAAAGCGCGCTCTGACGAGAAGCAATTCGGAATACCCGTGATGCGAGATAGCACTGTTGGGGTTTAACTCGACGGCCCGCTTGAATTCGCGCTCGGCACTTGGCCAGTCCCAGCCAAAATAATATTGTGCGCGTGCCAGTGCTGCATGAGCTTCACCAAGACTGTCGTCGAGTTCAAGCGCCTTCATTGCCGCTGCTCTTGCTTTCGGCCCAGCTTCGCTAGGTGGTAGATAGGTTAGCCAGCCGCCAAGTTCGACGTAAGAGTCAGCCAGACTTGCGTAGGCGAGAGCGTAGTTGGGATCTTTGGCGATCGCCTGTTGGAAATACTCGATGCCTTTCATTAGCCCATCGTAAGTCCCCTTGTTGGCGTGATAGCGGCCATTCAGATAAAGCTGATAAGCCTCAGGATTTGCAACATACGTTTTCGCCGAACGTGTCTTCTCTTCGCTCGTGAGCCGCACCCGCAGATTTCCAGAAATCGCAGTTGCAATATCCTGCTGGACTGAAGTGATGTCAGCCAGCTTCCGGCTGTAATGCTCACCCCAAAGCTGTTTGTCCTCGCGTGCGTCCACGAGTTCGACGCTGACTGAGAGATCGTTGCCTCGCTGAATGACCCTCCCCATGACCAACGCCTCCACGCCAAGCTCCCTCGCCACCTTCTTGGGCTCGATCTCGCGCTGCTTGTAATGGAAGGCGGAAGTACGAGAGATCACCTTCAGATTTGGGAGCCCCGACAATCTGTCGATCACGCCTTCCGTGATTCCATCGTTCAAGTATTCCGCGTTTGGATCACCGCTGGCATTAGAGAAGGGCAGTACAGCAACCGAGTTGATGGGCACGTGACCACCGATGCCTAAATAGAACGCTACCACCGCAACGATGGCGATGACGAACACGAAAGCTACCGCGCCGATCAACATGGTTCGACGTGACCAGCGGGGACTTGCTGTGTCACTCGATACCGCCTTACCCGATTCTGTGTCCCGCTTCAGGCGTCGGAGATCAGTGCGAATCTCGGAGGCATGCTGGTATCGCAGGCTGCGGTCTTTCTCCAAACACTTCGTAACAATCCGTTCAAGTTCGGCTGGTAGATCGGGATTCAGTCGGACTGGAGGAACCGGAGCGCGGTTCAGAATCGCATCGAACATCACCCCTGAACTCTCTCCACGAAACGGAAGCTCACCTGTCGCCATCTCGTAGAGGACGGCCCCGAATGAGAACATATCGGTGCGGGCGTCCAACTCTTTGGCACGCACTTGCTCCGGGGACATGTATGCGACGGTTCCGAGCGTCGAGCCGGGGCTGGTAAGGTTCTCATCGGCCATGTTGATCATGGTTTCAGTTTTTTGTGCCGCTACTTGGCTCGCGGAACCGGGAACGCTAACTTTCGCCAGCCCGAAGTCGAGAATCTTGGCGTGTCCACGTTCAGTGACAAAAATGTTAGCAGGCTTGATGTCGCGGTGGACGATTCCCTTGGCGTGAGCGGCGTCCAGTGCGTCTGCAACCTCAATCACCATACTTAGCAAGGCATCCGTTTCGATTGGTTTCCCTGCGATGCGGTGTTTCAGCGTCATACCGTCCAGAAACTCCATGGCTATGAAGCACTGGTCACCGTGCTTCCCGATTTCGTAGATGGTGCAGATATTGGGATGGTTGAGCGCAGACGCAGCACGCGCCTCGCGGCGAAAGCGTTCCAATGCCTGTGGGTCTCGCGCCAGTTCATCCGGCAGAAATTTCAAAGCCACGAAACGCCCAAGCTCAGTGTCCTCAGCCTTGTAAACGACACCCATCCCACCGCCGCCCAACTTCTCGATGATGCGGTAATGCGAGATGGTCTGACCGATCATGATTGAGAGGTTTACTGCGGCAGTCCCACCTTCCGCACCAACTCAAGAAACCGTGGGTCGGAACGCAAGGGGTCGAGTTGGAAGTTAGTCTTCAAGCCCTCCAGTAGCCAATCGCGCTCCTCATAAGCTGTGTTGAGCCACCGGAACGCCTGATCTTTGTCTCCCAAGTCGGCATACAGGGTAGCAATCATTAATGGAGAATAGTAGCCGGTCTTGCGTTGCGCTTGCCGGATTTCAATACCTCTGGTGAGAGCGCTCTTCCAACCCGCTGAACGAAATCCTTGCTCCATGGCCGAAGCGAAATCAGATTCGTTCCGGTCACCGGAGAGCTGTCCATAAGCCTTCCATTCTTCAATAAACTGCGGGTACATACGTTTGCCCAAATAAGCTCGGGCCAAACAAAAGTGTGCTAGGGCGAACGTTGGGTTGTCATTCGCCACCTTCTTGCACGCGACAATCGCCTCGTCGTACTGTCGTGGGAAGATGTAAATCTCACCGACCGTCGTGCTGACGGTCGGTGACAGTGGATCGAGCTGGTGGGCACGATTGGCTTCAGCAAGGGCTTCCTGATCCCTACCACCAATCATGCCAATATCGAATGCGTGATATAAGTGTGCCAGTGCATCATTCGGATCGAGTTCGAAAGACTTCTTGTACTCAGCCTCTCCTCCCGCAAAATCCCAATCGTATTCCATCTCGGTGCTCGCCAGAACCGCGTGGGGACGAGCCAAGGTAGGGTCCAACTCCACTGCCTTGCGGGCAGCGGCATTCGACTTCGGGTAGGTTTCAGTGGGATTGCCACCACGGGGAGCCAAGTCGCCATAGGCATCATCCAAACCTGAGTAAGCCAAAGCGTAGCCGGGGTCTTTGGCAATGGCTTGATTGAAATAAGAGATTGCGGTAGTGATGTCCGGCACGGTTTGTTTATTCCAGTAGTAACGACCCTGCAAATACAACTCATAAGCTTCTGGATTTTGTGTGCCTTGTTTGGTGACCTGCTGTTTTTCCGAGCCGCTGAGCTTGGAATGCAGCTTTTCAGCGATGTCGCCCGCAATCTCCTGTTGCAAGGAGATGATCTCGACGCTCTTACCGCTGTAGTGCTGCCCCCAAATTTCGGTATTGTCCCGAACGTCGGTAAGCTCAGCACTCACTTCGATGATGTCGCTCCGTGGTACCACTCTTCCGCTCACCAGAGCGGAGACGCCCAACTCGTTGCCCGCCTTCTGCACATCCACATCCTTTCCTTTGTAGCGGAAGACAGAGTTACGAGACTTTACCTTTAGTTCGGGTACATGTGCGAGGCTAGCAATCAGCGATTCGGTGATACCGTCACTGAGATAGTCGGTGCTGGCGTCTGCGCCCCGGTTGGTGAAGGGGAGCACGGCAATGGAATCGATTCGAGCCGTTCTGCCGGAGCGCAGATACCAAGTTCCAACTGTCGTCAGTCCGATGGCGATACAGGCGGCGAGGATGACCCAGAGCCTGACGCGTCTTAACTTGCTGTTATACGACGTTGGCACGCCAGCAATTTTGGTGGATTCCGTGTCCCGCTTCAGCCTTTGTAGATCGGTGCGGATGTCGGCTGCATGGTGATAGCGCAGGTTGCGGTCTTTTTCCAGACACTTGCTGACGATCTCCTCCAGCTTTGGCGGTGTGTCGGGGTTCAACTTCACTGCTGGGGCTGGCGTCCTATTGAGGATCGACTCGAAGATAACCCCAGATGTGTCGCCGCGAAACGGGAAAGTACCTGTCGCCATTTCATAGAGCACGGCCCCGAACGAGAACAGGTCGGTGCGAGCATCGAGTTCCTTTCCTCGAACTTGCTCAGGAGACATGTACGCCACCGTTCCGAGTGTCGCTCCCGGACTGGTAAGTGGTTCGTCGGCCATATTGGTCATGGTTTCAGTTTTCTGTCCCGCTATTTGGCTCGCAGAGCCGGAAACGGTTACTTTTGCCAGACCGAAATCGAGTATCTTCGCGTGCTCCCGTTTGGTGATGAAAATGTTTGCTGGCTTTATGTCGCGGTGAACGATACCTGCGGCGTGAGCGGCGTCGAGAGCATCCGCTATTTCGATGGCCAGCGGCAACAACACTTCCAAGTCCAGTGCCCGAGCTGCGATGCGGTGCTTCAGGGTCATGCCATCGAGAAACTCCATGGCGATGAATGCTTGACCGTCGTATTCACCAATGTCGTGGATTGTGCAGATGTTGGGATGATTGAGCGCGGACGCGGCCTGCGCCTCCCGTTGGAACCGGGCGAGCGCCTGTGGGTCTCGAGCCAAATCTTCAGGCAGAAACTTGAGCGCGACGAAGCGGTGCAGGCGAGTGTCTTCGGCCTTATAGACCACACCCATGCCGCCGCCGCCCAGCTTCTCCAGGATTCGGTAGTGCGAGATGGTCTGGCCGATCACGGCAGTGGACCTCGCTGCTGTTTACGGGATCAGAAATGGTAGGCGCACTCGCGGGCCCAGTCAACGCAGAGTTCGCTAGGCGGATATTTGCTGACATGCCACGCCAATGAAAGGTTTAGTGAAAATTCTCGACCAGCATCAAGTCGCTTCCAAGTTCGTCAAACTGCGGGTAAATAATCGTCCGGCCGTCAGGGGAAACTGCAATGTGGTTGTACACGGGGCGCTCAACTGTAAGGATTCTCTTGGTTTGGCCGGTAGCGATGTCATAGAAATAAACATCGCTGTGTTCCTCTCGGTCGGGAGGTCTGAAGAAGTAGACTCCCTCCTTCCCCACGGTCCATTGGCCTTCGCTGTGCACAGAATCGAGAACTTTCGTTTCTTGATTTCCATCCACCGAGGCTCTCCAGACGCTCACGGCCTGCGGCCACCCCTTCATGTAAAAGAGAAATTTGCCGTCTGGTGACTCTTGCGGCGTGCCGCCGGAATTCTGCGTAATCTGAACAGCTTCCCCGCCACTCGACGACATCCTCCAGATTTCCTCCCGACCAGTGCGGGTTGACACGAAGTAAATCCACTTTCCATCATGCGACCAGTAGGGCCACTCATCCTCCGCTGGGTGGGTGGTCAAGCGCCGCGGGACTCCTCCCTTTGCGCTGATGACATAGATGTCCTCTTTCATTCCTTTCTCTACCGCCGTAAAAGCGATGTTCTGGCCATCCCAGGACCAACTCGGACCATAAACCCCATATCCGCCGAACGAAGTTAACTGCACGGCGTTCGATCCGTCACTGTCGCACACCCAGATTTCCTGGGTTCCCGATCGGTCAGACATAAAAACAATCTTCCGTCCATCCGGTGAGTATGCGGGATAAAGTTCAATCTGCGTCGAGGAAATAAATTGCCTGGGTGTGCTTGGTTTCCTGTTCGGCCCCCTCAAGTCGATACGCCAAATGTTGAGGTCTCCTTTTCCCGTGACAAAAGCCAGACGATTCCCTTGACGAGAAATCGTTGGCGAGGAGGCGTTACTAGAGCCAAAATCGAGTCTACGTGGTATCGCGCTCGTGGATGCCCCCATGCGCCAAAGGCTAAAGTTAACGTTGGTTCCTGTTGCCGAGCCGAAGACGAACTCACTCCCATCTGGCAACCAGGCTGCACCCACGTTGGTCATATTGCTCAATTGAACTTTTTCCTCTTTCCCTGAGGGTTTGTAATCTTCTCCTAGACGCAATAGCCACAGAGACACGTTGTACATATCAGGAGAAACCCTAGAAAAAATCAGGGTTCGGCCGTCGGGCGAGAGAGCCGGAGCCGTGTCGCCGACTTCTTGGGGAGGCGGGTTGGTCAGCTTTCGCTGCTCTCCCGTTTCGGCGGAGAACAAGTTCAGGGCCAAAACGCGCTGTCCCATATCCGACGCGGGACAAACCAGCCATTTTGAGTCGGGGGTCCAGGACAGAAGTGGACCGTAAACGTCACCACGCGGATTCACGTTGTTCTCGGCCAGAATTCGTTCCTGTCCTCCCCGCTGCGGTGCAAGCACTAGAGCGACCTTGTCTGCTGAAACTTGTCGCAAGAAGGCGATAAAGCGTCCATCCGGAGACCACGCAGGGCTGAAATCCTTCGCCGGATCATTGGTCAATCGGAAGGGCGGTTCCACGCCAATCTGTTTGACATAGATGTGCGAGTTGCCTTGCTTTCCTTCATCCCACGCAAACGCTACTTGCGTGCCATCGGGAGAAAACGACGGCGAATCCTCGCCGCCGGGATAGCTAGTCAACGGAACCGCGACGAACGGAGCTTCTGGCACTCCTTTTTTTGATCGAACGAGCCACGTCCCGACCGCTGCGAGAACTAGCACTGCCGCTATGATGAATCCCAGTGTTAGCCGACGCCGTGGCTTCAAGCTGACCGCTCCCATAGCAGGCGCCAACACCCCGGAATCCGACTCCTCTTTTAGTTCCTGCAGTACGATCCTGACATCGTCCATGTGCTGGAAGCGCTGGTTCACTTCCTTCCGCAAGCAGTGAGAGATCAGCCGCTCCACTTCTCTGGGAAGCCCAACCGCCAGTTGCCCCGCCGGTCGCGGATTGTCCTTGAGGATCGCCGCCAGCGTCGAGGCTTTTGTGTCACCTTGAAAGGCCCGCTGCCCAGTCACCATCTCATACAGCACGGAGCCGAAGCTAAAAACGTCCGAGCGAGTGTCGACCTTCTTTCCTTCCGCCTGTTCGGGAGACATGTAGGCGACGGTACCCACGATTTTTCCTTCCTCGGTCGTAGGTGTCAGCGTTTGCGTGGCGTCGTCGCTGTGAGTGGTTTCCGTCAGCTTGGCCAAGCCGAAATCGAGAACCTTCACCAGCCCATGCTCGTCCACCATGATGTTGCCGGGCTTCAGGTCGCGATGGATGATCCCGGCAGAGTGTGCGCGCGCGAGCGCATCGGCAACCTGCACGGCGCACTTGAGAGCTTCATTTAGCTGCATCCCATGCCGTGGTATGAGTCGGTCGAGGGTTTTTCCGACAACACACTCCATCGAAATGAAATCAACACCGTCGGATTGCCCGATGTCGTAGATTGTGATGATGTTCGGGTGATTCAGCGACGACGCGGCCTTCGCTTCTTGCACGAAGCGACGCTTTCTCTCAGGATCAGCGACCTTGTCCGCTGGCAAGACCTTGATAGCAACAAGGCGATCAAGATGGGTGTCCCGGGCCTTGTAAACCAAACCCATCCCACCTTCGCCGAGCTTTTCGACGACCCGGTAGTGCGAGATGGTTTGGCCGAGCAAAAGGGAGAGGCGCTCCGCCCTCGGGCGAACATGTTAGGAGTGCGGAAAGGCCAAGTCAACGGAACGCGGGGGTTATAAGGGATGGGGGTATGAGATTGGGACAGATTCCATTTCGCCACTATTAGCTGCGAGCAGGGGAAGGAGAGAGGGCGGAGCACTATAAAACCAAAACAGGAGGGAGTTACTGCGGTAGACCCATCCGGCGTAGCAGGTCGGCGTAGCGGGGGTCGGAGCGGAGGCCATCAAGATCAGAGTCGGATTTAGTAAAAACCAGATTTCCCTCCCGTTCTGCGTAAGCCTCATCGAGGTATTTAAAAGCGCGATCCGGCTCACCGAGCACTGCATAATCGTCCGCAAACTCACTTTTCCTGGTATGACGCGACATACTCCAGCGCCGCCAACCCCTCATGCCGTCCTGCTCATAAGCACGATGCATGAGTGCTATCTCGTCACTTCCAACGCCTGAAAGCTCCAAGTATTTCTGGTAAGCGGCTATAGCTTCAGGATATTTCTTGGCGGCTGCGTAAAACCATTCCAGATCATCGTAGGTTCCAGTAAAGCTGGAATCAATCTCAATAATGTTGTTACATTCCCTGATCGCAGCATCGTATTGACGAGCAAAAGCTAGCTGCTCCGCATACGCGAGACGACTTGACGCGTCGAGTGGAGCAAGGTCCACGGAATGCTTCCCTTCAGCAATGGCATCGTCATGCCGACCCAGTGCCGATAAGAGAAACGCATATCCCTTGTGTGCCCACGTATCATTCGCGTTCAGGTCGATGGCCCGCTTGAACTCCTTCTCGGCCGCCGTCCAGTTCCACTCATAGAACAACGCCACGAATCCGAGCATAGAATGTGCTCGTGAAAGATCGTCGTCAATTTGCAGCGCCTTGAGAGCCGCGTCCTTCGCTTTCGGCATACCTTCTCGTGGTGGTATGCCTGCTATCGGCTGGGAAAGATACATGTAGGCACCAGCCATTTCAGCATATGCGGGCGCATACTTTGGATCGAGTTCGACCGCACGCTGGAACTCCGCAATTGCCTTGATCTCCGCGTCTTTCGAAACCTTTGCAGCATAGTAACTGCCCTTTAGATAAGCTTCGTACGCATCGGGCTTGGCCGTGTAATGTTTAACTTCCTCTTGTGCTCCAGCGCCTTCTCGTCCACGCAGTTTGTTGGCAATGCTGGTCGCGGCAGCGTCTTGAATGTGCTGAATTTCTGACGCGGTCCCTCCGTAGTGTTGGCCCCACAGGAGACTACCGTCATTCGTATCGATCAACTCTACGTCTGCCGAGACATCCTGACCATGTTCAGCAAACCTACCCGTTACGACTGCACGAACATTCAATTCTCGTCCAACCTTTTCGGGCTGAACCTGCTGTCCCTTATAGCGGAGCACGGAACCACTAGAGATCACCTTTGTCTTCGGTAACTCCGATAAGCTGTACCGGATGTTGCTTGCGATTCCATCACTAAGATAGTCGAGGTTGGGGTCTCCACTGGTATTCGCAAAAGGAAGGACAGCGATGGAATCGATCCCGGTTGGCTGCTGACCCGAATAAACTCTGAATCCGACAATCGCTGCTATAACAATGACAAAGCTCAATATGCTCGCTCCAGCCACAACATAGAATTTATTGCGCGAGTGGGCACGTTCACCCGAGAGTACTAAGGTTTTGCCGCTTTCCGTGTCCCGCTTCAGCCGCTTCAGGTCGGCCTTGATGTCCGACGCATGCTGATACCGAACATCACGATCCTTTTCTAAGGCTTTGTTGATGATGCGTTCCAATTCGGTCGGCAGGTCAGGATTCAGACGCACCGCCGATGTCGGTTTCGCATCCAAAATGGCTTTAAAGATAAGACCCGAGGTTTCACCCCGGAAAGGCAACGCTCCTGTCGCCATCTCGTAGAGCACGGCTCCAAACGAGAAGAGATCGGTTCGGGCGTCTA
>Ga0075424_100006257_pt1 | contig 11464 bp, 14 predicted proteins | sample SoiMethybrSBSTD3_FD_75301 | JGI IMG/M metagenome (GOLD analysis project Ga0075424, IMG submission 75301) | Bulk soil microbial communities from a Populus tree surrounding site in Tennessee, USA - Soil MetaG P. TD hybrid SBSTD3 | ecosystem: Environmental > Terrestrial > Soil > Tree plantation...
GCCGCCGGCCACGACGTGCGCCTGCTCGACCTTCAGATCTTCACCCACGACGACTATCGAGCGGAGCTTGCCGCCTTCCGTCCTCAGGTCGTGGGCTTCTCCATGAACTACCTCGCCAACGCCCCGGAGATCATCGACCTCGCCAAGGAGACCAAGCAGCGCTTGCCCGATTGCTTCTTCATGATCGGCGGCCACAGCGGGTCGTTCGTCGCCGAGGAGTTGCTCGAGCACGGCGGGGGCGCCATCGACTGCGTGGTGCGAGGCGAGGGCGAGGTCATCGCGCCCCGGGTGCTGGAGGCGATCGGCGATCCCAAGCTTTGCACGCTACCCGGCGTGGTCACCCTGCAGGGCCAGGGCCCGTCGCCAACCCTCCTCGACGACCTCGACCGTTTCCTCCCCGCGCGAGACCTAACCCGCTGGCGACACAAGTATTTCATCGGTGTGCTCGATCCCTGCGCCTCTGCCGAGCTGACGCGGGGGTGTCCCTGGGACTGCTCCTTCTGCAGCGCGTGGACCTTCTACGGGCGGAGCTACCGGAAGTCCTCCCCTCTGAAGGCCGCGGAGGATCTCGCCGCCATCCGCGAGCCCAACGTCTTCCTAGTGGACGACGTGGCCTTCATCCATTCCGAGCACGGCTTCGCCATCGGGGAGGAGCTGGAACGGCGGAAGGTGAAGAAGGAGTACTACCTGGAGACCCGCTGCGACGTGCTCATCAAGAACCGCGATCTCTTCGCCTACTGGAAAAAACTCGGGCTCTTCTACATGTTCCTGGGGTTGGAAGCCCTCGACGAGGAGGCGCTCAAGCTCCACCGGAAGCGCGTCACCACCGAAGAGAACTTCGAGGCCCTGGCCATCGCGCGCGAGCTCGGGCTCGTCGTGGCCGTCAACATCATCGCGGACTGTGACTGGGACGAGCGGCGCTTCGAGGTCGTGCGCGAGTGGGCCATGACGGTGCCGGAGGTCGTGCACCTCACCGTGGCTACGCCCTATCCCGGCACGGAAATTTGGTTCACGGAGTCGCGGCGGCTCACCACCCGGGACTATCGTCTCTTCGACGTGGCGCACGCCGTGCTGCCCACGCGCATGCCGCTCGACAAGTACTATGCGGAGCTGGTCAAGACGCAGGACATCCTCAATCGCAAGCATCTCGGTTGGGGTGCGGTGGCCCGCTACGGGTTCCCTGCCGTGCGCGCCCTCATGCGCGGACAGACCAACTACGTGAGCATGCTCTGGAAATTCGCCACCGTGGTGAACAAGAACCGCCAGTACGCCGATCACCAGCAGCCGGTGAAGTACGAGATGCGGCCGCCCAAGCCGGCCGTCGCGAAGCCGAACCCCGCCGAGCTCTTCATCCACCTTCCCGCCAAGCTCCAGAAGTCCGCCGCGGCGGGGGGCGCCGCCGCCGGCTAACGCCGCCTCACGCCCCGGAGGAAAGGGCCCGCCGCAGGAACTCGGCGAGCCGCTTTCGCATCTCCGGAGGCATCTCGACCCTCCCGGTCCTGGCCGTCAGGTCGCGGGTACGCCGGTACGTGGCGAGGTAGGCCTGGCACGGCTCGCACCCGGCCAGGTGCCGGCCGATCCCGGCGAGCTGGGCAGAGGCCAGCGTCGCCTCGAGGAAGTCACCGAGCAGCCCGATGGCCTCCCGGCAGGTCAAATCATCCATGGTCGTGCCTCTTGGATACGCAGAGGCGCCCTCGAGGTTCACATCCTCTTTACAAATGGCGGGGAGGAGCCCGGTAGAATACCGAGCCATGGCGACTCTCCCTCGCCGTGGGATCGGAATCGAGCCCTCGGGCGTTGCACCGCTCAGAAACCGGGAACACGCGCACGCCGCCCTCGCCGGCTCCTCCTCCCTTGTGGGAGGGGCAGCGCAGGGCCCGGGAGCCATAGCATGAACGCCGCCTCCGAGACGGTTCTGGTCGAGCGCCTGCGCGGGGGGGATGCCTCCGCCCTCGAGATCCTGATGGAGCGCTATGCCTCGCGCGTCTTCCGGGTCGCCCGCGGCATCGCCCGCACTGATGCCGACGCCGAGGAGGTGGTCCAGGACGTTTTCCTCACCCTCGCCCGCAAGATCGAGAGCTTCGAGGGCCGGGCCCAGCTCAGCACCTGGATCTACCGGGTCGCCACGAACGCCGCCCTCCTCAAGCGCCGGGGCAAGCGCGTCCAGCTCGAGGTGAGCCTGGAGGAGCATCTGCCCACCTTCAAGGAAGACGGCCACCGCGCCGGTCCGCGCGACTACGTCGTCGCCGACTGGTCACCTACACCCGAGGCGGAGCTCCTCGAGGGTGAGGCGCGCACCGTCCTCTCCCGTGCCATCGATCAGCTCCCCGACACCTATCGCGCTGTGCTGATCCTGCGCGACGTGGAGGAGTTCTCCAACGAGGAGACGGCCCGGATCCTCGGCGAGACCGTGGGGTCCATCAAGTCTCGGCTGCATCGCGCGCGCATGGCGCTCCGGGAGCAGCTCACGCGTCATCTCGCCCCGACCCTTCACTGAGGGCGCTCCGCCAGCTCCATGGCGTGACCGTCGGCCCGGGATTCGGGCCTCATCCCCACGCGCTCCTCGACCAGGCGGTTGAAGAAGTCGCGGAGCGGGGGCAGCGTCGAGAGCAGGGCCTGGCAGGCGTCACGGTCGATGGCGAGCACGTCGGCGCTGGTGAGGCTGTGCGTACTCGCCGTCCGCACGTGGTCGCCGAGGAGCGCGATCTCGCCGAAGCAGTCGCCGGGGCCGAGACGTCGGATAGGGACCTCCCCCTCCCCCGCCACCTGCTTCCGCACCTCGACCTCGCCCTCCTCGATGATGTAGAGCCAGTCGCCGTGGTCGCCCTCGCGGAAGATCGCCTGTCCCGCCTCGAAGTGCTCGCGCCGGATGGATACCGCGCGGTCGGTGCGGAGCTGCACGATGTCCGAGGGCAGCAGGAGATCGAGCGTCCAGTCCACCGCCACGCGGATCTTCCGATCGAGGCCCGGCAGCTTCATCAGATAGACCGTGCGCCACAGCCACCAGGCGAGGAAGCCGGAGAGCTTGAGCCCGAACACCTCGGCCACCGCGGAGCGATGCCCGAGCAATCCCATCTTGCCGAGGGCCGTGAAGGCGAAGGCGCGCCTGGCCGTACCGCGCAGGGTCGCCGCGATGTTCTCCGCGGCGCAGCGTCCCTCGCGCACGGCGTGCTGGGCGGTGGGCGGGCACGCCTCGCCGGTGTTCGCGTCCACGATGAGGGCAGTCCCCCACCGCCCACACGCCCGGGAAGCCCGCTACCTGCAGATACGGGTCCGTCACGATACGCCCGCGGTCCTTCGGGCAGTCGAGCGCGGCCACTACCGGGTTGGGGCCCCCGGGCACCGTGCTCACCAGCGTGCGCGTCTCGATGCGCTCGCCTCCCGTGAGGAGGGCGGCCTCCGCGGTGGCGCCGGCGAGCCGCGTGTTGAGCCGGAGCTCCACGCCGCGCTTCATGAGGAGGCGCTGGGCGAACTCCGCAAGGTTCCTCGGCAGCTCGGGCAGGATGAGATCGCCCGCATGGAGGAGGACGACGCGGATCTCCTCTGGTCTGATGTTCCGGAAGCTCCTCGCCGCCGCCCGCACGAAGTCGTTCAGCTCGGCCACCGCCTCCACCCCCGAGAAGCCGCCGCCTGCGACCACGAAGGTGAGGAGGCCCGCGCGCGCCTTCGGATCCCGCTCGATGTCGGCCTCCTCGAGGGCGTGAATGGCGTGGTTCCGCAGCACGAGGGCGTCGCCCAGATACTAGAACGGCAAGGCGTGCTCGCAGAGCCCGGGCTGGCCGGCAAAGCTCGTGACGTTGCCGAGGGCGATCACGAGCTGGTCGTATCCGAGCTGGAGCTGGCGTGAGCCCACGCCGGCGGCGAGGATGACCCGGCGGCGCTCCAGATCGATCGCCTCGATGGCGCGCGTGTAGAGATCCGTCCGCGGGCAGAGCCGGCGGATGGGCGTGATGGTGTCGAGGATGCCGATGCTGCCGGAGACCACCTCGGGGAGCATGGGCTGGAAGGTGAGGTAGTTGTCCCGGCTCACGAGGGCGATTTCGACCTCACCGCGCTTGAGCTCGCGCCTGAGGATCTTCTCCAAGGTGAGCGCGGTGTACACGCCCCCGAAGCCGCCCCCCAGGATGAGGATGCGTGTGGGTGTGGTCGAGCTCATGGCAGAAGCTCCTCGAGACGCCGGGCGTCGGCATCGGAAATGGACGTGAGGTGAATGCGGAGGAGGCGCGCCGGCCCCTCGCCGTCGGCGTGGACGACCTTGCCGTAGATGTCCTCCGACTCGGGACCCTGTGGTGCGTAGCGCAGGCGCAGCCGTACGTTGGTGAGCGGATCGAGCGGCGTGCTGAGCCGCGCCACCAGCTCGTGGCGAGCGAGCCGTACCACCTCGCCGTCGATGGATTCCGGCCGCACGACCTTGCCGTCGATCACCCGACAGATCACGGGCAGCCTCACCGCCTGCTCGGCCGGAGGCTCCTCGATCTCCGCGGCCTGGGCGAAGCGCCCACGGAGGCTCCGCAGCTCGTAGAGCGCGAGCGGCTCGGAGAGACCCTTGGCCTCGATGCGCGTGGGGCCGAGTACCTCCGCGAGGTCGCGGATGCGCGTGTAGGTCTCCTCCGTGATGAAGACCTGGCCGCCCACGGTGGCGCCCTCCACGCGCGCGGCCACGTTCACCGCGCTGCCCACGATGGCGTACTTGGCGCGCTGCTCGGAGCCGATGTTGCCCACCACCGCCTCCCCCGTGTTGACGCCGATGCCCATCTCGAAGCGCGGGCGGCCCTGGGCGGCATGCTCGCGGTTGATCTGGCCCATGGCCCGCTGCATGGCCAGCGCACAGGCCGCCGCGCGCTCCGCGTGATCGGAGTGCTCGAGGGGCGCGCCGAAGACCGCGAAGATGGCGTCGCCGATGAACTCGTTGATGGTGCCGCCGTGCTCGATGATGATGTCGGTCATACGGCCGAGGAAGCCGTTGAGCACGTCCATGACCGCGGTGGGATCGCCGTGCTCGGCGAAGCGCGTGTAGCCACGCAGGTCGGACATGAGCACGGTGATCACGCGCTTCTCGCCGCCAAAGCGCAGCCCGCCGGGTGACTCCAGGAGGGTCTTGGCCACCTCGGGGGAGACGTAGCGGCCGAAGGCGGAGCGGATGAAGTCGCGCTGGCGCAGCCCCTCGAGCATGCCGTTGAAGGCGCGGGTGAGCTGTCCCACCTCGTCGCGCGAGCGCACGGGGAGCGATTGCGAGAGGTCGCCCGCGGCCACGCGCCGCACCCCCACGGTGAGGGCGCGGATGGGCCGCGTGAGCTGGCGCGCAAAAAGGAAGCCGACGACGAGGGCCCCGAGGGCGCCCAGCCCCGAGGCCCACAGGATGGTGCGCCGGAGCTCCTGCAGCCGGTCGAGATAGATCTCCACCGGATAGTTGACCACGACCACTGCCGCAGCGGCGCCCATGCGGTCGAGGATGGGCGCAAAGGCGGTGATCCAGGTGCCCTTGGCGTCGGTATAGATGTCGGTGTAGCGCGCCACACCGTCCTCGAATGTCCAGCGGAGCGGGTCGAGCATTTGCGGCGGGACCTGATAGATGTCGCCCGGATGTCCCGGGCCGTCGCTCACTACGAGCACGCGGGCGGTGCGCGCGCCCGCGTCCAGGTTGGCCAGCGTGAAGATGGGCATGGTCAGCAGCACCTCGTTCTGTATCGTGACCAGCTCCCGCTTGATGCGCAGGTAGGGAAGCGAGCGCGGATCGAGGCTCCGCTGGACCTGGGCGTGCAAGCTCGGGTCCACGGCCAGCGCGGTGACGCGGGCGATGTTGAGGAGCTGCGTGCCCACGGTGTCCGCGAGCTCTCGCTGGTGACGCTTGTAGGTGATCCCGCCCACCGCGGCCACCGCGAGCAGGGTCACTGCCGTGACCAGGAGAGCCAAGCGGACGCTCAGTCGCTGCCAGGGCCTGAGCCCGAGGTCCGGGGCGGGAGCGCGGTCGGTCGTGTCGTCGGCCATCGCCAGATTAGACTCGCCAGCCTGCCTCTCGGGTTCGTGCCGCATCAGGCCGCCACCCGGGCGAACCGCGCCGCCCCGACCTCGTGTCTAATCTCCCGGCGCTGCCCCGCCTGCCGGGCGGCACGGTGATCAACCCCAGCCTGAGAGGAGAGTGGAGATGAACCGGGATCTGCTGATCGCATCGGCCATGATCGCCGCCCTGACCGTGCCCCTGGCCTCCTATGGCCAGTCCGGGCCCGCTCCCAAGCCCAAGTTCGAGTCGGAGAAGTGCTACGGCATCGTCAAGGCAGGCAAGAACGACTGCCAGACCGCCAACTCGTCGTGTGCCGGCACCTCCCGCCGCGACGGGCAGAAGGACGCGTGGATCTACGTTCCGGCCGGCACCTGCGAGAAGCTGGTCGGCGGCAGCACCCAGCCTCGGGCCTGAGCTCTCGGGGACGGCGTGGACGCCACGATCGGGCATCGAGCAATTGCCGGCATCGGGCTCAGGCCTCGTCACGTCGGCGAACTGCTGGACCGGCGTCCCGCCGTCCCCTGGGTCGAGGTGCACGCCGAGAACTACATGGCGAACGCGGCGGCCCTCGCCTCCCTTCAGCAAGTCCGGCGCGCGTACCCCGTCTCCCTCCACGGCGTTGGCCTCTCGCTCGGCTCGGCAGGCTCCCTGGATCGCCGCCACCTGGAGCGGCTTGCGCGCCTCGTGGAGAACATCGAGCCGTGCCTCGTCTCCGAGCATCTCTCGTGGAGCGCGACTGCCGGCGCCTATCTCAACCACCTCCTGCCCCTGCCCTACACGGAGGAGACGCTCCGCGTGGTCGCCGAGCACGTTGACCAGGTACAGGAGCGCCTCGGCCGCCGCCTCCTCGTGGAGAACCCGTCGAGCTATCTCCGCTTCCGTCACTCGATCATTCCCGAGGCGGAGTTCCTCGGCGAGCTCGTTCGCCGCACGGGATGCGGGCTCCTGTGCGATGTCAACAACGTCTGCGTGAGCGCGTGGAACGTCGGGCTCGACGCCCAGGCGTACCTGGACGCGCTGCCTGCCGGGGCCGTGAGCGAGATCCATCTCGCCGGACACGCCGTGAACGACGCCGACGGCCTGACCATCCTGATCGACGATCACGGCTCGCCGGTGCCTCCCGCCGTCTGGAGGCTCTATCGAAAGGCGCTCGAGCGATTCGGCCCTGTCCCGACGCTCATCGAGTGGGACACGGACCTCCCCGAGCTCGACGTGTTGCTCGGGGAGGCTCACAAGGCCGATGAGATCATCGCGGACGTTCCACAACGGCAGGGACATGCCCGCGCTGCGTGAGGTGCAGGATCTCTTCAAAGAGGCACTGCTCGGGGAGCCCGCGCCGGCGCTCGTCGATCTCGTCGAAGGTGATGGGCTCGATCCGCGGGCGCGCCTCGCCGTCTATCGTCACCACGTCTTCACCACGCTCACGGCGACGCTCGAGGCCGCCTTCCCTGTCGTGTGCCGGCTGGTGGACCGGCGCTTCTTCGCGTACGTCGCCGACGCCTTCATCAGGCAGCATCCTCCCGCCGGCCCCTGCCTCGACGAGTACGGCGCCGCGTTCCCGGAGTTCCTCGGCGCCTTCGAGGCCTGCCAGCGACTGCCGTATCTTCCCGACGTCGCGCGCCTCGAATGGGCCATCCATCGCGCCGCGGAGGCCCCGGACGTCGCACCTCTCGACCCCACGCAGCTGGGGACAGTCGCGCCGGCGGACATGGCGCGACTGCAATTCACCCCGAGAGCCGGCCTGGCCTATCTCGTCTCGGCCTGGCCGGTGGACAGGATATGGCGGGCGCATCAGGAGCAGTCAGAGCCGATGCCGGATCTCGGCGCAGGCAGGACATGCCTCGAGATCAGCCCTTCCGGGGAGGGTGTGCATCTCCGCTCCCTCGACCCGGCGAACCTCGCCTTCCGGAAGGCCCTCGCCGACGAAATGACGCTCGGCGAGGCCGCCGACAAGGCCTCTTGTCAGGACCCGGATCTCGACTTGTCCGGCTTGATCAGAGGCCTCCTCAGCGATAATGTTTTCAGCAGTTTCACCATCGCCGCCGAAGACGGGGCATGACCATGCGGATGCACGCCGCCGCATCGCCCGGATCGATGGTGGAGCCGCCCGGGCTCCGGGCGAAGATCGACTCGATCACCTTGCGGCTGGCTCACGTCCCTCCAAGCCTCCACCAGCTGCTGTTCCGTCTGGCCGTGTCGGGCGTCTTCCTCCGCGCCGGCATCCAGAAGGCGCGAAGCTGGGAGACGACGCTCGAGCTCTTCGCCGACGAGTACAAGCTGCCGGGCGTCCCTTCCGAGATCGCCGCTGTTGATGGCCACGGGCTTCGAGATCGGCTGCTCGACACTCCTCGTCCTAGGGCTTGCAAGCCGTCTGGCCACGCTGCCGCCCCTCGGCATGATTCTGACCATTCAGCTCTTCGTCTATCCCCAGGCATGGCCCGAACACCTCGCCTGGGGCTCGATCCTGCTCTTTCTGCTGACGCGCGGCCCCGGCGCCCTCTCGCTCGATCGCCTCTTCGGCATCGAGTCGCAGACCAGACCGTCGTGATAGCTGAATGCTAGACGCTGCCGATCGCGCCGCGTCCGGCTCTTCCAGGGTCCAGGCGCGCCGGGCCGTCTCCCTGTGCTTCCTCTTGAACGGCGTTGTCATCGCCAGCTTCGTGCCGCACATCCCCGACATCAAGGAGCGTCTGGCCCTGAGCGATGGTCGGCTGGGCTGGCTCCTCCTTGCCATGGCTGCCGGTGCCATCGCCGCACTGCCCGTGGCGGGCTGGCTCGTCGCTCGATGGGGCAGCCGCGCCGTCACCTGGGTAAGCGCCGCCGCGCTCTCGCTCGCCGTCATCCCGCCCGTACTCGGCCCGGGCGTCGCCTCCTCTGCGTGTGCCCTCTGTCTGCTCGGAGCCTGCAACGCCACGCTCGACGTGGCCATGAATGCCCAGGGCATCCTGGTCGAAAGCGCGTATCGCCGGCCGATCATGTCCTCGTTCCACGCTCTCTTCAGCCTGGGCGGACTCGCAGGAGCCGGCGGCGCCTCCGTCGCCATGGCTGCAGGAATGAGCGCCGCTTCTCACGTGCTGGTCGTGGCCGGGCTGTCCCTCACTGCGGTTGCCATCGCGAGGAGCGCCCTTCTGCCCTCCGAGCATCGCGCCGCTCGCGATCCGATCCTCGTCTGGCCGCCCGCTGCACTGCTCGGTCTGGGCTGCTTGAGCTTCTGCGCCCTTCTCGCCGAAGGCGCGATGGGAGATTGGAGCGCGGTGTACCTTCGGGACGCCCTCGGCACGACGCCCGCCTTCGCCGCTATGGGCTTTGCGATCTTCTCGCTGGCCATGGCTCTCGGGCGCTTCGCGGGTGACGGCCTGGCCCGGAGGCTCGGCCCGGTGCGGCTGCTCCAGCTCTCGGGATCCGTCGCCGCCATCGGGCTCGCCGCGTCCCTGCTCCGGGGCACGGCGACCGTGTCACTCGTCGGCTTTGGCCTGGTCGGGCTCGGCGTGGCGAACCTGATCCCGATTCTCTTCAGCGCAGCGGGCCGCGCGCCGGGTATCGCTTCCGGCACCGCGATCGCGGCCGTGGCAACTACCGGCTATTTCGGGTTCCTCGCTGGCCCGCCGCTGATCGGCCTGGCCGCGGAGGCGGCCGGACTGCCCGCGGCGCTCGGCATTGTCTGCACCGCCTGCGGGATCGTCGCGTGCGGCGCCCAGCTTCTCCTTCCCTCTCGCACCACGCTGGCTCCGCCAGAGCACGATGCGGGCGGGACATCTCTCACCACGACGGAGGTCAGGCATGGCTGAACCGTTCGAGTACATCTCGAAGTCGAGGATCGAGTATCACGGCGGCTATCGTCACGCGTATCTGGGTGATGTCCCCGCCCCCGTCGTCTACGGCGTCCAGGGGGCGTTGCGCGAATACTACGGCGTTGCGGAAGGTCCGCCCGTCGCCTCGACCCTCGATCACATCGTGGCCGCGGTCGCCGGCTGAATGTACGGCACGCTGCGCGGCGCCCTGGCAGGGCGCAAGATCGAGTACGAGCGGCAGTCCTATCGCGCCACCGTCGAGGGGCGCATCGCCGGCATTGGCAAGACCATTCACATCAAGTCCATCAACGTGCACTACGAGCTTGCCGTGCCCGCGGCCGCCCGCGAGGCGGCGGAGCGCGCGCTGGCCGCGCATCCGCAGGGCTGTCCGGCGCACCAGAGCGTGAAGGACGCCATCAAGGTCACGTGGTCGGCCACGCTCAGAGCGGGCGATCAGGTGCTCGCGCTCAAGGAGGAAGGCTCCGACGGTCCTTCCACCTAGGAAGAGGGCCGTCAGCAACCACGGCGCAGAGTGCCACCATGCCTCCAGGTGCCCCGTGACGCTCGACGGTGAAACCCGCCGATACCAGGTGAGCGGTCACCACGTCCGCCGTCAGGCGCAGCTTGCGATAGGCGCCCTTGCGGAGGGTCCAGCTCCCTTGCTCTCGCACCCAGATGAGGTCGTGCACCTTCACGGTGTGAGCCTCGTACTCGAGCATGCACGCCATGACGACGTCGTCGGAGGCGCAGAGCGGAAGGAAGCGATCGAGATCGCGGAGCTCCGCTCCCAGGTCACGGAACGACAGCACATAGCGGCCCCCGGCGACGAGGCGTGTGGTCACGCCGGCGAACAGGCGAGGAAGATCCGCCTCCCGTTCGAGGTGGGACAGCGTGTCACCCATGCAGACCACGACGTCGGCGCCGGCGGGCACGAGCGTCTCCACATCGCGGATGTCGCCGGGCACTGCCTCCACGGGAAGGCCCGGTGCGCGCTCCCGTAGCTCCGCGAGGAGCGGGCGGCAGAAATCGACGGCGAGGACCCGGAAGCCGAGTCGCGCCAGGGCGATCGAATGCACGCCCGAGCCGCAGCCCAGGTCCACGGCCATCGCCGCGGGACGCGAGGCCTTGACGCCCAGCCGTTCCAGCAGCGCATGCTGCTCGGCCACCTTCGCGTCGAAGTCGCCGAGCAGCCGAGAGTAGTGCGGCGACAGCACGCCGTCGTAGTGTTCGCGCACCGAGCTCACCGCCATGGGTCCTTGTTGTCGGCTGACTAGGGTGACTCGATCCGCGCCGATTGCACGAAATCGAAGGCGTAGACGCGCACGACGTAGCTCGCCGCCCGCTCCCGAATCGGCACCTCGAAGTAGGTGGTCGAGTACCCCGGGAGGTTGCTGCCGCCTAGCCACTCCACTCGTTGGGCGACGATCTTGCCGGATGCATCCAGGCTGTCGACGAGGAGCTGTACTCGCGTCGCCATGACACCGTAGCTGCTGACGATGTATCCGGCGAGGTACGGCTGGCCCCTCCGCTCGATCGGCTGCCAGCTGACGGAGAAATAGCGCTCCCAGCCGGGAAACGTCGGCGCGAGGGGCTGGGCGTCCAGGCGGTCCGCGCACGCCAGCAGACCCAGCAAGCCCACGATCATCACTCGTCGTGCCCACATGACGCGCCC
>Ga0075424_100006258_pt1 | contig 11463 bp, 20 predicted proteins | sample SoiMethybrSBSTD3_FD_75301 | JGI IMG/M metagenome (GOLD analysis project Ga0075424, IMG submission 75301) | Bulk soil microbial communities from a Populus tree surrounding site in Tennessee, USA - Soil MetaG P. TD hybrid SBSTD3 | ecosystem: Environmental > Terrestrial > Soil > Tree plantation...
TGGAGGTATTCGAGGCGGGCCACCGCCTCCGCCACGGTGGGGCGGTGTCCGGCGGGGATCCACCACAGGGCTACGTAGGTCTTCGGAAAGCGCTCGAACCACTCGCGGCGATGACGCATGACCCCGGCGTGAGGGCTGCTGAATACGAATGAGCGGAGGGATGCCAGGTCTGCCCATACCGACAGGTTGATCATGATGCGTTCGTCATCATACGGACGAATGGCGGTCGCATCTCCGTCTTCGGTTTGCAGCCGCCAGATGAATCCGGGATTTCGGTCGGCCAGCGCGTTGATCGTATCGAGCTGGGCGGCGAATCCGGCCATGACCGGTTCATCCATCGCGCCACGGGCGCGGCCGATGTTCACCTGGGCAAGATGGAAGCCTGAGTGTGTCATCTGCCTTCCTTCCTAGGGCGTGGCACGGCAGCGCCGTCAAGCATGTCGATCGATCGGTCGACGTCCCCCAGCCGCAGAAGCGACAATGGGAAGGCCGACGAACGGAATATGGCCAAAGAACTGCACCCACCAGCGCCCTCCTACATTGGGCGGCCGATGCACGAGCAAGGGGATGACGACCAGGGACATGATCATCCAGATCAGAGGTCCGTAAAGCAATGCAATCGTAACGATGCCGTGGCGAGAGGCCAGAACCCGCTGCACCCAGCGCAATCGCATGACCAGGAAGAGAAAGACGGCGGACCACCCGAACGCAACACCGAAGTGGATGATCACGCCGAGCAAGGCTGTTGATGTGCCGCCGTCGAGCGCCTGCTTGCCGATCAACGTGCTGGCGACGCCCTGAAAGAGGCGCTCCACCGTCGAATGATAAAAGGCGACGCTCAAAACGCTCGAAAACAGCCCGTCGGTAACACCGGTCAGCACACCGGCCCGTGCCAGCCGGGCAAGAGCATCGCGGACGCCGATGGGTTCGTCTGCAGCCAAAGTCACCGCAGTCCTACCGCCACCTGCTCCAGCTCGGCGATGAACCGCTGCCAGCCGTAGGTCGCGCCCTGGTAGCCTGCCTGATCTTCCGGCCGGAACCCGGCCTGCTCCATGCGCACGTGGGTGCCGCCGCTCGCCGGTGTGAGCGTCCATGTGACCACGGTCTTAAGGCCGCGTGCCGCTTCCTCGCCCGACGCATTCCAGGTATAGGAAAGCCGGTGGTTAGGCTCCACGAGAAGGACCTCGCAATCGGTCACTCCGTTCCAATGAGGCATGGGAGTGGCCCTGAAGTTGAACTTGTGGCCGACGTGAGGCTCGAAGTCGTTCTGCATGAGCCACTGCTCGATGAGTGAAGATTCGGTGAGCGCGCGCCAGATTTTTTCGGGTGGATGGGGCATCACCCGTTCGACCACGACGGAACGGGCGGAAGTGGCAGTCTCAGTCATGACTCCATCCTGTCGAGAACGTTTTCAAGGCGATCGAATCGGTTGTGCCAGAAGGCGCCGTAGAGGCTCATCCAATCCACCAGGGGCGCGAGACTCCTGGGCCGGGCAGCGTAGTGCGTCCGCCGGCCCGCCCGTCGGGCGCGCACCAGACCGGCACCCTTGAGAACGCTGAGATGCTTGGAGACCGCGGGCTGAGACACCCGAGCCCGATCGGTGAGGGCGCGCACAGTCTGTTCCCCGTCGCGGACCAGCCGCTCGAAGAGGGCTCGCCGGGTGGGATCGGCCAGGGCGCCGAACACCTGGGTGGGGGAAGCCGTCATGAGTCAATTCATAACCAAATGGTTATGGATTGTCAAACCTGCAGCACGACGGCTGCTTGTTAAAGCGCATCCGGCGTGGCCAGAACTTCGAAATGCCGGACCGTTGCGTCGTAGCGAAGCAGCGCCGCCCGAGCTTCGGGTTCTACAACGGCGCGCTCGAGGTCCGGGCTCGCAAAGTTGCGGATTGCCGCCACCGAATCCCACAAGGTCAGCACTTGGTACTCGACCTCGGCTCCAGCGGTACGGCGCAGCAGGTAGAGCCCGCGAAAACCGGGGAGGTCGGCCAGCTTCGGTCGAACCGTTTCGAGCAGATAGCGGGGATAATCCTGGCTATTCGCGGCATTGGCGAAGCCGCGCCAAGTGCGCACGATCATTGCTCTCCCCGCGCGTGTTCCCGTCGCAGCTCGGCAATTCGGGCCTTCACCAGCTTCCGCACCAGCGTCAACGGGAGGGGTTTCGCGTGGGGAAAACGGACCGTTCCCTTGGAGATCTCGTGTCCCTTGAGATCGATGCGATGAGCGCGAATCAACGCCGGGCCGATCGGATAGAGACTGCTGTGCTGCTTCCACCCGGCATACCAGATGAGCAGTTGCCCGTCCAGCCGCAACGCTGGAATGCCGTAGCTAAAGGCATCGACGCAGCCTGGCGCCGCGGCGCGGATGGTTGCCCGAAGTTTCCGGACGGCCTTCCGCGGTTGGGGGGCCAGCACGGCGATGTATCCGCGCACTTGTTCACGGGCTTCAGCGACGCTGGTCTTCGACGCCGATGAGGGCACGTTCGACCTCGTTTCGCGCTACAACATCAGCGAGCCGCTCGGCGCGGTCGAGAAACCAGCTCGCCTCCGCAATTGGGGCACGTCTGTGCCATTCGCTCGGCACACGATGGGCAAAAGGTGCACTCGTAGCTGCAGATGAATGCCGCACCATCCTGGGTGAGGCTGGTGCCGCATTTCTCGCAGGAGGCTCGCATCTCGAGGGTCACGGCCGCACCTCACTCCCGCCGAAGCCGGCGAACCAACAAATAGACTCCTCGCGCTACCAAACTCAAAGAGGGCAGGGCGCACACCCCGATCACGAACCAGACTAATCCGCGTCGCTGCGATCGGATCCCGAGCCAAAGCGGGCCGGCGAGACCGAGCAGGCGAACGGTGACCAGCATGAGAAAGCCGTTCGCCATTCCGCGCTGGGGATCGATGGAGGGCGAGACCCAGGCCCACGATACAATGCCGAAGTATGCTGCGAGCAGAAGGGCCGCCATGACACTCGGCATGCGGCTCGCACGGACTCAGGAGGGGTGGGCTGCGGCATGGTGATCCGCGCGCTGAAACGCCAGGAACTGATGGATCGCCAATATCGCAGCGGAGTCCGTGCTCTCGAGCCTCAACGCGGCTCCACGCGGCAGTGCCTCCACTGTATACGTGATAGCCTCCCGTTTGGCCGACATGACTGCAGTTCCGGGCACCTCCAGGGCGTGAACGTAACCCGGCAATGAGAAGTCGCCGCTTCGAAAAGCCATCGCGATATGCTGCATGTGCCGCCGAATCTGTTCCGTGCCGGCGCTGTCGTTCGTATTCCGCTGCAGCCTGATCCGGCCCCCATCCGGCAGCGGTTCAAAAACGTGAGTGGACGTATTCTGATCCACCCCCATCGCGTGCTCGCCACGCGCCTGGATGCCGGCAAAGGCGCTATCCTGTTCTGCTTCCGCGGGACGCCTGCTCGATGGGTCTGACGACCGGTCCCCCAGACAACCGGCGGCTACCAGGACCACGATTGTGAAAAGACCGATGCGCACGGCGGAGGCTTTCATCCGGGAAACTGTCCGCTCGGAGGCTCCCACAGCTCGGCGCGGTTGCCTTCCGGGTCCTGGACCCAGCCGAATTTGCCGAACTCCGACTCCTCTACCCGATCCTCCATCGTGCACCCTTTCGCCCTGAGTTCGGCAAGCATCTCGGCCAGGTTGGTTACCCGGTAGTTGATCATGAACGGCGCTGGGCTGGGGTTGAAGTACGTCGAGCTCCCCGGGAAGATGGTCCAGACGGTGATGGCCTGGCGCTCGCCTTCCGCCGGAGCGCGAAAGACTGCACCACCCCAATCCTGAATCTCGAGTCCCAAATTCGCCCGATACCACGCACGGAGCGCATCGGCATCCCGTGCCTTGAAAAAGATCCCGCCAATGCCGATGACGCGAGCCATAGGGTCTCCTAGTGTCTGTCGCAATGAAGCGCGGAGCAGTTTATTTCAAAAATGGATCTCAGTCCTCGGCGACTCGCACGACTGTTTGGCAGAGCAATCTGTCTTCGATGCCCCAACTGTGGCGGTGGCCACATCTTTCGTTCGTGGCTCCGCCTGAAGGTGCGCTGTCCCACCTGTAACCTCCTGCTCGAGCGCAACGAGCAGGGATATCAGGTGGGGTCGTACATGTTCAACATTATTGCAGCCGAGCTGTTGTTTGGCGCGGTGCTGGTTGGCGTGCTGTGGCTGACCTGGCCGGCGCCACCGTGGGATCTGTTGCAGTACGGCGGTGCCGCATTGATGATCCTGGCCCCGTTCGTGTTCTTCCCGTTCTCGAAGACACTCTTCCTCGCATTCGACCTTGTTTTCCGACCGCCTACTTCCGAGGAGGTGTCATAGACGGCTGAGACCTGGTCCCTCGAAATCGAGCGCAAGAAACGGGTGGCTTGACCCGGCTTTAGAGCCTATCGTGTTCCCGTCTCGATCACCCGGAGCTGGACATGGCGTTTCGCGTTGCGGGCATTCCCCACGATTTGGCCAGCGAAGTTCGTCGCACGCTTCGATCACCTCAGTACGGTCACCCGGCCCACCGGGAAACCGCGACGGGATCCGGTCCTTGCCGTCTCTGCCTCCGCACGTTCACCACGGGAGTCGACGAGCGCATCCTGTTCACGTATCAACCCTTCAGCGATCCGGGCAGCGTGCCGGCTCCGGGTCCGGTCTTCATTCACGCCGGGTCATGCGAGCGGTACGACGACGCTGCGTTGCCTCCGGACTTTCGCTCCTTGCCGCTCCTGTTCGAGGCCTATGGAGAAGCAAGTGAGCTGCTCGTGCGTGAGCGGGTTGGTGATCAGATACCGGAAACCGTTCTCGAACGACTCTTGAACGGTACAGCCGCGGAGTACGTGCATATACGGAATGCCGAAGCCGGCTGTTTCATGGCGCGGGTGGACCGGTCGGAGTAGGAGACCGCGATCGTACTTCTTCCGACGTCAGCCCGAACAACGGGGCAGTAGTGACGCCGAGCATGCCCAGCATCAGGTAGATCTGACCGCGGTGATGGACCTCATGCTCCACCATGGCCCGGAGCCATTTCCAGGTCGTGATCAGGCTGCCTGCCGGGGTCGTGCATTTCCGCTGCAGGTCGGCATCACTCAGGCCGCCGATGATGTTCCTGGCCTCGGTATCGAGCCGGTCGAAGTAGGCGAGCACGGCGTCGTACCCCTCGGCCAGGTCAGTCCCACATCCGGGGTACCGGCTGGGACGCCCGGCCACGGTTTCGGCGTACATGTACCGCTCGATTGCCGCGAGATGTCGGACCACGTCGCCCAGCGTGAAGGCGCCGGCTCGATGAGTCCACTCGAGATGCTCGGGAGGAATGCGAGTAACTACGCGGCGGGTGCGTCCCCGCACGTTGTCCCAATATTCCAGGAATTGCGCCACCGATCGGATTTCCATGCAAACGGCCCTCGATACTGGTGGGCGATGGCTCGGTCCGGTGACCGGATTGCCTCGGCTAGCGACGCCCCTTCTTCCGCCTGGCAGCCGCCAGTGCGCCCTCGACCCAGGGCTTGAGAGATTCCGGATCCTCGAGCACATCCTCAGGAACGGCGTAGTACTGCATGACTTCACCTTCCATTCCCATTGGCCGAAACGGTTCCATCCCTCGGGAAACGAAGTCCGGACGATTGGTGTCGTCCACCTTGAAATAGACCGTGTCATCGGCAATCAGCGCGAAGAACAGCTCGCCACTGTAGATCCCTACGCCACCGAACATGGCTCGACCGCGGACGCTGGGCGCCGCGCGCGCGAGCTGGTCGAGGACGAAGCTTCGGAAGCTGGGACTAACGCTCATGACCTGCCGCACCCGATTGTCTACCGGTAACCGGTCGCGTCGGCCGGCTTGCCCGCCTCCTGGACTTCCACAACATATCTCCACGCGTCGGGCTGGGAGCCGTCGACATCGGTGAAGCCGTAGATCTTTGCCAACTGCCCGCTGGACAAAGACTGCCCATTCCACCGTGAGCGATCGGGGTCGGCCGCGAGCGTGGCAACCGCACGTCCCACGAAGCGAGGAGTCTCTGAGATCACAAAGTGCGGAACCCTTGCGGCGGCATCGCGCCACGTCGCCTCGGTCACGCCAAAGGCGTCGAGCATCATCTCCGAACGCAGCCATCCTGGCGTGATGCATACCGACGTTGCCCCATGTCGGGCGAGATCCTGGGCATGCGCCCAAGCCATCCGCGCGACCGCCACCTTGGCGAGATCGTAGAAGGGGTTGATCCGGTAGTGATCCGCATTGTATTCGGCCGTTCCATCAGTCACCTCGACCAGCAAACCTCCGGGTCGCTCGATCAACAACGGCAGCGCAAAATGCGCGGTGATGAGGTGGGTATGGACCCCGAGGCTAAGCAGGCGCAAGCCGTTTGCGAGATCATGCTCCCAAACCGCCTTGTTCCATTCCTTGAGATCCTCTCCGCCCCAGAGATCGTTGACCAGGATGTCGAGCCGGTGATGCTCTGCTCGGATGCGGTCGACCAGCGCACGCACCGTTTCCGCCACGAGATGGTCCGCCTGTACGGCGATTCCTTGCCCGCCGGCAGCCGAGACAAGCTCGGCCGTTTCCTCTATGGTTTCCGGGCGGCCGTACTCGGATCGGTGCGTCCGCGTGGTGCGTCCGGTCACATAGACCGTCGCACCGGCGGCCCCCAGCTCGACCGCGATCCCCCGGCCGGCGCCGCGGGTGCCGCCGGCGACCAGCGCAACTTTTCCCGCGAGTGGTCGTGACGCACCGACCTTCAACTGCCTTTGGTACTCCGCTTCGTCGAAGTGACCTTTCGACCCCGCAATAAAGCCATCGGGGCCGAAGCGCCATTCTTCATGTCCGCTGATACGCACTGCGTTGCCCGTCCCTCCCGGTCCGCTATTGCGTCCAGTGAGGGTCCAGCGATAAACCGCGCCACCGCGTTCGAGGATCGCGTCGTCCATGGTGACGACCAGATCGGGAAAGGCGGACATGAACCCCTGTGCGGCCGCGGTTATCGCCTGCCGTCCGACAGCCGGCGCGGCCTCATTGATCTTGAGAGATCCGCTTTCGGAGAAAAACGCTGCAACGCTCGCCGGATTCCGGCTGCACCAGGCTGCTGTGTAGCGCCTCGCAAAGTCTCTGAGCTCGTTAGCATTCATGAGGGTCTAAGTTCGTCTATTCCGAGCCGAATATCGCCTGGGCGACGAAGTACGCCAGCACGCCTCCGAGCAACGTTCCTGGTGACCAGCTCCGACCAGGACGCCGGATCTCGCATGGAACTGTCTACCACAACTCCCCTGGCCTCCACTCGGCGGACAACCGGTCGTCCAGGTTGAGCGGCGGTGATGCCGGCAGCCGATGTATCATCACCGCCTCATCAGGCGTCTCGATCAGATGCCTCTCCTGGCGGATGAAGAGCGGCCCCCTCCACGGCTCCCATCCGAGACGCTCATACAACGATTGTCCTCGATCGGAGGGGCAGAGTGCCGCAAGCTGAAAGCTGGACAGTCGGCTCACCAGAACGCGCATGACCTCCGTGGCGAGACCACGACCTTGGTACGCCGGATCGGTGGCAACGGCCTCGACGTATGCAGCTCGAAGCGGAGGACTGGCGCCTGGTGCCAGCCAACGTGTGACCCACATGGCGTGGCTCAGCACGGCTCCATCGGCGAAGGCCATGACGTGAGTCGGGTCGGTGAATGTGAGGAAGCTCGGCCGCAGATCTTCGCCGTACGCCCGCTCGCAGAGCGCAAGGATGTCGTCAAGGGTCTGCGCCGAGAGGTCGGCAGACGCGGCTACTTGAATATCCAGTGACCGCTCCGCTAGGGTTGCGGACCCACTCGGCGGGTTTCCTGTGGCTGCGCCAGTACCCGTTCGGCGAAATCCAGTCGTTCCTGGGTTTCGGTAAGCTCCTGGCGCAGCCTGCCCATCTCGATCTCGAGCTCTTCGATTCTAGGTTCGAGCACATTCTCGCTTCCGCTGTAGCTTCTGCGCAAGCGCTGAGCCCATAACCCGAACGCTAGCCCGAGCGTCGCATGAATGCCGGCGTGCCAAGGCTCGGCCGCGGCGGCTGCAAATCCGACGGCGACCACGTTTAGGACGCTCAGTCCGGCTGCGATCGGATACCAGATCGCCGGCTTGAAGGTCATAGATCCCCCTCAGTTATCCAGCGCATTCACAAACCATACTGATCAGGTGGCCGAGCGCAACGCGTCGATCGGCAACAGGGCGAGTTAGGAAGCCCGGCGCAGCACTCTTCCCCGGTCGTAGTAGATGCGCCCTCCGGCCAGCTTTCCTTCCTGGTCGAGGGTGAACATCCCGCAGAGCGGAAACGACACCCTTCGGCCGGTGGGTGGAAGTCCGCGCCAGGGAGCGAGGTGGGTACCGCTGATGCGGACCTCCAGCGCGACGCCCTCGTCGGCCCCCAGGCAGTGCGTAATGTCGATGTGGAGGTCAGGCAACGAAGTAAGCAGGTCCTCGTAGTAGTCGTGTACCGCCTCACGCCCCTCGTGGTGTTCACCCGAGGGCGCAATCTGGGCGCGGATTCGATCGTTTGGCATGGCCATCATATCTTCGGGATAACAGGGCCTTAAGGACATACCTCACCCTGACCACGCATCGCGGCGAACACGTCGTGGTCCAGGCCGGAGAATTGGACCCGCGCGACCGGGTTCATGCCGAGGCGTCGGGCCACGCGCTGCGACGGCGTGTTCGCCGGACGAATCAGAGAGATTACCCTGCGCGGCATCAACACGCGAAAGGCGTACTCTCGTACGGCGAGGGCAGCCTCCGTCGCGTACCCCTGATGCCAGAACTTTTGATGCAGCAGATAGCCGATCTCCCATTCTGCGCCGTCCGGCAGGACCTGTCGCAATAATCCGACCTGGCCGATCGGTTCGCCGGTCCGGTGCAGGGAAGCGAGCCACAAGCCGTGTCCATCTTGGCGGTACCGCTCCAGCTGTCGCTCGATCCACGCCTCCGCCTCTGGGCGAGTAAGGCACCTGGGGTAGTGACGCATTACCTCCGGATCGGACAGCATCTCGGCGAGAAAGTCGAGGTCGCCTGGCGCAAGCTCGCGGAGGGCAACTCGGGCGGTGGTGGGCAACATCGCAACTCGCACGCCGCGTACTTAACCTGGTGCACCAGGGTTCCAGATATCGACGGAACAGCGCCACTCGCCGTCCGACTCTCGGCGCCAGATGGTGACGGCCCGGCCCCGGCTTGTCGCCAGCTGACCGGTGGGATCCGGTGCGGTGACGATGTTCTCGCTCAGCATGTAAGCGAGTTGGCCGTCAGGCGACAGGCGAACATCAGACGAGGTCCAGGTGATCCGGAAACCGGGAATCGCCAGGCTCGCGTGGACGTACGCGCGTAACGCGGCCTTGCCGGCAACGGGCGGGAAGCCTGGCGGGTAGACTAGCGCGTCGTCTGTCCAGAACTCGAGAATGCGCTCGACGTCGCGGCCTTCGGCCACCGCGGCCGCCCACTGGGCGTCGCGCTCCAGCAGACGTTTCCGCTCCGCTGCGGAGTCCATCAGGGCTCCTCTTGTATGTTGACTTCGCGGTTGGGTCTCCCATCCCGGGCACCCGCCCAGCGCCGTAATCCAGCAATTGCCACCACAATGCCCACCGCTTCAGCGATCGCCAGGCCTGCCGCAGAAGCCCGGAACAAAATGCCATCGCTCGTGAGCTGGGCCCACCACTCAGGCGACGTCGCGCACTCTACGGCGTCTTCCATTGCCACAGCCCGGCGGAGGTCGCGGTTGGCAAGCGCTGGCCCATTTGCCGCGCCACCATCGTGATCTGACCCCGGTGATGAGCTTCATGCGCCACGAAGTAGGTCAGCACGTGCGCTACGTCGAGGGAGAGATTGCGCCACACGTAGCCCTTGGATGGCGGGACCTGACCTCCCGCGGCAAAGCCGAGCTCGAGAAGCGCCTCCATTCCGCTGCTACTGCGTTTCAACGCGGCGACGAGTTGGCGACGGGTGACATGACGGTGGTCGACGCGGGAGGGAGTCGGAATGCCATGCTCCCGCCCGAGCGTCTTGATCCAGCTGCAGCGGGCGTTGTGGAGGTGCGCTGCTATAGCGCGGATCGTGCGCCGCGGGATGCCCGGAACAGCGACGTCCCAGAGCATCGCCGGCAAGTGCTCGATAAGGTGGACCGTGACGCGGTTGTTCGTCTGCCAAGCGGATAGCAGGCTCGCCTGTAGATCGGGTGCAGGAGACAACCCAACCTCCGTCACAGATTTCGCTGGGCCCTGAGGCCCGGTGTCAACGGCGGGGATCAGCCCGCGGTTCGAATCTATGCTCCGGCCAGAAAAGGTGGGCCCGTCATGGCCCCAGCGGCGGTTAGCGCCTTAGGGAGTCATGACCTCCCTCAACGGGTCGCGCAGGGTGGACCAGAGAAAGGGAAATAGCTGTTCTGCCGGCTCCCGCCGCCGGTCGATTCGCCCCACCGCGAGCCGGCCTTTGCCGTCATCCTCCGGATTGTCGGTCCGCAGCTTGAAGTTGTTGAAGAAAAAACTTCCGATATGGCGGCCAATCTTGGCAAACAGGCCGCCACCTCGCTTGTTGATGCCGATTTTGAAGTCGCGATATTGCGGAATCAGCCGCCCCGTCGCGTGGTCATCGACCACTCGCGCATTGAATGTGAGCCCCAGCGCCTCGCCGCGACGCACCTTGGCGGGGGTGTTGACTGCAATGAATCGATTGAAGTCGACCATCGGCATCGGCCCGAGGTTGCCCCGGTACTTCATGCGAAAGCGGTCGGCCAGCAGCGGAATCTCGAGCACCGTGGAGAACTGGCCGTTCCCCATAAAACTCGCCGACGCGGTAAATACCATCGGTGTGGTGTCCGACATCCGACCGGGCACATTTGACACATTGACAGCGGCCCCGTGGACGTGCTCGAAAGTGACGATACCGGGTCGACGCCGCCAAGGCTCGAGCTCGCCATAGACGACGGTGCCGTTGTCTGCTCGTACCGTATCAATCGAGACTCGCACGGGCAGCTGGCGCATGACCTGGTGCGGCATACGCGCCGGCTCAGGCCGCGGATCGGGCGGAGGCTTGCGATCGACCAGGAGATCGAGCCTCGGCGTCGCCACGTCGATGGTGCGAATAGCGACGGTTCCGCTTCGCAGGAGCGCCCCGTAGTCCACGCCATGCGCAGTGATGATGGCAATGCTGGCGCCAAGTCGGGTGCGCCGCCACTTGTTGCGCTTCCGTTGCTCCGCCAGATCCAGCGTGGGGCGTACTTCGACGCTGTCTATTCGCAGCACTGAATCCGCCGAGTTCAGCTCGATCCGCGCAACATTGACGGCGGTCAGCGAATCCCAGATTCCGCTATATCCTTCCGCCCGAAGCCAGACGTTGCCGATCCGTACCGGAGTTCCCCGAGCGGCCGGCGGCCCAGCCGAGATTTCGTCAGCCCTGAGCGACAGCCGCGGCACTCGACGCGGCAGGCCGGGACCACTGTCGAGCTCGATCACCACC
>Ga0075424_100006260_pt1 | contig 11460 bp, 10 predicted proteins | sample SoiMethybrSBSTD3_FD_75301 | JGI IMG/M metagenome (GOLD analysis project Ga0075424, IMG submission 75301) | Bulk soil microbial communities from a Populus tree surrounding site in Tennessee, USA - Soil MetaG P. TD hybrid SBSTD3 | ecosystem: Environmental > Terrestrial > Soil > Tree plantation...
CAGGTAGAAGAGCTGCTCGTCGCCGATCTTGGAGACGGTCGCCTCGTGGCCGATGTCGACCGCGTTCTCCTTGATGTCGATGTACGGGTAGGTGTCGGTGCGGCTCTCGTCGTCGAGGATGAGCGCGTCGCAGACCACCTTCGAGCGCGAGCCGACCGCGCCGTCGTTCACCTGCAGGAGGCCGCGGTAGGAGCTGCGGCCGCCGTTCTTGGAGATCGACTTCGACGTGATCACCGACGACGTGTTCGGCGCCATGTGGGTGATCTTCCCGCCCGCGTCCTGGTGCTGGCCCTCGCCGGCGAAGGCGATCGAGAGCACCTCGCCGTGCGCGCCCTCGCCCTTCAGGAGGACGGCCGGGTACTTCATCGTCAACTGCGAGCCGAGGTTGCCGTCGACCCACTCCATGGTGGCGTTCTTCTCGGCGACGGCCCGCTTGGTGACGAGGTTGTAGACGTTGGTCGACCAGTTCTGGATCGTCGTGTAGCGGCAGCGGCCGCCCTCGCGCACGATGATCTCGACGACCGCCGAATGCAGCGAGTCGGTGGAATAGATCGGGGCGGTGCAGCCCTCCACGTAGTGCACGTAGGCGTCGCGGTCGACGATGATCAGCGTCCGCTCGAACTGGCCCATGTTCTCCGCGTTGATGCGGAAGTAGGCCTGCAGCGGCAGCTCGACGTGGACGCCCGGCGGCACGTAGATGAACGAGCCGCCCGACCACACGGCCGAGTTCAGCGCCGCGAACTTGTTGTCGTTGTACGGGATGACCGTGCCGAAGTGCTCGCGGAAGATGTCCTCATGCTCGCGCAGGCCCGTGTCGGTGTCTGCGAAGAGCACGCCCTGGTCGGCGAGGTCCTTCTGCAGGTTGTGGTAGACGACCTCGGACTCGTACTGGGCGCCGACGCCGGCCAGCAGCTTGTTCTTCTCGGCCTCGGGGATGCCCAGCTTGTCCCACGTCTCCTTCATGCCCGGCGGCAGGTCGTCCCAGCTCGTGGCCTGCTCCTCGACGGGCTTCAGGTAGTAGTAGATGTTGGAGAAGTCGATCCGGCCCAGGTCGCCGCCCCACTTCGGCAGCTCGCGCTCGACGAAGTGGCGGTAGGCCTTGACCCGGAACTCGGTCATCCACTCGGGCTCGGACTTGTGCGCCGAGATCTCGCGGACGACCTCCTCGGAGATCCCCTTCTGGGTCTGGAAGAACGGGACGAGGTCGTCGTGGAAGCCGTACTTGTACTCGCCCAGCGCCGTGGCCTGGGCCTCTTCAGGGGTCAGCTCGGTTCTAGCCAACGGGAACCGCCTCCTCGTCGACGCCGAACGCGGCGTAGCCGTCGCGCTCGAGCTCGTCGGCCAGCTCGGGGCCGCCCGTGCGGGCGATCCGGCCGTCGACGAGTACATGGATGACGTCGGGCTTGATGTAGTGGAGCAGCCGCGCGTAGTGCGTGATCACGAGAACGCCCATCTCCGGCCCGGCCAGCGTGTTCACGCCCTCCGAGACGATGCGCAGCGCGTCGATGTCGAGCCCGGAGTCGGTCTCGTCCATGATCGCGAGCTGCGGCCGCAGGATGGCCATCTGGAGGATCTCGACCCGCTTCTTCTCGCCGCCCGAGAAGCCGTCGTTCAGGTACCGCGACGTCATCGAGCGGTCGATCTTCAGCATCTCCATGTTCTCCTGGAGCACCTTGCGGAACTCCGGGATGCGGATCGGGTTCTCCTCGCCGTCCGCCCCGCGCCGGTGCGCGTTCACGGCCATGCGCAGGAAGTTCGCGACGGTGACGCCCGGGATCGCGCTCGGATACTGGAACGCGAGGAAGATGCCGAGCCGCGAGCGCTCGTCGGGCTCGAGCTCGAGCACGTCGGCGCCGCGGAACGTGATGGAGCCTTCCGTCACCTCGTAGGCCGGGTGGCCCATGAGGACGTGGGCGAGGGTGGACTTGCCGGAGCCGTTCGGCCCCATGATGGCGTGCACGCTGCCCCGGTCGATGTCGAGGTCGATCCCGCGAAGGATCTCCGAGCCGTCGATCGTGGCATGCAGATTACGGATGCTCAGGTCTGGCATTAAGTCCCTTAATTTCGGGGAAAAACCGCATCCAAACCGAATTGGACGCGCCACCGAAGTGTAGCCAACGGGGGTTTTCCCCGTTCCGGAGGTCTGCTACCCTGGAGGCACAATGCCGTTCCAACTCGGTCTCCCCGAAGTCATTCTCGTCCTGGTCGTCGCGCTGCTCTTCCTCGGCCCCAAGCGGTTGCCCGAGGCGGGCCGCTCGCTGGGCAAGGGAATCCGCGAGTTCAAGGACGGGATCACGGGCAACGACGACAGCAACAGCGGCTCGACCAACCAGGCCTCGGCGCTGAACCCGCCGCAGCCGAACTACACCCCGCCGCAGTCGTACACGCCGCCGCCGGCGTACGTTCCGCCCGACCAGGCTCCGCGCGCGGAGTAGCGTCCCAATGGCGCGGATCAAGCGCGCAAAGCCAGACGACGAGCTCACCCTCGTCGAGCATCTGGATGAGTTGCGCACGCGGCTGATCGTCTCGATCTCGGTGCTCGTGGTGGCGGTCTCGGCCGCCTACTACGAGAACCACCGGATCTACCACCTGCTGACGAGCGCCCTGCCGGAGGGCCACCGCAAGCTGTACACCTTCGCCCCGGGCGAGGCGTTCTTCAACGCGATCACGATCTCGGTGTACGCCGGCCTGCTGATCAGCCTGCCGATCCTGAGCTACCAGTTCTACGCGTACATCATCCCGGCGTTCTCGGAGGAGTCGCAGAAGACGATCCGGCCGATGCTCCTGCTGATCCCGGGCCTCTTCCTGATCGGCGTCGTCTTCGGCTGGTTCATCGTCGTCCCGGCCGCCCTCAAGTTCCTCGTGAACTACAACAGCAGCGTCGTCCACTACTTCCCGCGAGCCAGCGACTTCATCCACTTCGTGGCCTACACGGAGCTCGCGATGGGGCTCGTGTTCGAGCTGCCGGTCGTGATGATGATGCTCGGCCGGGTCGGCATCCTGCGCTCGTCGATGATGAAGCGGCGCTGGCGCGAGGCGGTCGTCGTCCTGGCCGTGATCGCGGCCGCGCTCCCCGGCACCGACCCGGTCACGATGACGGCGGAGTACCTGCCGATGCTGCTGCTCTACTGGATCTCGTACTTCCTGGTGAAGGCCGTCGAGCCCAAGCGCGGCATCTCCGACATCCTCTCCGAGCCCTTCGCGTGATCCTGCGGGCCGACTGGGTCGTCCCGATGGACGGCCCGCCGATCGCCGACGGCTGCGTGGAGATCGAGGCCGGCCGCATCGTCGCCGTGCGGCCGGCGAACGGCGACGACGGCGAGCGCCGCCGAAACGCCGTGATCCTGCCCGGCCTCGTGAACGCGCACACCCACCTCGAGTACACGGCCATGGCCGGCTTCGGCGACGGGATGCCGTTCACGCCCTGGATCGCCGACCACATCCGCCGCAAGGACACGCAAACGCCGGCCGACCTGCTCGACCAGGCCCGGGCCGGGGCGGCCGCCTGCCTGGCCGCCGGCGTCACGACCGTGGCGGACTGCTGCTACGCCGGCACCGTCGCCCAGGCGGCCGGCGAGGCCGGGCTGCGGGCGATCGTCTACCTGGAGGGCTTCAGCGTCTGGGAGAGGCTCGAGGCCCGGATCGAGGCCGCGCTCGACGCGCTGCCCGTCACCGACCTCGTGACCGCCGGCGTGTCCCCGCACGCGCCGTTCACGGTCACGCACGCCGACTACGCCATGCTGATCGCGCTCGCCCGCCGGCGCGGGCTGCCGGTCGCGACCCATCTGCTCGAGTCGGCCCGCGAGACGGAGCACCTGGACGCCTTCCGCGACGTGCTCGGGCCCGACACGGTGGCGATCCACGCGGTGTTCGTGAACGAGGCCGACATCGCCCTCCTGGCCGAGCTGGACGTGCCGGTCGCGCACTGCCCCCGCTCGAACGCGCTGCTCGGGTGCGGCATCGCGCCGCTGACGGAGCTCCTCGATGCGGGCGTGCGGGTGGGCCTCGGCACCGACTCGCCGTCGTCGGCGATCGACTTCGACATGTGGGCCGAGATGCGCACGGCGATCATGCTGCAGCGGGCCCGCACAGGCCGGGCCGACGCGCTCTCGGCGCAGACGGCGCTCGAGCTGGCGACGACTCGGGCCGCGGCGGCGATCGGTCTCGCGGACACGGTCGGGTCGCTGGCGCCGGGGAAGGCCGCCGACCTGCTCGTCCTCGACATGACCGGCTCCACGTTCCTGCCCTGGGACGACCCCGTGACGGCCGCCGTCTACGGGGGATCGCCGGAGCGGGTCGCACTGACCATCGTCGCGGGCGAGATACGCTACAGACGTGGCGAGCGAGACGTCCTCGCCGCCACCGCCGCCCGGGCGAAGATGATCCAGGCACCCTTGGGCTGATCCAGTGCTCTTCGAACGCATCCGCCGTACCCAGAAGCCGGTCTTCATCCTCCTGGCAGTGATGTTCGGGGTGGGCTTCGTCGCGCTCGGCATCGGCCAGGGCGCGAACAGCATCAACATCGGCGACCTCTTCAACAGCGGCAGCTCGAGCGGCACGTCGATCTCCGACCTGAGCTCCCAGGTGCAGTCGCACCCCAAGGACTCCGGAGCCTGGCTGCAGCTGGCCCGGGCCTACCAGGCCGACAAGCAGAACAGCCAGGCGATCTCGGCATACACGACCTACCTCGGCCTGAAGCCGAGCGACCAGTCAGCGCTCGCGGCCACCGCCGGCCTGCTCGAGGCGCGCGGCGCGAGCGATGCGTCCAAGGTGCAGCAGGCCCAGGCGGCGGCGCAGGCCTATACCCAGATCGGCACCGCCACGGCCGCCAGCTCGCTCGCGCTCGCGCCGGCGCTGACCCACCCGCTGATGACGACGCTCGCCCAGCCGGCGACGACGATCGCCCAGACGCTCGAGTCGAGCGCCGTCTCCGACTTCGCCCAGGCGATGGGCTACCGCCAGAAGCTCGCCAAGCTCTCGCCGCACAACGCCTCGTACCAGCTCTTCGTCGCCCGCGACGCCTACGCCACCCAGTCCTACGCGACCGTGGCGACGGCGCTCGAGCGCTACCTGGCGCTCAGCCCGAACCTGCCGAAAGCTCAGAAGACGCAGCTCCAGAAGCAGATCGTCCAGTTCAAGCTGCTCGCGAAGTCGTCGCCGAGCTCGAGCCCCACCGCCGGCCCGACGCCCTGACCGCTGGCCGGGCCGCTGGCTAGATTCGGCCCGTGATCAAGTATCTGGGCTCGAAGCGCACGCTGGTGCCCGTGATCGGTGCGCTCGCCGCGGCGCTTCCGGCCCGCACGGCCGTCGACCTCTTCGCCGGGACGACCCGGGTCGGCCAGGAGCTGCGCCGCCGCGGCCTGCGGGTCGTGTCGAACGACGTCACCGCCTTCTCGGAGGCGTTCGGCCAGGCCTACATCGCCGCCGGCGCGGGCGTCGACCGGCATCGACTGCGCCGGCTGCTGGCCGGCCTGGAGGCGCTCCCGCCGCTCGACGGCTACGTGACCGAGACCTTCTGCCGCGCCGCCCGCTACTTCCAGCCGCAGAACGGCATGCGCATCGACGCCGCGCGCGCGGGCATCGACCGGCTGGAGCTTGGCCCGATCGAGCGAGGCCTGCTCCTGACGAGCCTGGTCGAAGCCGCCGACCGGGTCGACTCCACCTGCGGCGTGCAGATGGCCTACCTGAAGCGGTGGGCGCCGCGCGCGAGCAACCCGCTCGAGCTGCGCGAGCCCGCGCCGATCGACGGGCCGGCGGGGTCGGTCTCGTGCGCCGATGCGAACGAGCTCGCGCCCGCGCTCGCGGGGATCGACCTGGCATACGTCGACCCGCCCTACAACCAGCACTCCTACCTCGGCAACTACCACGTCTGGGAGACGCTCGTGCGCGGGGACGAGCCCGAGCACTACGGCGTCGCCTGCAAGCGGGCCGACTGCCGCACCAGGAAGAGCGCGTACAACTCCCGCCGCGACGCCTGGGCGGCGCTCGCCGAGCTGCTCGGCCGGCTGCCGACGCCGTGGATCGTCGTCTCGCTCTCCGACGAGGGCTTCCACGACCCGGGAGCGGTCGAGAAGGCCTTGAGCGAGCGCGGGCACGTCGGCGTCCTGCACGTCGACTTCAAGCGCTACGTCGGCGCGCAGATCGGGATCCACAACCCGGCCGGCGAGCGGGTCGGGCAGGTGTCGCACCTGCGCAACACGGAGTGGATCCTGGTGTGCGGCCCCGACCGGGCGGCCGTGGACGCGGCTATCGCGTCAGCTCCACCGCCCGCCGTGCCTCGAGCTCGTACGGATTCCGCGCGTATCCGCGCCACAGGTAGGACAGCGGCATCGCGACCGGCCGGTGCTGCATCTGCCACACGTGGCAGAGCTCGTGCGTGATCAGGTCGTCCTGCTCGTGCCCCGAGACCGGCCGCCGCAGCAGGATCAGGCGATGCGTGGCGTAGCCGTCGAAGCGCGCGAACCACGGCAGCCGGTAGAGGGCCGGGCTGGCGAGCACCCGCACCCGCCCGATCCGCACCGGACGTGGGTAGAGGTCGAGGGCGTCGAGGCGGGCGCGGGCGCGCTCGAGCGCCGCCCGGGCCGCGGCCGTCACGAGATGCCGGACGGGTTGAACACGAGCCAGACGCCGCCGTCCTGGCCGCGGGTGAAGCTGAACCGGTAGAGGTCGGGCGCCGTCAGCTCGTCGACCGTCGTTGCCTCCGTCGGCGAGATCTGACTCGGCAGCGGCGGCTTGACCTCGGGCAGCGTGGCCGAGATCGGCCGGCGGAGCGCGTCGGAGATGGCCGGCTGGTTGCGCACGAAGAGGTAGACGAAGCTCGCCTTCTGGCCGGCCGCCGGCGGCATGTAGGTGACCACCGTCTGGATCGACGGCTCGAAGTGGAACGTGTAGAGCGCCAGCTCGAGCGCCTCGCGACGCAGCAGCAGGGAGCGTGCCAGCGACGGCTTGCCGCTCGCGATCGCGCAGTCCGCGCCGAGGCCGCAGAGCTCGTACGTGACGCTGTCTGCGGCGGGGATCACCTGGTAGCCGGTCTGGCCGCCGCTCGAGTAGGAGACCGCATAGTCGGTGATGATCAGGCTGTTCTGGAACGACGGCGGGATCGACGCCTTCACGGCCACGAGCTGCTTCCCGTTGGGCAGGTGGTACGTCGAGGAGACGTGCAGTGCGATCAGGTTCACCTGATCGGCGACGAAGCCTGTCGGCTGGAACCCGTTCCAGGCCGCCGGCTTCGACCCGTCTCCGCCCGCGCTCGGCGTGGCCGTGTCGCTCGAGGACGCGACCACGATGAACGCCGCGACCGCCACGCCGACGACCGCCGCGAGGATGAAGTAGGCCACGACGAACTTGCTGCGGTAGGGCCGCCGCTCGATCACACCATCGGCCACGAGGACTCCTCGAGCAGGTCGACCTCGGGCACCTTCAGGTCGAGCGAGTCGAGCAGCTCGACCACCTCGTCGCCGTGCAGCTCGCGCCGCTCGACGAGCACCGCCGCGACCCGCTCGACGCCCTCACGGTTGGCCTCGATCAGGACGTGGGCGGCCACGTAGGCCTGGCCGAGCAGCTGGGCCGCCGTCGCGCGCTTGCCGCGCTCCGAGAGGACACCCGCGATCGGGTCGACGTCGAGCGGCCCGCCGCCGCCCGACTGGCGCATGATCTGCAGGCCGATCCGCTCGAACCGCTTGAGGATCCGGTCGCGGGCCTCCTCGCGCTCCTCCTCGGTGTCGTAGCTGCCGTTCACGTCGATCGGCTCGGGACCCATGGCGCAGGAGCCGACCATCCAGGCCGCCCGCGCCGTCGCGCTCATCACGTCGCCGCCGACGCCGGTCGAGTTCTCCTGGTAGAAAACGTGCTCGGCGGCCATCGCCCCCAGCGTCCACACCAGGCGACCCATCTCCTCGTGGCGCCAGGAGCTGAACCGCTCCTCCTTCTCGAGCGCCTGGTGATGGCCGAGCGACTGGCCGCGCTTGCGGATCGAGATCCGGGTCGACTCGACGCCCTTCATGTACACGTGGCTCGCGACCGCGTGGCCGGCCTCGTGGATGGCGACGGCGCGCGTCTCCTCGGGGATGTACTCGACGTTCACGGCCGTGCCGGACTCGACCGTCGTCATCGCCTCGACGATGTCGTCCCACGAGAAGAACGCGCGGCCCTCGTAGTGCGCGTGGGTGAGCGCCATCGAGCACACCTGCTCGACCATCGCCGGCGAGTAGCCGTTGGTGATCCGGGCGAGCTCGTCGCGGCGCTTGGCCGAGTCCAGGTCGTCGTCGTGGTCGACCCTGGCCAGGTACAGGTCGAAGATGTCCTTGCGGTCGTCCTTGGTCGGCGTCCGGAACCACACGTGCCGGCCCATCCGGCCCGGCCGGATCAGCGCCGGGTCGAGCGCCTCGATCGGGGCGTTGCAGGCGCCGATGAAGTAGATCTGCTCGCGGGCCGGCCGGGGCTTCGGCAGCCGCAGCTTCATCCGCCCGATGCGCTGCGGGATCACGTAGGTGGCGTCGAGGAACGAGTTCAGCTTGTTCGTGGCCGTCTTGCGCATGAACCGGGGCTCGCCGATGCCGTCCATCACCACCAGGAGCTGGTTCAGGGCCAGCTGGCCGCCGCCGAACATTCCGCCCATGCCGCCGGGGAAGGCGGCCCGCACGAGCGATCCCAGGCCGGAGCGTCCCTCCCGCGTCGCCTCGTAGCGCTCCGTGAACAGGCGCTCGCGCCAGCGGCGCGTCTCCAGAATGAGGTCGCCCGTCGGCGTCAGGGCGCCGTCGCGGCCGTAGAAGCACAGGTCCTCCATGGTCGCCGGCCCGGGGTTCGCGACCATGCCGGCCCCGAGGCTGGCCCGGCGCATGCCGACGGCGTCGATCTCGTCGATGAAGACGATGCACTGGCCGCCCCACTTGCGCGCGAGCTTCTTGGCGCGGCGGGCCAGGAGGCGCACGGTGATCGCGTCCATGCCGAGGAACATGCCGGCGAAGCCGGATCCCGGGATCGACACGAACGGGCAGTTGAACCCGGTGGCGATCGCCTTGGAGAGCATCGTCTTGCCCGTGCCGGGGGCGCCGAGCATCAGCAGACCGCGCTCGCGCTTGCCGCCGGCCTGCTCGAACGCCTCGCCGGACTGCCACAGTGTGACGACCCGGCGCACCTCCTCCTTGGCCTCGGCCTGCCCGCGCACGTCGTCGAGGTTCACGCCCCAGTCGGCGTCGCCGGGCTCGTAGGAGCGGATCTGGCTCGACGCCATGAGCAGGAACGGGCCGAAGAAGATGAGGAAGTTGGCCAGGAACAGGATCGGCATCTGGAGGGCCAGGCCGATCAAGACGGCGGCCGGAGACTGCCCGCCGAAGGCGTTCGAGAGCCACGAGTCGCCGAACGCCCAGAGCGAAGCCTGGTAGATCAGGTAGCCGATGACGCCGAGGACGACGATCCAGACGGCCAGCCGGTACCAGAACCGCCAGAACCAGACCCTGCGGCGGGCGATCACGTCCTCCTGCTGCAGGGCCTTGTCGGCGCCGAACAGGCTCGGCCAGGGGATGAACCAGCGGAACATGATGTCGACGAGGCCGCGGAACGCGATCACCTCGACGAACGTCCACAGAAGCGCCCACGGCACGCTCAGGCCGGCGTGGGAGTGGAACCAGACGAACGCAGCCGGGCTGGTGAAGACGGCGACGATGGTGGCCGCGCGGGTCAGCTTGCGCAGGTCGCGGGCGAGGCCCGAGCTCCCGGTGTTTCCCGGTGCGAACAGGCGGACGGGCTCGTCGCTGGCCATTCGCCAAGTGTACTGGTGGACTTTCCGGCCGGTGGGGAACCACGGTGACGTTTTCTCCGTCTGAACTGGCGTCGACTGCGAAGGGGTGCGCGATGATGGGGATGCGGCGAGCGACGGTGGCGGTGGCGGCGACGGTGGTGCTCTCGGGGCTCGCCGGCGCAGCGGCAGGATGTGCGGGCGGCGCGGGGAGCGCCGGGTCGGCAGGGGCTGAAGGAGGCGGCGTCACGGCGGCCAAGCACAGCCTCGCCCCCGTGGACGGCCAGGCGCTCGGGGCGAGCGCGGCTCCGGTGTTCGGGAGCGAAGGATCAGCCGGGACCGCAGCGGGGCCCTCCGCGGGCGCGCGCGCCGACGTCTCGGTGCCCGTGCCCTCGGCGGTCATCAAGACGGCGAGCCTCGACCTGCGCGTCGCGCACGGCAAGTTCGGCGATGCGATGAACGCCGCCACGAACGTCGCCCTGCGGTTCGGCGGCTACGTCAGCCGCAGCACCTCGTTCGGCACGAAGGTGCACGACGGGACGATCGTCATGCGCGTCCCGGCGGGCCGCTTCGACCGCGCCCGCATGGCCGTCGAGCGGCTGGGACGGCCGACGAACGAGGTCGTGTCGGGCCGCGACGTCACCCGCCAGCTCGTGAACCTGGGCGCCCGGCTGGGCAACCTCGAGTCGCAGCAACGGGCGCTGCGCGCACTCATGCGCCGGGCGGTGTCGGTGTCGGACACGATCCGGGTGCAGGGCGTGCTGCAGGGCGTCGAGCTGCAGATCGAGGAGATTCAGGGGGAGCTCAACTACCTGCACGACCGCACGTCGATGTCGACGATCTCGATCGCCGTCCACGAGGCCGGCAGGCGGCCCGTGCCGCCCCAGCACGCCTCGGCGATCTGGAAGGACGGCGCCCGCGCCGCGCACGCGGCCACCGAGGTCGTCGGCGCGGTCATCGTCGGCGCCGGCTACGTGATCCCGCTGGCCATCCTGGCCCTGCTGGCGGTGCTCATCGGCCGGCTGCTGGCGCCGTGGGCGGCACCCCTCGCCGCCCGCCGGCGCACCCCGGCGGCGACCCCGCCCGACGACTGAGCGGCGGGCGGGGTTCCGTCGGATGGGGCCCTAGAGGACCGTGATCGTCGTCGACCCGCTGGTGCAGCCGGTCTTCGTCGCCGTGATGGTGATCTTGCCGGCCTTCTTGGGCAGCAGCTTGAACGAGACGCTGCCGGCGGAGCCGGTCTTCTTCGACACGGCGGTGAGGCCGGCGCCGCTGACCTTGACGGTCACGCCGGAGATCGCGTGGTTGCGCGCATCCTTGGTCGTGATCGTGACGGTCTTGGTCGTCTTGTGCACCATCAGCGACGTGTTCGACGCGACGTTGATCCTCAGGGGCAGCTTGAACGACATCGGCGCGGAGTAGCTGCCGGTGTTCGAGTCGGCATCCTTGGCGGCGACGTGCCAGTAGAGCGTGCCCCCGTTCGTGTAGTCCGTCGAAACGGACTCGAGGGTCGGCGCCGCGATGGCGTTGTCGGTCAGGATCGACTCGACGACGGTCTTGAACGAGCCGTCCGAGTTCGTGAGCGGCGAGGTGGACACCTCGACGAGGTACTGCTTCGCACCCGCCTTCGGCAGCCATGCGAACGAGAAGTTGTGCAGCGTCCCGTTGCCCTGGTTCACCTCGCCGGTGGGAGCCGCGATCGCCCGCTGGAAGCTCTGCAGGTC
>Ga0075424_100006262_pt1 | contig 11459 bp, 12 predicted proteins | sample SoiMethybrSBSTD3_FD_75301 | JGI IMG/M metagenome (GOLD analysis project Ga0075424, IMG submission 75301) | Bulk soil microbial communities from a Populus tree surrounding site in Tennessee, USA - Soil MetaG P. TD hybrid SBSTD3 | ecosystem: Environmental > Terrestrial > Soil > Tree plantation...
CCTGGGGGTTCATCGGCGCGGCGATCGCGCTCGTCGGAGCAAGCGCGGCGGTCCAGTGGATGATGGACCGGCGATCCCGCAAGCGCTGGTCGTAGCCGCCGGCGGTTGCCCGGGCGAGACGTGCTGGACGAGCTGGAGCGGATTGACGCGGCGGTCTATCGCGCCGTCGCGGCCACGCCCACGCCGGCGCTCGACGCGACGCTGCGGCGAACGTCACGGATCGCCGATCGCTCGGTCCTCTGGATGATCATCGCGGCGGGCCTGGCGACCACGGGACCGAAAGGGCGTCGAGCGGCCGTGAGCGGGCTGGCGTCGGTTGCGCTGACGTCGACCGTCGTGAACGTGGGGCTGAAGCCGCTCCACCACCGCCGCCGGCCCGACAATGCCGAGGTCCTGGCGACCCCGGGTCGGAGCGTCCGTATGCCCGGGTCGGCGTCGTTCCCGTCCGGCCACTCGGCGTCGGCGTTTGCATTCGCCACAGCGGTCGGCGCGGAGATCCCGGCGCTCGGCCTGCCGCTGCGCGTGCTGGCGGCGGCGGTCGCGTATTCGCGTGTCCACGGCGGCGCCCACTACCCGGCCGACACGATCGCAGGCTCGCTGATCGGGGGCGCTGCGGCGACCTTCGTCACCCGCGCGCGGCGCCGGTCGTAAGCCGCTCACAATGAGGCCGCCGGGCCCCGGGACGGATCCCGGGAGCCGGCGGCCGCGGTTGCTTCCTAGGCGTTGACGGTGTCCGGCGTGCCGTGCAGGGCATTCTGCAGCTCAGCCTCGGTCTCCTTCGAGAGCGAGGACTTGAGCACGGTGCCGCCGTACTTGCTGAGCGCCTCGACGGCCTTGTCCGGCGTCACCTTCTCGACGACGAGGAAGAGCGCCGAGTGGCCGGGCTGAAGCATGTCCCGGACCTGCTGCTGGAACTGCTTGTCGAGGCCCGACTTCTCGAGCTTCGCGAACAGGGCGCCGAAGCCGGCTCCGACGGCCATCCCGAGCACCGGGACGAAGAACAGGAGCCCGAAGAGCATGCCCCAGAACATGCCCCAGGTCGCCCCTGCACCCACCATGTGGTGGTTCGTCACGACCTTGTACTTGCCGTCCTTGTTGCGGATGATCGCCGCGATGGCATCGGGCTGGATGATGAGCTCCTGAGCAAGGTGCTCGGCCTCGTTCATCGCCTCGATCGCGGTCGTCTCATCGTCGTACCCGATCGCGATTAGATCGGACATCTACCGTTCCTCCTCTCGTGCGATTCCAGGCTGCAGTGTCCGCGACCGCCTGGGCGCCGGCATCGTCCGATCGGGATGGTCCGCGGGAACCGGAGGGCCGGCCGGTGTGCCGACCGGTCGGCCCTCCCAGTGCCCGCAATGCTCAGCGCAGGCGGTGAGCGCTCAGCGGCGGCGGGCGATCGACGCGCGGTCGTCTAGCCCGACTCCACGGCCGCGTTCAGCCGTGCCTCCTCGGCCGTCATGAGCCCGATCGCGACGAGGTCGTACGGGCTGACGAAGCCGTCGGCGATCCTGAACCCGTTCGCCCGGGCGACCGCGTCGCGGAGCGGAACGGCCCAGTGATGCTCGATCATGAGCAGGATCGCCGCCGTGTCGTTGGGGATGTCGTCGACGATCTCCCACGCCTCTTCGGCCGAGAAGATCCCGACGCCCTCGTCGGCCGCGGTCTGGGCGCCCGCCAGCGCCACCTTCTCGACGTTGGCGTCGTCGTCTCCGAACGCGCCGATGCCGACGAGCGCACCGATCTTGGCGCCGAGCTCGATCTCCTCGTCCTTCGTCAGGTTGCTCATCTCGAGGATCGCGACCTCGCCCTGCGCATCCTTGTAGACCGCAAGCGCATCGATCACGCGGATCGTGTCCGCCTCTCGCAGCCGCTGGAGCTCGTCGAGGATCTCCCCCTCGAACTGCGGATGCGCGAAGCCGAGCACGATGAGCTGTACCGGTCCTACTGCCATCGTCCCACTCCCTTTCCGTCAGGGTCTTCCGGCGGGTTGGAGGATGGCGATCCGGCCGCTCCAGGGCATCGCCCGAAGGGGATGATGAGCCCTCGGCTCACGCCTGCAGCGCCCGGGCCTTGAGCTGCGCGTACTCGTCCTGCGAGATCGCGCCGCTGTCGAGCAGCGACTTCGCCTGGCTGATCTGGGCGGCCGGGTCGGCGGCCCGGCCGGAGCCGGCCGCGGCAGCCGAGTAGCCCGGCGTGCGCTCCGCGATTCCCTGCGAGTTGGTGATGAGGTAGCAGATCAGCCCGAGCGCCGGCGCGAGCAGCAGGAAGATGAGCCACGCGGCCTTCTTCCCGCCCGACGCATCCTGCCGCCGGAACACGTCGACGATCACGTGGAACAGCATCATGAAGTAGACGACCATGAAGAAGATCACGAGGAGTGACCACAGGAACTCTCCAAGGCTCAAGACCACCATCTCGTCCCCTTTCGTCCGGCGGCGCGCGCGCCGCACGGGTTGTGTGCGGCGTGACTCCTACCGGTGGCGGGCGGGGTGACCCTCATCCCGATTGGGCCATCGCCCGACGGAACGGCCGGATCATCCCGTTCGGAGGACGCCGTAACGGCGGGCACGCGCTTGGCTCCCTCGTGCAGCGAATTCGAGGATTGGGGAGCGGCTCGCGGTGGCTTCAGAACCGACCACAGGCGTGACCGAGAGCGAGAAGGCCGACGACGGCTCGGCGCGGGGCAAGCGCCATCGCGTCCTCGTCCCCGTGCTGATCGGCCTCGGCCTCGTCTGCATCTTCGTCTCGACCCTCAGCGTGTGGCTGCGCGACTCGGCCCTCGACTCCGGTACCTGGCAATCGCAGAGCACGCAGTTGCTCCAGAGCGACAACGTCCGCGGCCTCGTCGCGACCTACGTTGCCGACCAGGTCGTCACGCAGACTGACGCGCAGGAGCTCCTGGCGAGCTCGCTCCCGCCGCGGTTGCAGCCCCTCGCCGGCGCCGGCACAGCGGCCCTTGGCCGGCTGGCGGACCAGGCCGTGAACGATGCGCTGACGCTCCCGCGGGTCCAGGACCTGTGGGCTCAGGCGAACCTGCGGGCGCACGAGAAGCTGGTGGCGTTCCTGGAAGGCAAGACGACGAGGCTCCAGACGTCGAACGGCAACGTCGTCCTGAACGTCGACCAGATCGTGGCGAATATGGGGGCGCGCCTCGGGGCGAGCCCGGACGCGGTGGCGCGGGTGCAGGGCCACGTGGACCCGATCGTGCTCGTCCGCTCCAACCAGCTCGGGGCGGCGCAGACCGGCGTGCAGGGTCTCAGGGTGCTGTCGATCTGGCCGCTCTTGATCGGCATCGCGCTCATCGCTGCCGCCGTCTATGTCGCGAGCGATCGCCGCCGGACCGTCGTGCGCGACGTCGCGATCGGGTTCGTCGTCATGGGCGTGGTCCTCCTGGTGATTCGCAAGTTCCTCGGCGACGTCGTGATCGACTCGCTCGTCAAGGCCGACTCGGTGAAGCCGGCTGCCCATGACGTCTGGGACATCTACACCAGCCTGCTGAGGGAGTCGGCGGTGGCGGGCGTCGCAATCGGGATCCTGGGGCTCGTGTGGAGCTGGCTCTCCGGCCCGGCGACCGCCGCGGGGTCGATCCGGCGCCGGCTGGCACCGACGTTCCGCGACCACCCGGTGCGCGCGTACACGATCATGGCACTTCTCGCGCTGCTCGTCGCGCTCTACCAGCCTCCCGGCACCCCCCGCCGCACCATCGGGCTCGTCATTCTCATCATCGTCGCGTTCGCCGGGCTCGAGGCGCTGCGCCGCCAGTCGGTTCGGGAGAACCCTGACGCGACCGGCGGCGTGTGGGCAGGAATCAGCGGGCTCCGCCGCCGGCCCGACCCCGGGAAGCGGCTCGAGCAGCTCGAGCGGCTGACCTCGCTCCACGACAAGGGTGGGCTGACCGACTCCGAGTACGAGCGAGAGAAGGCGCTCCTGCTGTCGCACTAGGGCTCCTCCATACGGGATGACGGAGCCTGAGGAAGGGTGTGGATCGATATGACGGTGACCGACTATCAGACGACTCTTCGCCTTCTGGCCGTGCGCGACAACGCGTTCGTCGAGCGCGCTCTCGCCTCGGAAACGGAGAACCGGGCGGAGTCGGCCCTCGACGAGCTGACGTATGCATTCGTCCGCCTCGCCGTGATGATCTCGGTCGGGGCATCCGTCCAGTCCCTGCGCCCGATCGTCGAGGCGGCGGAGGAGGCCGGCGCGACGCGGGAGCAGATCGTCGGCACGCTCGTCGCGGCGATGCCGGCGACCGGCGTTCCGCGGATCGTCGCCACGGCGCCCGCGATCGGGCTCTCGCTCGACTACGACGTGTTCGACGCGCTCGAGCAGCCCGGTCATGCCCACGTGCCCACCACGCGGGAGGAGCTGTGATGATCGACGTCCGGGCCGGCACCGTTCGCAGGGCGCTGGCGTTCGGCGGTGGCCTCCTCGCCGGATGCACGGTCGCCTGCATGGCGATGCGCTTCAGGAGCCCCGCCGGCCGGGGTGCGGGAGCGCGGGTCGGATGACCGCCGACACCGCGTCACCGCCCGCGGCCGAAGGCGGCGCCGCCGGGGCAGGGAGCAGCCGGCCGTCGTCGCCTGCGGAGCGCGCCGCGGCCGGGCGCGAGGCTCGTCGCCAGACGCCCCGTTCCAGCCACGCCGGCGTCGAGCTCGGGCCCGATCGCCCCGACCCGGTCGCGCTGCTCGAGCAGCAGGCCGAGACCCGCGTGCCCGAGCTCGTGCCGATCAGGTACGGGCGGATGCTGACGTCGCCGTTCGCCTTCTACCGGGGGGCCGCGCTGATCATGGCCGCAGATCTGGCGGCCGGCCCGCGGACCGGTCTCGACGTCCAGCTCTGCGGGGATGCCCACCTGTCGAACTTCGGCGTCTTCGCCTCGCCGGAGCGGCGGCTCGTGTTCGACATCAACGACTTCGACGAGACGCTGCCCGGCCCCTGGGAGTGGGACGTGAAGCGGCTCGGGGCGAGCCTCGAGGTCGCCGGCCGGGACAACGGGTTCACGGCGCAGGACCGCGGCGACGTCGTCCAGCGCGCGGCGCGCGCGTATCGCGGGGCCATGCGGGAGTTCGCCCAGATGCGCCACCTCGACGTGTGGTACGCGCGGCTCGAGATCGAGGCGCAGATGTCCAGCCTGCGCCGGCTTGCGACGAAGCAGATGCAGCGCACGGCGGCCCGCGCGCTCGACAAGGCGCGCACCCGCGACAGCCTCCAGGCGTTCTCGAAGCTGGCCATCGTGAGCGACGGCGAGCCTCGTATCATCGCCGACCCACCGCTGATCGAGCCCATCGAGAACCTCTCCGGTGACATGCCGTCCGACGCGGTTCAAGCGGCGCTGGAGGCGGTCCTCGCCGCGTATACCCGGACGCTTCAGGGAGACCGGCGGCACCTGTTGAAGCAGTACCGCCTCGCACACGTGGCGAGGAAGGTCGTCGGCGTCGGCAGCGTCGGGACGCGGGCGTGGATCGCGCTCATGGTCGGCCGCGACACGGATGACCCGCTGTTCCTCCAGCTCAAGGAGGCCGGGCCGTCCGTCCTCGAGGGCTTCGTCCGCAAGAGCAGGTTCGCGAACCACGGCGAGCGGGTCGTCACCGGGCAGCGGCTCATGCAGGCGACGAGTGACATCTTCCTCGGCTGGACCCGGGTGCGGGCGGGGTTCGACGGCCGGCAGCGCGACTTCTACGTCCGCCAGCTCAAGGACTGGAAGGGCTCGGCGGACGTCGCGGGCATGGTGCCCGCCGGGATGGCCATGTACGGCGAGCTCTGCGCCTGGACGCTGGCCCGCGCGCACGCCCGCTCGGGGGACCGCATGGCGATCGCGAGCTACCTCGGCAACGGCGACAGCTTCGACCGCGCGCTGCGTGGGTTCGCCGCCGCCTATGCCGACCAGAACGAGCGCGACTACCAGACGCTTGGTGCTGCGGTCGAGGCCGGGCGCATCCCTGTGGTCACTGGCCTCTAGCCATGCTCCCCAAGTCCGTTCTGCTCAAGCTGACACGCCGGCCGGAGGATGCCGGTGCAGGCGCACCGCTCTCGGCGGCGCCGGATGTCGTCCGCGCGCCGCCCCGTGACCGGCCTGTGGACGCTCGCGCACCCGCTCCGTCCGAGTCGCAATCGGACGATGCACGAGCAGGTTGACGCCAAGCCGCACCGGCCGGAGATCCCCGGCCTGCGGATGCTCGGCTCCTACCGGCGCAGCTGGATCACGAACGACGTCGTCGCAGGGCTCGTCCTCACGACCCTGCTCGTGCCTCAGGGCATGGCGTACGCCGAGCTCGCCGGCCTCCCCGCGATCACCGGCCTCTACACCTCGATCCTGTGCCTGATCGGCTATGCGGTGTTCGGCCCGTCGCGGGTGCTCGTGCTCGGCCCGGACTCGTCGCTCGGGCCGATGATCGCGGCTGCCGTCATCCCGCTTCTCGCCGCGAACGGCGATCCAGCCCGCGCGGTGGCGCTGGCCTCGGCGCTCGCGCTGCTCGTCGGCGCCATCGCCGTGGTCGGCGCCATCGCGCGGCTCGGATTCGTCGCGGACCTCCTGTCGCTGCCGACCATGATCGGCTACATGAACGGCCTGGCGGTCACGATCCTGATCGGCCAGCTGCCGAAGCTGTTCGGGTTCTCGATCGATGCCGACGGCCTGATCGACGAGGCGCGCGCGTTCGTGAACGGCGTCCAGGACGGCAAGACGGTCGGCGCGGCGCTCGCCGTGGGGGTGCTCGCGCTCGTCGTGATGGAGGGCCTCCAGCGGTTCTACCCGAAGATCCCGAGCGTCCTCATCGCGGTCGTCCTCTCGATCGTCGTCACGAACGCGTTCGACCTCGAGCAGCACGGCGTGAGCGTGGTCGGCTCGCTGCCGCAGGGCTTTCCGCCGCTCACTGTCCCGGATGTCCACCTGTCCGACATCCCGCCGCTCACAGCCGCCGCGTTCGGCATCGTGCTGGTCTCCCTCGCCGACACGATCGCCACCGCGTCGGCCTTCGCGGGACGGCGCGGGGAGGACGTCGACGGGAACCAGGAGATGCTCGCGGTGGGCGCGGCCAACCTCGCGGCGGGGCTGTTCCAGGGCTTCCCCGTCAGCACCAGCGGGTCGCGGACCGCCGTCGCCACGAACGCCGGCGCGCGGACGCAGGTGACGGGCATCGTCGGCGCCATCGCGATCGCAACGATGCTGGTCGCGTTCCCGGGGCTCCTGCGCGATCTGCCGAATGCCACGCTCGGCGCGGTCGTGATCGGGGCGTCGCTCTCGCTCGCGGACATCCCCGGGACCGTGCGGCTGTGGAAGCAGAGCCGCACCGAGTTCGGCGTCTCGATCGCGGCGTTCCTCGGCGTCGCGCTCCTGGGCGTGCTCCCGGGGATCGTGGTGGCAGTCGCCCTGTCGGTCGCCAACGTCTTCCGGCGGTCGTGGTGGCCCTACCAGACGGAGCTGGGGCGCGTGGCGGGCATCCCCGGCTACCACGACGTGCGCAGCTACCCCGCTGCCGAGCGGCTTCCCGGCGCGGTCATCTTCCGCTTCGACGCTCCCCTGTTCTTCGCCAACGCGCACACGTTCCGCGACCAGGTCATGCGGCTCGCGACGGCGTCGCCACAGCCGCGGTGGATCATCGTCGCGGCCGAGCCGATCACCGACGTCGATCCGACGGCGGCCGACATGCTCCAATCGCTGGACGAGCGGATCAACGCGCACGGCGTCTCGCTGGTCTTCGCTGAGATGAAGGACCCCGTCCGGAGCAAGATCGAGCGCTACGAGCTGACCAAGACCATCGACCCGCGGCATTTCTTCCCCACGCTCGAGGCGGCGGTCGCCGCCTTCGAGGCCGAGGGAGGCGACGCGCAGCCGTCCGGCATCGAGGAGGTTCCAACGTGAGCACCCAAGCCCACTCACCGACGGTCGGCGGCGGTGATCGCCTGGTCGCCGGGATCTCGCTGGCCTGCCTTCCGGCCGCAGTCGCCATCGTGGCGGTCGGCGCGATCAACAACGTGGAAGGCGTGCTGCTGGCGCTCGCCGGGATCGCGCTCGTGATCGCCGGCGGGTGGTACGCCGTCTCGCGGCGGGGCGGCGCGCGGACGGCGGGCATGGTCGCCGCGCTCGCCGGCCTCGGCGTCCTGGTCGCGGCCCTCGTGGTCGCCGACCTTTCCTGGTGGAGGATTCTCTCGGCCGTCGTCCTCGGAGTCGTCGCGACCGCCACCGCCCGTTCGGCGCTCGAGCGGGCCGATGCGCCCGACGCGGCGTCGCTCGGCTCACCCGTCCCGGCGGCGGCGCACGCGACGCTGATCATGAACCCGGTCTCGGGTGGCGGCAAGGCGACCAGGTTCCACGTGGCCGACGAGTGCGCTCGTCGCGGGATCGAGGCCATCGTCCTGAACAAGGGCGACGACCTCGTGCAGCTCGCGGAGGATGCGGTCGCCCGCGGAACGGATGTGATCGGGATGGCGGGCGGAGACGGCTCCCAGGCGCTCGTCGCGGACGTCGCCCGTCGCCACGGCATCCCGCTCGTCGTCATTCCCGCTGGTACGAGGAACCACTTCGCGCTCGACCTCGGACTCGACCGCGACGACGTGGTCGGCGCCCTCGACGCGTTCGGCGAGGCGGTCGAGCGTACCATCGACCTGGCGACGGTGAACGGCCGCGTCTTCGTCAACAACGCCTCGCTCGGCATCTACGCCCGGATCGTTCAATCGCCCGAGTACCGCGATGCGAAGCTGCGCACCGCCGCGGCCATGCTCCCCGACATCCTCGGCCCCGACGCCGAGCCGTTCGGCCTGCGCTACCTGGGTGCCGACGGCGAGGAGCACGACGAGGCGCAGATGATCCTGGTCTCGAACAACCCCTATCAGATGGATGATCTGGACGGGCGCGGCACCCGCGAGCGCATCGATCTCGGGGTGGTCGGCGTCGTGGCGGCGCGGATCGGGAGCGCGGTCGATGCCGAGCAGTTCGCGGCGCTGAACGCGATCGGCCAACTGCGGCGTTTCCACGGCTGGGACGAGTGGACGGCGCGGCGCTTCCAGATCGACTCCGACCGGCCGGTCGAGATCGGGATCGACGGCGAGTCGCTCACCATCGATCCGCCCCTCGTCTTCGAGACCATGCCGGCGGCCCTCCGGATCAGGTTGCCGCGGCATGCCGGCGGCAGGTCGCCGGCGGCGCGCCGGATCTCGAGCTCCACCCCGGGGCGCCTGTGGCGGATCGCGGTGTCCGGGGATCCGCGCGCGGAGTGAGCTCGCGCCGGACTCATCCCCTCCGCGCGATGCCCGGGCTGCGGGACGCAGCGACCCTGACCGGCATGCGATTGCTCATCGCGGCACTCGCCGTCTCCGGTGTGCTCGTGGCCGCCGGGTGCGGCGGCTCGAGCTCGGGGGACGCGAAGGCCAAGGCCTGCGACGCGCGGGACGACATCCAGACCCAGATCACCAAGATCCAGGGCGTCACCACGGGCGCGACGACGCTCGACGGGGCGAAGACGGCGCTCGACCAGATCAGCAAGGACCTCGACACGATCGCCACCGAGGGGCCGAAGGTGACGGGCGACCTGAGCGACCAGCTCAAGACCGCCAATGAGGCGTTCAAGAAGTCCGTGCAGGAGACGGCCGACAGCGTGACGTCGGCCGGCTCGGTCACGGATGCGGCCGCGGCCGTGAGCGCAGCAGGGGAGCAGCTCGCCGCGAGCTATAAGAGCGCCTTCGCCAACGTCAGCTGCTGACCATGACGGACGAAGACGCCCGCGGCGGGTTGGCCGGTGCGGCGGGTCGGGTGGCGTTCTCGCCCGCACGGGCGGCGGCGCGGGCCTGGCGCGGGCCGATCGAGGACGCGCTGGCGGATGCCGTCGTTACACCCGAGGTGGCCCGCGTGGTCGACCGGGCCCTGGCCGGTTCGCTGCCTGAGGAGATCGCCCGGTCGATCGTCCGCCACCGCGTGCTGGAGCGGATCGTGGCGGAGCTCGTGGAGAGCGGCGAGCTGGAGCGGGTGGCGACGGCCGCGCTCGCGAGCCCCCGCACTCTCGAGGCGACAGACAAGGTGCTCGCGAGCGACGTGACGAACCGTGTGGTGCGCCACGTCGCATCCAGCCCGGAGCTCCGCGAGGCGATCGCCCATGAGACGACGGGGCTCGCCGAGGAGGTGATCGCCGGCGTGCGCGGGTCGGCCGCACGGCTCGACGATCGCGCCGAGGAGCTCGTTCGCCACCGTCGTCGCGAGCGCCCGGTCTACGCCGGCATCGCCACGCGCGCTGCTGCGCTGGCGGCCGATGCCGGCCTCTCCACCGTCATCTACATGTCGGTCGTGGGCGTGGCCGCGCTCGTGGCATCGCTGGTCGGCGGCCTTCGCCCGCAGTGGCTGGTCGGCGCGCTTCTGGCATCGGCATGGTTCCTGATCGCCGGCTCGTACTTCGTCCTCTTCTGGAGCACCGCGGGGCAGACGCCGGGCATGCGGCTCCTGCGCCTGCGCGTCCGCACGGGAGCGGCCGACGGCGCTCCGCCCTCCTTCGGCCGGTCGCTCGTGCGCCTGGTGGGGCTCGTGCTGGCGATCGTGCCCGTGTTCGCCGGCTTCATCCCGGTGCTCTTCACGGACCGGCGGCGCGGGCTCCCCGACGCGCTCGCAGGAACCGTCGTCGTCTACGACGCCGAGCGCGGCTGAGACCGATCTCTCGAGGCGGCGTCAGCGCTGGAGCGCGACGTCGGCGAAGGACGCGGCGTCTTCGATCGGTTCAAGGTGCGTGAAGACGGTTGCCGCGGGGGCGGCCGAGCGCAGGTCGCGCTCGACCAGCTCCAGGAACGCGTGTCCCTCGTGCACGCTCCATGAACCGAGCACGAGGACGTGGACCGAGATGAAGGATCGCGCGGCCGGCCTGGCGGGTGCGAAGCGCAGTGCAGCGTCGCGAGGGCGACGATCGCAGCGACCAGGTTGACCAAGGATTCGGCGGCGTCGGACAGGAGCCCGACGGAGCCGGTGACCAGCCACGCTCCCGTCTTCAGGGCGATGGTGACGACCGCCGCGGCGACCGAGAGCCACAAAAGCCGCGCCAGCTTCGCCTCACCTGTCGACCGCGTCATATCGGCGCGGGGTCGCCGCCCGTGGCCGTGCGCGCATCGGTGGCGTCACCAAAAGCCGAGTTCGGGATGACTACGCATCGGCCGGCCCTGGTCAGAGCCCGTGTCGCCGGGCCCAGAGCCCAGCCTGCATGCGGTCGTTGACCCCGATCGCGCGGAAGATGCTGGTCAGGTGGGCCTTGACGGTCTTCTCGCTGATCTCGAGCCGGCGTCCGATCTGCTTGTTCGGGAGGCCTTGCGCCACGAGCGCGAGCACCTCGCGCTCGCGGTCCGTGAGGGCGTCCAGCGGGTCGGGGGTGCGGTGCGCGCCAAGCATCGTGCGCGCCGCTCGCGGGTCGAGGGGCGACTCGCCGCGGGCGGCCGTGTGGATGCCGCGAATGAGCTCCTCCGGCTCGGCGTCCTTCAGGAGG
>Ga0075424_100006263_pt1 | contig 11458 bp, 11 predicted proteins | sample SoiMethybrSBSTD3_FD_75301 | JGI IMG/M metagenome (GOLD analysis project Ga0075424, IMG submission 75301) | Bulk soil microbial communities from a Populus tree surrounding site in Tennessee, USA - Soil MetaG P. TD hybrid SBSTD3 | ecosystem: Environmental > Terrestrial > Soil > Tree plantation...
CGCGAGTCGCCATCGGTCGCGATGACGATCGGAGTCGCCCGGTGGGCCCGGTAGATCCCGACCTCCTTCGCCACGTCGTCGGCGTTGGAGCCTGTGAGCCCCGACGCGCACACGAGGATGAGCGGCTCCGAGGACAGGTCGATGTGCTTCTTGTCCTCCGTGAAGTCGCAGGCGATCGACTTGTAACAGAGCTCCGAGAGCTTGATGCGCAGCTCGGAGGCGGCGATGCGGTTGGCGCCGTTGCCGACCACCGCCCAGTAGCGCTTCGACGGCGCGTGGCGCTGGGCGACGCCGGCGATCGCATCCCGAGTGCCGATCACCTCGAGCATGCGGTCGGGGAGCTCGCGCAGCGCCGCGAGCAGCTCGTGGCTGCGAACTTCGTCGGTCGGACCTGCGTCGCGTGCGATGCCCAGGGCGAGCACGAACCCGGCCGCGAGCTGCGAGTAGAACGCCTTCGTCGACGCGACGCTCATCTCGACGTCGCGGCCGTCCGACGTGTACAGCACGCCGTCCGATTTCTCGACGAGGTCGCTGTTCCGTCGGTTCACGATCGCCACGACCGACGCGCCCCGGGCGCGTACCAGGTCGACGGTGCGGTTCGTGTCGGTCGTCGTGCCGCTCTGACTGATCGCGACCACGAGCGTGTCGTGCATGTCGGGACGCAGGGCGAAGCCCGACAACTCTGTTGCAGGCATGGCGTCCACGAGCAGGTTCGAGGTCGCGTCCCGGAGCGCGGCCGCGAGGCTCTGGCCGGCGACTGCGGCCGTCCCCTGGCCGATCACGATGACCCGGCGCAACGTGCCGTCGCCGAGGCGTGCCCGCACCGCGTCGGGGAGGGATTCGGGACCGAGGTCGACGGCGAGCCGGCCGTCGGCGTCGGCCGCGATCCGGCCCCGGAGCGTCTTGCGGAACGACCCCGGCGCTTCGGAGATCTCCTTGAGGAGGTAGTGGGGGGAGGAGCCGCGGTCGATGTCGCGGGTGGTGATCTCGGCGTGCTGCAGCTCGTCGCCCGAAACCGGCAGCTCGGTGCCGTCGTACGCGAAGCGGCCGACGCCGGCGAGCTCACCGGCGGCGCCGGCATCCAGCGACACGATCTGGCCCCGGGTGGCGCCGGGCCGCTGCGGGTCGGCGGGCGTCTCGCCGTCCATGCGCAGATAGGTGGCGGTCTCCTCGACGAGCCCGTAGGGCTCGCTGGCCACGACGAAGGTGTCCTCGGCCAAGCCGACGTTGAGCGCCTGCCCGCTCCCGCGCAGCGCGAGCAGGATCCGATCCGGTCGACCGGCGGCACTCGCGGCAATCGCGACCGAGCCCTCGAGCGAGGCGACCGTCGCCCGGAACGCCTCGTCGACCTGCTCGCCGGCGGCGAGCCGCCTCGAGACGAGCGTCGGGATGACCTTGGCGTCGGTCGTCATCTCGGTCGGGACGTCGAGTCGCTCGATCGCCTCGAGGTCGGCGTAGTTGTCGACGTCGCCGTTCAGCGCCCCGATGACGTACGGCCCGTCGGCGCGGCCGACCTCCTCGCTGTTCACGGGGTGGGCATTGGCCTCGGAGATGATGCCGACGCTCGCCCACCGCGTGTGCGCCAGCACGACGGCCTGGGCCGTCTCGGCCGCCACCGCCAGGTGCAGGAGCTCGTCGCCGCGGATGGATTGCCGCAGGGACGCGGTGTTGTCGCCGAGCTCGCCGATCTCGGCGGCGGCCTTGTACACGAAGCTCAGGCAGTCGCCGGCGCGGCGCACGGCACGGGAGCCGAACAACGGGTCGCGCCGCTCGTCGATCAGGCGCGCGATCGCCGGGTCGTCCAGGTCGAGCGCGTGATGATGGACGAACACGTGGAGCCCGGCCGAGTCGCGGCCCCGCACCTCGAGCCGGTCGAGCGCCGACAGCGCGACCTGCACCGAGGTGAACGCCTCGATCGCGCTGGGCCCGAGATCCGAGCCGCAGAGATCAGCGACGGCATGAGCTGTGCGCAGCCGGTCGTGGCCCACCGCCCAGACCGCGTCCTTCAGTCGCACGAGGGCGGCGTTCACGTCCTCGAGCTCGACGGTCGACAGATCACCCGCGTTCGCGTCCAGCGCCGCTTCGACGCGATCGGTCGCGAGCTGGAGCTGTTCTGCGTGGTGCTCGACCCCGACCGCGAGCGCGCGGTCGGCGAGCAGCGCCCGCACGCCGGGCGCGCCCTTCAGGAGCGCGTCGACGCCCTCGACCTGCGCGGCCGCCCGCGCCAGGAGGTCGGGCCCCGGAATGCCTTGGTCGGCAATCGCCTCGTCGGCTCCGCCGAGGACGCCGACGGCGTCGACGGCTTGCTCGAGTTGGCCGAGGAGGTGGGCGCCGTCGGGCGGCATCCGGCCGCTCGACCGCCGCAGGACGGCCACGATGCCGCACATAAGACACCCCAGGTTAGGGCCTGCGGTGGTCCAGAGCGCTCCGGGCTGCGAAGTACGAGAAGTGCAACATCAAGGGAAGGGAGCCCAGATGAGCGCGAACGAGGACACGGTCCGCCGGGGCTACGAGGCATTCGGGCAGGGCGACATGGACACGCTGCGATCGATCATGACGCCGGACGTGGTGCAGAGCGTCCCGGGCAAGAGCAAGGTGTCGGGCGAGCACAAGGGCGCCGACGACGTGCTCGGCTACTACGGCACGTTGTTCGAGATGACGGGTGGGACCCTGAAGGCCGAGCTCCAGAGCGCTACCGACGAAGGTGCGGACAAGGTCGTCGCCGTGCACCACCTCACTGCGCAACGGCAGGGCAAGAGCTACGACCAGAACGAGAAGCTCACCTTCACATTCGCCGGCGGCAAGATCGCTCGCCTCGACGAGGCGCACCCGGACCAAGCGGCCTTCGACAGCTTCTTCAGCTAACGCAGCCGCAGGCGCGCTCGACGGCGGCGGCGAGACGCGTCGCCGCCGCCTCCGCCTGCTCGGCGGTCGGCGCCTCGACCATCACCCTGACGACGGGCTCGGTGCCCGACGGTCGCACGAGCACGCGGCCGTCGGCGCCGAGCTGCTGCTCGACCGCTTCGAGCTCGGCACGGAAGGCGCCGTCTCGCTCCAGGCCGGCGCCGGCGCCGTCGGCGACCTGCACGCTGCGCAGCACCTGCGGCATCGGCTCGACCACGGCAGCCAGCTCCGACAGCGGCCGTCCCCGGCGCGCCATTACGTCGAGCAGCAACATGCCGGTGAGCGTGCCGTCGCCCGTCGTGGCGAGGTCGGCCAGGATCACGTGCCCGGACTGCTCCCCGCCCAGCGACAGGCCACGTTCCTCGAGCGCACTGAGGACGCTGCGGTCGCCGACGGGCGTCTCGACCACCTCGATGCCGTGCTCGGCGAGCGCGTGCCGCAGACCGAGGTTCGACATGACGGTCGCGACGACGGCGTCGCCCCGGAGCTCGCCGCGTTCGTGCAGATCGAGGGCGATGATCGCCAGCATCTGATCGCCGTCGACGATGTTGCCGCGCTCGTCGACCGCGATCACGCGGTCGGCGTCGCCGTCGAACGCGAGGCCCGCATCGGCGCTCGCAGTTACGACCGCCTGCTGGAGCTCGGCGGGATCGGTCGATCCGCAGCCGGCGTTGATGTTGGTGCCGTCAGGCTCGTCGTGGAGCACGCGCACCGAGGCGCCTCGCACGCGCAGAGCCCAGGGCGCGACCTCGAAGGCGGCGCCGTTGCCGCAGTCGACCACGACCGACTGCCCGTCGAGCCGACGGTCGCCCAGCGCGGCCGACAGGTGGGCGATGTAGTCGGCGGCGCCACCGAGGCGGTCGCGCACGACGCCCACCCCGGGCCCGTCGGGACCGTCGCCGGCTCCCGCGTCGACGAGCCGGCGCAGCTCGGTCTCGATCCTCTCCTCGGGCGCGTCGGCGATCTTGCGGCCGCCGCGTGCGAAGAGCTTCACGCCGTTGTCGGGGTACGGGTTGTGGCTGGCGGAGAGCACCGCCGCCGGCGCGTCGAACATCTGGGCGAGGTACGCCACGCCCGGGGTGGGGAGGACTCCGACGCGCTCGACGTCCGCGCCCTCGCTGCACAACCCGGCGACGAGCGCGGCCTCGAGTAGCGGTCCGGATCGGCGCGTGTCGCGTCCGACGACGAACGGCCGGTCGGCGCCGAGCACGCGGGCGGCGGCGCGGCCGAGCGCGGTCACGAGCTCGGGTGTGAGATCGCGATTGGCGACCCCACGAACTCCGTCGGTTCCGAACCGCAGCGTCATGCGGCCGCGCGGAAGCGCCTCAGCGCTTCGAGTACTGCGGCGCCTTGCGAGCCTTCTTGAGGCCGTACTTGCGGCGCTCCTTCTCGCGCGCGTCGCGCATCAACAGGCCCGCCTTCTTCAACGTCGGGCGCAACTCGTCGTCGAGGGAGACGAGGGCCCGGGCGATGCCGAGGCGCAGCGCGCCGGCCTGCCCGCTCACGCCGCCGCCGTCGAGCGAGGCCTCGACGTCGTACACATCGGCGGTCTGCGTGAGGCGCAACGGCTCGGTGGCGACGACCTGGTGCGTGAGGATGGGGAAGTACCGCTCGAACTCGCGCCCGTTGACCTTGATGACACCGGTCCCGGGACGCAGACGGACGCGCGCGACCGACTCCTTGCGGCGGCCGGTGGTCTGGATGAGGGGCTTGGTCACGGGCTACCTCCGCGTACCGCTCGCCAGCGGGTGGGCGACCGGCTTCTGCGCCGCATGTGGATGGGTGGGTCCGGCGTACACGCGCAGCTTCTTGAGCGTCTGCCGGCCGAGCCGGCCCTTCGGGACCATGCCCTTGACGGCCTGACGCACGACCTTCTCCGGGTCGCGCTCGAAGAGACGGCCGAGGCTCTCCGATTTGATGCCGCCGGGGTACCCGGAGTGCCGCCAGTACGTCTTGCCCTCGGCCTTGCGCGGCCCGACGTCCAGCTTCGCGGCATTGATGACGATCACGTGGTCACCGGCGTCGACGTGCGGCGCCCAGGTCGGCTTGTGCTTGCCGCGCAGCAGCGTGGCGACCTCGGTCGCCAGGCGCCCGAGCACGGCGCCGTCGGCGTCGATCACGTGCCAGGCGCGCTCGATGTCGCCGGGCTTGGGGCTGAATGTACGCACAGGAAAGAAGAGGTTACTCCTCCAAGAGGCAGCTCAGACAATCGCGGTGGAACCGGTAGCCTGCTGCGTCGGCGGCGGCTTTGCCGACCGTCGCCGCAAAGCCGGAGCTTGCGACGGCGATCAAGGAGAGACTTGTGACGGCTCCCCCCGCCGCGGTGCCTGTCCACGAGATCACCGCCGAGCGCGCCGACGACGCCGAGCGGGCGCTCGACGTCCTGCTCGACGGCGCGCTCGACCCGATCGTCGACATGGTCCTGCTCGCGCGCGACGCGGCGTACGAGGCTCGCTCGCACGACGGGTGGGTCCGCTTCCGCCGTACCGAGGGCGGCGGCTACGAGAAGATCGCCGGCGAGGGCGCCGACCCGCTCGGCGACCAGTCCACCGACAAGTTCGCCGGGTTGGTGGCGGAGCGCGCCCACCCCTACCCGACCCGGGGCGAGAACTCGTACCCGTTCGGGTTCGGGCAGGTCGCCCAGCTCTTCGACCACCCTGCCGCGCCCGACCTGTGCGTGATCCATTCCGCCGCCCACAACTGGGAGGACCAGGGTGGGCATCGCGGCGAGCACGGATCCCTCGACGTGGTGCAGGCGCGTGCACCGTTCGTGGTCGCCGGGAAAGGCGTGCGCGCCGACGGGCTGGTGCCCCGGGCGGGGCGCCTCGTCGACGTCGCCCCCACGGTCGCGGAGTTGCTCGGCCTCGCTCCCGCGGACGACGGCGCGTACGTCCGCGGCCAGGACGGCGAAGTCCGCCACGACGTACTCGACCTCGCGGGCGGGCGACCGCGGCACGTCGTCGGGTTCCTGTGGGACGGCACCAACCCCAACGTGCTGTACGCGATGGCCGCCGCCGGCGAAGCGCCGAACGTGGCGCGCCTGCTCGAGATGGGCACCGCCTACACGCACGGCGCGATGGCCGGGCTGCCGACCGTGACGCTCGCGAACCACACCTCGATCCTCACCGGCCGCCTGCCGGGCCACCACGGCATCCTCAACAACGCGTGGTACGACCGGCGCAGTGGCCGTCAGATCATCACGAACTCGTCGGCGACCTGGCCCACCGCCATGGAGACACTCACGCCCGGCGTCGAGACGATCCACGACGCGGTCCACCGCACGTGGCCGGACGGCTTCACGGCGTCGGTCAACGAGCCCGCCGACCCGGGCGCCGACTACTCGACCTTCGACTTCTTCCGCCGGGGCGAGGTGCCGCCGATCCCCCAGTCGCCCGACGGCCTGCCGCACGCGACGGAACGGTTCGTCCGCCCGTCGAAGGATTACTCGTGGTCGACGATCGTCGACCACATGTGCGTCGAGCAGGCGGCCGGCATCTGGAGTGGTCACTACCGGGACGTCGACTATCCCAAGCCCCGGTTCATGTGGGTGAACTTCACTCTCACCGACTCGGCCTTCCACGAGGGCGGCCCGCACTCCGAGATCGCGGCGGCGGCCATCCGCGACTGCGACGCCCGCCTCGGCGAGGTGCTGACGGCGGTCGAGCGCGCCGGCGCGTTCGACGACACCGCCTTCCTGCTCGTGGCCGACCACGGCATGGAGGAGAACGATCCCACCGTGCGGGGCGACTGGGACGTCGCGCTCCGCGACGCCGACCTGCATTTCCGGGACGAGGGCTACAGCTTCCTGTATCTGGGCGAGAGCTGAGCCGAGCCCGGCTCAGCTCACACCGACGCCGACGAGCTTGCCGATCAGGAACGTCGCCGTGGCGACGAGGATGCCGATGACGGCCATACGCAACCCCGAACGGCCGGCGTGGCGTCCGGTGAAGACGGAGATCGCGCTCCCGACGCCGAACAGCGCGAGCACGGACAGCGAGGCGGACGTCACGACGGCCACCGCGCCGCTCGAGAAGAAGAACGGCAACACCGGGAGAAACGCACCGGTGGCGAAGGCGGCGAACGACGAGCCCGCCGCGACCCACGGCGAACCCAGCGTGCCGGGATCGAGCCCGAGCTCCTCGCGGGCGAGCGTGTCGAGGGCGACGTCGGGTCGGGACATGATGTTGTCGACCAATGCCTTGGCTTCGGCGGGGTCGACCCCCTTCGCCTGGTAGATCAGCTCGAGCTCCTCGCGCTCCTCCTCCGGGAACGCAGCGAGCTCCTGCTCCTCGATGCGCAGCTCGTTCTCGTACAGCTCCCGCTGCGAACGGACCGAGACCCACTCGCCGGACGCCATCGAGAACGCGCCGGCGACGAGCCCGGCGACGCCGGCGAGCACGACGATCGACTTGTTGGACGTGCCGCCGGCAACGCCCATGACGAGCGAGAAGTTCGAGACGAGCCCGTCGTTGACGCCGAAGACCGTGGCGCGCAGCGCGCCGCCGATCCCGGCCCGGTGGCGTCCTTCGGCCGCCGCGATGCGCCCGCCGGCCGTGCTGCCGCCGCGCATGGCCGCGACGACCTTGCCGTGCATCTGCTCCTGGGCGGCCATCGCCGCCGGCGCGGCGGCAATGCTGCGGTACTTGTCGGCGTCGGCAGCTTCCGCCCGCAGCACGATCGGGAGCACGGCCTCCGTGCCGACGAGGCGCGCCAGCCGGCGCAGCACCCGGATGCGGAACGGGAGGCGAGGCGGCTTGAGGTCGACGATCCCCGCCTCGCGCATCCGCTCGGCCCAGTGGGCGGCATGGCGCTCCTCGGCTTCGGCCAGGGCCAGGAAGATCGGCCGGCGGTGCTCGTCGGCGTGGTCGGCGAGCGCCCGATACAGCGCGGCGCCGCCGAGCTCGTCGGCCCACATCTCGCGGAACTGGGCCACCTCGGGATCGAGCGCGGATCCGCGGCGCGCCATACGGGAAAGGTACCGCCGGACCGGAGGGCCGACGACTACGTGTAACCGACCTCCCACAGGCAGAGGCCCTCGGGCGGCGCGGGCGGGCCGGCGTGCGAGCGGTTCTTGCCGCGGAGGATGCCCATGAGCTCGCCGGGCCGCTTCTTGCCGCTGCCGACTTCGACGAGCGTGCCGACGATTGATCGCACCATCTGCCAGCAGAACGCAGTCGCGCGGATGTCGTAGCGCAGCACTCCGTCGCCGAGGTCGTGCCAGCGCGACTCGAGGACGCGCCGGGTCGTCGTCGAGCCTTCTGGTCCCTGCCGACAGAAGGCGGCGAAGTCGTGCTCGCCGACGAACGGGTCTGCCCCGAGCCGCAACGCCCGCACGTCGAGCGGGGTGGGCACCCACCAGGCGTACCGGGAGAGGAACGGGTCCGTGACGGGGCGGTTCAGCACGGTGTAGCGGTAGGCCCGCCAGCACGCCGAGCGACGGGCGTCGAAGTCCGCCTCGACGACGTCGGCGGCACGCACGACCACCTCGGGCGCGAGGGCGCCGTTGACGGCGGACTGCAACCGCCACGGGTCGAGGCCGGGCTCGGCGTCGAAGCTCACGACCTGCCCCCACGCGTGCACGCCGGCGTCGGTGCGGCCGGCGCAGGACAATCGCCCCGGCGGGTGGCGCAAGAACCGCTCGAGCGCCCGGGCGAGCACTCCCTCGACGGTGCGGACCTCAGGTTGCTCGGCCCACCCGCGGAACCCGGTGCCGTCGTACGCGACGACGAGCTTCACCCTGGCCGGACCGTCTTCGCTCTCGAAGAGGGTCACTTGAAAGGGCACCTCCGGCAGGCGCCGGGGTTCGCCCGGCGCCGGATCACGCTCTCTGTCGGCGGAGCGCAAGCGCCAGCTTGCGCGACCAGAGAATCAGACCAGTTCGACGCGGGCCATGGGGGCGGCGTCGCCGGGGCGCGGGCCGAGCTTGAGGATGCGCAGGTAGCCGCCGTTGCGGTCGGCGTAGCGGGGTGCGATCTCGGCGAACAGCTTGTGCGCCACCTGCTTGTCGTGCATGCGGGCGACGACGATGCGGTGCTGGTGCACGCTCCCGCCCTTTGCCTTCGTGATCAGCTTCTCCGCGTACGGGCGGAGCGCCTTGGCCTTGGCGACGGTCGTCGTGATCGCGCCCGCCTCGAACAGGTGCGCGGCGAGGTTCGCCAGCAGCTGCTTCTCGTGGGCGGGCCCACCGCCGAGGCGCGGGCCCTTGCGCGGGGCGGGCATGGCCGGCTCCTTACTCCTTCACGCGCAACGAGAGGCCGCGCTCGTCGAGCTTCTGCAGCACCTCTTCGAGCGACTTCGAGCCGAAGTTCGTGATGGCGAGCAGGTCGTCCTCGGACTTCTGCACCAGCTGGCCGATCGTGTCGACCCGGGCGCGCTTCAGGCAGTTGCGCGGCCGCTCCGACAGGTCGAGCTCCTCGATCGGCAGCTCGAGATCAGGCGAGGCCGCCGTGATCGGCGACACCTCTCCGAGCTCGAGGCCCTTGGGCTCCGACGAGAGGTCGGCGACCAGGCTGACCAGGTTGCGGAGCGTCTCACCCGCCGACGCCAGGGCGTCGCGCGGCGAGATCGACCCGTCGGTCTCGACCTCGAGGCTGAGCTTGTCGTAGTTGGTCGCCTGCTCGACGCGTGTCGGCTCGACCGAGAACGCGACCCGCCGCACGGGCGAGAAGATCGCGTCGACGGGGATCACGCCGATCGTCGACGTGCGCTTGTTGCGTTCGGCCGACAAGTAGCCGCGGCCCTGCTCGACGGTCAGGTCGAGCGCGAGCCGGCCCCGCTGGTTCACGGTGGCGAGGTGCAGCTCGGGGTTGAGAACCTCGACGTCGGCCGTGGTCTGGATGTCACCGGCGGTGACGTCGCCCGGGCCGCGCTTGTCGAGGCGCAGCGTGACGGGCTCCTCCGACTCGCACCGCAGCACGAGGTCCTTGAGGTTCAGGATGAGGTCGGTGACGTCCTCCTTCACCCCGGGGATCACGTCGAACTCGTGCAGGGCCTCGTCGAACCGGACCTGGCTCACGGCGGCGCCGGGAATCGACGAGAGCAACGTGCGCCGGAGGCAGTTGCCGAGGGTGTGGCCGAAGCCGGGCTCGAGCGGGGAGATCGTGAAGGTCTGGACGTTCCCCTCGGGGTCGGCGGCTTCGACTTCGGGACGCTGGATGATCAGCATGGCGATCTCACTTCTTCGTGGTCGGTGGGGGTGGGCTGCGGAAGGCTGGGGCTACTTGGAGTAGAGCTCGACGATCAGCTGCTCGCGCACGGGTACGTCGATCTGCTCGCGGAGCGGAAGGTCCCGCACCGTGGCCTTGAAGTCGGCGCTGCTCACGTCGAGCCACGCCGGGACGGCCCGGTCGAGCGTGTCGAGGTTGTGGCGCAGCACGATCATCTGGCGCGACTTCGGGTGGATCTCGACGACGTCGTCCTTGCGCAGCTGCTGCGACGGGATCGTGACGCGGTGACCGTTCACGGTGACGTGCCCGTGACGCACGAGCTGACGCGCCTGGTTGCGACTGGCGGCGAAGTTGGCGCGGAACACGACGTTGTCGATGCGGAGCTCGAGCATCTGGAGCAGGACCTCGCCGGTGATGCCGGGATGCCGCGTCGCCTCCTCGTACGTGTTCTTGAACTGGCGCTCGAGGAGCCCGTAGATGCGGCGCGCCTTCTGCTTCTCGCGCAGCTGGAGCAGGTACTCGCTCTCCCGGATGCGGCCCCGACCGTGCTGGCCGGGCGGGTACGGCTTGCGCTCGACCGGGCACTTCATCGTGTCGCACTTGGGGCCCTTGAGGAACAGCTTCATCCGCTCGCGACGGCAGAGCTTGCAGACCGCGCCCGTGTAGCGCGCCATCAGACTCGCCTCCGCTTCGGATGGAAGTGGCAGTACGGCAGCCGGCCGCCGTTTGATCCGCGCATCAGACTCGCCTCCGCTTCGGCGGACGGCAGCCATTGTGGGGAATCGGCGTCACGTCCTTGATCCCGACGACCTCGATGCCGGTGTTCTGGATCGACCGGATGGCGGTCTCGCGCCCCGATCCGGGCCCCTTCACGACCACGTCGACCTTGCGGACGCCGTGCTCCATCGCCCGGCGCGCCGCGGTCTCCGCCGCGAGCTGCGCCGCGAACGGTGTGGACTTCCGCGAGCCTTTGAAGCCGACGTTGCCCGCCGACGCCCAGGCGATGACGTTCCCTTCCTGGTCGGCGATGGAGATGATCGTGTTGTTGAACGACGACTTGATGTGCGCGGTGCCGTAGGCGACGTTCTTGCGCTCGCGCCGCCGCGGCCGTCGTCCGCCCGGGGGTGGTTTCGCCATCTCTTCTACTTCCTCGCCCGCTTCTTGCCGGCCACCGTCTTCTTCGGGCCCTTGCGGGTGCGCGCGTTCGTGCGGGTGCGTTGGCCGTGGACGGGCAGCCCGCGCCGGTGCCGGACACCCTGGTACGTGCCGATCTCGATCTTGCGCTTGATGTCCTGCGAGACCTCGCGGCGAAGGTCACCTTCGACCTTCACGTTCTGGTCGATGTACGTGCGCAGCTTGGCGACCTCGTCGTCGGTGAGGTCGCGGAC
>Ga0075424_100006264_pt1 | contig 11457 bp, 11 predicted proteins | sample SoiMethybrSBSTD3_FD_75301 | JGI IMG/M metagenome (GOLD analysis project Ga0075424, IMG submission 75301) | Bulk soil microbial communities from a Populus tree surrounding site in Tennessee, USA - Soil MetaG P. TD hybrid SBSTD3 | ecosystem: Environmental > Terrestrial > Soil > Tree plantation...
GGCGCGGTCGGCGAGAGCGCGATCGAGGACCGCCTGGGCCAGCCGTGGCAGATCGCGATCTTCCTCTCGTTCTTCGCGGTGCTGCTCTGGGTCGCCGATCGGCGGCCGCAGCAGGAGACGGTGAACGAGCTCGGCCTCAAGCGCGCCGTCGCGATCGGCGTGTCGCAGATCCTTGCGCTGATGCCCGGGGTCTCCCGCTCGGGGATCACGATCACGACAGGCCGCTTCTCGAACCTCACCCGCGACGCCGCCGCGCGCTTCTCGTTCCTGCTCTTGATCCCGATCGTCTTCGGTGCCGTGGTGTACAAGGGCCTGAAGCACGTCGTCCTGAACCCGCTGCCCGCCGGCTCGACGGGCCCGTTCGTCGTCGGCACCATCGCGGCGGCCGCGGTGGGTCTCGTGGCGATCGACGCGCTGCTCGGCTACGTCAGGCGGCACGACTACACGCCGTTCGTGGTCTACCGGCTCGTGGTGGCGGCGTTTATCGTGGTCGTGATCCTTTCCGGCTGGCGTGGCGCAAGCTTCTAGCGAGCGCACGTCACCAAACCGCAACCCATCGTTCACCAGCATTTCGGGATCCTGGGAGGCCCCCTTGTCGACGATTCCACGGCTTTCGGAAGTACCGGCAGCAGTACTCCTGAACAGGGAGCTGTCGGCGCTCGAGCTGAACGCACGGGTCCTCGGGCTGGCCGCCGACGAGAACGAGCCGCTCCTCGAGCGGGTGAAGTTCTGCGGGATCGTCTCCTCGGTCCTCGACGAGTTCTTCATGGTCCGAGTGGCCGGACTGCTCGACCAGGTGCTGTCCGGGATCGCGGTGCGCTCGCCGGACGGGCGCGCGCCGCAGCAGACGCTCGAAGAGATCCGGGCCCGCGCCCTCGAGATCACCGCGGAGCAGTCGTACCTCTGGCGGGAGCGCCTCTGCCCGGCGCTCGCCGCGGAGGGCATCGTCCTCGGGACGGTGGCCGACGCAACGCCGGCCGAGCGCGACGAGCTCGAGTCCCTGTTCCGGCGGCAGATCTACCCGGTCCTGACTCCGCTCGCCGTCGGCCCCGGCCAGCCGTTCCCGTACATCTCCGGACTCTCGCTCAGCCTCGGCGTCGTCGTCCGCGACCCCGAGTCGGGCGAGGAGCGGTTCGCGCGCGTGAAGGTCCCGGAGGTGCTCGACCGGTTCGTGCAGATCGGCTCGCGCGGTCTCCTCGTCCCACTCGAGGACGTCATCGCGCACTTCCTGCCCTGGCTCTTCCCGGAGATGGAGATCGTCGAGCGCACCGCGTTCCGCGTGACGCGCGACGGCGACACCGAGATCTCGGACGACGCCGACGACCTGCTCGAGGCGGTCGAGTCCGAGCTCCAGAAGCGCCGTTTCGGCGCGATCGTGCGGCTCGAGGTCGCGGACTCGATCTCGCACGCGATGCGCGCGCGTCTCCAGGAGCGCCTCGCCGTCGGGGCCGAGAGCGTCTACCCGATCAAGGGGATGCTCGACCTCGCCGACGTCGGACAGCTGCACTCGCTCGACCGTCCCGACCTCAAGTACGAGACGTGGCTGCCGTACACGCAGCGTCGCCTTGCGGCGCCCGTCGAGGACATCTTCACCGATATCGCGGAGCGCGACATCATCGTGCAGCACCCGTACGATTCGTTTACCTCGAGCGTGGAGGCATTCGTACGCGCGGCGTCGGTCGACGAGCGCGTCGTCACGTTGAAGACGACCGTCTACCGCACGAGCCACGACTCTGCGCTCGCGCCGGCGCTGATGGTGGCGGCCGAGAACGGCAAGCAGAGCGTGTGCGTCGTCGAGCTGAAGGCGCGTTTCGACGAGCGGCGCAACATCGAATGGGCGCGTTCGCTCGAGCAGGCCGGCGTGCACGTCGTCTACGGGTTCCCCGACATGAAGATCCACGCGAAGACGACGCTGGTCGTTCGCCGCGAGGGCGACGAGCTGAAGCGCTACGTCCACGTCGGGACGGGCAACTACCACGCGACGACGGCGCGCATCTACGAGGACGTCGGCCTCTTCACCGCCGATCCCGACATCGCCGCGGACGTCGCCGATCTCTTCAACTTCGTCACCGGGTTCGGACGCCCGCAGCGCTTCCGCAAGATCCTCGTCGCGCCGTTCAACCTCAAGAAGGGGCTGATCGAGCGCATCCGGGAGGTTGCCTCCGCCGCGGAAGCGGGCAAGAGCGCGAACATCAAGATCAAGGTCAACAACCTCACCGACCCGGACATCGTCGACGAGCTGTACCGCGCCTCGCAGGCCGGCGCCCAGATCGACCTCGTCGTGCGCGCGATCTGCACCCTCGTCCCCGGCATCGAGGGGCTGAGCGACAACATCCGCGTCCGCTCAGTCCTCGGGCGATTCCTCGAGCACAGCCGCCTCTTCCGCTTCGAGATCGAGGACGAGCGCACGTACCTGCTCGGCAGCGCCGACCTCATGCCGCGCAACCTCGCTCACCGGATCGAGGTCCTCGTCCCCGTCGAGGACCTCCATGTGCGGAACGAGCTCGAGTCGATCTTCAAGGCCCTGCTCGCCGACAACGCGCAGGCGTGGATCCTGCAGCGCGACGGCAGCTGGGAGCGGCTGCGGCCCAAGAAGGGCGAGCGCCGTCGCACTGCGCAGACCCTGTTCATGCGCCGCCGCGAGCGCGCCCGACGGCTGGCCCGCACCCACTAGAGCGACGTCATGTGGTGGCGGCACCATGAGGGCGTGACCGCGGCGGTCGTCGATGTCGGGTCGAACACCGTGCGCGTCGTCGTCGTCCGCGACGGCCACGAGCTGGTCTCCCAGCGCGAGATGCTGCGGCTCGGAGCGTCGATCGAGCGCACCGGCTCGATCCCGCCCGAGAAGCTCGACGAGGCGGCCGCGGTCGTCGCCCGGTTCGCCGACCAGGCGCGGGCCGCCGGCGCGGACCACCTGCAGATCCTCATCACGAGCCCTGGTCGCCAAGCCGCGAACGGCGACGAGCTCGCCGAGGTGCTCGAACACGCCGGTCGGTGCGAGACGAGGATTCTGACCGCGCTCGAGGAGGGCCTGCTCGCGTTCAAGGGGGCGCTCGACACCGCCTCGCCTCCGTCGCGCCGGTTGGTCGCGGTCGTCGACGTCGGCGGAGGCTCGGCGCAGGTGGTTGTCGGGACGCGGCGCAGCGGCCCGCTCTGGGCACGGTCGGTCGATATCGGGTCGCAGCGGCTGACGAGCCGCCTGCTCGAGGCCGACCCGCCGGGGCCGGGCGCCGTCGCCGCCGCCAAGGCCGAGGTGGAGCGTTGCCTCGAGGGCTTCGAGCCGCCGGTGCCGATGCTCGCCTTCGCGGTCGGCGGCAGTGCCCGCGCGCTGCGGCGCCTCGCCGGGCGCAGGCTCGAGGAGCAGAACCTCGAGGAGCTCGTCGTCCTCCTGAGCACGACGAAGACCCAGCGTCTGATCGACCGGCACGGCGTCGATCCCGAGCGCGTGCGGACGATGACGGCGGGCGCAATCATCCTCGCCGCGCTCCAGCGGCGGCTCGACACGCCGCTCAAGGTCGTGCGCTCCGGCCTGCGCGAAGGCGCGCTGGCCGAGCTCGCAGCAGCCCGCGCCGCCGCGTAGCTGTCAGACACATCGTCGCGAGACGGACGCGCCGGTGTCAGACACCGTCACCGCGAGACGCCCGCTGCGGCCGTCCGCAGAGGTGTCTGACACCTTTGCGCAGCGCGCGACGACGCCGAGAGACGAACCGGTGTCAGACACCGTCACCGCGAGATGCGCCGCCGCGGCAGTCCGCAGAGGTGTCTGACACCTTTGCGCAGCGCGCGACGACGCCGAGAGACGAACCGGTGTCAGACACCGTCGCTGCGCGACGAGCAGCCGTGGCAGTCCGCGACGGTGTCTGACACCTTGCGAGGCGCCGCTACGGCGCGGGCACCGCCGTGCGATTCGCGGGCACGATCTGGGGCTGGTAGGCGAACACGTCGCGGCTGCGCGGGTCGACCAGCACCTTCAGCCAGTGCACGTCGTTGTCGCCGTTCCCCTGGTTATCGCCGAACGTCTCGACGCGGGTGAAGTTCTCGAGGCGGCGGCCCTGCGCATCGAGGAACGGCTTGTCGATCCGCAGGTAGTGCGAGTCGCCGTTGACGTACGCGACGGGCCGACGGAACGCGATCACCTCGTCGCGCACAGCGCTGAGGAAGTCGTGGAAGCCGTCGGGCTGGCCGTCGGTCTCGACGAGCGTCTTCGGGTCGCGGAGCGGTGCGCGCGTGCCGTCCGACGGGTCCCAGCCGGGGTCGGCCTGGGTGACGAGCATCACCGCGGCCGAGCCTTGGGCCTTCGCGGCCGCGAACGTCTGCTGCACCCAGGCGATGTCCGCGGAATTCCGCGCGGCGAACTCCGCCGGGTCGGGCGCGGTGTCGCAGAGGTTGTTGCACGACCCCTGGACGTTCACCGTTGCGAACATCACGCCGCGGAACGACCAGCGGCGGTTCTCGACGCACTGCGTCGACCCGTTCACGCCGAGACAGCGCGGCGTCGTCTGCACCTCCTGTCGGATCGGGTCGCGGCCGAGCGAGAACGGCGTGGAGAAGAACACCTGGCGCTCGTGGTCGAGGCGCTCGAGCGAGTTGAAGCCGCCGTTCGAGGGGCGGTCGCAGTCGGTCCAGTCGTTGTCGCCCGGCGTGATCATCGCGGCGCCGTCGAGCGAGTTGAAGTACCGGAGGCCCTGCTCGTAGAGCGCGTCGCTGCAGATCGTCGGCGTCACGGATCCCGGCGTCCCGTTCCCCGCCTTCAGGTCACCGTCGTGGACGGTGAACTCGAGCTTCGCGTCGTTCATGTCCGCGATCAGGTCGGGCACTCCGGTCGTCGCCTGCAGGTCGCTGTACGGCAGGTCGCCCCACAAGCCGATCGCGTAGTCGAAGTTCTTCTTGTTCGCCTCCTCACCGTGACCCCCGAGCGCGAGCCCCGCGCCGAGCGCCGCCGCGAGCAGCGCGGCGACGATCGGCAAGAACAGCTTCCTTCGCGTCATCCCGGTCTCCCCTTGTTCGATTGCGGCGACCGTATGGGCGGCGCGTCGTCACATGGGAGGACGGCCGGTGGCTAAGGGGTGACGAAACGGTTGACCACGACGAGCGCCGCATCGAGCACCAGTACGTCGCCCTTGTCGAAGCTGGGCCGTCCCGGCACACCGACCTCGAGGCCGCCGTGCCCGCAGACGAGGACGTCGCGGCCGGCGACAGAACGCAGGAAGGCCGGACCGTCCGTCTCCTGCTGTTCCTCGGTCAGCTCGTCTCGCAGCTCGGGCTCGAGCCCGCGCGCGGCCGCGAGCGGCTCGACCGTCGCGACGCACCGCACGTACGGGCTCGTCATGATCGCCTCGATCGGATACGGCTCGAGACGATCGACCAGGGCGGCGGCCTGCTCGCGCCCGAGTCGATCGAGTGGGCGCTCGCGATCGTCGCCGTCCCAGTCGTCGCGGTGCCCGGCCCAGGCATGGCGCATGAGCAGCATCAGGAGGGCTCGCCGGCTCCCGGGCGCGGGCTCCATTCGGGCTCCCAGAGCCGGAAGCCGCCGGTGAACGCCGCGTCGTTGCCGCCGCGCCGCGCGTTCGGCGGCAGCTCGTCGAGCTCTGTCACGCCGCCGCCGCCGATCACGACGTAGTCCGCCTCGAGCGCCGACTCGAGGCGCGCGACGACGTCGAAGACGTCCTTCAGCCATCTCTTCTTCCCCCGCCGCTTGCGCGCGGGCTCGCTGACGTAGTCCTCGAACGTCTTCTTCTTGTACGGCAAGTGGCCGAGCTCGAGCGGCTCGACGATGCCGTCCACGATGAGCGCCGACCCGAGCCCCGTGCCCAGGCCGAGAAAGAGCATGCGGCCGCCGGTGTAGCTGCCGATCGCCTGCATCGCGGCGTCGTTGACGATCTTCGTCGGCACTCCGAGCGCCTGCTCGAAGTCGAAGCCGACCCAGCCGGTCCCGAGGTTGACCGGCTCGGCGATCGTCTTCCCGCCGCGCACGGGTGTCGGGATGCCCACGCTCGCGACGTCCCACGACCAGCCTGCCGTGGCTTTGCGGACGCCCGCGACTGCCTGCTCCGGCGTCATCTCGGGACCCGAGTTGAACCGGCGCGGCTCGTCCGCATCGGATGTGAGGAGCTTGACGTGCGTGCCGCCGACGTCGACCACGAGCACTGTGCGCGCGCCGGACACGTGCGCGTCTGTGTCAGCCGACGACGGTGCGGCGTGCGCGCAGGGTGCTGCGAATGACGTTCGCGCTGCGGACGCGGGCCCGGCGGCGTCTCCGCTCGAGCACGCCGATCCGCAGGTCCACGTGACGGTGGGTCCTGGTGGGTGTCATGCGCGCGATCAAATCAGATCTGCCTTCTTCCCCGAAACGATGACCGCCGCGAGCGCGTCCGGGTACGCCCGGCGCCGCTCGCTCTTCCGCTCGCGCTCCCGTTCGATCAGCCGGCCCGCCGCGAGCCCCGTCTTCGCTCGAGCGACCCGGCGCAGCTCGGCTTCGGCGACGACGGCGTCCTGATGCTCGCCGACGACGTCCTGCAGGTTCTTCAGCGCGTCGATGTACCGCGCCAGCGGCTTGCCGCTGTCGGCGACGGCGGCGAGCTCGGCGGCGTAGCGCGCACGCTTGGCGCGGATTCGGATCGCGTGCAGCTCCTCGTCGGAAGGGTCCTCGTCGAGACGGCGCGTAGCCTTGCGCAGCTTGCGCAGCTGCTTGGCGGCGAGCGGCCGCAGGTCGGTCGCATCGAGCTTCGGCAAAGACTCGATCGCCTCCGCATACGAGTCGAGCAGACGGAAGTAGCGCTCGTCGTCGAGGGCGGCCAGCATCGCGTCGTTCCGCCGCTCACGTTCCTCTTCGAGCGCCGCGACGATGAGGCTCCCGCCTGCGGCATCCGGCTCGAGGTCCCGCACCCCCTCGCGCAGGCGAAGCAGGAGAACGTCGAAGTCGCGGACGGGGCCGAGGATGCCGCCGAGCCATTTGAGCTCGGCGGTGAGCGGGGCCAGGGTCTCGCCGAGCAGCGGCTTCGTGGCCCGGATCATCGCCCGCGAGCGCCGCGTCGCGACGCGGAAGCGGTGCAAGTCCTCCGGGTCGTCGCCGAGCCGCACGCCGGGGTCGTGACGCTCGAGCTCGCGCAGCTGGAGCGAGAGGACGTGGCTCAGCTGCTCGACCGTCGTCGCTCCTTCGGCGGGCGCCTCGACGTCGGGCATGTTCAGCACCCGCAAAACCTTCGCGCGCCCGATCGAGCGTCGCGCGCCGGCCTTGCGCAGGATCCGGCCGAGCTTCTGGAGGTCCGAGCCGTCGCCCTCGACGAGCTCCACTTCCACCTCGACGAAGCCGCCGACCGGCTTCATGCCGTCGAGGACGTCGACCGCGTCGACCGTGACGTCGGCAACGGGATGTCCGACGCCGCCGACGCGCACGCCGGACCGGCGCGTGCGCAGGGTCGCGACCGGCTCGAGCTCGCCGTGACGCAGATGCGCGACGAGCAGAGCCCGCAGCTCCGGGGGCGGGCCCGACGGGCTGCCGGGCGCCGCGATCTCCGCCCGGCCGCCGTCGCGCGGCAGCTTCAGTTGCCACGTCGACAGGCCGTTCTCCACCCGACGCCGGAGGGTGATTCCCGCACGCGCGAGCGACCGCATCGGCGTGTCGTGGTAGGTGGAGGTGAAGACCCGCGTGTCGAGGGCGTCGCCGTCGAGCGCGGGCAGCACGAAGTCGTCGGGCGGGTCCAGCTTCAACTCGCGTTCGACGATCGTCTCCACCGGCCGGATCGTACGTGCGGCTCCGGGTCACTGGTGTGACAGATCGGCCCGGAGTCCGTTGGTCTCCGGGCCGAACTGCGGTGCTTTCCCCGAGCAACCCCGAAGCGGGCTCGTCGTGCAGAGCGTGATCGGGCTCCACGAACGTACGTAACGCCGATAGTCACGAGGGTTACAAAGGGGAAACGGTTGCGGGTCGGGATGGAAGCGCGGTCTTCCCCAGCGGGCCGATCGGCAGCACCATCCCCGCAATGAGCACGTTTGCCGTGGTCGCGCACAAGGTCACGCCCACGAACACCCGGCTCGGGACCGTGCTGACGCCCGCGCAGGCGGTCGCGCGACTCGGGCCGGGGGACGTGGCCCTGGGCCGCCTCGACGTGCTGCCGACGCTCGACGGGATCGAGCCCGGCCTGTGGGCGCTCGACCGCCTGGCCGCCTGCGGCGTCAGGGTCCTCAACCCACGGCGCGCGCTCGTCGGCGCGCACGACAAGCTCGCCACGGCAGCGGCGCTCTACGCCGCCCACGTGTCTCACCCGTACACGGTGCACGTCGCGCCCTGGCTCCCGCTCCCGGAGCTCGAGCCGCCGATCGTCCTCAAGCCGCGGTTCGGCTCCTGGGGGCTGGACGTGATCCGCTGCGACGACTCCGACGCGATCGACCGCGCCCTGGAGGAGCTGCACGAACGGCCGTGGTTCGACGCGACGGGAGCGATTGCGCAGAAGCTCGTCGCCCCGCGCGGCTACGACCTACGCGTCGTCGTCGCGCGCGGTCGCGTGATCGGCGCGATCCGCCGGGACGCCGCGGCGGACGAGTGGCGGACGAACGTCGCGCTCGGCGCCCGTCGCGAACCGATCGCGCCGCCCGCCGACGCGATCGCGATCGCGATCGCGGCCGCGCAGGCCGTCGGCGCGGACTTCGTCGGCGTCGATCTCCTGCCGGCGGACGTCGGCACGTGGGTCGTGCTCGAGGTGAACGGCGCCGTCGACTTCACGAGCGCCTACTCGGTCGACGACGACGTGTTCGCGGCCGCGACGTCAGCGCTCGCCGTAGGCGTAGAACCCGCGGCCGGCTTTGCGGCCCAGCCGACCGGCCTGGACGTACTGGCGTAGCAACGGACACGGCGCGTACTTCGGGTCGCCGAGCCCGCGGTGGAGCACGTCCATGATCGCCACGCAGGTGTCGAGCCCGATCAGGTCGGCGAGCGCGAGCGGCCCCATCGGGTGCGCGAACCCGAGCTTGGCGATCGTGTCGATCGCCTCCGGCTCCGCGACGCCCTCCATGAGCGCGTACGCGGCCTCGTTGATGAACGGCATCAGGATGCGGTTCGAGACGAAGCCGGGAAAGTCGTTCGCCTCCGCGGGCTCCTTGCCGAGGTCCCGCGCGAGCTCGACGATCGCCGCGGCGGTCTCGTCCGAGGTCTGCACCGCGCGGATCACCTCGACGAGCTTGAGGACCGGGACCGGGTTGAAGAAGTGCATGCCGATCACCCGTTCGGGACGCTTCGTCGCAGCGGCGAGCGACGTGATCGGGATCGAGCTCGTGTTCGAGGCGAGGATCGCCTCAGCGGGCAGCGCGTCGTCCGCGCGCCGGAACAGCTCTTCCTTCGCGGCTGAGTCCTCGACGATCGCCTCGACGAGGAGGTCCGCCGGCGCGAGGTCGTCCACCGGCGTGATGCGCGCGAGCGTCTCGTCGACGTCCGCGCCGAGCTTCGTGAGGCTCCGGCGCATCGCCTCGACCGCGCGCTCGACCGCCCCGGGGTACGGGTCGTGCAGCGACACGCGCCGGCCCGATGCGGCGATGACCTGCGCGATGCCGCCGCCCATCTGGCCCGCACCGACGACGAGCACGTGTTCGAACTTCACGGCGCGGCAGCCTACCCTTCGCTCGATGCTTGTCAGACGGGCAACCGGCGACGATGCCGAGGGCATCGCCTTCGTCCAGGAGCGCGGGTGGCAGCAGGCGTACCGGCACGTGTTCCCGGTCGAGGAGCTCGACCGCGGCGGGTTCATCCACACCGCCCGCTGGCGCGAGCGGCTCGACCGTCCGCCGGCGGGCTGGTCGACGTTCGTCGCCGATCGCGACGGAGTCGTCGTCGGGTTCACGTCGGTCGGCCCGAGCCGCGACGAGCGCGGGATCGGCGAGCTGTACGCGATCTACGTCGACCCGGACGACTGGTCGACAGGCGTCGGCCGCGCGCTGATCGAGCGCGCCGAGGATCAGCTCCGCAGCGAGTACGCGGAGGTGACGCTGTGGGTGCTGGAAGACAACCCGCGCGCCCGGCGCTTCTACGAGCGCGCGGGGTGGTCGCTCGACGGCGGCCGCAAGGCAGAGGCCCGCTGGGGCGTCCGCGCGCCCGAAGTCCGCTACCGGAAGCGCTTCGAATGAGCGCGGCGCAGCTCGCAGAGCTGTCAGACACCGCCGCAAACGGCCCGAGACGACGAGCGGCCGCGAGCGGTTTCTGACACCAGGGAGTAAGCTCTCTGGTATGTGGAGCTGGATCGGCATCGGCGTGCTGTACGTGCTGGTGATCGGCGGCTATCGCATGCTCGGCGGGATCGGCGCTGCGGCCGATGCGCTGCGCGCGTGGGGACACGCGAGCTCGCGAGGCTCGCACGCCCCGCACGCGAGCTCTTAGCCCGAGAGCCGTTCGAGCAGTGCGCGGTCGCGGTCGTGCGAGAGCAACTCGCGCGCGTCGGTCGGCGTCACCCAGCGCACGTCGTCGACCTCGTGCTGCGGCCGCGCCTCGCCGTCGCACGTCATGCGGAAGTAGCGCACCTCCTTGGGACCGGCGGTGACGTCGTAGTGCGTCCGCCCCGCCTCCTCGCCGAGCACGCACCGCAAACCCGTCTCCTCCTCAACCTCGCGCAGCGCCGCCTCCTCCCACGTCTCGCCGTCCTCGAGCTTCCCCTTCGGGAACGACCAGTCGCCGTACTTCGGCCGGTGGACGACGAGCACGTGGCCGTCGCGCTCGACGATCCCGCCGGCGGCTCGGACGAACTGCGACACCTACACCTCGATCACGAGCGCGTCGCCCTGCCCGCCGCCGCTGCAGATGGCCGCGAGCCCGAGACCGCCGCCGTTCCGGCGCAGCTCGTGCACCATCGTCCCGACGATCCGGCCGCCCGAGGCGCCGATCGGGTGGCCGAGCGCGACCGCCCCGCCGTTCACGTTCACCTGCTCCTCGTCGGCCCCCAGCATCCTCGTCGAGTTCCACGCCACGGACGCGAACGCCTCGTTGATCTCGACACGGCTGACGTCGTCGATGGTCTTGCCGGCGCGCTCGAGCGCCATCGCCCCGGCCCGCGCCGGCGTGCGCGCAAGATAGGCGAAGTCGTCGGCGACGTAGCCCTGCGCGAGGATCGTCGCGAGCGGCTCGAGACCGCGCGTCCGAGCCCACTCCTCGGAGCAGACGATCACGCAGCTCGCGCCGTCGTTGACGCCCGGCGCGTTGCCGGCCGTGGTCGTCCCTTCCGGGTCGAACACCGGTTTCAGCGCGGCCAGCTTCTCGAGTGTCGTGTCGCGCCGGATCGACTCGTCTGCAGTGAGATCGCCGACCGCAACGATCTCGTCGTCGAACCGTCCCGCGTCCTGTGCCGCCGCCGCACGCTCGTGCGACCGAGCCGCCCACGAGTCCTGCTGCTCGCGCGAGATGCCGAGCTCGCGCGACACCTTCGAGTTCTGCGCGACCATGTGCAGCTGGTCGAACGTCGACGTGAGCCCGTCGTA
>Ga0075424_100006266_pt1 | contig 11456 bp, 9 predicted proteins | sample SoiMethybrSBSTD3_FD_75301 | JGI IMG/M metagenome (GOLD analysis project Ga0075424, IMG submission 75301) | Bulk soil microbial communities from a Populus tree surrounding site in Tennessee, USA - Soil MetaG P. TD hybrid SBSTD3 | ecosystem: Environmental > Terrestrial > Soil > Tree plantation...
TGGCGCTAGGGGTTACGCGCCGCTCCCTGCGAGTTGCACGGGATCTCGAAGCCGCCAGTGGCGATCCCCGTCTCAGGCTGGAGAAGCTGGAGCGTCCGCTCCATGGCCACCGGTTGCAGGGCCCCTAGCCCGCGGTGGTATGGGTGATCGAGGAACCAGAGAAGAAGCAGCGTCGAAGTGATCACGATCGCGACGCTGCCCATCATGGTCGCCTGCACGACGGTGCGCTCAGCGCTGTCAGCGAAGAAGAGCATGAAAACGAAGATGATCCCCGCGCTCACAAACAGCACGATCCAGAGCGGATCAGGGATCACGCCTTCCGCTCCGTGAGTACGGTCGGCGCGAGCCTCCTCGCGGTCGGTCCGCTGGTCGAGCCACTTGCCGTACGCGGCCTGCTCAGACGCCGACCGCGGCGCGGTCCTTTTCAGGGTGGCGAACATGGTTACTCCCCAAGGGTTGTACGCATCGCCGAGGCTTCCCGATTCCATCCGCGGCCATTCTTGGTGCACCACTGAGCGCGCGTAGCAGACGAGCTCGCCCGAGAAGCGACCGCGGACGGCCACAGGCATGAGCTGGGCCGTCTCGAACTGCTCCGCCACGATCTTGGCCTCTGCCTTTGCGCCGGAACGCGATGTGTCGAAGCTCTCGAAGGCGAGGAAGACAACGAAGCCGAGCAGTACGGCCAAGCCGGTCGCGAGGACGCCGAATACACCGGCCGCGCGATCGCCGTCCGCGAAGTAGCTTCCCTCGGGAGCTCGGCGCCGGACGAGCAGCATCGAGCCGATCGCGACCACCGTTACGCCCGCGACGAGAACCGCCGCCCAGCCCAGATTCATTCGATCGTCACGCTCGCGCCGCTTGTTGCGCCACTTCGATCAACTGACCGTACACAGAGGGTGCTACGGCACGTACTGGAGGTCGGCCCTCACCAGGGAAGCACCACGGGGCATCTGTGGACATGTTGTCGTCCAAGCTCCCCCGCGTGAGTGCCCTTCATGGGGCGCGCCTTGGGCCGATAGCTCCAAGCGTTGGGTCATCTCGGGGAAGCTTCGTCGACCTTCTACGTCGGTGAAGACGAAGGTGACTCTGCCCGTTGGGAGGTCTTCACGCATGGCGCGATCATCCGTCCGGCACCGCCTGTCGTCCAGTCGCGCACGTCTAGAAAGAGGATCGATGGCTGGGCCAGCGTGCGGCTATGTCCCGACGCCGTCGCCACAGCGACTCGGGAACCGACGAAAGGCCAGGTCAGCATTTACTGCCTCGTGTGTAAGACCAGCACGGTTGATCTTCAAAACCGGTGAGGTCTGGTAGCCCCAGGCTGGGTAGGTTCGACTCCTGCGCCGCTCCGTCCCTGCAAATCGCGCGGTTCGCGTCTGGTAGCAGCGAAGCCGCTCGCACTGAGCGAACACCGCGGGTGGCAATGCTGAAAACCTCTTGCAAACCGAGTTCGCCCTTCTCGACGATCTTTCGCCCAGGGCAAACATGCTGCGAAGGCTCGCCCCGTGTGGGCGTCTGCCAGACGGTCGCCCATCGCCGCGCGCACGCCGCACGCCTTGGCCTCGTAGCTCGCGGCGAGTACCACCCCCGCCGACGATCACGGGATGGCCGCGCGGACGCGGGTCGTCACGCTGCTCCACCGACGCTTAGAACGAGTCCAGGTCGGCGTGCAGGGTCTTGGAGTCTCGGTGGGCGCGAAGTCAGGCCCGTTCAGGCGGCGTTCAGGCGGACGGCGACAGCATGCCCGGGTGCCCATTCGGTGGCGACTCGGACTCGTGCCGCTGGCGGCGTTGCTCGTCGCCGGTTGCGGCTCGTCGGGCAACAACAGCCCGTCCTACACGCGATCCGCGAGTACCACGAGCACAACCACCTCCGCTCCCGCGGCGACGACGGTCGCCACCGCCCCCGGCGCACTCCAGGCGGAGGCCAACTCCGCCGCCACGGGCGACATCCCCGACAACCAGGTCTTCCTCGTGTTCAAGGACCCGAACGCCGGCTGGTCGATGAAGTACCCGGAAGGTTGGGCGCAGAGCGGCTCTGCGAAGACGATCACGTTCCGCGACAAGAACAACATCGTCCGGGTCGCCGTCGGAGGCGGCGGCACGGCGACCGTCGCCGCGGTGCGCCGAGACCTCGCGGCCGTGCACGGAATCCGGCTGCAATCGTCTCCTCGGTTGCTCTCCCTTCCGGAGGGCCGCGCCGTCAAGGTCGTCTACTCGACGAGGAGCGCCCCGAACTCCGTCACCGGAAAGCGGGTCACGCTCGTGGTCGACCGCTACTACATCGGGCGCCGGCGTAAGCAGGCCGTGGTCGACCTCGGCACGCCGCGCGGAGTCGACAACGTCGACGCGTATCGACTCATGATCGAGAGCTTCCGATGGAGGTAAGGCCGCTCTACCGCGAGCCCGAGCAGCGCGACGAGCTCGCCTTCGGTGCGCTCGAGTTCCACGACGTCTTCAAGATCTACCGCTCCGGGCCGGCCGAGACGGTCGCGCTCCGCGGCCTCGACCTTCGCGTCGAGCCGCGCGAGCTGGTCGCGCTCTTTGGTCCGTCGGGTTCGGGGAAGAGCACCGCGCTCCACATCGCGGCCGGGCTCGACGAGCCGTCCGCGGGAGAGGTGCGGGTCCTCGGCAGGTCGTTGACGCGCCTCACGGAATCCGAGCTCGCCCGCTACCGGGCGCGGGACATCGCGGTTGTGTTCCAGAGCGGCAACCTCTGGCCCGTCCTCTCGGCGCGCGAAAACGTCGCCCTCAGCCTCTACGTGGCCGGGCGCCAGAACGTCCTCGAACGGGCAGACTCGACCCTGGAGGAGTTCGGGCTCGGCAAACGGACGCGCGCGCGGGCGGGAGTCCTGTCGGGCGGTGAGCAGCAGCGGGTTGCGATCGCAGCGGCGGCGGCCCGCGAAGTGCGGCTCGTGCTCGCCGACGAGCCGACCGCCGAGCTCGACGAGCGGAACGAGCACGTCGTGCTCGAGGCGCTGGTTCGTCTTCGCGATCGCTTTCACACCACGGTCATCGTCGTCACGCATTCCGTGCGGGTCGCCGAGGTCGCAGACCGGATCTTCGAGCTCGAGGACGGTCGGATACGGTGACCGAGCTGCAGGCGCCCCCGCGCGAGGCGCTTGCTGTCTGTCGCGGTGTCACGGTTGTCTACGGCACCGGTGCCGGGGCGCAGCGTGCCCTCGAGGACGTCGACCTGGACATCCGGTCACTCGACAGCCTGGCGCTCCTGGGCCGTTCCGGCTCCGGCAAGACGACCCTGCTCCACGTCCTCGGCGCACTGGTCGAACCGACGGCCGGAGCGGTGGAGTGGCGGGGCCGCACGCTCGCGTCGCTCGACGCGTCGGCGCGGGGCGCCGTGCGCGCACGCGGCATTGCCTACGTGTTCCAGGGCGCGAACCTGCTCCCCTACTTCTCGGCGCTCGAGAACGTGGCCTTCGCGGACTTCGTCTCCGGTCGCGCAACCAGGTCCGGCGGCCTGTCGCCGGCAGAGCTGCTGGAACTGGTCGGGCTGACGAGCAAGACGGATCACCTTCCGGCCGAGCTTTCCGGCGGAGAGGCTCAGCGGGTCGCGATCGCGAGGGCGCTGGCACAGCGGCCCGAGCTGCTCCTCTGCGACGAGCCCACGGGACACCTCGACTCGGACACGAGCCAGCGCGTGCTCGAGCTGATCGAGGCCCTCCAGCGCGAGCTCGGATTCGCCCTGGTCATCGCAACACACGCCGCCGACGTCGCGGCACGTCTCCGCCGGCTCGCGCACCTCGTCGACGGGCGCCTCGCTCGGGAGGAAACCCTGTGATCGCACTCGCACGGCTCGCCGTGGTGAGCCTGGTCCGGACGCCCGCTCACACGCTCGTGCGGGTGCTGACGCTGGCCGCGTCCGTCGCGCTGCTGGGCGCGATGGTCTTTTTCGTCGGACACTCGCTCAGGACGATGACGGCGAGCGCCATCCGCAGCGTCCCGCTCGACTGGCAGGGGCCGGTCGGGACCTACAAGCAGGCGGTTCGGGTCGCAGCGGGCGTCGGTCGCCAACGGGGAGTCGTGGAGGCGGCGCCCGTGGCGACGGCGCCGTTTGCGGGTCTCGAGCACCACTCCTCGGTGGGGGCAATCCGCTCCGGCGCCGGCTCGATCCTCGCCGTCCCGCCAAACTATCTGGCCCACGTCGGGACCTTCCGCTTCCTTCGTGGCTCGCTGCGCCCCGGCGACATCGTTTTCGACCAGCAGCTCGCCGCGACATTGCAGGTGCAGCCCGGCGACACCGTGCTGCTGACGCCGCGGCCCGGCGTGCCGCCGCAGCGCTTCAGGGTCAGCGGAGTCGCACTCGTGACCGCGCCGGACGTGCTCTTCCAGCCGTTGAACCCGCTGCTGGGGCCGGCGCCGGCCCAACCGCCCTCCAACGTGGCGATCCTCCCACTGGCGACCTTTGCGCACCGGCTTGCTCCGCGGCTCCACGTCGTCGCGCCGTCGGCTGCGACGGCGGCATCGGTCCCGGGTCAGCCGCCGGGCGTGCAGTGGCAGGTGCAGAGCCAGGTGGACCCGGCCGCCCTCACCGGCAGTCCGACGCACGCCCTCAAGCGCGCGACGCAGCTTCGCAATGCAGCCGAGCGCTCGTTACCGGGGCAAGTGCAGTTCGTCGACAACCTCGCCGACAGTCTCTCTACGGCCTCGGGCGACGCCCTCTACGCCGAGACGCTCTACATCATGCTGGCAGTACCGGGTGCGCTGGTTGCCCTCGGCCTGGTCTATCTCTCCGCCCTGGGCGCAGCCGAGCGCGACCGTCGTACGCTGGCGCTGCTCCGCGCGCGTGGCGCCTCGCGACGATCGCTCCTCGTGGTCGCTGCCCTCGAGAGCGGTGCGCTGGCGCTCGCGGGCGGGCCGCTCGGGTTCGCGGGAGCCCTCCTGGGCCTTCGCCTCTCGGGGTCGAGCGGCGGAATCGGGCCCGGACGAATCGCTGCGGTACTCGCGCTCTGCATCGGCCTCGCGTTCCTTGGCGCGTTCGTCGCGCGAGTCGGAGCGGGCATCGGCGCGCTGCAGGGTCCGGTCAGCGAGGCGCGTCGGAGCGTTCGCCGCCAGGCACGGCCGCTGTGGCACCGGCTCTATCTCGACATCCTGGCGCTCGCTCTGGCGGGGCTCATCTACTGGTTCACTGCCCGCACCGGGTTCTCTGCGGTGGTGAACCCCGACTCGAACCCGACGCTCTCGCTCTCGGTCTACATGTTCTTCGGGCCGGCCCTGCTCTGGGTTGGCGCGGCGCTGCTGCTCGTCCGGGTGCGCGGACAGGCCCTCACGCGGCTGGCCGCGCGCGCGGCAGGAACCCGGGCGCGTTCCTGGCCGCACTTCCTTCTCGCGAGCGCCGGTCGTCGAGGCGCAGCGATCAACCGTGGCTTACTCGTCGCGGGCCTGCTGATGGCCTTCGCCGTCAACCTCGGAATCTTCGCGGCCACCTACGACCAGCAGTCGCGCGTCGACGCGCAGCTGACGCTAGGCGCCGACGTGGTCGTCCGAGCCGCGCCGGGTGTGATTGCGAGACGGGGCCTCGCGTCGACGATCGTGGGGACGCCGGGGGTCGCCGGCGTGACGGCGATCGACCACTCCTACGCCTACGTCGGCCCCGATCTGCAGGACACGTTCGGCGTCGACCCCGCCACCCTCACCCACGGCACGACTCTGCGCGACTCCTACTTCCTCGGCGGCGGCGTCGCAACCATGCTCGGGCGTCTGCGAACGACGCCGGACGGCGTGCTCGTCTCGCGAGAGACGATCAGCGACTACTCACTCTCGCTCGACGACCTCTTGAAGCTCCGGGTGCTCGACCGTGCGACGGGGCGTTTCCGCGTCGTGCCGTTCCATGTGGTCGGCGTCGTGCAGGAGTTCCCGTCGGCGCCGCGCGACTCGTTCATGGTCGCCAACCTTGGGTATCTCGAGCGCGTGACGCACGACCGCGGTCCGAACGTGGTCCTCGTCAAGGCCTCCGGCGACGCGAGCGCGCTCGCTCATCGCATCGCGTCGCTGACGCGGAGAGATGGGACGGTCGTCAGCGACATCCGCCATCAGAGGGCGCAGACTGTCAGCTCGATCACGTCCGTCGACTTCACCGGGATCAGCCGCATTGAAGAGGCGTTCGCGCTCGCGCTCGCGGCGGCCGCGATGACGCTGTTCGTCGCGGTCGCCCTGTCCGAGCGTCGGCAGGAACTCGCAACCATGGCGGCGCTGGGGGCGTCGCTCCGCCAGATCGCAGCGTTCGTCTGGAGCGAGGCCGCGCTCGTACTCGCCGCCGCGGTCGCCCTCGCCGCCCTGCTCGGGTGGCTGCTCGCCGAGATGCTGGTCGCCATGCTCCGGCACGTCTTCGATCCGCCGCCCGACCACCTCGCGGTGCCGTGGGCGTTCTTCGGCCTCCTCGCGCTGGCGGCGGTCGGCGGCACGCTCGTCGCCGCGGCCGTCGCGGCAGCAGGCATTCGTCGCTTCCCACTCGGAGCAATACTGCGCGAAGAGTGACGGAGCCACGGGTTCTCATAGTCGAGGACGATCCCGGGTTACGAGGCCTGCTCAAGCGCGGCCTTGCCGAAGAGGGTTTCTCTGCCGAGGGGGTCGCGACGGGAGGAGAGCTGCTGGCGCGGATCGATGGTGCCCAGGTCGATGCGCTCGTCATCGACATCGGCCTCCCTGACGCCGACGGCCGCGACGTCTGCCAGGCGCTGCGGGCACGTGGCATCCAGGCGCCGGTGCTGTTTCTCACCGCCCGCGACGCGCTCGTCGACCGCCTGGCCGGATTCGACGCAGGAGGGGACGACTACGTCTCCAAGCCGTTTGCGTTCGCCGAGGTCGTTGCACGCCTGACCGCCCTACTCCGGCGGGCTGGAACGGACGGAGCCGTCGAGGCCTTCGGCCTCCGCCTCGATCCGGTTCGCCACTCGGTTTCGTCCGGCTCCCGCAGCGAGCCGCTCACGCCGACGGAATTCCGGCTTCTCGCGTATTTCCTCATGCGGCCCGGGGAGGCCGTCCGCCGGCGCGAGCTCGTCCGCGCGGGCTGGCCGCACGGCGCAATCGTGCGCGACAACACCCTCGACGCCTACATCGCGCGCCTGCGGAGGAAGCTTCGCGCACTCGAGGGCGCACCGGGAATCACGACCGTGCATCGCATCGGTTACCGGCTCGGGTGAGACGGCTCGGAATCCGCCATCGTCTGCTGCTCGTCGTCGCGACGACCGTCGCGGCGTCGCTCGCGGCCCTGGTCGCGGGCTTCAACATCCTGCTCGCGCACAACCTCTCGCGCGACGCCGACAACCTCGTGCGAGCGCGCGCAGCCGCGGAGCTGGGACAGCTTCGCGCGCAGCACGGCCGGCTCGCGGTCGGCGAGGCCCCTGACGACGCTTCCGCCGACGCACAGGTGTGGATCTTCTCGGACGTGCGCACGCTCGAGGCTCCCCGGACGACAGGGCAGGTCGCCGCAGCCGCTCGGCGGCTGAGCCGCGGTGGGCACCGGTTCGTTGACATCCCATCGGCAGACGTCCGCCTCTACGCGGCTCCCGCGGTCTTCGGCGGGCGTCGCCTCGGCGCCGTGGTGGCGAGCGTTTCGCTCGCACCCTACGAGCAGACGCGCCGCACCGCGCTCATCGGCTCGCTCGTGTTCGGCGGAGTCGTGCTCGCGCTGGTCGCGCTGATCGCCCGATGGCTCCTCGCCTCCTCGCTGCGGCCCGTCGCACGAATGACACGCCAGGCCTCCGCCTGGAGCGAGCAGGATCTCGACCAGCGCTTCCGCCTCGGCGAGCCCCACGACGAGCTGACGGAGCTCGCTGGGACGCTCGACGGGCTTCTGGACCGCCTGGCCGCGAGCCTGCGGCGGGAGCAGCGATTCTCCGCCGAGCTCTCGCACGAACTCCGGACGCCGCTCGCGCGCGTGCTGGCCGAGGCCGAGCTCGCCCTGCGACGCGAACGGTCGCCGCAGGAGTACCGGGCCGCTCTCGAACTCGTCCGCCGCAACGCGGAGCAGCTGTCGCGAACCGTGGACGCGCTCGTCTCGGCGGCGCGCCACGAGGCCGGAGCGCGGCGCGGTACCGCCGACGCCTTCGCCGTGGCGACCGAGGCGGCCCACGCCTGCGCCGGAATCGCGAAGGAGCGCGCGCTCGACCTGGCGGTCGACGAGCCGGCTCATCCGATCCGGCTCGGCATCGAACCCGAGCTGGCAGAACGCATCCTGCAGCCCGTCGTCGAGAACGCATGCCGCTACGGCCGCCGAAACGTGTCGATCTCCATCCAGCGCGAGCGCACCGCCGTCGTGTACGCGGTCGCGGACGACGGGCCCGGCGTTGCAAGCGAGGAGCGCGAGCGCATCTTCGAGCCGGGCGTGCGCGGCAAGGTTGACGCCGGCAACGGCGCCTCGGGTTCGGGGCTCGGGCTCGCGTTGGCTCGCCGTCTCGCCGGCAGCGCTGCCGGCGGCGTCGAGGTCGTGGCCGGTGGGCCGGGCGCGCGTTTTCTCGTTCGCCTACCGATGGCCTGAGCGAACCCATTCATGCGGCGTTCAGATCTGACTAGCGAGCCTTAGCGCTCGTGCGGCGAGGACGGTCGACCAGGCAGTCGCGCCAGCTTGGCCTTGCCGTGCTGCTGCTCCTCGGTCTCGCTCTGCCGGGAGCGGTGCTCTTCGCGGTTGTGCGCTCGCGCGGGCCGAAGCACCGTCTCACCACGGCGGCGAAGACGGCCGAACACCCGCGGCAGCGTCGCACGGACCCGCGCAAGGGACGCCGCTTCCGGCCGGTTCGTCTTGTCGAGCGTCGGACGGGGGCGCTCGACGCGCCGACCCAGGATGCCGCCATTGCGGATGCAGGACACCACCGGCTACTCCTGATCGGCGGCCTCACCCAGGCCGATACTTCGACCGATGTGATCCGGCTCCTCGCGTCGACCCGGGACCGTGTCGGCGGCCGGCTCGCGGGAGCGCTCCACGACGCCGCGGCCGTGGGCATCGGCCGGGGCGCCTACCTCTTCGGCGGCGGAAACGGCGTCGCACAGCTCGACGGGATCGTCAGCATTCGACCTGACGGACGGCCGATCGAGCCGGTTGGACGGTTGCCCGCTCCCAGCTCGGATCAGGCCGCGGCGGTCATCGGACACACCGCCTACGTCGTCGGCGGGTTCACCGGCTCCCGGTGGCTCGACACCATCGTCGCCTGGACCCCCGGTCGTCCCGCGCATGTGGTCGCGCATCTACCCACGCCGCTCCGCTACGCGGCCGTCGCGTCGGTTGGGCGCCTGCTCGTGATCGCCGGCGGATCGCTTCCCGACGGCGGCGCGAGCGACGCGGTCTTCGCCTACACGCCCGGCGCGACACGAGCCGTCCGCATCGCGCGCCTTCCGGCGCCGACGACGCACGCGGCCGCCGCCGCCCTCGGCAGCGCCGTCTATGTGATCGGCGGCCGCGGCGCGGCGCTCGAAACGCCGACGGCGAGAATCGTCGCGATCGACCCCGTCTCAGGCCGCATTCACACGGCCGGCAAGCTGGCGACACCGCGCTCCGACCTGGCCGCGGTCACGCATGGCACGAGCATCCTCCTCGCAGGCGGTCGCGGACCCGCCGGCACGCGGGCGGACATCAGCGAGCTTGTCCCGGCGAAAGCCGGCCCTCGCGGCGGGCGCGCCGGGCTGGCGGTCGCCAACGTCTACGCCCACGACCGCCACTCGCTCGCCGCTCCTGCGCGCCTCGCCATCCCGCGCATCTACATCCCCAACAGCGAAAGCGGCACCGTCGACGAGATCGACCCACGGACGTTCAAGGTCGTCCGGCACTTTGCGACCGGGGCGCTCCCCCAGCACGTGACTCCCGCCTACGACCTCCGGACGCTCTACGTCACCAACGACCTCGGGAACAGCCTCACACCGATCGACCCGGCCACGGGCAACCCCGGCCGGCGGATTCCGGTCAGCGATCCCTACAACCTCTACTTCACGCCCGATGGCCGTTACGCGATCGTCGTCGCAGAACGGCTTCACCGGCTGGACTTCCGAGCCGCGCACACGTTCCGACTCCACCGCGCCCTCGAGGTCCCGTGCGTCGGAGTCGACCACCTCGACTTCTCGGCCGACGGTCGGTACCTGATCGCCAGTTGCGAATTCTCGGGTCAGCTGATCAAGGTCGACGTGGCAAGGGAGCGCGTTACCGGGGTCCTCACGCTGCCGGACGGCCACATCGGCATGCCGCAGGACGTCAAGCTCTCTCCCGACGGAAAGGTGTTCTACGTCGCCGACCTGCGCGCCAACGGCCTCTGGGAGGTCGACGGGCGGCGATTCAAAGTCACCGGCTTCCTGCACACCGGCGCGGGTGTCCACGGCCTCTACGTGAGCCGCGACACGAGGCTCCTGTACGCCACCAACCGCTCCGAAGGCTCGGTGTCGGTGATCAGCTTCAAGCGCCACAAACAGATCGCGAAATGGTGGATCCCCGGAGGCGGCAGCCCGGACATGGGCGGTGTCTCTGCCAACGGGAAGGTTCTGTGGCTCTCGGGCCGGTACAACGGGGTCGTCTACGCCCTCTCGACGCGAAACGGGCGCCTTCTGGCGCGGATTCCGGTCGGTCAGGGGCCGCACGGCCTCTGCGTGTGGCCGCAGCCCGGGCGTTACTCGCTCGGGCACACCGGCGTCCTTCGGTAGCTCGCCCAAACCCTTTCATCGTCCTCTCATCGGCGCCTCTCCCCGGCGCAAAAGCCGGCGACCGTTACGAAATCGGTCCGGCCGCGCGGCCCATTGAGGTTTCGCGGATCGGCGGCACAATGTTGCGTCGCAAGTCAACGATGCCGCCGGAGGCGTCGGCGCGGTAACAACGAGGAGGGAACCCATGATGAGAAGGGTCCTTTTCGCCCTGGTCGGGAGACAATAGAGAGCTTGTAGCAGACGTAACGATCAGCGGCGACAGCCGCTCATCGCCGACCCGGAGGAGGTGGGTCGTGAATTCGCGCAGGCCATTCCGCTGGCTGATACGTGGGGGATGCACGGCGACGTTGGCTGGGGCTGGATGATCTTGATGATGTTCTTGATGGTGCTGTTCTGGGGCGCGGCCATCTCCGGCATCGTCTGGGCGATCCGTGCCGGCTTCGATCGCCGCTCAGGACCGCGAGGCGAATCCGCCGCCGAGGTACTCGAGCGTCGCTTCGCGGAGGGGGCAATCTCAGTCGAGGACTACCACGAGCGGCGCGCGGTACTCGCCGACGCGGCCGGCGGGTCGAACGGTGCGCGCAAGGACAAGCAGCTCACCGCGCCGCGATAAGTCGTAGCGAACGAGTGACGAGCGCAAGCGTCGCGCGCGGCGAGGCAGGGGGAGGAGCCAACTGCCCCAGGCCACGGGAGTGTGATGAGTTCAGTTAGGCAAGGAGCGGCGTGGTTTTACCGGATTCTGATCGCGCTGTTCGCGGTTGCGGTCGTCGTCGAGATATTTCTTGCGGGCCTCGGCATCTTCCGCGCGATGCCAGGTGA
>Ga0075424_100006270_pt1 | contig 11451 bp, 9 predicted proteins | sample SoiMethybrSBSTD3_FD_75301 | JGI IMG/M metagenome (GOLD analysis project Ga0075424, IMG submission 75301) | Bulk soil microbial communities from a Populus tree surrounding site in Tennessee, USA - Soil MetaG P. TD hybrid SBSTD3 | ecosystem: Environmental > Terrestrial > Soil > Tree plantation...
CGCTGCGCCCGAGCCTCAGAGGCTCGGGACGTCGGTTTGACGATTGTTGGTGGACCCTGTGCTGTGAGTGGTCTTACTAGGCTCCTGCGGTCACCCCGATAGGGTTTGACCCGGATTGGCCGGTTTCATAATGGCCGTTTTCAAATATGTCCAGAGAGCAATTTTGCAATTTGGGTCATGATTTGGCATCTAGACAACGTCCATTTGGGGGTATATTCTCCTAGGTGTACAGTCATAACATAATAGTCCAAGTTAGATTATTTGAGTACTTACTAAAACACAACAACTCGGCTTTTTGCACTTGGCGTGTCGTGCCGGAGGAAGACCGCGGGCACGGAGATGAGAATGAGCCGAACGATTTCGTGGGTTGGGAACTGCACGCAACGGTCCGTGCAAGCCTCGACGACGATTTTTCGTTGTGAGCGCCAGAAAGAGACAGGCTTTCACTGCAATTTGCGCACCGATGAGCTGAAGTTCACCTCTGGGTAACCGGTTTGCCCACAACGAACCGCCTATTCCTCCACCTGTGGTAACCAGCCCGTGCCCCGATCTCTGCCGAACTCTTTGCTCTCGCACCGGGCTTCATTCCGGCGGTCAAATCCAGCCAATGCATCCGAGCACAAGTGCCGGCAGTGGTGGCGATGGTGTGATCGGGAGCCGCCATTTTCCGAATGGCTGTACTCTGCTACGAGAAACTGCTACGGTTCTTAGCAGTAGCAGGCGAACTAAATCGCGAAGAATCAAAAGGCTATCGCTGCCTATTACCCCCGATCACTGCCTGAGCCGCGCCGTTGGAGCCGCGCGGGTACATTGGATGGGCGGCATCGCCAGCGAGCGTCACGCGGCCGAAGGTCCAGGCTTCGATCGGGTCCTTGTCAACCATCGGATATTCCAAGATGAGCTCGGAGTCGCGGATCATCTGCGCGGCGTCCAGCCAGTCGAAACGCCAGCTTTCATAGAACGGCAAAAAGTCCGACAATTGACCCGGCCTATTCCAATCGTTTTGCTCGAAGGTGTCGTGCTGGATGTCGGCCATCCAATTGATGAGCTGGTTGCCTTGCCCATCGACGTTATCAATGATCGGGTAGATGACCATCTTGCCGGTGAGTATCGAGCCGGCGCGTATATAGGTACGGCCGTCGAAGATTGGCTTTCTCCTCGTTACCCCGCGCCAAGCTGTTGACGCCGGCAAAGGCCTGCTTGTCGTTCGGGTATTACTGTTTGCGGATCGCCGAATTGATGCCGTCGCAAGCGATCACGACGTCTGTGCGCACGCTCTCGCGCATACGGCCACGTGACGGGTCCTTGAAATGCACAGTGGCACCGGCCTCGTCCTGCTCGACACCCGTACATTCATGATCGGTGCGAATGGCATTTGGCCCGAGCCGATTGCGTACCGCTTCGGCGAGAATCACGTGGAGCCGGCCGCGATGGATTCCGACCTCGGGAACATTGTAGCCGGCGAGCTTGCCCCGCGGCTCCTTGTAGATCAGCTGTCCGAAGCGATTGAAGAAGCAGCTTTCGCGATTCTCAATGCCGGCGGCCAGCAGGGCATCGCCTAGACCCAATGCGCTGAATTCGCGCATCGCATGCGGCAACAATGTGATGCCAACTCCGAGCGGCTTGATCTCAGATACACGCTCATAGACACTGCAAGCTATGCCGCGCCGGTTCAGATTGAGCGCAAGCGAGAGACCGCAAATCCCACCGCCGACGATTACAATATTCATCCGTCCCTCCTCGGACTGCGGAAACGAAGCTTACCCTCGGGAGCAGACGGGCAACGGAACAACCGTCGTCCAATCGAAGAGGCAGTCCGTTCGATCGCCCACCCCCAAACCCCAACCTACGCGCTCGCCTTGGCCTTCTCCTTGGCGGCCATCTGGGCTTTCAGCTGCTCCGGCGTCAGCCGCACGATGTCCTCGTTCTGGTGTGAGTAGAGGTCGTACTCGCCGGTATCGAGCTCTTCGAGCCTGAGCTTGCCGGACAGCACGTCCCCCTTCCATTTCTGGTGCTCGCCTTCGCGGGCGTGGAACTCGGGCATCACCTCCTTGGCGAACAGCTCTAGGCTCTCGCAGATGTCCTGGTGCGTCGTCCGTCCGGCCTGGTTGAGCAGGATGACCTGGTCCACCTGAGCATCCGCGAACTGCCGCAGACGCTTGCGGATGGTCTCGGGCGAGCCGATCAGCCCGTTGCGGAGCGCGGCTTGCGCCTTCTCGGTCTTGCGCCACTCCTGGTACTCGCCCCACAGATTCGACGTGCCGGGTGCGTCGACCCCTTTGCGGCCGTAGTAGGACAGCGCGAAGATGAAGAACGTCCAGCCCGCCGCCTTCTCAAGCGCCTCCTCGTCGGTGCGCGCGCACATGAAGCCGTTGACGATGGCGATGTTGGGGTTCTTCGGATACTCGCAGAGCGGCTTCGAGCCGTGGAGCAGCGTGTTGTAATAGCGGTGCACCCAAGCCTTGGCCGCCTCCGGCGACACGAACGAGAAGCCGAGCGCGCCCATGCCCCATTCGCCGGCCTTGGCGATGGTCTGGATGTTGGAGCAGGCGACCCACAGTGGCGGATGAGGCTTCTGGAACGGCTTCGGCACCACGTTGCGCGCCGGGAAGTCGTGCCACTTGCCGTGGAACTCCCAGCTCGTCCTCGTGAACATCGGGATGATGGCCTGCACGGCCTCCTCCCAGCGCTCGCGCTTGTCGCGCACACGCGTGCCGAAGGGATGCAGCTCGGCGGGGCCCGCTCCCTCGCCAATGCCGAGCTCGACCCGCCCGCCCGAGATCAGGTCGAGGGTCGCGACACGCTCAGCGACGCGGTGCGGCTGGTTGGTCGTGATCTGGATGATGCCGTGGCCGAGGCGAATGTTCTTCGTGCGCTGACTGGCGGCGGCCAGGAACACCTCGGGCGCAGGGGAGTGCGAGTACTCCTCGAGGAAGTGGTGCTCGACCTCCCAGACGTAGTCGTAGCCGAGCTGGTCGGCGAGTTCGACCTGCTTCAGAGAGTTCTGCAACAGATCATACTCGTCGGTGGGCCCCCACGGCCGCGGCAGCTGGTGCTCGTAGAAGATGCCGAATTTCATCGCGAAACCTCCGTTCGCAGCACTCGGGGAAGGGATGCTCCATGTGCCCCATGTCCCTGGTGAGCGGCACGATAGGCAGTCGGCGACACCATGCCAAGCAGAGTGCGCGCTGCTCGGTAAGTTGGCCTTGACGACCGACGACAAGGTCTACTGCGTCTACGTGGCATCTGACGAACATGCGGTGAGGGCCCATGCCCAGAAAGGCGGATTCCCGGCGGATGTCATTGCCCGCGTACACTCGGTGATCGACCCAACGACGGCCGAAGCAGGTACCGCCCTAACTACCCCTGAGCGAAGAAAACAGAGGAACTGAAGCAATAATGGCTTCGCAAGCACGGAACGGAGGTGCTTGCGAGGTCAGAGATGGGTCACGATTGGCCGGTCCGCAGGTCGTGGGTGCACGTCCGAAATTCCCCTAATTTCTGACGAACTCGACGCTCCGCAGGAACGGACGGTTCGTGCCACAACCGAACCCGTTTATCGCATCGACCGCGGCATACCCGGCGGCTTTCAATGTAGCGGAGCACATCGCGGCGCGCTGGCAAGATGCAGACCGCAAGAGATGCGACAATCGACGGTTTGGGCAGATAATCCTAGCTGCCGAAGAAGCGTACGAACCAATCCACGACCTGTCTTGGTGCCTCTTATTGATGTAGTGACCAGTCGGTAGGGCTTCGCCGCGGACATCGTGAGCGCGCCGTCGCCAATGCTCCAACGGATCAGCAAACCGACGGCCCACGCTGCTCTGCGCTCCCCAGAGCACAAGCAGAGGCATGCCGATCTTGCGGTGCAGGTCCGCGGTGTCGAGCTCGCAGTCGATTGTCGCCGCCGCACGGTAGTCGCCGCAGGAACCGCGGATCGTCTTCTCGTTGAAGCAGCGCACGTACTCGTCCCAGATCGCCGACGGAATATGATCTAGGTTGGCGGTGAGTTTCAGCAGCTTCTTGCGCATGAACCAGTCCGCCGGAACGCTTCCGAGCATGCGCTCCGGGAAATCGGCGGGCTGTGCCATGAAGGGCCAGTGCCAACCTCCGATCGCGCCTTCCTTGTCCATTGCCGCCCACATGTCGAGGGTGGGTACAATATCGAGCACTGCGGCCTTGATGACCTTGTCCGGGTGATCGAGGCACATACGGTGGACTGTGCGCCCGCCGCGATCGTGTCCGGCGACGGAGAAGCGTCGATAGCCGAGCGCTGCCATGACCTCTACCTGGTCCTGCGCCATCGCGCGAAACGAATAGTTCGAGTGATCCGGGGCCTCGGTCGGCGCCGAACTGTCGCCGTAGCCCCGCAGGTCAGCCGCGACAACGTGAAAGCGCTGCGCGAGCTGCGGCGCGGCGGCATGCCAGGAGAGGTGCGTCAACGGGTTGCCATGCAGCAGAAGCAGAGGTGGCCCGCTGCCGCCGTGCCGAAGGCGGATGCGGGCCCCACTGGTTTCCATGTCGGCCATCGTGAAACCGGGCATGATATCCATAGACGTCCTTCTCCTCATCCCAGACGGCGCGCGTCCAATCCGCTAAGACCTCGTAGGCTGGATGACTTTCAGCCTCGGACGCACCATCGACCTCTGCAGGCGGTCTGCGCATTGCTCTCCCGCCGATGTCTCGGGAGGATTTGCCATGTGGAGCAATCCGGTCATCGTGGTTTTGCTTCTCTCCTCGATCTACGCAATGCCCCTCGGCCTGTTCATCCTTGTTTTCCGCATGGTTGATGATTGAAGGGACATTGCATGAGACGGCTCCCGTGGTGGTTCTGGCTTGGCGTTGGTATCGTCAAGTATTGGTACGTGACAATCCCACTGGCGATGGCGCTGGCCATGGCAGCGAGCTATGGCGCGCCTTGGCTCGGCGGGCTCCGTTGGATTCCTATCGCGGCCGTAGTCCTCCTTGCCTTGCCGTTCCCGTTGGCGGCCCTGATTGTCATTTACCAGAGCTACGACGCAACACGATTTTGGCGCACGCTCGAGGCGGCCGACACTATTTCTGATCTGCCTTTACCGGCTGGCAGCAGAATCCAATTCGCCGATAGAGCTCATTCCATCGTCGTTTTGATCGAGCTGCCGCACGTGACCGAGATCCTCGGCATGCGGCTCGCGGGTACTCTGCAGCCGTGGAAGAGGCAAGGCAATGCCGTCACGCATTGGGGCGGTAATCTCCACGGGTATCAAATCATCGACGGATTGCCATGCAAAGGTGGCCCCTACGTGAACGACAAGTCCGGCGGTGTTCTGTTCGATGGAACCGGCAAAATTCATCGATTCACGCTCGGTGCGCCGCACGAGCTACTCGGTCTGAAGCTGCCACCAAACACGACGGTCCGGCGCGGCAATGAGGAAGAACCCTGGAGCTTCCTTCTATCCACGACCGGCGCCTACATACCAGTATTGGAAACGATGGCCCCGGTTGGGGTCACGTTGGACGTAGCCAATGACGGCCGCCTCGTGCGCATCGGCTCGGGCCATGGCCAGACCATCGTCGTGCGCGGCGTGCCATTGAACAGCAAGAATTTCGAGCTGCAAGGCGAAGTCGTCGTCTCCGAGCTCGCCGATGCGTTTGCGGTGGCCGGCGAGACGTGGCCGTCCGGCACCAAGGTGCGAGTTGATCTTTCAACCGGAGTTGCGACGGTTACTGTTGAGGAATGAATCGGGGCGATGGTTGCGTCGGGGACGCGCAGACTTCAAGGCGAAGCCCTTCCAACTTTGGCAAGGCGCTACGATGCGATCGATAGCTTTTGGACTTTTGCTGTGTACAGGCGTTTTTTCAGGTACGGCCTGGAGCTACGATCCCTTGGATCCGAAGAATTGCAACGGCGTGGCCTGGAATAACGAGGACGCAATGGTCGTTGCCAAGGTGACGGCGCGCCCGCGAGTCAACTTCGTCAAGAGCCCCTACGACGATGACTTCAAGGCAGCGGGCTGCCCCGCCACGGCGAGGGTGGCACTGAAGGGGGGACGTTCGTCAATGCCTCGGGCCGACCCCCGTTTGGCGGGCCCGGCTGCGCCACAAGCGCCATAGCAGCATTGGACTGGTGAGCGCAAAGATTCCCACTCCAACTGAGACACTCGGCCCGTCGCGTCCGACAATCACCGCAACGATGAGCGCAACAGGCGAGCGTGCTCGTGAGAGTCACAGCAATTGCGACTGGGCCTCGCAAGAGAAAGGCGCCGCGGGCCTCGTCGGGCGGTGCTACCAAAGTCTTCCCGAGTCAACTTTAGAAGATGCCCGCGAGTGGCATTTCGCACCAGACCCTCCGTCTTATTGACGTAGGTACTTTCCGACTCTGGCAATAATAATCTGCCACGGGCTTCATACCCAGTGCATTTCCATAACGAGTGCGGAAGACCGGCCCCTCGCGGTTCAACCAAATGAGCATCCCATGCAAGATGTGCCAACGCCCGCAGTACCATCGAAATCGGCTGCCGCCTCCGATCGCGGAGGTAAGCGCGCAAGGGCACCGATAAAGCCAAAACCGAATCTGCCTGCGGTCGCACGCTATATTCCGTATCTCAGTGCATTCGCGATTGGCGATCATGTCTCTCATCTCCAGTTTGGTGAGGGCACTGTGACCGAAATTGACGGCAGGAAGCTAACGATCGATTTCGCTAATCGCGGCACAAAGCAAATTGTCGACGACTACGTGAGGCGTCGCAAAGAGAGATAAATTGACCGGCGCCGCCGAATGCGCATTCGGCCACCTTGTTGGGCGACAGCGTCGAGTGTATTCGTGTATTCGTGTCCTCGCACTGGCTAGGCAAAGGGCGACTTCTCACTTCGCAACTGACCCGGCGAGAATCTGTGCTTCACCACAAGCTTGTTGCGTAGGTACATTCCGACCCTGGCGGCGACAACGATAACGTGCGCGCTTAGCATGGGCGGCATGAGATCTGTTTTAGCTCCGCCCGCGTGACCCAAACCCTCGGAGGCGCGCTTCTCTCGCGGATCTGGTCTTGCCAATTCTTCTTTACTCTCGGGTTCTGGAGAACCACCCCATGCCGCCATTCGTTCTCGCCTTGATATTTTTTTGCCTCGGAGAAGGCGCAACATTTGCGCAGGCGAATCCCGGATTGCCACCGGCCAGCCCCCCTACTTTGACGACCCTCCAACTACTGCCACGCAAGGAGCCGGCGGTCGGAATCTCGCCTCACAGGCAACCACTCCAGCAGCCGGGACAGGGAGAGCATGACCGTGCCGTGGCCGACTGCATGGGCATGTGGGATGCCGGAACGCACATGAGCAAGCAAGTATGGGCGCGGACATGCACGCGGGTCCAAACGCGTCTGGACAATCTCAAGGTCGATGGCCGAGCCGAGGGGACGAGTGCGATAAGGCCACCCCGCGAATAGCATGCCGAATGCGCATCAGCCGAGGAGCGGGGGTCCAGCCACCTGCTCTCCACCTGCTCTGGCCCACGCCCATCGCCAGCCACTGCGGGCGGGTCTACGCGACCTCGGCCACGTCGAAGGCCAGAACCTCGTTCTGGTACCCACTGGTGGGACGCCAGCTGCGGGACTGGCTATTGAGATGGCCCCCGGAATTAGAGAACAGCCAGGGTCATAACCTACCGGTCGTAGACCGTCAGCTGCCGAGGAACAAAGCTGCCGGCAACGGACCGATCGATTGCGGCGCTCTCGGCCGGGCCACCCGAATGCCGCACGTGCCGTCGCGTGCGTCGGTTCGGACGTTTTCTGTCTTTGCCGGTTTGCGCTCGCAAAGCACCAGCAGAAAGTGACTGCCTGCTGGACTTTTCATGGCATACCTTGATCAGCCCACAGAGCCCTCCAGGCTGATGCCGATCAGCTTCTGCGTCTCGGCCATGAACTCCATTGGCAAATGCTGCAGCACGTCGCGCACGAAGCCGTTGACGATCATCGCCACGGCCTCTTCCCCGCTCAAGCCTCGCTGCCGGCAGTAGAAAAGCTTGTCGTCGGAGATCTTCGAAGTCGTAGCTTCATGCTCAAAATGCGCAGACGCGTTCTTGGCCTCGATATAGGGCACCGTGTGGGCGCCGCACTTGTCGCCGATCAACAGCGAATCGCAGTTGGTGAAGTTGCGCGCGCCGATCGCCTTGCGATGGGCGGATACCAGACCACGATAGGTATTTTGCGAATGGCCGGCGGCGATGCCCTTCGAGATGATGCGGCTCGATGTGTTCTTGCCGAGGTGGATCATCTTGGTGCCGCTGTCGACCTGTTGGTAGCCGTTCGACACGGCGATCGAGTAGAACTCGCCCTTGGAATTGTCGCCGCGCAGGATACAGCTTGGGTATTTCCAGGTGATGGCCGATCCGGTCTCGACCTGCGTCCAGGAAATCCTGGCGCCGCGGCCGCGGCAGTCGCCGCGCTTCGTGACGAAGTTGTAAATTCCGCCCTTGCCGTCCTTGTCTCCTGGGTACCAGTTCTGCACTGTCGAGTACTTGATCTCCGCGTCGTCGAGCGCGATCAGCTCGACCACGGCCGCGTGCAGTTGGTGCTCGTCGCGCATGGGTGCCGTGCAGCCTTCGAGGTAAGAGACATAGGCGCCCCGGTCGGCGATGATCAGAGTGCGCTCGAACTGGCCGGTCTCCTTCTCGTTGATACGGAAGTAGGTGGAGAGCTCCATCGGACAGCGCACGCCCTCCGGCACGTAGACGAACGAGCCGTCGGAGAACACGGCTGAGTTGAGCGAGGCATAGAAGTTGTCGGACTGCGGCACCACGGAGCCCAGGTACTTCCTCACAAGCTCAGGATGGTTGCGGACGGCTTCCGAGATCGCACAGAAGATGACGCCGGCCTTCGCCAGCTCTTCCTTGAACGTGGTGACCACGGAGACGCTGTCGAATACGGCATCGACCGCCACGCGCGAGCCCTTTACGCCCGCCAGAATCTCGCGCTCTCTCAGCGGGATGCCGAGCCGCGCGTAGGTGCGCAGCAGCTCAGGATCGACCTCGGCGAGGCTTTTGGGCCCCTCGGTCGATTTCGGCGCGGAATAATAATAGAGGTTCTGGAAGTCGATCTTCGGATAGTGCACGTTGGCCCAGGCCGGCTCCGTCATGGTCTTCCAGCGCCGGAACGCCTCGAGCCGCCACTCCAGCATCCAGGCTGGCTCGCCCTTCTTCTCGGAAATGAATTGGACGGTGCGCTCGTCGAGACCCTTCGGTGCCTTGACGCTCTCAATCTTGGTCTCGAAGCCGTACTTGTACTGGTCGACGTCGATCCGCTTGACACGCTCGATCGTCTCCTGAACCGCTGGCATACTCTTTCCTTTTTCCAGATAGCTTTACGCTGCGGCTATTAGTTCATTTTGGCTAGAGGCGCGAAGCTGGAGGCGCATTCGGATCACCTTGGCAACTGCACAACGGAAGACCGGTCGCCGTCACAGTCTTCATCAGATTACTCGTTAACAGTTCCGACTAACTCCCCACCCGCGTGAGCCACCGTAGCGCGACGGATCGATCAGACCCATCAGAGATGAGATAAATCCGCTGGACGTGACGCTGATCTGTGACCGTCGCGCCACCAGCGCAAAAGTAGCATTGCGCCAGTAAGCGCAAAGACGATGATTGCGACGGACATACTGGGCGCGTTGCCGCCGACGATCACCGCAGCGATAAGGGAGACAACGAGCGCGAAAACGCACGTGAGGGCGATCGCGATCGTCGCGTCATAGTAGGAGCGGATGGTGGTGGCCACGAGCGCCCTCCTGAGTTCGCGTGCGGCACGTGCGGCGCGCTGCTCTTCTCGCGCCACCCGGTACAGAAGCGTGAGAAAATGCATTTCAAAGGGCTGGTGCAGAGCATCCCATTATACATGGGGACTATCGAGGACGAATACTACCCTCACTCGATAGCGGGTCTCGCAATCGCCTCGTTGAAAATCCTTGATATTCAAACTGCCTCGCCCTGACTCGTGACAGCCGGTTACAAAATCTCTGCCCTGACGTTCGACGAAAATGAGGTCAAATCATATAATTTTTTTGCCTCAGCGCTTGAACAAAATGTGAACACACCCCATATAACTGTAGACGCAGGCCTATCTGGGCTGCGCGAATTAAACCGCCTAGCCGTAATAGGCAGGCCTAGCATTGCTTCCCGGAGGATGCTATGAGATTTGACCTATCCCCACTCTATCGTTCGACTGTCGGTTTCGACAGTCTGGCCTCCATGCTTGACCAGGTCGCCGACTTCGACAATCAGGCCACAACTTATCCGCCCTACAACATCGAGCGTCTCACTGAGAACGAGTACCGCATCACAGTGGCGGTCGCCGGCTTCGGCAAGGAAGACGTCGAGATCGAGGTAAAGGAGAACACTCTCTCTATCCGAGGTGAGAAGAAGGAAGTGGATACGGAGCGTACGTTCCTCCACCGCGGCATCGCATCCCGCGCCTTCGAGCGACGTTTCCAACTCGCCGACCATGTCCAAGTGAACGGTGCTGACGTAAGGGACGGTCTGCTGTCTGTTGACCTCAAACGCGAGGTGCCTGAGCGGTTGAAGCCCCGTATGATCCAGATCGGCGGGACGGTCCCCAGCAAGACGATCGATGCATCGGTCGCAGCGAAATAGGCTGCACTGATTGCGAAGCAAAATCTCCTTGCGCGGCTGAGCCGCATCGGAGCAATTCACATCCGTGAAGCTCGAGCTGCGAGGGCGGGCTCTTGCTACAAAAAAGCTTTACGCAGCTGGCGGGCCGACGTCCCGATTTGAGTGCCAATGAGGGCTTGGTAATCGGCCGTGCGAACTCGACCAGGTGCTAACGGCAATCAACGGCCTCCTCAAGATATGGTCAGTCGTTCGATGTGATCTGATTGGTGGTCTAATGACGCCCGCTGCTTCGGTTTCTTTCTTTAGCTTTAGACCCGAGTTCGGCGACTTCCTTTACGCGCCGGTCGGCGTCGACAGAAATGAAATGACGCTCAGCGTCCTTTCGGCGCTTGCGCGACTGGACATCGATCCTTGGAAGGAAGCAGCTGAATTATCCGAGCTGGCGAAGAACACCGCCGCGCAAAGGTTGGCCTCGTTGATTGCGCGGTTGCCGGGCGGACGATGGACCCAGGCCGAGTCGGGGGCAATTGCTGATCGTTTGATTGAGCTCTTGCCGTACCGTAGTCCTTCACAGGCGCCGTTGGCTCAAAGGGCCCGCGGTCATCCTGAAATGATCCTTTCAGTAACTGTGAAAATTCTGATCTGTGCAGCATTGGTGGCCACTGCCCTCATCATTGCGACAAGCCCTGAACCGTCGTCGCGCGGTGATCATAGTGACGTGCCGGCCTCCAGCTCGGCCTTGCCATCGCGAAGCCAATGACCGTTCACCTCGATCTCTCCTCAAGCATCCTCGTCGGAATCGCGCGCACGCATTTCTCAACGCGCGGCGAAGTCAATGGATGGGAAAGTCGAAT
>Ga0075424_100006273_pt1 | contig 11448 bp, 8 predicted proteins | sample SoiMethybrSBSTD3_FD_75301 | JGI IMG/M metagenome (GOLD analysis project Ga0075424, IMG submission 75301) | Bulk soil microbial communities from a Populus tree surrounding site in Tennessee, USA - Soil MetaG P. TD hybrid SBSTD3 | ecosystem: Environmental > Terrestrial > Soil > Tree plantation...
AGCGCCTGCTCGCCGCCGGACAGGAGCGACAGCGTCGCCGGCTTCTTGCCGGGCGGCTTGGCCAGGATCTCGAGGCCGGCTTCGAGCGGATCCTCGTGCTCGACCAGCTGCAATTCGGCGGTGCCGCCGCCGAACAGCTCGGAGAACAGCCGCTTGAAATGATTGTTCACCACCTCGAAGGAGGCGAGCAGGCGTTCGCGCGCCTCCTTGTTGAGGTTCTGGATTCCCTGGCGCAGCCGCTTGATGGCCTCGCTCAAGTCGTCGCGCTCGGTTGCGAGCGAGCCATGCTGGGTCTCAACCTCGCGCAGCTCCTCCTCGGCGCGCAGATTGACCGCACCGATCCGCTCGCGGTCGCGCCGCAGCTTGTCGAGCTCCGCTTCGACTTGCGTCACCTCCGGCAGCGTGGTGCCCGGCTCGATGCCGGCAAGGCCGGCGACCTCGGCCGGATCGACCTCCAGCATCTCGCGGATTTCATGCGCCACGTCGCTGAGCCGGCGCTTGGCCGCCTCATGGCGCTCCTCGGCGCGCGCTGCGTCCTCGCGCGCCGTGCCCATCGCTTCGAGCGCGGCGCGCGCGGCCTTGTCGGCATCGGCGAGCGCGTTCTCGCCCGCGGCGAGCTGGTCGGCGGCGGCGCGCCGGCTCGCTTCCGCGCTCTCGATCTCGGAAATCAGGCCGCGCCGCTTCTGCTCGAACGCCTGCGGCGCATTCTCGAGGGCCGCGCGCTCGAACCGCGTTTCGTCGAGACGGCTCCTGAGCGTGGCGATCTGCGTCGCGGCGCCCTCGCGCCGTTCGTCCCAGGCCGCGGTCTCAGAGTGGATCGTCGCGAGCCTTCGCTCCGCCAGCTCGACCTCGCGGGCGAGCGCCTGCGCTTCCGCGCGCACCTCGGCGGCCTTGGCGCGCTCGTCGGCAAGCCGCGCGCGAACTTGTCCAAGCTCGGCGTCGAGCGGCTCGGCCGCGGGCAACGCCGCGAGCGCCGCCTGCGCCTGCGCGCGCGCCGCCTCGGCTTCCGCGCGGTTGGCGGCAAGGCGGGTCTTCGCCTCGGACAGGGCCGAATGCCGCGCCGTGATGGCGGACAGCTCGCGCTCGGCTCCGGAATGGCGATCGCGCGCCACATCGGCGTCGCGCTGCAGATCGCGCCAGCGCGCGCGGGCGGCGGTCTCGGCTTCGGCGGTTGAAGCGACCTCGGCCTCGGCGGCGGCGACGGCCGCCTTGCGGGTCGCGAGCTCGGCGCGGGCGGTCTGCAGCTCGGCCTCGATGTCGGCGAGACGGTTGCGCTCGGCGAGCCGGCGCGCGGCGCTGGTCGGCGCATGAGCCCCGACCGCGAATCCATCCCAGCGCCAGAGATCGCCTTCACGCGAGACCAGCCGCTGGCCGGGCTTCAAGAGCTTGGCGAGGCGTGGGCCGTCGGCGCGGGACAGCACGATGCCGATCTGCGCGAGCCGGCGCGCCAGCTCGGGCGGGGCCGTGACGTGCGCCGCCAGGGGCTCGACGCCGGGCGGGAGCGCCGGGTCGCCGGCATCTTGCGCGGCGCCGGCCCAATGCATGGGCGCGCTCGGCTCGATCGGCGCATCGAGGTCGTCACCGAGCGCCGCGCCGAGCGCGGTCTCGAACCCCTTGCCGACCACCAGCTGGTCGATGACCGGCGGCCACAGGTTCTTGGCGTCCACGTGCAGGACCTTGGCGAGCGTCTTCGCCTCGGTCTCGAGCCGGTGCGTGGCCCGCTCGGCCTCGGCGAGCGGCTGGCGCGCGACATCGAGCGCCTGGCGCGCGCCCGAATGGGCGGCCTCCGCGCGCAACCCTTGGGCTTCCGCCTCCGCGACCGCCTGCTGCGCGGCCGTGACGGCGGCGGCGAGCCCGCCGAGGTCGACCTTGTCGGCGGCTTCCATCTCGATGCGCTGGAATTCGGCCGTGACGGCGGAGAGCTCGTTCTCGGCCCGGGCGCGGCGCTCGTCGTGATCGCGTGCGGCGTTTTCGAGCTCATGGCGGCGCGCGGCGAGATCGGCGAGCGCGGTCGTGAGCTCGCCAAAGGTTTTTTCCGTTGCCGCGAGCCTCGCGTCCGCATCGGCGGCCCGCACATCGACGCCGGCGCGCCGCTCGGCGGTGGCGGCGGCTTCGCGTTGGAGCCCGTCCTGCTCGGCCTTGAGGCGGGCGATCGCCGCCTCGGCATCGGCCGCGAGCTTCTGCTCGCGCGCAATGTCCTCGTCGAGTTGCACGATGCGCCGGTCGAGCTCGGCCATGCGTTCCTTCGCCCGCGTCTCTTCGCGGTCGAGGGTCTCGCGCGCGATCACCAGCCGCTGGAGGGCGGCGGCTTCGCGAGCCTCGGCCTCGCGCAAGGCTGGCAGGGCGGCGGCGGCGATGGCCTGCAGCTTGGAGGCCTCGGCCTGCGCGCCGGTGCGCTCGGCGACGACGCGGATGCTGACGTCCTTGGCGTGCTCGGCGTCCGCGACCTCCTGGGTGGCGTTCACGAAGCGCAGATGATGCAGCGTCGCCTCCGCCTTGCGGACGTGCTGCGAGATGGCGCGATACCGCACGGCCTGGCGCGACTGGCGCTTGAGCGCGTCCATCTGGCCGGCGAGCTGGCCGATGACGTCCTCCAGGCGCGCGAGATTCTGCTCGGCCGCGCGCAGGCGCAGCTCGGCCTCGTGACGGCGGGCATGCAGCCCGGAAATGCCGGCGGCCTCTTCCAGGACGCGGCGGCGCTGCTCGGGCTTGGCCTGGATGATCTCGCCGATGCGGCCCTGGTGGACGAGGGCGGGCGAGCGCGCGCCGGTCGAGGCGTCGGCGAACAGGATCTGCACGTCGCGCGCGCGCACCTCGCGGCCGTTGACGCGGTAGACCGAGCCCTTCTCGCGCTCGATGCGGCGCGACACTTCGAGGGATTCCTCGCCGTTGAACTGGGCCGGCGCGCTGCGATCGGTGTTGTCGATCGCCATCGCGACTTCGGCGGTGTTGCGCGGCGGCCGGCCGTTGTTGCCGCAGAAGATCACGTCGTCCATGTCGGCCGCGCGCATCGACTTGTGCGAGGTCTCGCCCATGACCCAGCGCAAGGCCTCGACCAGATTCGACTTGCCGCAGCCGTTCGGCCCGACCACGCCGGTGAGCCCCGGCTCGATCAGGAAATCGGTCGACTCGACGAAGGATTTGAAGCCGAGAAGACGCAGTCGTGTGAGTTTCATGTACGCCTAAGCCTCGGGGCGCGCGGGCGAATCATCCCGCATCAATTGGGCGCGCGGACGGCAATTTGTCCAGAGTCCGTGTCCGGAAATGGGTCGAGAGGGTGGGTGGTGCCGCATCCGCCGGACAATGAATCGCGCCGCAGATTCCGGCAACCCTGGAACGGGAATTTCCCCGCCTTTGCGCGGCACGCGCCAGTGGCGCAGCGCGAGATCAAGCTCTGGCAGAACTTTCGCTGGCTCGCCTAAGCCTTTGTCAGCTCTTGAGAAGCGGCTGGATCAGCTTGTCCAGCTCCTCCATCGACAGAGTCCCGCTCTGCTTCTTCCCGTTGATAAAGAAAGTCGGGGTCGAATCGACCTTGAACTTCTCGGCGGCCCGGTTCCGCACCCATTCGATGCCGTCGAGCACCTTTTGATTCGCGAGGCAGGCCTTGAAGCTCTCCTCGGTGAACCCCGCCTGCCTGACGGTGGCGAGCAGCGGCTGCAGGGGCTTGTCCACGGCCCAGGTCCGCTGCGTCTGGAACAGGAGGTCGACGACCGCGAAATATTTGTCGTTGCCGGCGCAGCGCGCCAGCATGAAGGCGCCGGCCGCGATCGGGTCGAACGGGAACTCGCGGAAGATGAACCGCACCTTGCCGGTGTCGATGTACTTTTCCTTGAGGGCCGGGAAGGTGTTGACCGCGAAATTCGCGCAATGGGGACAGGTCATCGAGGCGTATTCGATGATGGTGACGGGGGCGTTGGCGTCGCCCATGGCCACGTCGCCGAGCGGTCCCGGCTGCATCAGCTCGGCTTGGGCCGCGGTCTGCGCGGCGGCAGTGCCGCCGAACAGGTCGATGCCGGTGCCGGCGAGCGCGCCGGCAAGCACCAAGGCGGAGGCGGCGAGGAGGAACTGACGGCGGGTGGTGGACAACGGAAACCCCTGGATGTGAAGAAACTTGCGCGGATCGGTATCGCCTTCGCTCGAATGTGGCAATGTCGGGCCGCGCATGCCAGGGGTCACATTCGTTTGACCGAGATGGGGGTTGTTAGAGAGTGGCGCATGTTCTTGGCGGCGAACCGGTGCCCACTTCGCCGCAACATGCGCTAGCGGCGTTTGACCGCCGCGCCGAGGCGGCCGAGGGCCGCGCGCAGGTCGTCATCCACAATGCCGGTCATCGACTGGGCGATGCGGCGCGCCGTTTCGGCGTCCGGGGCGGGCGGCGGCTGGCGCTTGCGGCGCGTGAGCGGCGCCTGGCGCAGCGCGATGCGCCCGACCGCGTGCCAGCCGAAGAACCGGTTCACCCGCTCGACGATCACGGACGCGAGGTGCTGGATCTCGATGGCGGCCGGGCCTTCGCATCGCAAGACGAGGGTCGCCGGTTCCGTATCGTCGGGGTCGTCGCGGCGCGGCCATGTCATGCGGATCGGCTCGGCATGGGCCGCGATCTCCGCGCCCACGATGTCGTCCCAGTGGGTGACGATCTCGGTGTTGGCAAAGCCCTGGCGCGCGAAAGCATCGGCCAGGCAGGGGCCGACGAGATCGGCGAGCGGACGGGCTGACTTGCGGGGCTTGTTCACGGAGCAAGGCTCTGCCAGATCGGAGGGCATGACGCTAGCAGGGCAGACAATACGAAAGAAGCGCGCTCCGGCGCTCGCGGGCCGCGAGTCCCCGCAATCCTCCGACCTGCTCGCCTGGTACGACCGCCACCGCCGCAAGCTGCCATGGCGCGCGCCGCCGGGGGCGCGGCCCGATCCCTACCGGGTGTGGCTGTCGGAGATCATGCTGCAGCAGACGACAGTGAAGGCGGTGGCGCCATATTACGCGCGCTTCCTCACCCGTTTTCCGAACGTCGCGGCGCTCGCGCAGGCGCCGCTCGAGGATGTGCTCAAGGCCTGGGCCGGTCTCGGCTATTACGCGCGTGCGCGTCATCTGCACGCCTGCGCCCGGGCGGTGATAGAGCACCATGGCGGCCGCTTTCCCGACAGCGAGGCGGCGCTGGCCACGCTTCCCGGCATCGGGCCCTATACGGCGGCCGCCATCGCGGCGATCGCCTTCGATGCGCGCGCCACGCCGGTCGACGGCAACATCGAGCGGGTGGTGGCGCGGCTCTTTGCGGTCGAGGACCAATTGCCCGGCGCCAAACCGGAAATCCGCCGGCTCGCGGCCGCGCTCACCCCGGCGCGGCGCTCCGGCGACTTCGCCCAGGCCATGATGGATCTGGGCGCCACGCTGTGCACGCCCAAGAAGCCGGCCTGTGTGCTCTGTCCATGGATCGAGAGCTGCGCCGCGCGGGCGCGCGGCGATGCCGAAACGTTTCCGCGCAAGGCGGCAAAGCGCGAGGGCAAGCTGCGCCGCGGCGCCGCCTTTGTGGCGCTGCGGGCCGACGGGCACCTCCTCGTGCGAACCCGGCCGCCAAAGGGCCTGCTCGGCGGCATGACCGAAGTGCCGGGCAGCGCTTGGTCCCATGATTTCGACGAGAGCGCCGCGCTCGCCGAGGCGCCGCGGCTGGCGCGGGCGAAATGGCGCCGCCTGCCCGGAGTCGTGACGCATGTGTTTACGCATTTTCCGCTCGAGCTCGTGATCCACAGCGCACGCGTCGGCGCCGCCACCAGGGCGCCTGCCGGCATGCGGTGGATTGCGTGCTCCGGCCTTGCCGGCGAAGCGCTGCCGAACGTCATGCGCAAGGTGGTGGCGCATGCCGGGCTACCGGCACGACTGGGGCAGGACACATGACATCGACCACGCTAGACGCCTGGCAGCCGAGCCTGCGCTATCCCGATCCATCGGTGCGGGTTCTGGATCCGAGCTTTGCCAAATACCGGCTTCCGCTCGCCGGCGTGGAGCAGCTCGCCACCGGCATGCGCTGGAGCGAGGGTCCGGTCTATTTCGGCGACGGCCGCTACGTGCTCTGGAGCGACATTCCCAACAACCGCATCATGCGGTGGGAGGAGGAGACCGGCGCGGTCAGCGTTTTCCGCAAACCGTCGAACAATGCCAACGGCAACACGCGCGACCGTCAGGGCCGCCTCGTCACCTGCGAGCACGACGCGCGGCGCGTGACCCGCACCGAATATGACGGCGCCATCACGGTGGTCTGCGACCGCTACCAGGGTAAGCGGCTCAATTCGCCCAATGACGTGGTGGTGAAATCCGACGGCTCGATCTGGTTCACCGATCCGCAGTTCGGCATCCTCGGCTATTACGAGGGCCATCTCGACACGGCCGAATTGCCGATGAACGTCTATCGGGTCGATGGCCAGAGCGGGGCGGCGACGGTCGTCGCCGACGGCATCAACGCGCCGAACGGGCTCGCCTTCTCGCCCGACGAAAAGAAGCTCTACATCGTCGAGTCACGCGGGGTGCCGCGCAAGATCCTGGTCTACGACGTGGTCGGCGACGGCAGCAAAATTGCCAATGGCAAGGTTCTGATCGATGCCGGCCCCGACGGAACGCCGGACGGCTTTCGCTGCGACATCGACGGCAATCTGTGGTGCGGCTGGGGCATGACGGCGGAGCTCGACGGCGTGCGCATCTTCAACCCGGCGGGCGACCCGATCGGCCACGTCGCCTTGCCCGAGCGCTGCGCCAACCTGTGCTTCGGCGGGCGCCATCGCAACCGCCTGTTCATGGCGGCGAGCCACTCGCTCTATTCGCTCTATGTGAATACCCAAGGCGCGCCCGGCGGGTGACGGCGCGCGCTCACATTCGCGATTGACGCGAACGAGGCCACCGACGCACGATCCTTCCCGCAATGAACGAGGGGAGGATCGACATGGCCGCCGTCTCTCGACGCGATTTTCTCGTCACCGCGGGGTCGTTCGTTCTCACGGCCGGCGCGGCGCGCGCCGCCATGGGGCCCGACGACAAGTTCGATCTGGTCGTGAAGGGCGGTGACGTGCTCGACCCGAGCCAGGGGCTGCGGGGCAGGCGCGACATCGGCATCCGCTACGGCGTCATCGAGGCGGTGGAGGCGGAGATCCCGGCCACCCGCGCGTTGCGCGTGCTGGATGCCGGCGGCAAGCTGGTGACGCCCGGGCTGATCGATCTGCACTGCCACGTCTATCCGTACGGTTCGGCGATCGGCATTCCGGCCGATGAGCTGGTCGCGCATCAATGCACGACCACGTGCGTCTCGGCCGGCGACGCGGGCGCCAACAATTTCGCGGCCTTCCGCCGGCACATCGTCGCGCAGACGCGCACGCGGCTCTATGCCTTCGTGCACATCGCCAATATGGGGCTCACCCCGTTCCCGATCGCCGAGCTCTACAATATCGATTACGCGCAAGTGGACGCCTGCGCGAAGGCGGTGGCCGAGAACGCCGACATGGCGATCGGCGTGAAGGTGCGCATGTCGGAGAACGTGATCGCGAGGAACGGCATCGAGCCGCTCAAGCGCGCGATCCTCGCCTGCGAGAAAGCCGGCACCGGCGGCAAGGTGATGTGCCATATCGGCGGCGTCGAGACCGCCGCGCTGATGTCGCAAATCCTCGATACGCTGCGGCCGGGCGACATTCTCACCCACGCCTATTCGGGCGCGCCGAACATCGCGGGCGCCTTCACCAATATCGTGCAGGACGGCAGGGTCCTGCCCGCGGCGCTCGCCGCCAAGCAGCGCGGCGTGATCTTCGACGTCAGCCACGGCGGCGGCAGCTTCGATTACACGGTCGCCGAGGTCGCGATCCCGCAGGGCTGCCCGCCCGACACGATCTCGTCGGACATCCACGTCTTCTCCGGCAACACGCCGGGCATGCCGTATCTGCCGTGGGTGATGAGCAAGTTCATGGGTCTCGGCTTCACGCTCGAGCAGGTCGTCGCCATGGCGACGATCAATCCGGCCAAGGTGATCAACCGCGCGCCCAAGCTCGGCACGCTGCAGGTCGGCGCGCCCGGCGACGTCGCGATCATGGAGCTGGTCGAGGGGCCGGTGTCGTTCGTCGACACCCGCAACAACCGGCGCGACGGCCGCGCCCATCTCAAGCCGGTGCAGACCGTCACGGCTGGCGTGCCGTTCGGCCGGCCCTACGGCTCGCCATTCTCAGTTCGTTGACAGAGGAAGATGGAAACCAACATGGCCATTCAACGCATCGATGCCGGCCCGCGCATGAGCAAGGTCGTCATCCACGGCAACACCGTCTATCTGGCGGGTCTCACCGCCAACAAGACGGTCGGCCAAAGCCTGGCCGAGCAGACCCGCGAGATCCTGTCGTTCATCGACGATTTTCTCGCTAAGGCCGGCACCGACAAGTCGAAGCTGCTCACCGCGACGATCTGGCTCTCCGACATCCGCACCGTCGATGAGATGAACAAGGTGTGGGACGCCTGGGTGGTTCCCGGCCAGACGCCGGCGCGCGCCTGCATCGAGGCGCTGCTGCAAGGGCCGGAGAAGAAGATCGAGATCATGGTGACCGCGGCGAAGTGACCGTCGCGCACACGCGCGCAGGTTTGTAATCAACACAGGCTTGCGGTCTGGCGATGTCAGGCCAGCGCTTAAAAGAGTTTTCCTAACTGCCTGCAGCGTATCCGACGAGAACGGTGTAGATCGAGGCAAGCGCCACCGCGGCCCCACACGTCGCGACCATCTCCGGCCAAGAATTACGCAACTTCGTCATAGCAATCACCCTACTCGGCAGCGCTTTTGTTCGTCAGCGCGACCAATACAGATGATCAACTCGCGAAAAATAATTTGGTTTCCATCAATGATTTCAAGGCCTGCTGGCCTGACGCGCTCAGACAGCCTCTAACCCATCTCCGCCCGCACCTCCGCCCGCAGCGCATCGATCGAGGTGAGCCCGCGTTTCGTCTCGACGTGCCAGAAGGTCCAGCCGTTGCAGGCCTCGAGGCCCTGCACCAGCGCGCCGATGCGATGGATCGAGCCGACCGTGTCGCCGTGCGCGATCGCGCCGTCGGCGCGCACCAGCGCCTTCACGCGCCGCTTGGCGTCGGTGAGCTTGGCGCCCGGCGAGATCATGCCGCGCTCGATCAGTGCCGCGAACGGAACGCGCGGCGCCTCGCGCGCGGTCTGGAACGGCGCGAGCGTCGCCTGCGGCAGCGGCTCGATCGCCGCGATGCGCTTTTCGGCGGCCTCGCCGTAGCGCGGTTCGCGCTCGACGCCGACGAAGCGCCGGCCGAGCCGCTTGGCGACCGCGCCGGTGGTGCCGGTGCCGCAGAACGGGTCGAGCACGAGGTCCTCGGGGCGCGATGCAGCGAGGATCACGCGCGCGAGCAGCGCCTCGGGCTTCTGGGTCGGATGCAGCTTCTTCTTGTCCTTGCCCTTGAGCCGCTCCTCGCCGGTGCACAGCGGGATGGTCCAGTCGGAGCGCGCCTGAATATCCTCATTCCCCGCCTTGAGCGCCTCGTAGTTGAAGGTGTAGCCGCGCGCCGCCGCGTCGCGCGTCGCCCAGATCAAGGTCTCGTGCGCGTTGGTGAAGCGGCGGCCGCGGAAGTTCGGCATCGGATTCGACTTGCGCCAGATCACGTCGTTGAGAATCCAGAAGCCGAGATCCTGCAGGATCGCGCCGACGCGGAAGATGTTGTGATACGAGCCGATCACCCACAGCGTCGCATTGGGCTTCATCACGCGCCGGCAGGCGAGCAGCCAGGCGCGCGTGAAATCGTCGTAGGCGGAGAAGCTCGCGAACTTGTCCCAGTCGTCGTCGACCGCGTCGACGCGTGAATCGTCCGGCCGCTTGAGGTCGCCTTGGAGCTGCAGATTGTAGGGCGGATCGGCGAACACGAGATCGACCGAGTCGGCCGGCAATTTCGCGAGTTCGGCGATGCAATCGCCGATCAGGATGTTCGGCGTTCGCGCGGACTCCGAATTGAAGCGGGGCGCCCTGATGGGCGCCCCGCGACGCGCTACAACCATGACTCAGAACTCTGAACTCTGGCAACGCAGTCGGCGACGCGGGACCTACAACCGACAAGCCGGAATATTGCGCGCCCAAAGTCAAAAAAATCTTAACTGCGCGGACCCGCGCGTCGATCTCGCAAGTTATTCCGAAGGCCGGAGTTCCGGGATGCCCCTGGGATTGCGCGGGTGCGGCGAAACGCCCACATGGAAAGGACGTCACCCGGCAAAAATTGCCGGGTCGCGGGGAGACGGAGCGAACCGATGCGCTGGGAAGATCTGGAGCAAAGCGGGAATATCGAGGATCGTCGCGGCGAAGAGGGCGGCGGCTATGGGCGGGGCGGCGGCTTCGGCATTCCGGTCGGCGGCGGCGGCCTGGGCATCGGCACCGTCGTGGTGCTCGGCCTCATCGGCTGGGCGCTCGGCATCGACCCGCGGCTCCTCATCGGCGGCGCCGAGATCCTCACGGGCGGCGGATCGAGCTACGAGCAGCCGTATCAGCCGGCGCCCGGTGGGCAGGCGCGCCGCACCGGCGCACCGAGCGACGACATCGGCGGCTTCGTGTCGCGCATTCTCGGCAGCACCGAGGTGCAGTGGAAGGACATCTTCCGCCAGGCCGGCCAGACCTATCGTCCGCCGACTTTGGTCATGTACCGCGGATCGACCGACGCGCGCTGCGGCGGCGAGGCGCGCAGCGCCATGGGCCCGTTCTACTGCCCGAACGACCAGAAGGTTTATCTTGACACCTCGTTCTTCCGCGAGATCGAGACGCGCTTCCGCGGCTGCGACGTCGGCAGCCGCGCCTGCCAGTTCAGCGAGGCCTATGTGATCGCCCACGAGATCGGCCATCACGTGCAGAACCTGCTCGGTATCCTGCCGAAGGTGCGGGAGCAGCAGCAGCGCGCGATGGACCGCGGCGCGGCCAACCGCCTGCAGGTGCGGGTCGAGCTGCAGGCCGATTGCTTCGCCGGCGTGTGGGCGTATCACGAGAACCAGCGCCAGAAGAGCCAGGGCAGGGTGTTTGTCGAGCCCGGCGACATCGAGGCCGCGATGCGAACCGCCGCGGCGATCGGCGACGACACCCTGCAGCGCAAGGCGACCGGCCACGTGGTGCCGGACTCCTTCACCCACGGCAGCGCCGAGCAGCGCCAGCGCTGGTTCCAGACCGGCTTCAAGGACGGCAAGGTCGCGGCGTGCAACACGTTCACCGCGCAGAATTTGTAACCGGCTGCGCCGGCTGAGCCTGCTGCTTTTCCGGGGGCACCATTGACGCCTTGACCGGCGCGCTGCTTGCCCGAAATACGAGCGTGAAGAGCGCGCCGCCGCCGGGATTGTCCGCGACCGTCACCTTGCCGCCGTGGGTCTTCATGATCTCGCTCACGATCGAGAGGCCCAGGCCGGCGCCCTCGGCTCTTTGTCCCTTGCCGCGCCAGAACCGCTCGAAA
>Ga0075424_100006275_pt1 | contig 11448 bp, 10 predicted proteins | sample SoiMethybrSBSTD3_FD_75301 | JGI IMG/M metagenome (GOLD analysis project Ga0075424, IMG submission 75301) | Bulk soil microbial communities from a Populus tree surrounding site in Tennessee, USA - Soil MetaG P. TD hybrid SBSTD3 | ecosystem: Environmental > Terrestrial > Soil > Tree plantation...
ACGTGCTGGCTGGCGATCTCGGCGTTTCCATCTTCTCAAACCAGCCGGTCACGCACCTGCTGGCGCAGCGGATGGAGCCTACCATTTCACTCACAATCACGACGACCGTAGTCATGGTTCTGTTGGCGGTGCCCCTCGGCGTGATCGCCGCCTGGCGCGCCGACACGTGGATAGACCATGCGGTGATGACCGTGGCGGTCCTCGCCTTCTCGTTGCCTATCTTCGTCGTCGCCTATCTGCTGATCTATGGTCTCGCAATGCGCCTCGATCTGTTCCCGATCCAGGGTTATAAGCCTCTCGGCGAAGGCCTTGGACAATGGGCGCTTCACCTCGTGTTGCCGAGCCTGACGCTCGGCCTCAGTTTCATGGCGCTGATTGCGCGTATCACGCGCGCCAGCCTCTTGGAGGTGCTGGCGCAGGACTACATGCGCACTGCCCGTGCGAAGGGCCTTGGGACTGCGCAGCTACTCATCCATCACGCCCTTGCCAACTGCGCGGTTCCTATCGTTACCATCGTCGGCGTCGGCGTCGCCCTGCTGCTCGGTGGCGTGGTGGTGACGGAAAGCGTGTTCGCCATTCCCGGCATTGGGCGACTGGTCGTCGATGCCATCCTTACGCGCGACTATCCCGTGATTCAGGGCGTGCTGCTGCTTTTCTCTGGCATCTACGTGCTGCTTAATTTGCTTATGGACTTGCTCTACGTCGTGCTCGACCCGCGTATCCGATACTGATGCGGCAACCGCTGTGACCGAACTCATTCGAAACGCCGATGTTCAAAACCAGCTCGGTCCGGACCTGTCGTTCTCGCGACGCGGGCTTCTGCGTCGCCATCCGATGGTGGTGGTCGGTACCGCAGTCTTTGCCCTCGTGCTGGCGATGACGCTCGCGGCACCCTGGCTGGCAAGCCACGACCCCCAGGAGATCGACCCGACCGCGCGCTTTCGTGCGCCCTCGATGGAGCATCTACTCGGCACGGATGCCTTGGGCCGAGACGTATGGAGCCGGGCACTCTACGGTGGGCGGATCTCGCTCGTCGTGGGATTGGTAGTCGGCACGTTGGCGAGCACCTTCGGTCTCGTCATAGGCCTCATCAGCGGCTACAGCCGCATCGCCGACGCGGTCGTCATGCGCATCATGGACGGCTTGATGTCGATCCCCGCTATCTTGCTGGCAATCGCACTGATGGCCGTAACGCGGGCCAGCATGTTCACGGTGATCCTCGCCATTACCGTCGTCGAGATTCCGCGCATCGTCCGCCTCGTGCGCAGCGTCGTGCTGAGTTTGCGCGAGCAGACTTACATCGAGGCGGCCGTGATTGTCGGCACGCGCCCGCTGCGCATCTTGTCAAAGCACATCCTGCCCAACACACTGGCGCCGTTGATCGTGCAGACGACCTATATCTGTGCGGCAGCCATGCTGATCGAGTCGATCCTGAGTTTTCTTGGTGCCGGCACTCCGCCCGAAGTGCCAAGCTGGGGCAACATCATGGCCGAGGGCCGCACCTTCTTCCAGATCGCGCCATGGCTGATCCTTACTCCAGGGATGCTGTTGGGGCTCACGGTGCTGTCCATCAACCTGGTGGGCGATGGTCTGCGCGGCATGCTTGACCCGCGTATCGCCAGGCGCATGTGAAACCACGTGTCATGATGCTGGGACCGCCGTCGACCAACGGACGTGGCGTGGGGACAGTGCCCCGCCCGCTGCTTGCAATCGACGACCTGAAGACCTGGTTCTTCACACGCGATGGCCTGCTGCGCGCCGTGGATGGACTCTCCTACGAGCTCGACCCGGGCGAAATGCTGGGCATCGTCGGCGAATCCGGCTGCGGCAAAAGCGTCGGTGCACTTTCGATCCTCGGCCTGATCCCCATGCCGCCGGGCCGCATTGTCGGTGGCAGCATCCGCTTCCGTGGGCGCGAGCTTGTCGGGCTCGAGGAGGCGCAGCTGCGCGCCATCCGTGGCAACGACATATCCGTGATCTTCCAGGAGCCCATGACTTCGCTCAATCCGGTCATGCGCATCGGCCGGCAGATCACCGAGCCTCTGATGCTGCATCAGGGGCTGAGCAAGCGGGAGGCTGACCATCGGGCCGCTGAGATGCTCGACCTGGTGCGCATTCCCGATGCGCGCCGCCGTCTCGGCGAGTATCCACACCAGCTTTCGGGCGGCATGCGCCAGCGGGTGATGATCGCCATGGCGCTGGCCTGCCGACCCGACATCCTGATCGCCGACGAGCCGACCACGGCGCTCGACGTCACCATCCAGGCCCAGATCCTGCAGCTCCTCCGCAATCTTCAAAGGGAGCTCGGTATGGCAGTGCTGCTCATCAGCCATAACCTTGGCGTGATCGCACAATCGGTCCAGCGCGTCGTGGTTATGTACGCGGGGCGCAAGGTGGAGGAGGCGCCAGTTTCCGCACTGTTCCGCCGCCCACGGCACCCCTATACCGTGGGCCTGCTCGGCTCCGTGCCGCGGGTGGACCGGAGCGGCCGACAGCAGCAGGCGCGGCTCGCCGAAATTCCCGGTATGCTGCCGGTCATCGGTGCGCGCGGCGTGGGCTGTGCGTTCGCCCCGCGCTGCGCGCTTGCCACCGAGCAATGCCGTAGCGCATCGCCACCGCTCGAGGAGAAAGTACCCGGCCATCTCGCGGCCTGCTGGCATTCGGAGCGCACGCAAAGGGAAGAGCATGCGTGAGCCCACGACCGTTCTAGAGGTAGAGGGGCTCGTCAAACACTTCCCCGTCCGTCGAGGCATCTTCGGACGTCGGCTAGGCTCAGTGTTCGCGGTCGATGGCATCTCCTTTGCGGTGCGCGCCGGCGAGACACTCGGCATCGTCGGCGAGTCGGGATGCGGCAAGTCGACGGCAGCACGCATGATCGTCAAGCTGATCAAGCCGACCGCCGGCGTCATCCGTCTCGACGGATTGGACATCACCGGCCTGTCGGCGCGAGCGATGTGGCAGCATCGCCGCACCATCCAGTTCATTTTCCAGGACCCCTACTCCTCCCTGAACCCACGCCTTACCGCCGGCGAGATCGTCGGCGAGCCGTTGTACAATTATGGAGTGGCCACAGGCGCCGAGCTCAACGCGCGGGTGGCGCAGCTCTTCGGCCGGGTGGGATTAGGGCCGGAGCACACCAAGAAATATCCGCACGAGTTTTCCGGCGGTCAGCGCCAGAGGCTTGGCATTGCCCGCGCACTGGCGCTCAATCCTCGGATCATCGTCGCGGACGAACCGGTGTCGGCGCTCGACGTGTCGGTGCAGGCTCAGGTGATCAACCTGATGATGGACCTGCAACGGGAATATCGCCTGTCTTACCTGTTTATCGCCCATGATCTGGCCGTTGTGCAGCACATTTCCCACCACGTGGCCGTCATGTATCTTGGACGTATCGTGGAGATGGCACAGAAGCGGAGCCTGTTTGCGTCACCACAGCATCCCTACAGCCAGGCGCTGCTCGACGCGGTACCGGTGCCTGATCCGGAGCGCATCCGCCCCATCGATGTGCTTGCGGGCGAGGTGCCCAGTCCCATGCGTCGGCCTTCCGGTTGCCACTTCCACACGCGCTGCCCGCTGGCCGAGGAGCGCTGCCGCAGGGAGGTGCCGCTGATGCGCGAAGTGCAGCCCGATCACTTCGCAGCCTGCCACCTCAGGCCACCCCTAAGAGGCCGCATCTCAGAGTGAGCCGCTCACGCACCAGAACGGCGACCTTGCGCGTTTGCACGAAGTCTTTCGCAGGATTGGCGTCAATCGGATTGGTGAGATCAATGATAGTTGCGGGGGTAGCGGGCTTCACGCGATGACGCCCATGCAAGGCTCATAGGTACGCGGCCTTCGTTGGCTCGCGAAACGATGATGGAGCCGCCGAGCCGAAGAGGCCAGGCTGCTGGCAAGAGCTGTCGGCCTTGGCCAACGGTTTGGCGTCGACCGCCGCACGGTGCCGGCCCTGCGGCGTCGCCAGAAGCGGACGTTGCCCAAAGGAACCAGAAAGGTGCGGCCCTTCGAGGTGCCAGCATCGACTGTGCAGTTCTGCGGCAGCGGGGAGGGAAAGACCGCATGCTGTCGTGCAGTCCATCGCTGCAACAGAACGACCGAGCAGAAACCGCGGGCGTTGACTTTGCTCGACGCCAAGCAGCACACTCCCCGACAACTCGCAAGCGGGGGTGATCCCTCATTGTGGTATCGCCGCGCGAGGCGCAGTTGCCGACTTGGTGAGCAACAGGGGAGACCCCTTTTTTGCTGTTTGACTTGAATGGCTTCGCGTTACCGATGGCGCATCGCTTACGTCCACGTGCGCGTCCCTCGCGGAGGACGTGACGATGCGGGTTGCTGTATTGGGCGGCGGCAACGGCTCGCTTGCGGCCGCCGGCGATCTTGCGCTGGAGGGGCATGAAGTGCGCCTTTGGCGACGCGATTGTGAAGCAATAGAGGCGCATCGTGCCGCCGGTGGAACGATCACGCTCAAGGATTTTCGCGGTGGCCACGAGGCCCGCTTGATTCTCGTCACGACAGACATTGCCAAAGCCGTACATGGGGCTTCGCTCGTCTTGTGCCCCACACCGGCCACAGCCCAGGCCGACATCGCAAGGGCGCTCGCACCGCACTTGGTGGACGGCCAAGTCGTCTTTCTGCCCCCCGGAACGTTCGGTTCGATGGTGTTTGCTCAAGCCATGCGCTCTGTCGAAAATCGCGCGGAAGTCGCATTCGCTGAAACCGGCACCCTGCCCTGGCTCGCCCGCAAGCATGGGCCCTTTGAAGTTGCCATTACCATTCGCGCCAAACGGCTGCCTACCGGGGTCTTGCCTGCGCGCTTGACCGACCCCGCACTTGCCATGCTCAGTCATGCTTTCCCTGGGGTTATTGAACCATGCGAGGACACGCTTTCGGCCGCCCTGATGAACGCGGGCCCCATCATTCACCCGCCACTGATCATTATGAACGCCGCCCCGCTCGAACATTTTCCACGCTGGGACATTCACAAGGAGGGCACGCAACCTGGTGTGCGCCGTGTAACGGACGCGCTCGACGCAGAGCGCATCGCCATTCGGCAGGCCCTTGACTACCGCGCGCCGCACTTTCCACTCGCCAATCATTACGCACGGGAGGGAGAGGAGTGGATGTATGGCCGCGGCTCGCACAAAAGGCTCACCGACTCCGGCGACTGGCGCGAGAAAATCGTACTAACCCATCACCGTTACATGCGGGAGGATGTCGCCCTCGGCCTCTCGTTTCTGGCTTCGGCCGGCGAGCTTGCCGGGGTGCCAACACCGCTCACGGCTGCGTTCCTCAGCATCGGCTCTGCCATTTGCGGCGAGGACTTCAGGGGGACTGGGCGTACGCTTGCAAGCCTCGGCCTCGGCCATTTCGACCGAGCGGAGTTGAAGCAGCTGCTGTACGAAGGCGTGTCGTGAGCGGGCGCGCTGCGATCGCCTGTCTTGGGGCCGGCCGCATGGCGCGAGGCCTCGCCGTTGTGTTTGCGTATGGGGGCTATCCAGTTTCGATCGTCGACCTGAAGCCGCGCAGTGATGCCGATTGCGCGCGGGTAGTTGGCGAAGTACTCCGCGAAGTGCGCGCTACACTAGACATGCTGGCCTCGTTCGGTCTGTTCGCCCCTGAAACGGTAGATGTCATCGCCTCGCGCGTGGCGGTAGTCGGCGAGGCTGGTGCGGGGGGAGTTCTGGCCAAAGCCGCGGTCATCTTCGAGGCCGTTCCGGAGGTGCTCGATCTCAAGAAACAAGTTCTGGCGCGCGCGTCCGCCCTTGCGGGATCCAACCCCATCATCGCCTCAACCACATCGACCATCATGGTCGGCGATCTCTCGAGTGCCGTGGAGATTCCGGAGCGCTTCCTCAACGCACATTGGTTGAACCCAGCCTTTCTCATACCGTTGGTAGAGCTTTCGCCAAGTGCGCGAACAGATCCAGTCGTCACTGCTCGGCTTAAAGCGCTGCTCGAGGACATCGGTAAGGTACCGGTGGTGTGTGCCGCACGACCCGGCTTTATTGTGCCGCGGATTCAAGCGCTCGCCATGAACGAAGCGGCGCGCATGGTAGAGGAGGGTGTGGCTTCGCCTGAGGACATCGACAAGGCCATCAAGTACGGGTTTGGTATTCGCTACGCTGTGCTCGGCATGCTCGAGTTTATCGACTATGGGGGAGGCGACATTCTCTACTACGCCAGCCGCTACCTGACCGAAGCCCTTGCAAATGCCCGCTACGCCGCGCCATCCATCATCGAGCTCAACATGCGTGAGGGCAACATCGGCCTCAAGACTGGTAGAGGCTTTCTCGATTACGAGGGTCTCGACATCGAACTCTACCGCCGGCAGCGTCTCGAGGCTCTCGTCGGCATCCTGCGTTTTCTAGGACATACTCGCCCGCCCGTGCTCAGCGACTAGTCTCTTGCGGAAAGCCGAGCAAGAGCCATCGCTGCAACGCGTTGAAGCTGGCATTGAGAACGAGACCCAAGATTGAGATGGTGATGAGCGGGACGAACATGTCGATCGTCTCGAAGTTCCTCGCGGCGTAGATGAGCAGATGCCCGAGCCCATTGGTGGACGTGATCATTTCGGCGAGGAACACGACGATGCAGGAGATGACAAGTCCAATGCGGCACCCTGTGAGCACCGACGGCAACGCTGCAGGCAGCACAACATTGAACAAGGCGTTCCTGCGCGATGCGCCGGCGGCGAGAGCCGACCAAACCAGCTTGGGTTCCACTGCGGCTGTGCCCTGATAGGTGGCAAGCAGGATCGGGAACACCGCGTCGGCAGCCACAAGCGCAATCTTGGAGGCATGCTCGAAGCCCAGGACGAGAATGAGGGCGGGATAAAGTGCGACCTTTGGCACAGGAGCTAGCACCCGCACCACCGGCCGCAGCAACGCTCCAAACGCCGTGCTACCGGTGGCCGTTACACCGGCAGCCACGCCAATCCCCACAGCTATGGCGAAGCCGGCGAATAGGCGAAACAGCGTGATGGCGGCATGCTGCAGGTAGGAGGGGCTGGCGAACTGCTCAACGAGGCGGCTGAACACAGCGCGCGGTGCCGGCAGCAGCGACGGCGGTGCCATCTCCGCAGTTGCCAGTCCATGCCACAGGCCCAGGATCAGCACGATTGGTAGAGCGCCAACCAGCACCTCGGATGCGCGCGTCCTCCTCATGCCGAGCCCACCGCGATCTGGTACACCGGTTCGGCCCAGGCGAGCAGCCGCGACCGCAGCCACTCGATGGCCAGGTCGAGACCAAAGCCAAGGGCAGCGATGATCAGGATGGTAGCGTAGACTGCGTCGTATTGTGCCATGTCAAGCGAGTTAAATAGGATATTGCCGACCCCCGCTTGCCGCGCGATCATCTCGCTTGTCACCATGGTGATGAGCGCAAGCACGAGCCCCGTACGTATGCCGACGAAAGTTTCCGGCAACGCGGCAGGCAGAACGATGCGCAACAACTGCCATCGTGGCGACATACCCATGGCTGCCGCCGACCACAGTATCTTCTCTTCTACGGCGCGGGCGCCATGAGAGGCATGATAGATGATGGGTAGGCTTACGCCCAGGAAGATCACGAGCGTCTTGGGCGCGTCGCCGATACCCAGCCACAGCATTATGATCGGCATCAGCGCGGCCTTTGGCACCGGATAGATCATCATCAGCAGCGGGTTGGAGAACGCAGCCACAATTCGGGAGCGTCCCATAGCCAGGCCGAGCGGCACCGCAAAGGTGAGTGCCAGCACAAATCCCACGCTCATCCGGCGAATAGAATGCAAAATATTGATCAACGCCTCGGGGTCGCTCAGGATGGCGGGCAGCGCGCGCAAGGCCTCGTGCGCGGGTGGTAGGCCGGCGATGCCGACAACTTGCGCCGACATCTCCCACAGCGCCAACAGGCCAAAGCATGCGCACAGCGGTGACAACCCAGGAATTGCCGAGAGGCGCACGCTCATGGCTGCACTTCCGGACTGTCCATCAGACGCTCGATCTGGATCATGAAGGTCTGATATCGTCGGTCGACTAGCAGCTCGGCACGACGGCGCGGGCGGGGCAGATCAATGTCGACGGTAGCTTTTACGCGGCCGGGAGAGCGCGTCAACACGACGACGCGGTCGGAGAGAAACACGGCCTCCTCTACGCTGTGCGTCACGAACAGCACGGTCTTGCGGTCGCGTTCCCAAATCTCGAGCAACTCGTTCTGCAATCCTGTGCGCGTGTGCGCGTCGAGCGCACCAAACGGCTCATCCATAAGCAAAATCGTCGGACCGTAAGCCAGAGTGCGAGCGATGGCCACGCGCTGTTTCATGCCGCCCGACAGCTCTTTGGGATAGAACCTCTCGTAGCCCGTTAGACGCACCAGGGATATAAGCGCACGAGCTTTGACTTCCGCCTCTGGCTTGCTCACGCCCTGTTGCAGAAGACCGTACATGACGTTACCGAGCACCGTCTTCCAAGGAAACAGCGCGAATTCCTGGAACACCGGCCCGCGATCGGGACCGGGGCCAGTCACGGGCCTCCCCGCGACGCTGATTGCGCCTGTGCTTGGAGCCACAAAGCCCCCGACCATGTAGAGGAGAGTTGATTTTCCGCAGCCTGAGGGCCCAACGATAGAGACAAATTCGCCCTCCGCGATCTGCAAAGAGATGTCCGACAGCGCAAGACGATCATTTGCAGCATGCGCCGCCGCAAACGATTTGCTCAGCCCATCGATGGCGATCATGGCCGCCCTTAGCTCGCCTCAAGACGAAGTAGCTTGGCCCTGGGAGCAGGTGCAAGGACCGCAGCTTGCACCGGTCGGTGCCGCCTCCTACCCGGCCCCGCTGCCGATGAGAAACAGGAGACGGCGAGGTGTGGAACGCTCATTCGATTGGGGCAACAATACTCGGGTGGCGGAACTGGGACACATCGAGCTTCTGCTTGATCATGCCCGTGTCGGCGTAAATGTCGAACATCGCCTGAATGCCAGCGAAATTGGGCGCGGCGCCCGGCTCTCGCGCAAAATCGTTGGACTTCAGCAGATAAGTGTCCAGCACCTCGATCGGTGCCTTGATCACCTCGTTCACCACCTTAAGGGTCTCGGTCCGATCGGCCAAAGCGTACTTCATGCCGGCAGTGAGGTCTCGAACGTAGTTTTTCACGAGATCAGGGTTCTTGTCGACAAAGTCCTTTCGGCACACCTCCATGATGTGCACGATGTTGGCCTGTTGGTCGGCGAGCGAGAAGAGCTTGCGTAGCCCCCCCTTGGCTTCTGCACGCGCGGCAAATGGTTGGTTCAGTACGCCAACGTCCACACGACCCGTGCGGATGGCATCCTCCGAGCCGGGAAAGCCGGTCTCGACGAGCTTGATGTCGTTCTGCGGGTCGAGACCATGCTTCTTGAGCAGCAAGAACATTGGTCCCAGAATGCCGGATCCAAACACGTTGGTGCCAACGCTCTTACCCTTGATGTCTGCGACGGTCTTGATCGGAGAATCTTCCTTTACTGCCCAATAAACGGAAAAGCTGGCAGGCCGCTCGCCCACGTGCTGAGCGACGATGTAGGTTTGTAGATTGCCTTGTAAGGCCCCATTCGCGAGCGACAGCGGGGCTTGCGTGGAGCAATCAAGCGCGCCTGCCACCATTGCCTGTACCATCGGTGCGGTACCTTGGAATTGTGTGAATTCGATCTTGTACGTCTTGCCGAGATTGGAGAAGCGATCCGGCCGCCGCATGATCCAGTACTTGGCCTCTTCTGCCGGAATGGTCCAACCCACGCGGATCACTTCCTGAGTATGGGCAGTGGTGGAAACCAGAACGGAACTCGCGATCGCGACAGCCAATGACAGGCTCCTCAACATGCTGGTCCTCTCCCTGCTAATCGCTTGGATAGGCAGTTGGATCATAGCGACAGAATGGCAGAGCATCGACAAGATTGGGTGGCAAAGAGCGAAACCAGACAGCGTATTACCAAAGAGCGGCCTGGCGATACGCAGGGCTCGCAAGGGCGTCGCCGAGATGACCCGTCAAGATCGGGTTCTCCGCGATTAGCATGATGACGCAGTGAACGCAGGAGGCGTCCAGCGGCATTGCTGATCGAGGTCCGCCAGCGCTACGCGGCGGGGCTCCTTCGCGCGAAAGCCGGCATCACGCGCTCGCCGAAGCGACGCATCGAGGCCTTGATGCGCTCGTGCCCGAGGAAGCCGAAGCTCATCTGGCACAGAATATGGCCGGCGCCCGCGTCGCGCAGCTCGGCAATCTGCTCGGCAACGTCGCTCGCCGTGCCGATCAGCGCCCCCGAGCGCAAAGCGAAGCGGATGCCGTCCTCCTCCGAGTAGCTGGGATCCGTCCACGGGTTCAGCATGGCTGGGTCGATACGGAAGTCGGACGGGTTAAGATCATGGCGGACGTGATGCATATGGCGCCGCGTCTGCGCAACCGCAGTGATGAACTCGGCCTCGGCGGTGGCGCGGCTCTCACCAACGTAGACCCAGCGCCAGATCGCCGCCTGCCGCAGCAGCCGCCGTTGCGACGCGCCGTCGACCCCGCTCGCTTCGAGCCCCGATGCATACTCGCCCAGGCGGGCAGGGATCTGCGCCACGGGTAAACGCACCGTCAAGATGGGCACGGCCTTCTCACCGCACAAGCGGAAGGAGGCGGGCGATGCGACGCTGTGCCAGATCGGCGGATGCGGTCGCTGCACGGGTGCCGGGCGCAACTGCGGCAGGCGCACCGCGAAGTACTTGCCTTTGTGATCGAGTGGAGTTGCGGTCCACGCGCGCGTCATGACGTCGAGCGCCTCCGCCATGCGCTCACGCGCGTCCCCGCTTCTGAGGCCATAGCCGATGAATTCGTACTCGTTGAAGATCGTGCCCCGACCGACCCCGATATCGAGACGGCCGCCGCAAAGGTTGTCGAGCAAGGAAAGCTGAGTGGCCAGCCGCACGGGATGTCGCAGCGCCATCTGGATGACGGCAAAGCCGATACGAATGTGTTCGGTGCGCATGGCGAGGGCGGCAGCAAACGGGATCGGATCGGCATAGACGCTCTCGCCCGTGAAGTTGTGCTCGGTGAGCCAGACACCGGCGAAACCCAGCTCCTCGGCCAGCGTCGCCTGCTCGAGCTGTTCGCAGATTGCCTGTGCGTCGTGTTCGGGCGAGGGGGAATGGGCAAGCGTGAGCCAGCCGAACTTCATGCAAGCTCCTAGCAATCATTCGTCCAGGGACGCGGCGCGCGGGCCTGTCGCATCAGGCAGCCGGGGAGAGAACGTGGATGACCCGACTGGCGATCATGTCCTTGGTTTTGGCGCCATAGGCGGCCATGTGCGGCGCCGCGGCATGGGCCTTGAGCGCTTCCGGGCTCTCCCACTTCTCGATCACCACGAACGTGTCGGGGCCGAACGGCGTCTGGAACTTGCCGATGTCCGGAGTGTCCGTGGCCGGGCCGTACTCGATGCAGCCCTTCTCGGCGCGCACCGCGGGCA
>Ga0075424_100006276_pt1 | contig 11447 bp, 13 predicted proteins | sample SoiMethybrSBSTD3_FD_75301 | JGI IMG/M metagenome (GOLD analysis project Ga0075424, IMG submission 75301) | Bulk soil microbial communities from a Populus tree surrounding site in Tennessee, USA - Soil MetaG P. TD hybrid SBSTD3 | ecosystem: Environmental > Terrestrial > Soil > Tree plantation...
GTGCGCACGGTGAGCGTTAAATATTATTTTCTTGCGAGCCGTGCAATGCTCGGGATATAAGCGGTGAAGTCAAGGAGGGTAGGTCGATGATTATGCTCGAATTGAGCCGACCCAGCTTTGATTGTTTGCTAGACCACGCTTCCGAGACATTGCCGCAGTTGTTCGAGCAACGGGCAAAGGACAACGAGAGCGGGTACGTGTCGCTTGGTTCGCTAGTAAACATCTTTTGCACGGAGGACCAGGCGAAAGAACTGCTCGCAATCGCTGAGAAAGATTGCACGGGCGCGGTCTCCGCCATTAAGACAGGGATCAGGGTGGGAGACGAAGAGCGGCGGGCAGAAAAGAAAAGCTGACTTGTTACTAGTTGTGTCACCGCCGTGTCATCTGTCCATGATGAGAAAATCCGTGGCGGTTAAATGCAGAAATTGAACGGGGAATCGATTTTCAGATCGGACAAGGGGCTACAGCGATCATGCGCGTCGAGGTTCATTTATCCGTCTTGAGTTCCGGGCAGGCTATGCGCCAACTTTTCGGTTGAAGCCTGCGTGTTCTGAAAGGTAGCAGGCCGGCATGCTGCTTTAAACCAGGAATAATTTCTGTCCCCGTCAGTAAAATCAAAAAGCATATTGGCAAAGTGAATCGATAGTCGAAATAAGCGAGTAGTAACAACGGTATGGTCATGAGCACGCCCAACTCGTAAGGCACGCGCTCGAATAGTTTTTGGACGTAAAACAGAGCAGCCGGAATATAAATTATAAACGTATAAGCTAACATCCTATTGTCATCTCCGGCGAAGCCCGCAATAGCCAGTTGGGCATATACCGGTATTAAAATGAACGATGAGATTTTAAGAACGAATGGCAATCGATTGAATCCCATTACGAAAAAGATCGTTAAAAAGCCAAAAGGAAAGTATACGTATGTAAAAGGCAGAGACAGGAGTAGAGATAAATTACTCGGCGAATGCTCCGGGGGTGTTAAATTAGCGACCAATCCTTGGCCCAACAGCAGCCGTGGTATAAAAAATACAAGAACTGCCGGCCCGAGTAACAGTAGCGCTTTCGCGGTCCCCTTCTTGAGCCCATATTCCTTAATCACAAAAAAGGCTATTATCGGCAGCCAATAAACACATTTTTCGGAGTTCAGCACACCCAAGGGTAGTAACCAGCCTAAGTATGCATATCGCTTTGGATCTAACAGACACCATAGAAAGATTGAAAAAAACATGTAACTAGCAGGGTCTGTCAGATAATGGTTCTTAGCGGCATATCGACCCAAAAATGCATTGAACAAGAACACCGGGACTAGAAGGGAAAGGAATTGGTTGACCTCTAGTTCTTGTAGAATTTTAATCAGTACGACTGCCGTCGTTATTAAGCAGGCAAAGTTAAAGACGGTAAATGTTGGAAGCCCCTCTACGGGTAAAATATTGAAAGTTCCTGTGAGAAACGGAGTTAGCCATCTGAACCTATGGGGAATGCTATTACTGGCCAAAATCCCGTTTAGCATCATGTTCACGTACTCATACTCGTCTACGTGTTTGGTCGCGTAGTCAGCAAAGGCACCGAACGTTGTGTGCTGAAAGATCCAGGCTATTGTTGCGATGCTACAAACCAATGGTAAGACTTTAGAGAATATGGTCTCCGAGATACATTGTAAAACACCTTTAGGGCGCGTTACGAAAAAGGCAATGTCACAGACGAGGATTAAGCCGATAAAAACGACGTAAATATTGAAGACAGCCGGCCGGGTAACTCTAGAAAATGTTAGAGTAGCAAATAATACGCTTACAGTGAACGCACTGAGGAAGTAAAGACCCGTAGAGTTGGTGAGTTTTACTACATAATTAACAGCAGTTTCATGGGCCGATTTGAAAGCTGAGATCAGATTCAGGCTCGTGGAGACTAAGCCTGGCCGGAGCGACACTCCCACAGTATAAGCCCTCTCTCGAGCGTCACGCCGACAGCCGGAGCCCGTACAACGTTCACTCCAACCCTCCTTCTCCAATGTCGGTGCACGGTGACACTATGCACCGCCTGTCTATCCACCCCTCGGCGGAAATTCCAGCTCAGCACGAATAGTGCCGTTGCTTTTTTCCAGGGCACTTACGAGAAAGCCGCTTCAAGTTTATTGGAGGGCAGGTCCACTCAAGTGCACGACAAAGAGGCCTGAAGTCTCGTTTAAAGGATGAATTAGCCGTGTATGGGTAAAGAGAGTTTGCAAGGGACAGCAGACGGAAGCAATTTTCTGACTGGCAGCGATTGTCACGAAGTTGCCAAATATGTCGGGGCTGACGCACTGGCTTAAGCTTCCGCGCCCCGCTGTGGCCGTCGTAGTCCGCGCGTGCTGCTTCTACGCACAAAACCCATATCGTTGATGGTGAATCGATCACAACTCTATTCGAACCGTGGGCTTCAAAGTTCGAGTTAATGACTTCTGGTTTGGCTGGCGAGGTGTGGCTTTAGTGAGGCGATGAAGACCCACCGTCACGTCGGAGATGAGGCGATTCACGCTAGTTGATAGAGTCAAAAAATCGGGACGAGCAGTCGGAGCAGCAGCCGGGAATAGGACCTTTCCTAATTTCAGTGCGGCGTGATTGCCGCCGATTTTGACCGCATGTACGCGACAACCTTAACGGGGTCTATAATACTTTGGCTCAGGCCGGGTTAGCAATGAATCGACAAACGAAGCGAGGTGGCAAGTGCTGCCGCGCCTCGCTTCTAATCCATGCTCGGAAATATTTTTCGTTCTGTTTGCGAGACGTAACCATAATCATCCGATTCCATCAGGCCTTGAGACTCCAGCCATACGTGGTATTCGTTCTCGCCTTCAAACCTTCTCGGCAACTCTCTGGCAGCTCGCCTTTCCCTCAGAATCGTTTGAGCAGCACGAGCAATGGTCCAGCGGTCAATCGGTCTGGTTGAGGTTCGGTATCTCTCCGTCGCCTCGGCGAGAGCCATGTGGATCGTGTACTCTCCGACAGGCGCCTCCGCTGGTGTTCAGATTTCTCGAGCAGATCGGTCTCGATCAACGGCGAAGCGGCAAGGACATCATCGATCACGGCCCGAACGGCCTCGCCGGCGCTCCAATCGGCTGAACTCTTGCAGCAGCCGCTTATCGTCAGGCAGCTCCACTTTGTGTTCCGACATTTGCGGTATGTCCCTCGTACTGCGCGACTGCGTGAAACTCGAGTCGGAACGGGCAAAAGAAATGGTTGCTGTGGCAAAAGAGCAATTGAGTTCATCCGAATATACCTTCTCGAGTTCCCTCCCCCAAACCGTCAGTTAAGCCTTGAAAAATTTTCGGACGGACACCTTCACAAACCGCCTAAACTTCACGCAAATAACCTCACGCTACGATTGAATTTCTTCGCTTGTAAAAAGTTCTCGCTCAGGCGTAGAATTTTTTGTTTCCTAATAAACCCACACCCCTAATGAGCCGCCGACGTTGCTCAAGCTTTGCCCCGACTGCCTCACGTTAATGCCCGGCGTCACGACCCCTCGAACAATAAATTAATCGCGCGATGGTTTTCGCCTCATCGAATCACCCTCAGCGCCTCTTCGTCGGACAAGTCCTTGAGTAACGCCGCAGCACGGCGAATGATGGATGCGTCAATGCGGCATTTGTCCGAGCAGTAGAGCTTCGGATTGACAGCCATACCGCCAGGGGTGAACCGGTTTGAACATAACGGACTTGCACAAACGATTTCAGACACCCCCGACAATGCTGTTTCTACGCCGTGCACAGTGTATGGAATCGACGCAGCGGACTTCATTGGCCTCTACGACCCGTCTCAGCGCCACCGGCTAAACTTCGACCACGATTGGCGATTCGGCTTTTTCGTTCTGCCGTAATCGAGGTTTCTCGATTCGGTTCGCGCCTCGCACTGCTGGCAAAGCTTTTTCCCGCGCCGCGCTTTTCTGCCGCATGACCTAACGCATCGGCTCACCTCTTTGGGCAATGCTTCGACCATGCTCGAAGCTTTCTTGTCCCTGCGCCTTTGCTGTCGCTTTCTCGCGCTTCAATGCGAATTTCTCTTTCCGGCGCTGCTCATTGGTCTTGGTGTTAACTTTCACTTGAGCGCTCCAATGAGATGAAGAATCACGACCGCCCAGATACCGAGAGTTGCGGCAATCAGAATCAGGTAAGTCGCCAAGATGACCTTGTATCGCTTCGGCGGGCGTCTGGCCCGCCTCTCTCTTCGATCAAAGGATCGCGCATCGCTACAGCGTTTTGACCCGAGGCCAGCCGCCGATCTATGACGTTGCGGCCATTCCTTCTGCGGCGTTTGACCCGGTTTCTGAACGCAATAATGCCGTGTGTGGTGCGGTTCGCCCCAGGATCAGGAGCACCGGGCGGATGACCTGTTTGTTTGGTCGTAACTCAGCGTTGAGGGATCATTTCTCGAATATTTCACGAGAGATGATGAAAGATGGGCAAACCTAACCCACCTTGCGACTTAGCTGAGTTGAAGGATTTCGCATAATTACAAGATCTGGAAGGTTGTCGAAAGATGGTGACCGGGTTCAAATCCCGGCCCCGCAACCACATTTTCATTAGATTTTTCCGCCCACTTCTCGAACAGTTGCTGAGTCCGCCGCGTTCTCCCGGCTGACAGGTAGTTTTGCTCGATCATCGCCACTGAAGTCCCGACGTAATCGGCAATGGCTTTAAGACCGTGTTTTGCCTTTACCAGTTCGGTAATCGTGGTGTGGCGGCAAGCGTAGAACTGCGGTGTCTAATTTGGAGTTTTTTAAGCGGTGCGGTCCAGTTGTGCTCGGCCCATTTTTTCGACATTGGATTGCCGGTCTTGCCCACAAATACATGCTCGATGCCGACTTCTCTGGACGGGAGCAGCTTTAGAATATCGATCAGACTTTGGTCGATCTGAATGATACGCTCGCTGTTGACTGTCTTGGTTGCCGCCGTTGCACCCATGTTTCGGCTCTTGATGATAGAGACCGTCCCGGCCTGAAGATCGATATCGCGCCAAATCAAAGCGAAAGTCTCGGATGGCGTCATGCCAGTGTGAAATTGCCATGCCACCAATGGATAAAAGAAAAAACCTTTCTCAATATACTAGCGAATGATCCTGTCCCGTTCTTCTGCGGTGAACAGATCGGGCTTCGTTTTAGACCGGCGCGGCCATTGTAACTCCATGAATGGGTCACGTCCTTCGACCCGTCGATCACGTTTCTGACCGTTTTGACGGAAAGTCCGCCCCCTATCAGTTCAACCTGAAACTCCCTTTAGGTCTTTCGTCTTTATATCGGACAAGAGTGAGTGCCGAAAACACGGGAGTATGTGCTTATTAAACGCTTGGCGGTAGTCGCGCGCTAATGTTTCGCGCACAAGCGGCGCGTCTTCTTAAGAATCCACCCGTCATAGAAATTGCCGACACTTGCGGGCTGGCCTCAAGTTGAATTTGTGTTCGCTATATTGTTTTAGTCGTGCCAAGGCTTGGCGCTTCACTTTGGTCCTGAGCGACTTATTCGTGAAGCCATCAATCAAATACGACACACTGAGTTAGCCCTGGTTTGATGGACACCGAGAAAGGGGTCAAAAACCCAAGGAGGTGTTCGATGACAAAGCGCAAGAGCTTCACCGCGGAGTTCAAACGCGAAGCGGTTCGGTTGCTGGAGAGTTCAAAGAAGCGGCCGAGTGATCTGCCCGGGAACTTGGGCTTCGACGCAATCAACTATACAAATGGAAAGAGCAACTGAGCCAGCGTGGCGAGAAAGCCTTCCCTGGGCATGGGCGCAGGATAGCCAGTAACGAGGCATCACGGTCTTGATGGATACCGAGCCCGTAGGCATGGTTGTCGTTCGCCGTGTTAAGCCGGGACAAAATCTCATCGTGGCGGTCAGGATTTTGTTCAAGCTCAGGGTTTCACGAACCATATTGATTGTCTTGCGTTGCCGATAAGCGGTAATAATCAGATCAGCGTGATAACCGATTGACTCTGGCATCCCCTGCTCTTGGATGTCGATTAATGTGCTGGTGGCGATGTCTTGCTGCCTGAGTTCGTGCGCGATACCACGTCAATCGGTGCTTGACGTTCCGAAAGAGAAAGCATGGCGGCGAAAATGCAGCCATGGCTCGGCAGGTAAAACAACTCAGGTTTTAGGCTTGCTGGCACATCGAGGATCGTCCTGTTGTCCAGCAATATGCCGCCAAGCACGGCCTTCTATCCAGGTTTTGTGGCGGTATAAAAGCCTGTTCCGTCATAGCGAAGGAAACTCGCCGTCCTCAAAATCAGGGCGCTTCTTTGCGCCGGCAGAAATGATAGGAGCGAACGCATTAGTAAATTTGCCCACGTCGAACCCATGACGACTATAGAAATCGCTCGCAAAGTATTGGTCCATAGCCGCCTGGACGGCGGAAACATCGTAACCAGCAGCCAATAGTCGCTTGAGTAGCGCCTGATCTTTACCGTCTTTGGTCGGATACGGATTTCCGACGAGAGAAAGATACTTTTCTCTAAATGCAGCAATTAGGGTAGTGGTTCTTGGGTCCGGTGGAGTCTGAACGTGAGGCATTCGAGGCACATGACATGATCGTTTTGGCAAGCCTCCCGAATCTGAGTACGGTAATAGAGTAAATCGCTCTCGGCGGTTAGTCTGCGAGCGCGCCGCTTTGATTGCTGCCGCCGAGCCATCACGTGCGCAGCAGGAAACTTGCGTTTCGAGGCATAATCCGGCGCGCCCTAGCACAACTGCGGATCAGAGTCTCGCCAGCTAGCTGACCAAACCTCACCCTTTTTACCGCGAAGCGGTTCCAGCCGTGATTCATTAGAGGCTCCCCGCCACCTGTTACAACGGATCGAAAAGAATTTTTGACTTGCATCGCTATTCTATTTTCTAGTAAATTGGCATCTTTTGTTTCTGACTGGCAATATTTGGTAAATATAAACAATCGCAAGAAATCGTGTCGCCCACTGCAGGATCGTGCCGGAGAGTATTTTATGTACAACGCCCATTTCAGATTTCGTGAATCGCCATTCGGGGTGACGCCGGACCCTCAGTTCTATTACTCGAACACGGTTTATCAGGAAGCCTGGGCTACTCTTGGTTACGGCATCGAGGCGCGTAAGGGATTCATCCTACTTACCGGTGAGGCAGGTACCGGAAAAACTACTCTTCTCAAAAAAGCCAAGACCGCTTTCGATTCCGGGGTCAAGACCGCTTACGTACCTTACACTCCGTTCAATCATGCAGAACTGCTACCTTCGATATTGACTGATCTTGGATTGCCGGCGTGCGATAGCCGGTCGGCCCTTGCGTGCTTCACCGATTACTTAATTGAACAGTTTGGGAAGGGAAATATCGTTGCTCTGCTGATCGACGAGGCACAAAATCTGAGCCTCGAAAGCCTGGAAGAGCTGAGATGCCTGGGTAATTTAGAAACCGCCAAAGACAAGCTCGTACAGATTGTTCTGGCCGGGCAAGTCGAGCTCGAACAAAAACTAGATCAGCCGGCGCTTCGTCAGCTGAAGCAACGTGTGGTCCTGCGCTCCCGACTCAAACCGGTCGCGCACAGTGAGGTGAAACTCTACATGGATTCGAGGCTGCAGGTTATCGGCCATAACACAGAGAAATTGTTTGATCCTGGCGCCATCGAAAAGATTGCCCTCTATTCGGCTGGCATCCCCCGCCTCATTAATATTATCTGCGACAACGCGCTACTTATTGCTTACGCCCTGTCCGAACGAGAGGTCAGCGCGGCCATGATCGACGAAGTTGCTGAGGAGCTACGCCTCGGTTCTTCGTTTAAAGAGAAGAGTCAGCCTCGCGCCCTCGTCAAACCGCTTGAAGAACAAGAAACCGTCAAATCCGCGCCGGAGTTATTGAACGATATCAAAGATCGCCCGCCAACCATTTACGAAAAACCGAAGGACGACCCATCATTCAACGATTCCGACATCTCTTCGTTGATCAGGAAAGATGTGGGTACGCTCTCGGCTACTGTTAACCGTCAGGAAGCGCCCAAGCGCAGGAAAGCATTCATTACTGGCCAATGGTTTAGGCCGACCATCGGCGCTTCCGTAGCTATAGTTCTACTGATCGGATTGGGTAGTTTTCTTTATCCGGGGGAATGGAGATTTCTCCTTGGCGGACGCAAGATCATGAAAATGATTGCGCTGATCCCGTCTGCGCTCGAGCCCAAGAGTTCTGCCATTATTCCCCAGATGAAATTATCTGCGCCTCAGACTCAGAGATTATCCACGCCCGATCAGGATGCGTCCGCTTTGATAAAGGAGCCAATAAATGTTTTCCTGTCTGCTGAGAACCGCAGCAAAGACCTGGACGCCGGCGCCGTTCGACCTGAAAAGCCTCGACAAGCCGAGCCCGAGAACAGACAAGAGTCAACGAAGCGCGCAAATTTGGCTGTGACAGGTAATTCCTTTGTGCGCTCAAGCCCGACCTCCAATGCAAAAATCATCACGACCCTCCTACCCGGCACGCGCATCGAGGTTACAGGCCGGATGGGAGAGTACTACACCATCCGCTCTCTTGATACGAAGGGAATCCGTGGCTACGTTCACAAAGAGGACGCGTTCTTTGGGAGCGCACGATAAATTTTGACGATCAGCCCACGAGAGACAAAAGCGTATTCTGAACCAGTGCTCGCGGGAGAGAAAACGGCTCCCTCACGCTTGGATTAGCCACTTGCCGATTCACAGTTGATTAGAGGTCAAACGGTCTCTTTTAAGCTCTCAGTCCGGAAGCATTTTTGAGCCACTGTCCGCGAATTGTCCGTTTGTGGATGAATTAAATTCGGTTCGGCGCTACCTCGGCAGAGCGACGCCACCGCCTCTGTTTCCTTTCCTTGGGCACAAATCCGGCGCACCTTAGCACAATTGCGGATCAGAGTCTTGCCCGGTAAGCTCATCTGTTCCCATGATCACAGAGACAACAGTTTCCATTGGAACGGGTCCGCCCGAGCTTCATTGACCCTACTCCCGCTCGTGCACAGCTACCCGACGGCGGTGCCTGGATTTACGAAGCGAAACTCGATAGCCCTTTTGAGGGTTAGAAAAAACCTCCGGTCGGGGGATTGACTTCCAACAGACTGAGTTGTGCGATGTCATTTGCGTCCCTGTCTACTCGCTTAGGGAGGTAAGCAATACGATCTCGCGTACCCGTAGGCCGGTCCTTACTGTGGATATAGGAGGTCTTATGAAAGTTTACAATTTCCTTACTGTAATCGTTGCCCTGCTTGCTTTCGCCGGAATCGGACGAGCAGCTCAAATCCCTTCCGTGCCGACTCTAGGCTTAGCCGTTCCAACCATGCCAGTTCCAACGATGCCGACTCCAACGACACCGTCGATTCCAACCATACCGGCTCCAATCACACCTTCGGTTCCAACGATGCCGGCCCCGGGAGCGGTGCAAATAGCCGCTCTTTTATTCACCGAGGCCGTGCTCGAGCCAAACGGTTTCGTTGCTGTCTGCTTTGCGACCAACCTGGATGGTGTTGCCCGTGATCTGGCCGCCCAAATTATTGATGCCAACGGTGTGAATGTCACCCAAACCAGTTCATGTGGAGCACGACTAGCCTCAGGAGTCACATGCGAGTCGACGGCGCACTTTGCCAACAATTCTTCCCTGCGTTGCGTTGTAGGTACGAGCGGTAATGCGACGACGCTTCGTGGAGGGATGACCACCTCAACAAATGGTGCGTTTCCGTTCACCGACCCGGCACATCTGAACGTGCCGGCACACTAATCTATTGCACCACTGCTGCTTCTTTACTGCTAGATGTACCGAAAAGGCGGCGAACGCTTTATTCGCTCACCAAGGATGAGATGCAAAACTGCCAATGGTTAAGGTCCTCTGCTGGTCGCTCAAATCGAGTTCCATGAATGGGGCGGCGGATAGTCACTTGAGGTTTTGTTGGGTTACGGAATGACAAGGAGCCGCAACAGATTATACGGGAATAAGTTTCAACGCCGATACGAATCCGGGAGGCTCCTGCAGCCTTAAATTTTAGCCACGGCCGAAGACATGCATTGGAGCATTAGTCGATCTGTAGGTGTTGCAACTCGGTTTAATAAAAAATCTGTAGAAGCATCCCCAGAAATAGCGCGATTAGCCCGACAATAAGTTCCGCAATAAGGCGTCTATCAGCCGAACTCATGAACTAGTTTAAAAACACTGCTTCCTGCCAGAGGTAGTTTTCTTTCAGCGACGGGATCAAGGGCAGAATTTTCGTCAGTACTTCTACACGATGGCGATCACCCACCCTGAGTTGTGCCAGTTCGCGTGCAAGCTCATCGGTCTTTTCGACGAATAGTTTATTGGTCTCCGATCTCAACCAGACTCTAACTCTTGTTAGTTCCGAAAGCTCATTAAGCAGAATCTTTCGTCGCGGGTCATCCGGGTCCGTGGCTCCAATTTGCCGAGCTAACTCGTCCATCGTTTTTCCGAGTGCGCAATTGTTTCCGGTGCAGATTTGCCTCTCGGCCATGTTTTACGCGTCAGTCGTTTGGACGGCCAGGGATGCTAGAAGCAAAATTGGATTCAATTTCCTGTTTGGATCAACCAAAGGGCGATTACGCTAAGAACGCCTGTAGCCCAGAGGGCAGCAAGGAACGTTATGGCGATGATAGTCCTCCTACGAATCTTCAAAGCCTTAGCGATTAACGGTTTTTGAGAATTGGTTTTTGTTGGCGAACAGTGACAGGAATAGCTTGTCAAAAAGATGACGCAATATTTCTTTCTGAAATAGTCCCTCCAACGATCCCAAGAAGATCTGAAATCGACGCTTTGCATCTTCAATCTCAAAACCTTAGCAGCGCCGAATCTAGGCTAGACATCAAACTCATAGCGATCGTGGCTGAGTAAAAGAAAAAGAGAAAGGTCACAGTCGCCAAAACCACACCCAAGACCATTCTCACTCGGGCTGTACCCATCGCTTCGGCAGCTATTGTTAGCTTGGACGGAAAGACGTGAGAACTATAATCCAAAAGGCTTGAGCGAGAAGATACGCAAACAACGCTTTACGAGAAAAGATGAGGTTTTTCATGTTGGTACTCCTCAACGATGCTGTTGCTCAGTCCCGTTTGTTGGAATCGGTTTATCTATTCAGCAATCGGTTATAATGACGTCCGCAAGAGCAACGATTCCAAAAACGAATAAGCCAACGAATAGGGCTACTCCGCAAATTAGTAACGTGCTCATCGAAACCTCCCCACGGTAACACCACAGCATTGGGTATGCCGTTATAGTAAACGGAGCTTTGGAGCAGTTGGTTCAGCACGTGGGCGCAGTGCTGCTTATCGCGTAAGGCAATGATGCCCTTCGGAACGTTGCGGATTGATTAAATCAGGTTGAAGTGTCGGATGCTTCCTTTGCCCGATTGGCGCGATATGACGTGAAAGAAATTTCGGCGAGAGTAAAACCTAGTGTTCTTTCAATTGAAGGCATCAAGGACAAAATTCTAGT
>Ga0075424_100006279_pt1 | contig 11442 bp, 7 predicted proteins | sample SoiMethybrSBSTD3_FD_75301 | JGI IMG/M metagenome (GOLD analysis project Ga0075424, IMG submission 75301) | Bulk soil microbial communities from a Populus tree surrounding site in Tennessee, USA - Soil MetaG P. TD hybrid SBSTD3 | ecosystem: Environmental > Terrestrial > Soil > Tree plantation...
TCCGGAGGGCCCGAAGGACCAATCGCTAGCGATTGGCCCTTTCGGGCGTCCGCCAAAGGGCCAACCGCCGGCGGTTGGCCCTCACGGCGGCCCAGAAGTTGACCACTTGCGCCACGCACCCAGGCGGAGGGGCGTCAGGGCCGCGTAGCGACGAAGGAAGTGAAGCCTTGACGCCCCGTCCCCCGCCGCTCAGGCTGGTCTGCGGGGGTCACGTAGTGCCCCCCTTGGCCCGATCGAGCCGCACCAGCGCGGCGCCGATCCGGACCGCCAGCACCGATGCCCAGCACCCCACCCGATCTCGCATCACGGAGGGGGAGGGTTGGGGTGGGGTCCACCCCGCCCTCCCCACGGGGGGAGGGAATGCCTGGCACACTTCCTGGACATGCGCCTCCTGACCTTTCACCGCGACGGGGACCTCCGCATCGGCCTGCGGGAAGCGGACGAGGTGATCGAGCTCGCCGCCGACGACCTCAACGGGCTGCTCTCCATGACCACGGCCGAGATCGGCCGGCTGGCCACCGGGGACAGGGTCGCCGCGGCCGGCCTCCGGCTCGGGCCCTGCGTGCCCCGGCCGCCCAAGATCGTCTGCATCGGGCTGAACTACCGGCGCCACGCCGAGGAGGCCGGCATGCCGGTCCCGACGTCGCCCATCCTGTTCTCCAAGTTCGGCAACGCGCTGGCCGCGTCCGGCGACGACGTGCCGCTGCCGCCGGGCGTCGCCGAGCAGTACGACTACGAGGCCGAGCTGGGCGTCGTGATCGGGCGCACCACCAGGAACGTCGGCGAGGCGGACGCGCTCGACCACGTCTGGGGCTACTGCAACTGCAACGACGTCAGCGCGCGTGACCTCCAGTTCCGCAGCACCCAGTGGCTGCTGGGCAAGACCCTCGACCGGTTCCTGCCCGCCGGCCCCGACCTGGTCAGCGCCGACGAGGCCGGCGACCCGCAGGCGATGCGCATCACCTGCACGGTCAACGGCGACATGCGCCAGGACTCCAACACCGCCGACATGATCTTCGGCGTCGCGGAGATCGTCAGCTACGTCAGCCGGCACTTCACGCTGGAGGCCGGCGACCTGATCGCGACCGGCACCCCAGAGGGCGTCGCGCAGGGCCGCGCCGACAAGCGGTGGCTGGTGCCTGGCGACGAGGTGGTGGTGGAGGTCGGAGGTCTCGGCCGCTTGACCAACCGCATGAGTTAGCATCGGCGTTCGCGTCCTGCGACGCGCGAACGCCATGCTGATCGACCCCGCCGTGCGAGCGGCCCATGCCAGGCGGGACCTGCCCCCGGGCCTGCGCTACGCGGTGGTCCGGCTGGCCGAGCTGCTCGACCCCGACACGCCGTTCGCCCTCTCGGGTTGCGCGTACTGCGATCCCCTGGCCGCGACCGGAGCGTTCGAGTCGGCGGCCAGGGACTACCTGGCCCACCCCGGCGTGCGCTTCGGCACCGTCCTGGCGGCCAGCCAGCTGCTGTCCGACGCGCTCGAGCAGGAGGGCAACCTCCGGGCCTGGTACCCGGGCGATCTCACGCGCCTGCTGCTCTTCGCGGGCCGCCTGCGCCAGGTGCCCACGGTCAAGACGCTGGGCGAGAAGCAGCTCAAGGTCCCGTACCACGAGCGGACGACGTGGGTCCGCCAGCGGCTGACCGCGCTGGTCGACGGCAGCCTTGCCCGTCTCCAGGCCGCGATCCGGGAGCCGGGCACGGGCTACCGCGACCGGCTGCTCGACCAGCTGGCCGGCCGGCTGTGCGCGGCCCCCGAGGACGAGCGAGGCTGGGCCGAGCTGGAGCACGACCTCTGCTACACGGCCGCGCTGCTGCTCGGCGACGGCCGAGACGGCCGCGAGCTCGCCCGGTCGCTGGCGCTGGCGGCCGCCAGGGCGCCCGACGCGCCCGTGGCCGTCCGCGCCCTGCGGGCGATCGCGGCCGCGCCGCCGAGCACGTACGAGGTGGCGCTGGTGCTGGCGGGGGCCGGCTCGGTCGAGCTGGGGCCGGCGACCGCGCTGGGCGTCGAGCCGATCGACGCCGGCGAGCCGCGTTGGGCGTCCTGCGCCGCGGCCGGGGCCGGGCGGGCGCTGGCCGCGTTCGCCGTGCCGCGCGCGGCCGGCGGCGAGGCGACCCCGCTGCTCGTCCCCGTCCGCGCCTGGGATCCCGTGCAGGCGCGGGCGCTCGCCGTGCTGGTCGCGCAGTCGCTCCAGGACCACCTGGTCGCCGAGTACCCCGGCGCCCGCTTCACGCTGGCCCCCGAGGCGCTGGTGCTGGACGTGGGGTCCGCCCGCACCCGCCTGGTCGGCGGAGCGCCCCCGCCCGTGCGGCGCGGCCGCGTGCCGGCGTACGAGAGCGCCGCCCAGCTGCTGCCCTTCCTGCGCGCCAACGCCCTCGCCAGGGGCGAGGGGCCTCCGGCGCTGCGGGTCCTGCACGCGTGGATCGCGCTGGAGTGCCTCGGCCGCGACGGCGCGAACGGCGAGCCGGGGGAGCGGCCGGCGTTCAACCAGAAGCTGGAGGGCTACCTGCCGCCCCACCTGGCCAGCGTGGCCGCGATCGCCGGCCTCCGCGGGCTGCTGCTGGCGAGCTGGGACACGGCGCGCGCGCTGGCGATGCGCTCGCCGCGCCGCGACGACTGGCTGGCCCTGGAGCGCGGGCTGGGGGTGGCCGACGGCCGGCCGCGCAGCCTGGCCCGCCTCGTGGCGCTGCTGCGGGCGCCGGATCCCGAGCTGTCCGGGCTGCTCGACGACCTCGGCCCGTTCCCGGCCCGCCGGCTGACCGACCTGGGCCGCCGCTTCGACCGGGGGAGCCGGCTGGCCAAGGCGGCCGAGGGCATCCAGGTCCGCACGCTGATCGCGATCGCGCGGCTCAAGCTGACCCGCCACCTGGCCGTCCACCGCGGGTTCGACGCCGCGCACGCCACGCCGGCCCTCGCGCAGAGCGCGGTCCAGGTGCTGGACGGCGCGTTCGAGGTGCTGCGGCGGTGGCTGGCGCCCGGCGTGGCGCCCGCTGACGCGCTGGCCGAGGCGCGGCGCTGGCACGAGCGCAACCTGACCGCCTGGCGGGCGGCCCAGGAGCTGGAGGTCGACGCAGACCACCTGCTCCACCCCGCAAAGCAGTGAAAGCGCCCCCTGTAGAGGCGCTTTCGGGCCCAGAGGTGCATCGCCCTGAGCCGATTGGGTTGTGCCATTTGTACCACGCCGGCAACCGGTAGTATCCGAACACTTGTCCTTCTCACGCTTCCATCTGGCCGACCTCCAGGTCCACACCCCCGCCGACCCCGACCACGAGTACGGCCCCGAGTGGGGTCCGGAGCCCGAAGCGGCGTTCGCCGAGGCGCTGATCGCGCGGTGCCGCGCGGCGGGCCTGGGCGTCATCGCGGTCACCGACCACAACCGGCTCGACTGGTACCCGGTCGTCGGCGCGGCCGGCGAGCGGGGCGGCGTGGCCGTGTTCCCCGGGCTGGAGATCAGCGTCAACGGCTGCCACCTGCTCGCGATCTGGGAGGCGAGCCCGCGCGGCCACGCGCTCGGCCAGCGCTTCCTGGCCGCCCTGTGGCCGCCGGCCGAGAGCCCGTTCGACGCGGCCGGCCGCCCGCGGGTCGTCAGCCGCGGCCAGGTCGCGGAGGTGGCCAGGCTGGCCGTGGACCACCAGGCGCTCGTGCTGGCGCCGCACAGCACCGCGCCCCGCAGCGGCCTGTTCGGCCCCGGCGTCTGCCGCAACTCGGACGAGGTCGCGCAGAGCGGCCTGATCGCCGGCTTCGACGTCCACGGCAGCGCCGGCGCCGACGTGCTGGTCAACCCGCGCCGGCAGTTCGGCGACGCGCGGCCGGCCTGGTTCATCTCCGGCGACACCCGGCGGTGGGACGGCATCGGCGAGCGCGCCGTCTACCTGAAGATGGGCGACCGGCCGACGCTGGAGGGCCTGCGCCAGGCGTTCTGGGTGGCGGAGTCGCGGATCCGCTTCCCCGAGGCCCTGCAGTCGCGCTGGGGCCACGTCAGGGGCGTGCGCTTCCTGGCCGAGCCGCGGCCGACGTGGCCCCGCCTGACGCACGTCCGCGTCGAGGGCGGGTTCCACGATGGGCTGGCGCTCGACCTCGCGCCGGGCCTGAACGCCGTCATCGGCGGGAAGGGCACCGGCAAGTCGACGCTGATCGAGATCGTCCGGTATGTGATCGACGCTGGCCAGCCGGCCAGCAAGGAGGCGGCGGGCAACCGCAAGCACAACTTCCGCGCCAACGCCGAGGCCAGCGTGTTCGCGACCGACGAGCGGGGCGACGAGTACGAGGTCCGGCGCAGCGGCGACGGCAGCGCCCCGGTGCTGCTCCGCGACGGGCACGAGACCGGCCTGGCCGTCCGCCGCCGCGTCAGCGCCAGGGTGTTCGGCCAGCGCGAGCTGCAGACGCTGGCCGACCGGCCGGACACGCTGCGCGAGTTCGTCGCGGGCGTCACCCGCGAGGCGTGGGAGGAGGTGACGGCGCCCGAGCGCGACCTGCTGCTCGCGATCGAGGAGCAGGACCGCGAGCTGGCGGCCCTGGAAGAGGACATCGACCGGATGGGGGAGGAGGAGCAGGAGCTCCAGGACGTGCGCGACAAGCTGCGCGTGGCCGAGGCGAGCGGCGTCACGCGCTGGATCCAGGAGTCGCAGACGCTCAACCGCGCGCACCGCTCGGTCGCCGGCATGGTGGGCTGGCCGCTGCGCGTGGGCGAGGCGGCCGGCGCGCTGGAGCGGCTGCTGCCGGCGCCGGCGGCGGACGACGACGCGCCGGTCCCCGAGGGCCTGGCCCGGGCGCTTGCCGACCTGGAGGCGGCCGTGCGGCGCGCGGTCGACGACCTGCGCGGCGGCGTCGCCAGGGCGGCGGCCGACCTGATCGTGCCCACCGCGGAGTGGGAGGCGGAGTACGCGCGCCGCAGGAAGGAGGTCGAGGCGCAGCTGGCCACCGCCGGCATCTCCGACCCGCGCCAGCTCCGGCGGCTCCAGCAGCGGGCCGGCGAGCTGGAGGAGCGCCTCGCCGAGCTGCCGGCCAAGCGCGAGCGCCGGCAGGCGACGGCCGAGGCCAGGCGGTCCGCGCTGCGCAGGCTCGGCGAGGTCCGCCGCGCCAAGTCCCGGCAGGTCGAGCGGGCCTCGCTGACGCTGAGCGCCGCGCTGGGCCCCCGCGTGCGCCTGGCGGTGCTGCCGCTCGAGGACCGGACGCAGCTGCTCGAGGCGCTGGAGGCCGCGCTCCAGGGCCAGGGAGTGCGCGCTGACCAGCTCCAGCGGCTGGCCAGGGAGTCGCCGGCCGCCATCGGCGAGGCGATCCGCGAGGGGCAGGAGGCCGTCGCCGCGCTGGGCTGCTCGGCGACCACCGCCGCCAAGCTGGCGGCGCTGTCGCCGGCGGCCGCGCGCCGGATCGAGGAGGCGGACACGCCGGACCGGGTGGTCGTCGAGATCGACCTCGGCGCACCGGGCGCGGAGGCGTGGGCGCCGATCGACCAGGTGTCGCCTGGCCAGCGGGCGATGGCGCTGCTGGCACTGGCACTCGCCAGCGGCACCGAGCCGCTGGTCATCGACCAGCCCGAGGACGACCTGGACAACCGCTACATCTACGAGGAGGTGGTCCGGGTGCTGAGCCGCGTGTGCGAGGGCCGGCAGGTCATCGTGGCCACCCACAACGCCAACATCCCGGTGCTGGGCGACGCCGAGCTGGTCGTGGCGCTGGACGCGGGTGCCGATCGCGGCCGCGTGCTGGCCCGTGGCGGCCTGGAGGAGGCCGACGTGGCCAACCACGCGCGCCAGATCCTGGAGGGCGGCGACCAGGCGTTCCTGGCCCGCCACCGCCGCTACCTGGCGGCGGAGCGCCAGTAGAGAGTCGATCTCCCTCCCCCCGTGGGGACCCGTGGGGGGATGGAATCCTGAGCTTACAAATCTGTCACGTTCTGCCGGCGATCCGTTCCGTAGCCTGGGCGGGTGCTCCGGGCCGCCGGAGTGGCCTGGCACCCGTCCTGGTGGGGGGATTGGCGCCGGCTGACCGGTGGCCCGGTCACGCGATGGCCGGCGCGCGTCGCGCCCCCGCGGTGAAGTGGGCGGTGCCCAGCACCGCGGCCGCCAGCCCGAGGCCGACCGCAGCGGCGACGACGGCCGCCCACCAGGACGGGGTCGGCGCCGGGTCGTGGCCCAGCGGCAGCCGGTACAGGCCGCTCGGCGTCCCCGCCCACAGCTGGCCGCGGAACACGGTCAGCTCGCTCGGCCCCGCGGAGGGGATGCCCCCGGCGACCTGCGTCCACGTCCGGCCGCCGTCGGCGCTGGCCGTGATGCCGTCGGCGGTGCCCGCGACGTAGATCCGGCCGGCCAGCGTGGTGAGGCCGCCCTGCTCCAGGTGCACGTGGCCGCCGTTGCCCAACGCGTGCGTGTGCGGCTGGCCCGGCGGAGCCAGGCGCTGCCAGACGCCCTGGCTGAACAGCTCGACCCCGTTCGTCGGCGAGAACGCGTACAGGCCGACCCCGTCGTCGGCCGGGGCCAGGGCGACCACCTGGGCCAGGCTGCTCTGCCGCTCCCAGGACCGGGACGGCGCCGACCACTCGAACACGCCGGTGCGATCGCTGGCGAAGATGCGCTCGCCCGCGTAGGCGATGGCCGCCAGCGCGGTCGGGTGCTCCAGCCCGGTGGCCAGCCGCGTCCACGTGCCGCCGCCGTCGCCGGAGAACATCGGGCCGGACGCGGTCGCCGCCCAGATCGCCTGCGCGTCGGACGGGTCGATGGCCAGCGAGAACACCTCGTTGCGCTCGAAGGCGAGCTGCCGCAGCGGCTGTCCCAGCGCGCCGCCGAACAGGCCGACGTTCGTGCCCACGTAGACCGCGTCGCCTCCGATCGCCAGCGCGTGGATCAGCGACGCCGACGGTGGGGCCTCGTGGTTCGCGTGGCCGTCGGCGATGTCGAGCGCCGGTGACAGCCGGCCCTCGGCCGATGGGTCCACCGCGGGCGGGACGACGCGCGACCAGGTCGCGCCGTCGCGGCTGACGTAGAGCGCGTCGCCCGCCGCGACGAGGGCCTGGCCGTCCGGCGTCGTCGTGACGACGTCCAGGTAGTGGCCGGCCAGCGCGGCCCGCGACCAGCCGGGGCCCTGCTGGAGCTGCGGCAGCTGGCTGATGGCCCTGGGCGCCGCGACCAGCGCGGCCGTCGGCGCCACCGCCACGGCCAGCGCGAGCCAGTAGCGCCCGGTGCCCGGGTACCGCCGGCGCGGCGTCAGGTAGGGCAGCGCCCGCTTCCGGTAGTGCCAGACGTGCCAGGTCGTGGGCAGCAGCGCCCACACCGAGGTCAGCAGGTGCAGGTTGACCAGCGAGCCGTACGCCTGCCCCTGGATCGGCAGCAGCAGCAGGACGCCGCTGACCAGGACGGCGGCGTACAGCACCAGCAGCGACCACGAGAGCCAGCGGTGCCACGCCACCACGCCGGCGACGTCGCGCACCTGCCGGCGCAGGCCGACACGCACCACCTTCACGGCCAGGAAGGCACCGCCGACCAGGCCGACGTACACGTGCACGCCGTCCACGAGCGCCGGCCGGATGGGCGAGGCGAGGCCCAGCCGCGTCGCCAGGTAGACCAGCCCGGTTCCCCACGCCACGCTGACCAGCAGCGCCAGCGAGAGGCCCAGCGCACCGATGGAGAGCCGCGCGGCCAGCGCCCGCATCGCGGCTACCTCTGCTCCGACAGGTACACGTGCATGCCTGACACACCGGTCACCAGGCCGCCGAGGAAGAAGACGCCGTGCTGGATCCAATGCCAGGTTTCGTTTCCATCGGCCAGCCCGTCCAGGACGAACTCGGCGAGGACGACGAGCGCAATGCCCACGATCAGGCCGAAGACCGACATCATCGGGAAGGTGGTGCGCCTCGTTTCCTGCATGTATTGCAACTCCTTCACGTTCGTGACAACCGCGTAATGATCCTCGCCAAACGAATGTTGAACGCGCACACACGCTAGCACTATCGACACTGGAAATCGAGTCATTTGGCGTTGCAGCTTTGTAATGTCCTATCGCGACATCGCTGTCCATAATCGCTGGCGGACGGCACCGGGATGTTTTGCTCGCTCGTGCTCGTCAATCGGTCGGAAGGAGGACGCGATGAAAGGATTCTCTCGAAGGCGGTTCCTGGCGTACAGTGCCGGGATCGGCGGCGGTCTGCTGATCCCCGCCGGCGCGAGCTGGGCCAGGGCCCGGACGGCGTCGGCGTTCGCGACGCCGACGCTTCCCGGCGCCAACATCCCCAAGTTCCGCGACCCGCTCACCGTCCTGCCCGCGATGCCGCGCGTGAGCCGCGCGACCGACACGGCGACGGGCGCCTCGATCGACCAGTACAGCATCGCCTCGATGCGCTTCCGGCAGCAGGTGCTGCCGAGTGGCATGCCGTCGACGACCGTCTTCGGCTACGGCGTCCCGGGCCAGTCGTCGTCGTTCCACTGGCCGGCGAACACGATCGAGGCGCGGTTCAACACACCGGTACGCGTGCGCTGGACCAACGGTCTGGTCAACTCACAGAACGGGTTCCTCTCGCACATCCTGCCGGTGGACCCGACGCTGCACTGGGCCAACCCGCCGGGCGGCCCGAACGGCGTCGACACCACGCCGACGTTCACGAGCACGCCGGGACCGTACCGCGGGCCCATCCCGAACGTCGTCCACCTGCACGGCAGCGAGCGCAGCGCGCAGGAGAGCGACGGCTACCCGGACGCGTGGTTCCTGCCCAACGCTGGCAACATCCCGAACGGCTTCGCCCGCGTGGGCAGCCTGTACAACGCCTTCCGGCAGTCCTCGGCGCAGGGCGGCCAGTGGAGCGCGGGCAACTCCGTGTACCAGTACCCGAACAACCAGCGCGCGACGATGCTCTGGTTCCACGACCACTCGCTGGGCATGACGCGCGACAACGTGTACGCGGGCCTGGCCGGGTTCTACGCGCTGCGCGGCGGCCCCGACGACCAGGTCAACGGCACGCTGCCCGGCCCTGCGCCGCAGCGCGGCGATGCGGCCGGCATCGCGTACCACGAGATCGCGCTGATGATCCAGGACCGGTCGTTCAACTCGGACGGCTCGCTGTTCTACCCCGACAGCCGCGAGTTCTTCGACGGCTTCCCCGGTCCGTACATCCCGGGCAGCGACATCCCGCCGATCTGGAACTCGGAGTTCTTCGGCGACGTGATGACGGTGAACGGCAAGACGTGGCCGTTCCTCAACACGGAACAGCGCCGGTACCGGTTCCGCATCGTCAACGCGTGCAACTCGCGCTTCATGATCCTGCGCCTCAGCAACGGCATGCCGTTCACGGTGATCGGGACGGATGGCGGCTTCCTGCCGGCGCCCGTGCAGCTCACCTCGCTGCTGATCGAGCCGTCGGCGCGCTTCGACGTCATCGTCGACTTCACGAACGTGCCGGTGGGCCGGACCGTCAACCTGATCAACGTGGGCCCCGACGAGCCGTTCGGCGGCGGCCAGCCCGGCGTCGACTTCACGCCGGCCGACCCCAACACGACCGGTCAGGTCATGCAGTTCAAGATCGTGGCCAGGCAGAGCGCCGACAACAGCACGCCGGCCACGCAGCTGGGTCTGCCGCGCATCACGAACCTGGGCAACCCGAGCGTCACCCGGCAGCTGTCGCTGAACGAGATCGACTCGCAGGTGCTGGACGGCGTCGGCCCGCTCCGGAGCATGATCGGCGGCGTCAACCCGGACGGCACGGGCCTGCCGCTGCGCTGGCACGACCCGGTGACGCTGACGCCGAGGACGGGCGCGACCGAGCAGTGGGAGATCTGGGACTTCACCGAGGACGCGCACCCGATCCACGTCCACGTGACGCAGTTCCAGGTGATCAACCGCCAGGTCATCGGAGGCGCGACGCGCGGCCCGGAGACGTGGGAGCACGGCTTCAAGGACGTGATCATCGCGTACCCGGGCGAGATCGTCCGTATCCGCCCGTTCTTCCCGCAGGGCGGCCTGTTCGTCGTCCACTGCCACATCCTCGAGCACGAGGACAACGAGATGATGCGGCCGATGAAGGTCGGCTGAGGATTCCTCCGGATGCGGGAGGGGAAGGGGCCGCAGGGCTCCTTCCCCTTCTCGCGTTGTTCCCTCCCCTCGTGGGGAGGGTCAGGGTGGGGGCACGCTCAGATGGCCCCTACCGCAACCCTCCCCCCACGGGAGGGAGGGAGGGACGAGACATGGGGGAGGGCTCGCAGTCGGGGGTCTCCGGCGTCGGCCGGGACCCCTCGGGGAGCACGAGCTCGAACACGCTGCCGCCGCCCGGGCGGCGCCGCGCCCGCGCCTCGCCGCCGTGGGCCCACACGATCGCCTTGACGATCGCCAGCCCCAGCCCCGATCCGGACCCCTCGGTGGGCGAGCCGGTCCGGGCGCGGGTGAACCGGTCGAACAGGCGGTCCAGGTCCTCGTCGGCGCCGGCCAGCCCGGTGCCGGCGTCGGCGATCGCGATCGCCACCATCCTCCCGTCCAGGCGGCGCGACGACAGCTCGATCAGCTGTCCTGGCGCCGTGTGCTTGACCGCGTTCTCGACCAGCGCGTCGACGGCGAGCGACAGCCGGTCCCGGTCGCCGAGCACCGTCGCGTCGACCAGGCCGGCCAGGCGCCAGCGTCGGGGGATCGGCGCCCACCGGCGCAGCGTGTCGGCCAGCACCTCCTCGATCTCGACGGGCTCTCGCGCCAGGAAGTCCGGGTCCTCTGCCGTCGCCAGCAGCAGCAGGCGGTCCGACAGCCGGCGCAGCCGCGTCAGCTCCTCGACCACGACGGTCGCGTCCTCGCGCAGCGTCCCGGCCGCCGACGCCTGGAGCAGCTCGGCGTGGCCCAGCGCCACCGTGATCGGCGTCCGCAGCTCGTGCGACGCGTCCTGGATGAACTCGTGCTGGCGGTCGATCAGCCGGCGGTTCGACTCCGACACCAGCTCGATCTGGCGCATCGCGACCAGGCGCCGGCGCGCGTGCCACACCATGGCCGCGAACATCGCCGCCATCAGCGGCACCTCGGTCAGCTCGTCCAGCGGCTGCTGGCCCCGCTCGTAGTCCAGGAAGATGCTCACCCCGGTCAGCGACATCACGGCGACCAGCACCAGCACGGTCGGGCCGCTGCGCCAGACGCGGAAGCCGTACAGGATCGTGATGCTGACCCAGATGAAGTGGAACGGCACCGTCTCCCACGTCGGGAACACCTGCATCGCGACCAGGTTCACGACGGAGAAGACGCCCCAGGCCACGTCGAGCCAGTGGATGCCCGGTGCGCGCCCGGGCTTGTCAGGCGGCGTTGAGGCGATAGCCCTCACCCCTGACGGTGACGATCGCGTCCGGGCCCAGCTTCTGGCGCAGCCTCGCCACGTAGACGTCGATCACGTTCGAGCCGGGGTCGAACTTGTAGCCCCAGACCGCCGACAGCAGGTGCTCCTTGGAGACGGTCCGGCCCGGGTGCTGGATCAGCTCCCACAGCAG
>Ga0075424_100006280_pt1 | contig 11442 bp, 12 predicted proteins | sample SoiMethybrSBSTD3_FD_75301 | JGI IMG/M metagenome (GOLD analysis project Ga0075424, IMG submission 75301) | Bulk soil microbial communities from a Populus tree surrounding site in Tennessee, USA - Soil MetaG P. TD hybrid SBSTD3 | ecosystem: Environmental > Terrestrial > Soil > Tree plantation...
TCGCAACTTCCTCCCACGTGCACGGCGCGGACACGGGCGCGTTAGGCTTCGGCCGCACCGCGTACGTCGCGGCATACGTCGCACCGAACTCGTTGCGCCCCGTATCGATGAGAATCCGCCCACCGCGATCCGCCTTGTAGAACTCGAGCGTGAGATGTGCCGGGTCACGTTGCACGAGCGCTCGCGCCACCGCGTGGGCGAAGCGCGCCACCTCACCGCAGTCGGCCTTGCGATCGAGCGGGACCACAACGTGAAACCCCTTCGAACCGGACGTCTTCACCCAGCTCGTGAGCCCGAGCTCCGTGAGCATGTCCCGCAGAAGCAGCGTCGCCGACCGCAGCACCTTCGGATCGTCGACCAGCGGGTCGAGGTCGAAGACGCACAGGTCGGGATGAAAGAGCTCGGGCACGCGCGACGTCCAGACGTGCGGCGTTATGCAATTCTGGTTGGCCAGCCACATGAGCCCGCGGGCGTCGCGCACGATCGCGTAGTTCACGACACCGTCGGTCTTCGGCACGGCCACACGCTCGAGCCACTCCGGCGCGCCCTTGCCCACGTTCTTCTGAAAGAAGCCTTTCTCGCCGATCCCCTTATGAAAGCGCTCGAGCGTGACCGGCCGCCCAGCCAGATGCGGCACCATGACCGGGGCGACGAGCGCGTAATACTCGCTCAGCTCGCCCTTCGTGATGCCACAGTCCGGAAACATGACCTTCTCGGGGTGGGTGATCACAACGACTCTCACCCCGAACGGACGACGTCGCGCGCACGGCGCTCAGGACGAAGCCCGAGCAGCCTCGGATGCCGCAACTTGGTGTGGACCGTCCATTCAATGAAGGCAACCCGCACCACCAACGTCGGCCGGACCCAGTGCGCGCGCACGCGCGGCAACCCCTTGGCCTTCGTGAATGGCGTCGTTTCGAGTTCGGTGGGGTCGAGCCTCGCGCGGAGCTCCCGGAGCAGCTTCGTGTCGAACCCCGTGCCGACCTTTCCTGCAAACACGAAGTCGTCGCCCTCGTAGTAGCCGACGAGCAGCGCGCCGAGTCCCACGCGGCCGCCCTGCGGGTCGGTGAAGCCGCCGATGACGAAGTCGTGAACCGTCTCGCACTTCATCTTGAGCCAGTGCTTCGACCGGCGATGCTCGTACGGCGAGTCGCGGCGCTTCGCGATCACTCCTTCCCAACCCTCGATGCGAGCGCGCTCCCACGGCTCGGCGTCACGCAGCTCGCGGACGCGCGTGAGCGGGGCGGTGAGTGGCAATGCCTCGAGCAGTGCACGACGCTCGGTCAGCGTTAGGCGCGTGACATCGCGCCCGTTGAGCCAGACGATGTCGAACACGTGGTACGCCGTCTGTCCGTCCCACGTCATCTCCCCGTCGAGGATGACCTCATCGACCGGGAGGGCAGCGATGGCGGCGGCGAAGGCAGGCAGGTGCTGACGATGTCGCGTGCGCGAGTAGAGCCGAACGTCGGCCCCCTGCTTGAACGCGACGAGACGGATGCCATCGAACTTGCGCTCGAAGAGCCAGTCGGCACCCGTGAAGCGCTCCTGGGTGAGCGTAGCGGCCATGGGCTCGACCCAATCGGGGAACGTCGAGCGCGCAGTCGTAGGGGCGTCCGCACCGCGAGGCTTCGCCATGCGATGTGGACGAACAGGTCGCCAGGACCGTTTCCAGGGCTCAGCCGTGCCGGCACCTCGAACCTGTCCGGCCGGCTTGTAACCCGGCGAGCGGCCGGGCCGTACGCGTATGGACACGACCTGAACTCCCTCGGGAGGATTACATGCGCTCGACGCACAAAGGGCTCATTGGCGTCATGACGCTCGTCATGCCGGCAACACTCATGGCCCAGAAGCTCACGCCGGGCACGTGGACGGGAACGATCTCTCCTCCGGATCAAGGCGCGCTCGACGCGACGTTTGTCGTCCGGATGGCTGGCGACACCACGAAGCTCACCCTCATGGCCGGCGGCATGGAGGTCGAGGCGTCGAACGTGAAGGTCGAATCGACCCGACTGCTGTTCTCGTGGGCCCCTGGCGACGCCACGGTCAAATGCACTCTCCTGCTGCGCGACGACAAGAGCTATTCGGGCGACTGCATCGACGACCAGGGCGGCAAGGGCGTGATCGTCATGAAGCCGCCGAAGCCGTAGCTCGGCGAGGATGGGCCGCCCGGGTCGGCGCCGATCGAGATTGTGCATGGGCGCGACAAATTGATTACAATCGGCGCCGAACGATGACGTAATCAGACCTCGGGTTGCCCATCTTTCAAAGCGAGTCCGGATAGCGCGCCGGTGGTGTCGACGGACACCACCGGCGCGCTTCGTTCCGTTGCGCATAACCCAACAGATAGGTTAGCTTTCCAGTGCCGACCGTCCTCGATGTCGACGGGTTCAGGTACGCATTCGTCTGCCGCCCCGGGAGCACGGGCCTGCACACGTGCATGTGTGGAAGGCCGGGACCCACGTGGTCATCAACCTTCCGCAGGGTGACCAACCGCTCGGCATCCGTATAGTCCATAGGATGCGGGATCTCGACGTTGTCGCAGCGGTTCGTCTCGTCGAGGCGAATGTCGAGTTGTTGCTGACGGAGTGGAGGAAGCACCATGGCTAGTCGCACACTGAGCGACGCCGAGATCCTGGCGCAGATTCCGGCCGCCCGGGCTCGCGAGCGACGCGAACGGAAACAGGGATTGCGTGCCTCGACCGCACGCTACGATCGCGCCTCGCGACGCATCATCCTCGAGTTGACGAACGGCTATCTGTTCGCCTTCCCGGTTCGGTCTGTTCCATCGTTGAATGGCGCAACCACCTCGCAATTGGCGGCGGTTCAACTGGATCCGTCCGGAAGTGGCTTGCGATGGGAGACCCTCGATGTGGACCTGAGCGTACCCGGCCTTCTCTTCTCAGCGGTGGGAGTCGAGGAAAGGCTTCGACACCTTGCCGGCCTCGCGGGAGGGGTACGTAGCGATGCCAAGGCAAGGGCAGCACGCGCCAACGGGCGGAAGGGCGGAAGGCCGCGGAAGAAGGACAGGCCCGAGCGCTGACGCTATCCAGCGCCCGCGCCCGCCACTATCTGCGGTTTGGCGCCCCTCACGGCGCACGCACGGCGACTCGGCCAACGACGCGAATCCAGTTCACGCGGCCGGCGTCGTCCCGCACGAACTCGATCGACTGACCGCTGTCGGGCCCGTCGGTGACGACCACGCGGTCAGGCCCATAGAACGCGACCGGGTACTCACGAGGTGCGCTGCCACTGTTGGACCTGTCCTGGACGATCAGCTTTCCACCCTCCGCCCGAACGACGTACGAGTTGTTGGGCCTGATGTAGGTCCCGAGGTACGGCGCCGGATCGGGCTGTTTCGCAAGCGGCTTGGCGGTAGGGAGCGTCTCCACGAGCCCGCGATGCGCGATCGCCTGATTCGGTGCGTAGGTGACACCGAGGTAGGACTTCAGGGCCTCGCGCTCGACATCCTGGATGAGACGCCAACCGCTGTTCGCGTTCGTCAGGATGGCGATCGCGAAGTTTCGCTCCGGGACGAGCTCGAGGAGCAGGATGTGCCCGCCTAACGTTCCGCCGTGTGCGTACGTGTGAACGGGTCCCACGCGCCGGATGTGCCATGCGAGACCGATGTCGTCGTCGGTGCCCTGCTTGTGTGCCTGCGGGATGCGCATGAGCTCGAGCGACTTGGCGTTGAGAACGCGCTCGCCGTTGGCGGCCGTGCCGTCGCCCAGGTGGAACCGCGCGTACGTGAGGATGTCGGTGATGCAGAGCCCGACGCCGCCTGCGTGACGCTCGACGACGGCGTGAATGGCCGCTGGAGAGTTGTCTTGCCGTCGCGCGATGTATGGCCGGCCGCGAATCGGTTGACGATGAAGTCACCCGCCGTGGTGCCCGCGTGCTCGAGACCTAACGGCTGGAACACGAGCTCGCGCATCGCGGCGTTGATCGACTTGCCGGTGACGACCTCGATGACGCGCCCCGCGATGCTGAATCCCGCGTTGTTGTAGCTCCACGCTTTGCCGGGCGGGGCAACCTGCATGAGATCCGGCAACGTCGTCGCGACGAAGTTCTCCAGCGTGGCAGTACCGCGCTCGGGGCCACCGACCTGTCCTTCCCATCCGCCCATGTGCGTAAGGAGGTGCCACACGGTCACGTCCCGGCTCACGGTCGAGTCGCGCACGCGAAAGGTCGGAATGTAGGTTCGGACCGGCGCACGGAGGTCGACCTTCCCCTGCTCGACGAGTCGCATCATCGCCGTGGCCGCGAACGTCTTCGAGATGGACGCGATCGGAAAGACGGTGTGGGCGTTGACCGGAATCGAGTCTTCGACGGTCGTGACGCCGAGCCCTCGAGTCGTTAGGCTGCTGCCGTCGATGATGCCAAGCGCGACGCCAGGGACGCTGAACTCCTTCATCTTCGCCTCGGTGAGCGCGACGAGAGCGTCGAAGCGAGTATTGCTCGGGGCTTGCGCGTAGCCGTTGCTGGCGCCCAGACCGGTGACGACCGCGACCGCCAGATACGTGGCGCGTCGTCGGGAGACGGATGGATGCATGGCCTGTCAACCTACACCGCACACGGTCATGCGCGAGTGTGGCAATCGACAGGATGGTGACAGGACGGTACCCGGGTCGTTGACCACTCGCCGCCAGCACCGGAGATTGTGCGTATGGCCTTCCGTCTTCGAGCCATCGTTGTGATGGGCCTTGCGGCCTGCGCGTGGCCCGACCGAAGGGCGCCAGCCACTTCACCCGTCGTGTCGATTCCGTCTCCGGCAGGCCCACGGAGCGGCGAGCCATTCCTTGCCACCGACGCCGCCGGCGCGGTCCACATGACGTGGATCGAGAGGACCGGCGACTCGACGCACGCCGTCCGCTACGCGCGACTCGATGGCGAGGCCTGGTCCCGGCCGACGACCGTCGTCGAGCGCCACGACCTGTTCGTCAATTGGGCGGACTATCCTTCGGTTATCGCGACTCGTTCAGGCCGGCTTCTCGTCCACTGGTTGCAGCGGAGCGGCGCCGGCCGTTACGCGTACGATGTACGCATCGCGCAATCGTCGGATAGCGGGAAGACGTGGAGCGAAGGCTCGGTACTGCACACCGACCGCTCGGCGTCCGAGCACGGGTTCGCCGCGCTGTGGGTTGGTGCCGGCGACTCGGTGCGCGCCGCGTGGCTCGACGGCCGCCACATGACCGCCGGCGACGCGGGCCACGGCCACGGCGCCATGAGCGTGCAGTCCGTATCCGTGGCGCCTTCGGGAGCGCTCGGCGCCGAGCAACCGGTCGATCTTCGCACGTGTGACTGCTGCCAGGTGGCGGCGACCGTTGCAGCGTCGGGTCCGGTGGTCGCCTACCGTGATCGTACCGAGGACGAGGTCCGCGACATCGCCGTGGTTCGTCTCGTCGGCGGACGATGGACGTCGCCCAGCATCGTGTACGCGGACGGATGGCATATCGACGCGTGTCCGGTGAACGGTCCGGCGCTCGCGGCCCGTGGCGACACGGTGGCGATCGCGTGGTTTACCGGTGCAGAGGACACGGCGCGCGTGCGCGTCGCGTTCTCGGTAGACGGCGGCGAGCGGTTCGCCGCTCCAGTGCGAGTCGATGGCGGCGCGCCTGCAGGGCGTGTCGGCGTCTCGCTCGACGAGAACGGTGACGCGCTCGTGAGCTGGCTCGAGCGCGTACCCCCTGAGGACGCCGAGGTGCGGGTGAGGCGCGTCACGCGCTCGGGCGAGATGGGGCGGCCGGTGACGATCTCGCACACGAAGGCCGCACGCGCGTCGGGATTCCCTCGTATCGTTAGGCGCGGCGGTACGCTGCTGGCGGCGTGGACGGTGCCGGGCGACAGCGCGCGCGTCATGGTTGGACGGCTGCAGCTTGGCGACCTGAAATGAATCAGATGCGACGAACCCCTGGAGCGCCCGCGCGGCGATTCGTGACCCTGGCTGCGATGCTCGCGATCGCGTGCAGCCGCGAAACGCCAGCTCGCGTCGAGATCGGGCACCCCGCGCCTCGTTATGCGGCCGCGACGCTGGCAGGGGACTCGGCGTCCACGGCGGGCCTGGCGGGCAAGGTCGTGCTGCTCAACATCTGGGCCACCTGGTGCGCGCCCTGCCGCGCCGAAATCCCGTATCTCCAGTCCCTCTACGAGAAGCACAAAGCGGAGGGCCTCGAGATCGTCGGCGTCTCGGTCGATGCGCGCGGTCAGGATGAGGCGATCCGGGCGTTCGCGCAGGAATTCCGGATGACGTACCCGATCTGGCGTGACCCGGATGAGCGCATCCAGTCGCTGTATATGGCGTTAGGCGTGCCGTCGTCCTATCTCATCGACCGAAAGGGCGTCCTGCGCTGGCGGCAGCTCGGTACCATCCGGGAGAGCGACACGAAGCTGACCGAGGCTCTGGCCGAGTCGCTCGCGAAGTAACCGGGGCCAGAGGTAAATCGATCCGTTGGGGGGTCGCATCCAATCATCGCTCAGCGAACCACTTCCCTACCGTCGGAAGCATGTGCTGTGTGAACCGCTCCCTCACGCGGTCAATGTGTCCGCCGGTGAAGGTCGTGTCGGCATAGCGGACTCCCAGACTGTCGAGGCGAGCCCGCAGGACCTCGATTCCCAGACGAAGCTGGGTTTCTTCGGATCCCGATTCGATCACGATTACCGGCTGGCGAGCGCCACGCCGCACCATAGCTGACGCGCGGGCCGGAGGCATGCGGGCGAGCCAGTGCGCCTGCACCTTGGGGTTCGCCACCAGCATGCTATCCTGGCCAACGTCGAACGGCAGCTCGGTGAACAGCCGCGGATCGGTCCGGCTGCCGTCGAGCGCCGCAGCCATGCCTAACAAGAGATACACGTTGCCCGGCGCGTCCTGCCAGCGCTTGATCCTCGACAGCGCCGCCCAGGCCGGCGATGCCCCGGTACGCCCGACGAAGCCGATGCAGCACGGGCTGATCGCGTAGACGAACCCGAAGACGTCGGGATGGTCGAACCCGATGTTGAACCCGCCGAACCCGCCCATCGAATGTCCGACCACCGCTCGCTTCGATGCGCGCGCGTCGGTTCGGTAACGGCGATCGACGTGACCCACGAGGTCACGCACGACGAAGTCTTTCCAGTTGCCGGTGGCGGGCGAGTTGGCGTAGAAGCCTGCCTCGAGCTTGTTGTTCGCATCCGGCATGACGACGATGAGCTCGGGGATGGCGGACGCGCCGATGAGGCTGTCGAGCGCGACGCGGAGATCGAGCCCCTGGTACGAGCCGTCGACCCACTCTTCGGGAAGCGATGTCGCGCCGTGCAGGAGATAGAGCACGGGGTACCGCCGCGTCAGGTCGCGCCGGTAGGAGGGCGGCAGGTACACGAGCGTGCGTCGCACGGGGCTGTCGCCCAAGGCGTTCCCGACAAGCCCGGGCGACGACACCGAATCCTTGACGATCGTGCTCTGGGCGCGAACCGTGCCGCTCAGGACGGCCGCGCCCAGAGCGATCACGACGCGAGCGCAGCGAGGGATGACTATCACTTCGTTAGGCGACCGAAGTAGACCATGTTCGGCGCCTCCGAGCGCGCCGCGGCGATGTCTATGACACCGTCGCCATCCAGGTCTGCGACCGCGAAGCCGTACACCGTCCCCTTGTTGTCGCCAACGCGAACCGGGTGAAACCCGCGCCCGGAACCGTTGTTGAAGTACACGACTGACGGCGCCTCGATGTTCCCGACGATGATGTCGGGCTTCTTGTCGCCATTCACGTCGGCGACCAGGATCGCGTAAGGTGCCGGCTTCGCACCGGCCACGCGAACGGCCTCGGAGAACGTGCCGTCCTGCTGACCGAAGTAGATCGACGTACCGACGTTCTCGTCGATCGCAACGAGGTCGAGCAGCCCGTCGCCATCGAGATCCGCCGCTTCGGTCATGCGAATCGTCGCGTTAGGCGGCCCGAACGGGATCGTCCGCGAGGCGTCGAACATCCCTTTCGGACCCGCCAGGTACACCCGACTCTGGCCACGATCCCGGTACGGTACGGCGAGATCGATCAGCCCGTCTCGATTGAAGTCCGCAGCGGTGATGGTCGTTGCGGGCTCCCGCGAGAACGCGGTGCAACCGGCGTCGAAGCGTCCGCCCCCTCGGTTCAGGCAGACGTAGTTCGCGCTCGTGCTGTCGCCGCGGTTGGCAACGACAATGTCGGGGAGTCCATCGCCGTTGATGTCAGCGACCGTCGCATTGCGCGTTGGCCACTCCGGCTTCCCGAACGTGGATCCGACGTGAAAGTGTCCCTTGCCGTCATTGAGGTAGACGAGCTTGGGATCGGGCGCATCGTTGCTGATCACGACGTCGAGGTCGCCATCGCGGTCGAGATCCACGAGTCGTCCCGAGTACGATCGGTCCGACGCGGTGCCGAGATCGTAGCCGGGCTTGAAGTGGCCGGCACCGTCGCCGAGGAGGACGCGGTCGACGAGGGGCCAGTGGCGGCCCTTCACGAGGACGATGTCGAGGCGGCCGTCGCCGTCGACGTCGCCAATGCTGACGTTCGCGGACGTCTCGGAGGTCTGCTCGAGCAGCAGGACGCGATCGAACGTCGGAAAGGTATCTGCGGGTAGTCCGCCAGCAGCCGTCGCACGAAGCGCCAACGGTGGCGTGTTCGTGGACCTCACGCTGTCGAGCAGGACTGCCACTATCAGTATCCCGAGTGCACGACCGATCGACATCCGTTCTCCTTGCAGGACCCTCGAGTTAGACAAGGATTGCCGACCGGACGTTGTCAGCGCACGGCCCGGCTAGGCCAGGTTGATGAGAGTCCCGGCCAATTCTGGTGGCTGGCCGTTACGGCTCCTTGGTCCACCGTGCGGCGATCTTCTTCGCTTCGTCACCGGGCACCCAAACGACGATGACTTTCGCCCCCGCCGGCCCAGTCTTGTGGCGGATCTTGTCAGGCGGGCGAACGTAGCCGGTCATCCCCGGCTTGAGGATGTAGCTCTTCCCGTTGACGACGTGCTCGAGCTCGCCGGAGAGCACGTAGAACATCTCGATCGCACCATGAGTGTGCTCGCCCGAGTCGACGTTAGGCGGGAACGTCAGCTCCCCGATCGAGACTTCGGGGCCGACGTTGGACTCGTCGAGGAAGAGCTTGAGCGTCGATCCACCCGGAGAGCGATAGGTTTCGCCCGGCTTTCCGGCCTGAGCCGCGGCAGTACTCGCGGAGAGCGCGAGGAAGCCAGCGAGAATCCTGAGCGCGTGACCAGTCATGTGGTTGTCCCTCGAACAGGCGGGAAGGTACGTGTCGGCGCGACGGCCGGCCGGGTCAGGGACGGTCGCGCGTCGCATAGCGCTCGGTCGTCCAGAGCTCCGCTTCCGGGTCGAACAGCTCATCGAACTCTTCTTCCGGCTCCAACGGCTCTGCTGCACGTGCAAGCGAGAGGTACCGGAGGAATGCCGAGAGAGACTTCATGGAGCGCGCCTTGCTGGGTTCAGCGTTATGCTACGGCGCCTGCGTCGTCGCTGCAAGTCGAGGCAGCGCCGCCGTGCCTAACGCGCACGCTCGTGGCTATCGCGGCGGCAGCGGGATGCGCAGACCAATCGTCGTCACCTGGGCCTCCGCGCCAATCGGCGCATACGTCAGACGGACGCTCGAGGTGTCGAAGTACGCGTCGCCGGTTATCGCGCGAGGGTATTTCGCGGCTGTCGCGCCCATGTATACCACGATGGTCGCCGTGTCGGGAGAAACCTGTGTGGGCCCGTCCCTGCGATGCACCGTCACCGAGAACCGTCCGAGCGAGTCCACGTCGATGGCGATCGAGGGACAGCCACACTGCGGCGTGGCTCGCACGACACCAGTCACGCCATCCAGTCCCGAACCATCCGGCCCGACGACAGTGCCGTTGACCACCGCGCATCCGAACGACGGACTTCCGTCCGCTGGCCGCTCGCAGCGAACCGGGCCCGATACCGTGGGTGGGTCCTCGCTGTAGCAGCCGGCGACGCTGATGATGACCACCGCCAGCGCTGCCGTCACTCGCATCTGACGCGCCCCTTTCTCAGTAGCCGACGGCCATCCCATCCTTTCTCGGATCGCTCGCCGCCGCATAGCCCTTGGGCAACCGCACGATCGCCTGCGCTCCGCCAAACGCGATCGGAGGTTGGTCGATGAGCACATGTCCCATCGCCTTGAGGCCCTCGCGCACGGAATCGGTCACGGGGACCTCGAGCGCGACCCGCAGCCCGTCATAGTGGCGGAATCGCGGTGCGTCGATCGCCGCCTGCAGGTCCATGCCGAAGACGAAATAGTTGAGCAGGAACTGCACGTGCCCCTGCGCCTGCACGCCACCACCCATGAGGCCGAAGCTCATGTACGCCTGCTCGCGCCCATTGACCGTCTGCGTGACGAAGCCCGGAATGAGCGTGTGGAACGGACGCTTCCCTGGCGCGACCGTATTCGGAAGCCCCGGCGTCAACGTGAACCCCGCGCCGCGGTTGTGCAGCGCGAAGCCCGTGCCCGGTACCACGATGCCCGAACCGAAGTAGTCGTAGTTCGAGTTGATGAACGACACCATGTTCCCGTCGGCGTCGGCGACCGCGAGGTAGACGGTCTCGCTCTTCGTCCGCGCCGGCCCCGGATCGACCCGCTCCTGCGCGCGCGTCGGATTCATGTGGCCGCGGCGTTCGGCGATGAACTCGTCGGTGAGCAGCTGCTCGGCCGGCATGTCGAGGTGGTCCGGGTCGCCGACGAACCGATCGAGGTCGGCGTAAGCGAGCTTCTTGGCCTCGATGAGGTAATGCAGGTACGTCGCGGAGTTGTGCCCCATCGACTTGAGATCGTAGGGCTCGAGGATGCGGAGCATCTCGAGTGCCGCGATCCCCTGGTTGTTAGGCGGCAGCTCCCATACGCGATATCCGCGGAACGGCACCGAGATTGGCGTCACCCAGGTCGGTTTGTTCTTCTTCAGGTCATCGAGCGTGATGAAGCCGCCGAGCGCGGACAGCCGCGCCACGATCCGCTGGCCTAACGCGCCACCGTAGAACGAGCCAATGCCCTTGTCGGCGATCTCCTGGAGCGTTCGCGCGAGGTCAGGATTCCGGAACCACTCGCCCGCCTTCGGAGCGTGTCCACTCGGGAGAAAGGTGGCCGCTGCCGCCGAGTCGAGTTGCAGAAAGCGCGTCTCGTTTGCCCACTGATCGGCGATGATCGGCGAGACGGGAAAGCCGTCGCGCGCGTACGTGATCGCCGGCCGCAGCACCTGCGCGAGCGTACGTCGGCCATGGGTCCGCAGGAGCATGTCCCAACCGGCGAGCGCGCCGGGAACGGTCACCGACATGACGCCCTGCTGCGATCCGGGGCGGAAGCCGCGCGCCTGCAGCGTCTCGCGCGTCATGAGCGAACCGGCACGTCCGCTCGCGTTGAGGGCGACGAGCTTCTGCTCCTTCGCGAGCCAGACGATCGCGAACATGTCGCCGCCGAT
>Ga0075424_100006283_pt1 | contig 11440 bp, 10 predicted proteins | sample SoiMethybrSBSTD3_FD_75301 | JGI IMG/M metagenome (GOLD analysis project Ga0075424, IMG submission 75301) | Bulk soil microbial communities from a Populus tree surrounding site in Tennessee, USA - Soil MetaG P. TD hybrid SBSTD3 | ecosystem: Environmental > Terrestrial > Soil > Tree plantation...
GCTGAAGCGCGCCGGTGAACGCGCCCTTCTCATGGCCGAATAGCTCGCTCTCCACGACACCCTGAGGGATCGCCCCGCAGTTCACCTTGATGAGCGGGCGGCCTTTGCGCGGGCTGCCTTCGTGGATCGCCCTTGCGATCAGCTCCTTCCCCGTGCCCGTCTCGCCAGTGAGCAGGACAGTCGTCTCCACGGGGGCGACCTGCTGCACTCGCCTCAGGACAGCGCGGAGGGCTGGGCTATCGCCGATGATGCCCTCCCACCCGCGCTCCTCGTGGATCTGCTCCTGAAGGTAGGCGTTCTCGACCTCGAGGCGGTCGCGATAGCGCTGCAGCTCACGGAAGAGGTGTGCGCTCTTGATGGCCATCGCCGCCTGATCGGCGAAGATCCCCATCAGCTGGAACTCCTCATCATCGAGCGGGCGCCGCGCGACCATGCCCATCGAGCCGAGCAGATCACCCCGGAACAGGAGCGGGTAGCTCGCGGCGCCGGCAGCGCCCAGGGGGCGCAGCATCTCCATCTGCGCCGGTGCCGTTCCGAAGCTCGCGTCGGCGAGAATGTCGGCTGTCCGGATAGGCCGACGCGTGAATGCCGCGATGGCGGGCGCGCTCGACGCTTCCAGCGGAACCAGATGGTGGGGGCGATCGAGGGCGGTCACGGCCCCTGCGGACGCGCAGAGATGAAGTCCGGGTACGCCCGGAGCCACCAGCGCGTTGGCGGGTCGGCCATGCGCTCGGCACCAGTCACAGCGGTCGTCGCTCAGAAAGAGCCACACTCGCGCGAAGATCATGTCCGGCTGCGTGGCGAGCGCAGTAGCAACGGAAGACAGGACCGCCTGGAGGTCCTCCGTTGCCGTGATCTCGCGCGTGATGCGCGCGAGCATGTCCTGGTGGGGCCGAACGGGTGTGTGGGGCATCGTTGCCTCGTGTCGGCGACACCGGGCTACGAGATATCGCGACGTTTGCGGAATCTCGTGCTGCCGTGGGTGGCGGACAAGAGGCCGGACCCGCGGCGCGGTGGCCGGTATTGGTAAGCGAACTCGTTTCCAGTGCAATAGTTAGGCAGCGGCGCCTGTTCCGGCGAACGAGGCTTGAGCGCGTGGCATCGGCGTTGCTTTGTCAGTCGGCGCGGTGCGAGGCGGCACCCACTTACCGACAGGAATCCCGCTCCGATTCATGGAGCGCCGACCATACAACGTTTGTCGAGAGGGTCTGGCGATGCGTACTCTGAAATCACTGTTTGCGCGCCGGCGGCCGTGGTGGCAGGAAGGTTCGTCCATCCGCCGCGCGATGCGAATCTGGACCGCGACCGGGAGCGTCCCGGTTGCGCACATGGTGGCCGAGCTGGACTGGACGACCGAGTATCCAGCGGCGGGTTGAATCGATGCCTTGAATGCCGAGGGGATCAACCGATGCCATGTCGTCGCGCCTAACGCACGACACCTTCTTCACCGGCATGCAGATCCGCACCGGCACGCGTCGCATCGTAGCCGCGGTGTTCCGAGAGGGCCGCGACGACAGATGAGGATCCGATTGTCACGACCAACTGGATTGCGCGGGTAGTACTTGACGAGGTAACGAGGCACGGTAGCGTTTCGCGACACGTGAGGATGCCACCGGCGCCTCGTGGCGTCGTGGGGGAGGCTTCCTCGAGCACCCGTCTCGGAGGCCGACATGAGCCGTTCCCGTCTGGGGGGCCGTCCCGCCGCCTGCCTCGTCATCAGCTTGTGCCTCGCAATACCTGGTGGCCTCAGAGCCCAGGGTGTCACCACGTCGGCGGTGAGTGGCATCGTGACCGACACGTCCGGCAACCCGATCGAGGGCGCGACCGTCCTCGCGATCCACACGCCGACGGGCACGCAGTATCGCGCGAGATCTCGCTCGAGCGGCGCGTACACGTTGCCTAACGTCCGAATCGGTGGGCCGTACCGCATCACGGCCACGTTCATCGGGTTCCAGCCGCGGAACGCGGAGGACGTGTTCCTCAACCTGGGCGAAAACCGCAGACTCGATTTCCGCCTTATTCGCGTCGCGACACAGCTCACGGGAACACAGATCGTCGCCTCGCGCGAGATCGAAGCCGTGAGAACTGGGGCGGCAACGGTCGTCGATACGCAGCAAGTCGTGGGCATGCCGTCGATCAAGCGCAGCACGCGCGATCTCACGCGGATCGATCCCCGGAGCGACGGCAATTTCAGCTTCGCCGGCCGGAACTGGCTGTACAACAACATCACGCTCGACGGGTCGTACTTCAACAACTCGTTCGGTCTGGACGATCCCGCGCCCGGCGGGCAGGCGAACGCGGAGCCCGTGCCGTTCGACGCCGTGGCTCAGGTGCAGGTGGCGATCGCCCCATTCGACGTTAGGCAGAGCGGGTTCACCGGGGCGAGCATCAACACAGTCACCAAGAGCGGGACGAACGATTTGCGCGGCTCGGTCTACTACTTCGGGCGCAACGATGCCCTGCAGGGCAATAAGGTCAGCGGAGCCGACGTGGCGGCGAACCCCAGCCTCAAGTTTCTGCAGTCGGGACTCTCGGTGAGCGGGCCGATCATCAAGAACAAACTGTTCTTCTTCGTGAACGGAGAAGTGGAGCGCACCGAAGACCCGGGGACGAACTTCGTGGCCAGCAAGAACGGCGCGACCGGGTTCGGGATCTCGCGAGTCTCGGCCGACACCATGGATATGATCCGGAACCGGCTCAAGCAGGTCTACGACTATGATACGGGGCCGTACGAGGGGTACATCAACAAGACGGACAACGAAAAGGTGCTCGCCAAGCTCGACTGGAACATCTCGGCAAACAACACGCTGTCGCTTCGCTACAACTATCTCAACGCGCTCCGCGATCTCCCGCCGCATCCATTCGTGCTCAGCTTCAACAGCACCGGCCGCGGACCTAACGAGAGCAGCCTGCCATTCAAGAACTCGGGCTACACGATGGTCAACCGGCTGAACTCATTGGCGCTGGAGGTCAACAGCCTCAAGACCGGTTACGCGAACCGCCTCTTTGCGAGCTTCAGCGGCTTTCGCGATCATCGCACGCCGTTCAGCGCACCATTCCCGACCATCGAGATTGGCGATGCCGGTGTCACCTATACAACGGCGGGCCACGAGCCGTTCTCCATCCACAACATCCTCGACCAGAATGTGTGGCAGCTGACGGACAACCTGACGTTCTTCCGTGGCAGCCACGTCTTCACGCTGGGCGCGAATTTCGAACGATTCTCGTTTTTCAACTCGTTCAACATTTTCCGGAACGGCGTCTTCTTCCTCCCGCCGTCCACTGGTATCGGTACGACGTTCTCGTCGGTGACGCAATTCCTTGCAGCCACGAACCCGGCGAACCCGATCGACCTCAAGAAGCTGATCGGCGCCGGTCCGTACAAGGGTGAGAACATCGGGGTGAGCCAGATTTCACTGTACGCGCAGGACGAGTTCTTCCTGACCAGCCGCTTCACGCTCACGTACGGACTTCGTGCCGACGTCCCGAAGTACCTGACGGATCCCGTGGACAACCCGTTCTCCCGCGGGCTCACGGCGCTCGACGAGAACCGGCAGCCGGAAGTCGTCGATCAGAGCAAGATGCCTGGCGCGAAGCTGCTCTTCTCGCCACGGGTCGGGTTCAACTGGAATGCCGTGGGCGACCGCGCGACGTTGGTCCGCGGAGGGACCGGAATATTCACCGGGCGGCTGCCATTTGTGTGGGTCGGCAATGCCATCTCCAACCCGGGTCAGAACCCCAACCTCTATCCCAAGGCGCCACCGATCGAGACTGAGCACGGCTCGGTGCTGCAAACGTCGTTCGACGTCAACGCGCTCGACCCGGACTTCAAGTGGCCACAGACGTGGACGACCGACCTTGCCGTCGAGCAGCAGCTCCCTTGGGCACTGCGCGGCACGCTGGAGTTGATGTACTCCAAGGATCTGTACGCCCCCTACGTGCGGAACGCCGATCTCGTGGCGCCCAAGCGAACGTTGCCGGATGGGCGGCCGTACTTCGGCGGTTTCGGAGCCAACGAGCTCAACCCGGATGGCGGGGCCGGGATCTACGTGATGGACAATACCACCAAGGGCTACTCGTTCAACGTTACGGCGCAGCTCCGCAAGACGTTAGGCACCGTGGGGAGCGTCGGCCTTGGCTACAGCTTCACTGAGGCGAAGAACAACCTCAAGTCCACCGAGATCGCAAGCGTGCTATGGCAGAACCAGCCCGTGAAGGGTGACCCGAACAACCCGGAGCTGAGCTTCTCCGAGTTCGGCCAGCCACATCGCATCGTGGGTGATGCCGTGTACACGAAGACGTGGTCGCCTCGGTTCAGGACGCAGATCGGTGGGTTCCTCGAGATCGCGCAGGGCAATCGCTTTTCGGCTACCAGTACCAACCGGGTCTCGTTCATCTACTCCGGCGACGTGAACGGAGACGGATCAGGCGGCAATGACCTCATCTACATCCCGCGGGATCAGAGTGAGATCAACTTCGCGCCCGACACGGTCAATGGTGTCGTAATCAGCCCGGGGGAACAGTGGGCAAAGCTCGACGCGTTCATCCGGCAGGACGAATACCTCAGCAAACATCGCGGCGAGATCGCCCAGCGGTTCGGTGAGGTCAACCCGTGGTACAGCGACGTCGACCTCCGGATTCTCCAGGATATCGGGCTTTACTCAGGCGCGAAGCAACATGCCGTACAGCTGAGCCTCGATATCCTCAACGTCGGCAATCTGCTCAACTCGGATTGGGGAGTGCGAAAGGTGGCCAACACCTCGGCTGCCTCGCCACTCACACTCTTCGGGTTCAACTCCAGCGGCGCCCCGGTTTTCCGCTTCAAGGGCCCGGCGTCGACGTTCCGCGACGACCCGGACATAACGTCGCGGTGGAGGATCCAGTTGGGGTTGCGGTACTTTTTCAACTGATGGGTTTCGGGGTCAGATGACTGGATCTGACCCTGGATCTGACCCCCGGATCTGCCCCCGTTTCGATCCGGATAGTATTGACCCAACCATGTACGCCCGGGTACAATTGTACCCGGGCGTAATTCTTATCGGTGCAACCATGAATCAATCAGATCAGGCGACCTGGATCGCCTTTGCCGGAACCCGCCGGATCCACTCCGGGACGCCGGCCGACGTCGCACGAGCCGCAAAGGTCGCCGTCGACGGAGGCGACCCGGCCGTGCTTGTGTTCGACAATGCGAGCCGAGTCGTGGACATCGACTACCGCGGGTCGCATGAGGATGTGATCGCCCGACTCGGCCTGGTCGATGACGCGAGCATGCAGTCCAACGGCAACGGAAAAGGCGACGACGCTTCGCCTTACCTCGAGAGCCCGACACCGCGCGGCCGCGGGCGTCCGAGGCTCGGCGTCGTCGCGCGAGAAGTGACGCTGCTGCCCCGCCACTGGGACTGGCTCGCGACACAACCAGGCGGTGCGTCGGCAGCCGTACGTCGACTCGTCGATACCGCGCGGCAATCGAGCGCGGACAAGGACCGTCTGCGTCAGGCGAAGGAGATCGCGTACCGATTCATCTCCGCAATGGCCGGCAACGAGACCGGCTTCGAGGAGGCGACCCGCGCCCTGTTCGCCGGCGACGAGGCGCGCTTTGGGGAGATGAGCGAATCATGGCCGCGTGACGTGCGCGAGCACGCGCGAGCGCTCGCCCGGCACGCGTCCGCCTGATAGCGCGCATTACAAATCGCGCACATCCCTCGCACGCATCGACGACCAACGAAGCACAGTTCCACCGCCTGTAGGCGAACGCCCTCGTGTAACGTCATGCCACGCGCGGTCAGCCGTCCGACCGCCGGCCCCCCGAATGACCAACCACGAGGACTCTCGCCATGTCGACTCCGTTCCGCACGCTCGTCCGAGGTGCGCCGCTCGCGATCGCGTTCGCGAGCACCGTCGCCGGTAGCACCTCGGCGCAGAATACAAGGCTCACGCGCAGTGATCTCCTCGTCACGAGCGACTGGCTCGCGACGCAGCTGAACAACCCGAAGCTCGTCCTTTTCCATGTAGGCGAGAAGCCGGAGTACGACGCCGGACACATCCCCGGCGCGCGGTTCCTCGAGCTCCGCGACATCTCCACGCCCCCGACGCGAGACACGAACGCGCTCGCGCTCGAGATGCTCCCCGCCGATCAACTCCGCCAGCGCCTCGCGCAGCTCGGGATCTCCGATGACTCGCGTGTCGTCGTGTACTTCGGCAACGACTGGCTATCGCCGTCGACGCGCGTACTCCTCACGCTGCAGTACGCCGGTCTCGGAGCACACGCGTCGCTGCTCGACGGCGGCATGCCGGAGTGGAAGAAAGGCAATCATCCGCTCACGACCGATGTCCCGCCGGCGCCGAAACCCGGCAAGCTCACGCCGCGGCCGACGCAGCCGATCATCGTCGACGCGGACTTCGTGAAGTCGCACATTCGCACGCCGGGCTACGCGATCGTCGACGCACGCAACACGATGTTCTACGACGGCCCAATTCAGGAGGCGAGCGCAACGAGCTCGATGGGCCATCCCATGCCGAAGATCGTGCCCAGCCACGTCCCGGGGGCCGTCAACATCGTCTTCGAGACCGTCTTCGACGACACGGGCCATCTGCTCCCGGAGTCGCGGCTCCGCGACCTGTTCACGCAGGCCGGCGTGAGGCCTAACGATACGGTGATCGCGTACTGCCACGTCGGCCAGCAGGCCACCGCGCTGCTGTTCGGTGCCGAGGCCCTGGGTTACAACGTGAAGCTGTACGACGGGTCGTTCCAGGATTGGAAGAAGCGCGACCTGCCGGTCGAGAGCTCGCGCAAGGACTCGAAATGAGCAACGTCGCGACGGGCGTGCCGGGTCAGGCGTTAGGCGCGGCGGCGACGTCGCGCGCCGATGCTGCCACGACGACGCGACTTCGGGTGCGCCGCGAGGCAGCGCCATACGCCAGCCCATACCTCGCCGGTGTGGGCATCGGCGTCGTGCTCCTCCTCGCGTTCGTCCTCATGGGCCGCGGCCTCGGCGCGTCGGGCGCGTTTTCGAGCGTCGTGGCGAGCGCCGTCAGCACGGCGGCCCCGAGTCACGCGGCCGGCAACGCGTTCTACGCCCGCTACCTGAGTGACGGCGGGACGAGTCCGCTCAGGGACTGGCTCGTGCTCGAGATCATCGGCGTGGTGATCGGCGGCCTGGCGTCGGCACTTCTTGCGGGCCGTGTGCGCTGGACGACCGAGCGTGGCGCCGCGATCACCGATCGCCGCCGACTCGTCAACGCGTTCGTTGGCGGCACGGCGATGGGCATCGGCGCGAAGCTCGCCCGCGGCTGCACGAGCGGTCTGGGCCTCACGGGCGGCGCGACCCTCAGCGTCGGGAGCTGGCTGTTCATCATCGCGGCGTTCGTTGGTGCGTACGCCGCGGCCCCACTCCTTCGGCGGGCGTGGCGATGATGGCGCCGTTCTACGAATTCGGGCGACTCGGCGAGGGTACGAGCCTCCTCATCGCCGTGTTGTTAGGCATCGCGTTCGGCTGGTTCCTCGAACAGGGCGGGATCGGCAACGCGCGCAAGCTCTCCGGCCAGTTCTACTTCACGGACCTGAGCGTCCTCAAGCTCATGTTCAGCGCGATCCTCACCGCCATGCTGGGGCTGTTCTGGCTGTCGTGGGCAGGGCTGCTGGACCTCTCGCGCGTGTACGTGCCGGAGACGTTCATCGTGCCGCAGCTCGTTGGCGGGCTGGTGTTCGGTGTCGGGTTCGCGACCGGCGGCCTGTGCCCGGGCACCTCCTGCGTGGCGGCGGCTACGGGGCGCAAGGATGGCATCGCACTCATAGCGGGAATGCTCGCCGGGGTCTTCGTGTTCGGCGAGGCGTTTCCGGCGATCGGTGGCTTTGCCGACAGCACGGCTCGTGGCGCCTTGACGCTCCCTCAGGCTCTCGGGCTCTCGTACGGCACGGTCGTGGGCGTCGTAGTGGCAGTGGCGTTAGGCGCGTTCGCGGGGGCGGAATGGTTGGAGCGACGCGCCGAGCGCCCTGCCCGCCCCATGAAGGTCGTCGCATGACGACGGACGCGCGCCGCCGCCCAGGCATCGAGCGAGCGCTCGCCATCGCCGCAGTCGTTGGTGGCGCGCTGGCGGTCGTCGCCGGCAGCCCGACACGCGCGACTCGCGGTTCGGTGGACGTGACCGAGCTCGCCCGGATCGTCGAGCACGAGGAGGACCACGTCACCGCCGTGGAGCTCGCGCGGTGGATTCGGGATGACAAGCCGCGCCTTCGCGTTCTCGACATTCGCGCGGACAGTGAGTTCGCCGACTTCCATATTCCTGGTGCGAGGCGAGTGCCGCTCGCGGAGATCGCGCGCATGCCACTCGATTCCTCCGCGACCTACGTGCTGTACTCCGAAGGCGGGACGCACGCGGCCCAGGGATGGTTTCTGCTGCGAGCGCGGGGCGTGAAGAACGTGTTCTTCCTGCGCGGCGGGCTCTACGAGTGGCTCGAGGAGGTGATGAACCCGCGCGTCGCGTCCACGACGCCACAGGCGCAGCGCGATTCGATTCGCGCGCTGACGCTCTGGTTCGGCGGCAAGATGCAGGTCGTGGACTCGGCGAGCGCGACCACGGTGCCGAGCGTGCTCGATGGCGCGCTGTCGGCGCCGCATATGTCCGACACGCGCGCAGCCATCAAGAAGATCCGGAGGCGCGCGTGCTGAGCTCGTCGTTCGCGCTCGCCGGACCTTCCGCCATATCGTTAGGCGGGGAAGCGCCTCGCGACGACGCCTGGTTCGCGGCACTCCGCGCGCGCGAGTTCGCTCGTCTGGACCGTTCAGGTGAAGCGTACCTCGACTACACCGGAAGCGCACTGTACGCCGACTCGCAGGTACAGGTTCATCTCGAGTTTCTCGCGGAGTCGGTGCTCGGCAACCCGCACTCGCAAAGCGTCGCGTCGCTGCGAAGCACGGAGGTCATCGAGGACGCCCGCCGGCTGGCGCTGGCGTTCTTCTCCGCGGATCCGGATGAGTACGAGGTGGTGTTCACGGCCAACGCGAGTGGCGGGGTGCGCCTCGTCGCCGAAGCGTTCCAGTTCCGTCCGGGGTCACGCCTCGTCCTCTCGGCCGACAACCACAACTCGGTGAACGGAATCCGTGAGATCGCACGCGCCAGGGGAGCCGACGTTGCCTACGCACGGCTGGACGATGAGCTGAGACTCGAGAGTCCCGAACGATCACTCACGAGGACGATCGCTCCCAGCTTGTTCGCGTTTCCCGCGCAGTCGAACTTCTCCGGGGCGCAGCATCCGTTGGGGCTGATCGACATGGCGCAGCGCGCCGGGTACGCGGTGCTGCTCGACGCGGCCGCCTTCGTTCCGACGAATGCGCTGCGACTCGACGCCGTACGGCCGGAGTTCGTGGTGCTGTCGTTCTACAAGATGTTCGGCTACCCGACTGGTGTGGGCGCGCTGATCGCGCGCCGCGACGCACTCGCCGCACTCGTGCGTCCCTGGTTCGCGGGTGGCACGGTGGAGTTCGTGTCGACCCAGAACCAGACGCACATGCTGAAGGCCGGAGCCGAAGCGTTCGAGGACGGCACGCCAAACTTCGCCTCGATTGCGGCAGTCCCCGCCGGACTGGAATTGTTAGGCGAGATCGGAATGGACAACGTGAAGCGCCGCGTCGGGCAGCTCACGGCGCAGCTACTCGGCGAGCTGACGGCGCTGCGCCATCCGGACGGGCGCGCGATGGCGCGCGTGTACGGGCCGAACGACGAGCGTGCACGGGGCGGCACGGTCACATTCAACGTCGTGGGCCGATCCGGGCGTGTCGTGCCGTATCAGCACGTGGAGCAGGCGGCGCTCGCGAGCGGCGTGTCGATCCGGGGTGGCTGCTTCTGCAATCCCGGCGCGGCGGAGCGCGCGTTCGGGTTCCCGGCAGTAGAGTCCGCGGCGTGTATGGACCGCGCTCGGCGCGAAGGGTTCACGGTGGAGGGGTTCGCCGAATGCCTGGGTGGGAACGTCGCGGTGGGCGCCGTGCGGGCGTCAATAGGGATCGCGACGAACGAAGCCGACATTGGGAGACTAATTGGCGTGGTGACGGAAAGTTGCTGACCCCGGTCGTCCCAGCATCGCTGTCCGTCCACCCTTTTTCGAACAACCATGAAACGCATCAGGCTGAAACGACCGGATGCTGCCTAACGGCCAAAGCTTCTCACACCACGAGCCCGGATTCTTTGGTGACGGCCTCGGGAAGCTCCTGCGTCCCGACGTAGTTCCCAAACAGCCCCGGCTCGTTGCACGAGCCAGCGTCACTGCCAGGCTGGATCCGGTAGTTTCAGCCCGATCCGCGTCATGGTCGTTCCCGGAAAAATCTCGTCAATAATGGATGCCTGACGATGGCGTACGAACGTCGCCCACGATCCGGCCGTTTCGCTACTTTTTCCGGTGGTAGTACAAATCGAATGTCGGCGACCACGTCTTCCCGCCATCCATGGACATTTCCCCGAACTGCCTAACCAGGTCCGGATTGATTGGCGTGAAAGTCATGTGAAGTAGCGCCGGTCCCTGCGGCATGATTTGCTTCGCGGCGAAGCGCAGGCTCCCGTCGATCCACTCGCTCTCGCGGTACTCCGTCACGCGCCCGTACTGATCCGTCCAGAACTGCTGCCACTGCTTCACGTCGGTGTTGTAGCTGTTGAGGCTCTTGCCGCCGCCTCCCTGTGTGTCGGTCCAGTTCTCGTACAGGGCGCACCCCTCGAGCAGCCGCTGAACGGAGCTCTGGCCCGCCGGCTGACCCTGCGCGTTCTTGACGTCCCACTCGCCCACCCAGAAGTCGAACATCCGCGACTCTTTCCGCGTTAGGCACGGCCGGAGCGCAGCGCGCATCCGTTCGAGCAGCGCGTCGAAGCGCGGGTCGCTCCGGAGCGACGCGAAGTCCGGGTCGGCGCTCACGGCCTTGTCGTTCGAGTAGCTCGCTGTCGTCACGAGCCGGTCGAGCCAGTAGAATGCCGAGTCTTTCTGGCCGCCCTTCGCGAACACGGTCGCCAGGTTGTACATCGCGACAGGCGCGATGGCGATGCCGACCGCCTTGTGGTACGCCGCAATCGCATCCTCGGCGCGACCCGCCAGCTGCAGCGACGTGCCGAGCCGCGTCCAGTAACGCGGCTGCTGAGGGTGCGTGCGAGTCAGTGCCTGGAACGCCGACGCCGCACCCACGTAGTCCTTCGCCGCGAAGAGCGCCTCAGCGCGTGCGGACGCGGTATCGCCCGCCTGCGCGAGCGCGCGATCCGAACGTGATGCGAGCGACCCGGCGACGAGGGACACTGCAACCACCGTTTGCGTGAGCCAGCGTGATCGCGAGTGAAGCGGAAGCGACGAGGACGGAGACATGGCTGAACCTGGCTGTCGACTGATCGTGCCTGGTTGCGAACAGGAGCCTGCGACGACCGGGAACACGATTCGGCGATCGCACGTCGCGGTCACTGGCGAGGA
>Ga0075424_100006284_pt1 | contig 11438 bp, 8 predicted proteins | sample SoiMethybrSBSTD3_FD_75301 | JGI IMG/M metagenome (GOLD analysis project Ga0075424, IMG submission 75301) | Bulk soil microbial communities from a Populus tree surrounding site in Tennessee, USA - Soil MetaG P. TD hybrid SBSTD3 | ecosystem: Environmental > Terrestrial > Soil > Tree plantation...
AAACTCAAACAGTACGACAAGAAAGTTCTCGTTGTTGGCGGACGTAGTTTTACGAGCGCAATTCTTCAAAAGAACTGCCATGAATTCATCGCGTACGAGAACTTGATCGCTCCACAGGTTGGCCAGCGCCGGCAAGCGGAGCGCACCCGTACCTCCGTGGCGGATCCAAATCTTTCGAAGGCCTTTCCACTCATACGCCGGGCGCTGAAGGTGCTTGCTGATCGTGAGGTCTCGCCGCAACTCGGGCTTCTCAAGAGTACGCTGCTTCAGCTCGATTCAACGTTCTCAGAGCGCAACTACGGCGCAAGCACGTTCCGGGATTTTATCGAAAAGATGGCGGCTGCCGGCTACGTCAAGCTAAAGCAGGTAGACCGGAGCTTGCTGGTCGAACTCAAAGACCAAGCGCCAGCCGACCAGGAGGAAGGTGAAAAGGAGACTCCTGCGAGTGTGCCGGCGAATGGCCAGCTGCCGGAGCCAGTCAACGTGGTTCCGGGACCAACATCTGCGCCGGCCCCGCCGGCCCCGCCGGCCCCAATTCAATCCGAAGAGGCTGTGCGAGCAATGCAAGATGCGTTTCAGAACTCGAAAGTCACACCCCATTGGCCGATGTATTTGAGAAACGTGAAACAGTTCATCAAGAATTCGTCGCCTACCTTCGACGAGCATCGCTATGGATTCCACAGTTTTCTTGAAGCCGTGCGATCGGCGCAACGGGCAGGTTTGTTCCGATTGGAACGGAACCGGCAAGGCATCCTGCGGGTTTATCCTGGAAATCTCATTTCGCAGATGCGGCCTGCGGTAACACCTCGTAGCGAAGAAGCTCCTCTATTTGGTGAAGGTGGAAAACCCTACGATGTTGAAGATGACATTACGCTTCAGCAACAACCGGAGCCTGAGCCGCCAGTCATTGCAGCCCCGGTTGAAGACGTTATTGCGGACGTTCAACCTGAAGTGGAAGAACAGCCCCGAGTGATTGAAGAGGCTGCCCTGGCCGAGGCGGAAAAACCAAGCCGTAAGCGTCGCGCGAGTCCCGGCGTCCAGCGTAAGACCGTTGCGTCTCGAAAAACGACCACTGCGGCCGGACGCAAAACGCGGAAGAAGGCGGCCACAACCGAAGAGGAATCGTCGTAGACGGTCGATTCCGCATTTTAATTTCACCTCTTGTTTACATTCCCGCAATCTCTGCCATCGAAGATTTCCTCGAGTTGCACTTTTCAGATGGGGGTATCGATGGGAGTCAGGCCGTCAAAGAAAAGATTGCGCCAGGGTCCGTTGCAGCTGCCGGTCTGGTGCGGCATCTGTCATCTTCGCGTTGCGCCTTATGAAATGGCAGTTCGGGTGATGCGAAATATTTATCACCCTCATTGTCTCGACCACTTGAGGCATCGGGCCCGAGAGCGCTAGCTCATCTGCACTGGTTATGTGAGCTGTGACTCTAACTAGGCTATCGCGCGCTCAAAATTGTCCAGATGCCGACACCGATAAACCCCACACCCGCAATTAGCTTCAGAGTGCTCGGAGCTATAAACCGCGTGATTGTCGAGCCGAACAGAACTGCCAGGAGTGTGGAGACGACAAGCGCGCTCGAAGCCGCTACAAAAACAGAGAGCGGCCGTACCGATTTGTCAGTAGCGTAAAGCATTGTTGCCATTTGTGTTTTGTCTCCCAATTCCGCAAGCAGCACCGATCCAAAAATTACCAGCAACGTTTTCACACGCGCTCCTCTATCAGTCTCTACACAGACGTTACAGTTTTGTTAAAGTTCTTGATATGATTTTGCGCCGCTATGACACATTCTGAGGAACTCTTACTCTCTCTTGACAAATCCTGGAAGCAAGTTTCCACGGCCTGGAAGAAAGCGCGCAGTAAAACCTCCGAAGGATCGGTCCATGATCTTCGCGTCAGTACCCGGCGATTGATTGCAATGCTCGACATGACGCAAGCCCTGTCCAAAGATAATCACATACCGAAGTTACAGCGGCGTTTCAAGAAAGTACTCAAGCGAATGGGACCCCTGCGCGATCTCCAAGTACAGCTCGGAACTGTTTCCCGACTGCGTCAGGCCGGTCTGGTGCAGGATTTTAAAAGAACCCTGGAAAGGCGAGAGCGTCGCGCAGTCGATAAGATCCGCAAGCAGCTCATGAAGCATGCGAAGCGGCGGTTGGCGGTGCGAGTTAAGGATGTCCGATCGGAATTCACGCGTCTACAGCAGAAGCTTAACGATGATGCGATTCATCGGTCCATAGAGCGGACGCTAAAAGCGAGGCGAAACGAGTTTTTGACATCGAGGCGGCGATTTCAACCTGCCGACGCGGACACATTGCATAAGATGCGAATTGCGCTGAAGAAGTATCGCTACTCGGTCGAGGCCGCACTGCCGGTCCTCGGTAATTCGGCTAAGGAACGCGCACGGGATATGCAGACGTTCCAAAAACTTTTGGGCGATACCCGTGATGTCGAACTACTCCGTGCGGAACTGGAGCGTTGGGCCGCGAAAAGAGGAAAAAAGATCGCTGCTGTACCTGTTCTAGACCGGCTAACCCAAAAAAAAGAAGACCTGCTGAAAAAAATCAACGACTCGGCTGCGTCGTTCGAACACGTGCTTGAGTCAGAGAAGTTGAAGCCGGTCATCGAGAGCATTCACGCAGCCGGTGCTGTATCGAACGTCGAGAGTCCCAGGCTTGAAATGGAAACTGCGGCTAAACCGAAGTCGAACTAGCGGCGTGACGGTGTCGGATGTCCTGCCCTTGGACCATAAAGATCACCATTTCGGCGATGTTTGCTGCGTGATCACCGACTCGCTCCAAGTTTCGTGCGACGAAAATCAATCGTAGTGCGCGTGTGATCGTGGACGGATCTTCGAGCATGTACGTCAAAAGCTCTCGGAGCATCTGCTGGGATACATCATCGATGTATTTGTCCCCGTCGATCACATTTTTTGCCATCTCCGCGTCGTTGTTGACGAAGGCATCCAGGCTCTGTTTGAGAATGCGCTGAGCGGCTGCCGCCGCGACGGGCACATCAATGATGGGCTTCAGTTCGGACTCATTCATGATTTCGAGCGCCCGCCGGGCGATATTTACCCCATTGTCCGCGATGCGTTCGATGTCCGCGACAATCTTCATTGCTGTTGTGATGAACCGAAGGTCTGACGCTACAGGCTGCTCACGCGCAAGGATCTCCAAGCAGATGTCGTCGATTTCGAGCTCCAGCCGGTCAATCTGATCGTCTTCGTCGATGACGCGTTGGGCCAGGGAGGGCCGCCGTTCAACGAGCGCTCGCGTGGAATCGGCGATGGCAGTTTCCGCCTTGTAGCCGATCAAAAGAAGCTTGTCTTTCAGGTTTTGCAGCTGTTGCTCGTACTGTTTACTGGTGTGTTTGCGCTCTTGCATAGGAAAGCCTTCAATAGAATCAATGGCACATTTCAGATTTATAACACCTCAGTGAACGTTTAGAGACAGGAAAGGGAGAATAATCGAGATCGCGATCAAAACGATAATGATCCACTCCAAAACTTCCATCCGCCGACTGACAAGCTGATCGGAAATCTTTTGATAGATGCTCTCGAGAGTTTCCAGTTTTCGGAGAATGCTTGCATCCCAGTCCGTCAGGTGGAAGCGCTGCGCGATTAATCGATACAGTCGCGCGAGGTATTGGTCGCCCAACAACTTTAGAACGTTATTGACGCCTTCGAATAGAATTGCGCTGTCCATCTGCCACTGGGAAATATCGCGCAAGTCCGACGGCTTCGAGCGGAACGGAAACCACTTTCGAGAACGCTTGGACAAACGCTCATAGGCCAAAGCTAAGGCATCATCCAGGCGTTGATCGAGGAATCGCATCTCGAGGAGTTCGACGTTTGCGAATTCCAATACCGTCAGAATGTCTTCTGCATCTTTGTCGACGACGAGAGCGGCATTCCAATCGACAATTGCGACATCGTCTTTACCAAATGAAATGCGGTGCGACAGCGCATCCATGACTTCGTCGGCCGACAATTCGCGAAGCTCGGCTCTGAGTATCTGCGCCACGTGTTGGGCATGGCTAGTTGTGAGATCTTGAACGCTTGTGGGCTCTGCGAAGGACTCAATCTGAAAGATCACATAATCTTCCACAGAGTTCGAGATATTGGCCTTCGAGACGGCCGGGCCAATCAACTTCAGCAACTCCTCGACCCGGGTTCGAGAATCTGCCAACAACAGTTCGTTTTCGTACAAACTTTCACTGAGCGGTAACAGGCTCCGGTTGGGACCGTCTATTCCGATTCGGTAGATGACGATTACGGCGCCGAAATCATAAACAACAAGCTCCACATTCCGATCCGTTGCAAATGTCTCATCGAGACGGACGGACTCGACGACTTGGCTGAAACGTAGGGGCGCTGGACGATACTCGAAATATCGCGGCGCCCGGCGCTTGTGTTTAATGGTTTCTCTCGTGCTCGTGGAGATTCGTGTTTCGGCCTGGAGTAGGTCGATGGAAAAGGCTATGTCGTAAACGAAGATTGCATGGCAAGTTCCGCGTGCGACTGAAGGCATACCTCAAAATAGCACGCGGAACAAAATCGGCTAGTTTGCGCTGATTTCGACTATACGAGACTCGATAATGGTTTTTAGCGAGGGCCTAAGGGCAATAGATCGGGCAAAGTCGCGGTCTGCGTCGGTTTTGTTTCTCTGCTGTAAGCGAGCAAATCCACGATTAGCGTATGCTTCAGGATATCGTGAATCGATTTGGATGGCTTGACTGAAATCGGCGATCGCTCCCTCGATATCTCCTTTGGCAATGCGCGCAATTCCCCTGTTGTTGTACGCACCCACGTAACGTGGATCGCTGAACAATGCACTGTCGAAGTCAGCCAGGGCACTGTCCAGATCGCCCTGTCTGAATCGAAGATTACCCCTATTGTAGAAGACTTCGGCACTTTGAGAACCAAGCTCTAGAGTCTTGGTGTAATCGTCGATCGCTTTTTGAAACTCACCTACCGCCTCTTGAGCAATGGCGCGTTTGAAGTACGCAGGAGCGAAAGCCGGTTCGAACTGAAGCGCAATATTGTATGCGCCGATTGCGCGGGTCCAGTCGTCCTGGTGTGCGAACTTATCACCAAGTTCGACGTAAGAGAGTGCGCTTTCCAAGCGTGTTTCCGCGGTCAACTCAGGCAGAGAGGCAAAGAAACTCACCACAATGCCCAGACACGCAAGAAACCTCGATTTTCCCATCGTTACAACCTCTGGCACACACTTGTACTCGATGGGCCGTGAGATTTACAGCAAATTTTAATCAGTCATTAATACTTTTGTAACAATCGACGCGAACGAGTCTTAAGGACAACAAGAAAAAGCCGGCGCACTCTGCGCCGGCTAAGGAGGGAGCGAACGGATTAGAAGTTCAGTCGCAAAGCGAATTGAATCTGCCGATTGGTTCCGAGACCCACGCTTCGTTCTACCGTCGAGGTCATAGTTCCGAAGGCCGAGCTGCCGCTGAACGATAGCGGCTGGCCGGGTTGGAATTGTCCGCTGGCGGTTCCTAGTGTGGGGCCGAGCGTCGATGGCGGAGCGGCAAAGTTCGTCAGATTGAAGATGTTGAAGAATTCCGCCCGGAACTCGACATTTCGGGTTTCCGCAAACGGAAACTTGCGGCCCAGGATCAGGTCAATCTGTCGGAAATGCGGACCACGCAGATAGTTTCTCGGCAGGTTGCCGAACGTTCCAGGTGCAGGAATCGCGAACGCTGCAGGATTGAAGAGTGTCCGGTCCTGGTTCAGGTACGGATCGACGCCTGCAACCAAGTCTGGGCGGCGCGTTGCCCGGGTGGCACCGCCGCCTGGGGTGTTGATTACAGCCTCACGGCCTGCGGCAGCGCCGGTGAAGAAATTGCCGGTCGCCGTGTCCCTGTATACAATGTCGGGCCGCGTTATGAAGACGTTCACGGGCACTCCACTCCGTGCATTCGCGATGCCTCCGACTTCCCAGTTTCCGAAAATGGTTTTTGTAATGCCATTGAGACTACCACTAGGAACCGCGTAAATGACGCTGGCGTTGAAATTGTGACGAATGTCGAACTTGTTGTACGCCTCTTCGAAATCGAACTCTTTCTGCGCCCTCGCATTATTACTTGCGGTATCCGATTCGTTGGAGCCTTCGCTGTTGCCGAAACTTCGTCCCAGTGTGTACTGCGCATTCAACGTAAGACCGCTGTTTGATCGACGCATGGCCGACAGCTGCAGGGCTCTGTAGTCGTCGTGGCCTCCACTCGTTTTGTAATCGACTTCTCCGAATGGTCGGTTTACGGTGTTGACGCCCAGATCGGTATCGAATTCACGAATGACGATGCCGGAACTTGCGGGATTCGTGTTGGTCCGGACTGAGACGATGCGGTTGGCGATGCTTCTCAAGAACAGGTTACGTCCCTGGCTCCCCACGAACGCCGCCGTCGCGACGACATGGCCGGGCATTTCCCGTTGTATAGAAGCGTTGTATTGGTAAATCCGCTCCGGAACTTTATAGTCCGGCGAATACGCGCGAGGTGTGTACGACCGATTGTTGGGATTGTTAATGAAATTCGCCTTAATGGCATTCAGATCAGCGGGAAAGACAGCGAGCGCCCCGCTGGAAATTACGGTATTGATCAAATCACTCTCGATCGGCTGCAGAAGATCCTCGGTTTGGCCAGGTCCGTAGAAAATTCCAAAGCCACCGCGAAGCGAAGTCTTCGGCGTAGGAGCGTAAGTGACGCCAACGCGTGGACCGAAGTTGGTTGTAACAGATTTGTAGAAGTCACGAGTTGGGGGAAAGAGACCGCCGTTGTTGATATCAAACTGCACGTTGAGATCATTCGCCTCACGAAGTGGAGAGTAGTATTCGTAGCGCAGACCGTAGGTCAGCGTGAGTTTCCGAGCGGCCTTCCATTCATCCTGGGCGTACGCAATGTAGTACTCCTGCTCGCCCTTGCGCTGCCCCGTTGCGTTATTATTGAACACGCTCGGGTCCGACAGGTCTCCGACAAAGCGAACATTGCCGCCATTGGTAATGTTGTTGGTAATAAGATCGTTAACGCTGCTGTAGGTGTACTGCGTTCCGCCGTTTCGATCCGTGTAGAATCTTACCGTCCGGACCTCGCCGCCAAACTTGAAACTATGTCTTCCTTTTAACCACGTCACGTTGTCGATATAGGACAACGTCCACGGAGTGTATGGCGCGCCGCGCCCGTTTGCCTGGCTGTTCAGTCGGACCAGAGCTCCAGCGGTAGCGAAACCGGTCGTCGCTCCCTGGCCAGGAATGCCGGCGTTAGATGCACTACCTGTTACATTGGCGCTGAGTGCCGAAGTATCGAAACCATTTTGAATTGTGGCGATTCCGAATCCGCGCGTCAGGGCGCCGTTATAGCCGACTTTCGCTTCATTGATCAGGTTCGCCGAAAGCGCCGATTGTAGTGCGATGACGCCGTTCTGCGGCCATGTCCGAACTTTCAGGATACGTCCGCTGACACTTTGCGGCTGAATGTTATCTCCGAGATCCCGAAAGAAACGCGTGTACAACGTGTGCTTGGCATTCAGGCTGAAATCAAACCGAACGCCGAAGGTGTCCTCGTCCACAGAATTCTTGGCCCGAAGTTGGTAAATACTGACTAAGGGATCTTGAGGTGAGTCCTGCAAAACGAAAGCACCGGGGGCGTGGAACGCGTCGATGAGGGGCTGGACTGCTGGGACGGCTGCGGCCCTGGCACGATCGTTCGGAGCTGCTTCGATGAGATTGACACCATTACGGAGGCGGTAGCCTTCATAGCTCCCAAAGAAGAATATTTTATTTTTTACGATCGCACCCCCGACCGAGCCACCGAACTGATTCATTCGAAGCGGCAGTTTCGGGTCATCCCCCGGTTGGACGACGCGATCGAAGAAATTACGCGCGTCCAACACGTCATTGCGGAAGAACTCGAATGCCGTTCCGTGGAAGGCGTTGCTGCCGGATTTTGTGACGACGTTAACTTGTCCCCCTGTTCCGGTCCCGAATTCGGCAGTGTAATTGTTGGATTCGACGCGAAATTCCTGAACGTTTTCCAAACTGCTTTGAAGCTTGAATGGTGATACGAGCTCCGCCCCGATCACGCCCGGCGCGGCAGAAATGATCCCAGATGCCTCAATGCCGTCATAGCGTACGGCATTCTGTTCAACCGAACGTCCGTTGAAACGGATGTCGCCATACTGGCCGTTTCCGGTGTTCTGAGCACCCGGCGCCTGCAAATACAATTGGGAAAGCTGCCGGCCGTTGATGGGAAGCGTCGCCACCTCGCGGACATCGACGTTAGCCGACATGGCCGCTGAACTCGTATCGACGCGGACTTCGGCTGCGTCTACCGAAACCGTAAGTTCCTGCGAGACGGACGCCGGTTTAAGTACCAGATCGAGGTTCAGCGTCTGTCCTACACCGAGCTGGACACCGGGTACGTCTGTCTTTGCGAACCCGGTCAACATGGCGGTGACGATGTACATTGAGGGCTTCAGTGCAACAATCAGGTACTCGCCCCTATCGCCGGATAATGCCGATCGCTCTTCCCCTGTCCGATCGTTTTTGGCAGTCACGGTAACACCAGGGATGACAGCACCGCTCTCATCTCGAATGATTCCGCCGATTCGGCCCTGGTCGACCTGTGCGAATGCTGGCACTACCAACGCGCAAAGGATTACAAGCGCGCAGATGTAGTTTCTCCGTTGTCCCAATCTCAAGGATTCCTCCTTTGAATACGATGTTTCTAAACGGTTGAAGACGAAGTTTTGATAGGTTGGCAGAACTAAACCAAGGCCTCACACTACGAAAGACCCATTCAATGGTTCATGAATGAATTATTAAAATTGTGTTACAGCAGGGCAGCTTACCTAGCCCTCTGAAGTATGCGTCTGACCACGGAGGACGAAACGTGCACCGATGTTGGTGACCAGGACGAGCGAGAGTAATACGAGTCCCGCTGCCCAGGCTTGACGATGCCAGTCTTCATAAGGCGATATGGCGTGCGTGAAAATCATGACGGGAAGTGAGGCGGTAGGCTGATTCCACCCGGGACTCCAGAATTGGTTGTTCAGGGCCGTAAACAGAAGAGGTGCCGTTTCGCCGGCAACTCGGGCCAGGTCGAGCATGATCCCCGTTAAAATGCCGCGCATTGCAGCAGGAATGACCACTGTCGCAACGGACTTCCATTTAGTCGCCCCCAGGGCCAGCGCCCCCTCCCGAAGGGAATTCGGAACCGCACGAAGGAATTCTTCAGTGCTGCGAACGGCGATGGGAATCATCATGATGCCTAGCGCTACGCCGCCTGCAAAGGTCGAGAAATGTCGCATCGGCAGGACAATGAGCGCGTATACAAAGATACCCATCACGATGGATGGCACGCCGTTCAGGAGATCCGTCATATAACGCACGAGAAAGCCCGCGGTGTTTCCACCGAACTCGGCGAGGTAAACGCCGCCCATAAAACCAATCGGAATACCGATCGCGCTCGCAAGCAGCAATAACTTGGTGCTTCCGAGGATTGCGTTCGCGAATCCTCCCCCTACTTCTCCGACTGGGGCCGGCAACTGCGTAAAGAACGTCCAGCTTAACGACCGCCCACCCTGCCAGACGAGATAACCAAGAATGAAAAACAGCACTGAGACCGCAACCAATGTGCACACGCCCGTGAGCGTGAACATGACAACGTTTGTGACCTTCCTGCGAGTCGCGCGTGACATCATGACGGGGCCATGCTCTTTCTCGTCATACCCAGAATCAAAAGCCGTGCGACGGCATTAACGACGATGGTGATGCAGAACAAAACGAGACCAAGTTCAACGAGAGCTGCAAGATAGATATCGCTGGTGGCTTCCGTGAATTCGTTGGCGATGGCAGCCGCAATGGAATGGCCTGGCGAAAACAACGATGCTCGGATTTGTGGAGTGTTGCCGACGACCATAGTCACCGCCATCGTTTCGCCTAGCGCGCGTGCGAGAGCAAGGAATATGGATCCAATGATGCCGGCTTTAGCATACGGGACGACCACGTTCCACGCCGTTTCCCAACGCGTGGCCCCTAAAGCAAGCGAGGCCTCACGTTGTTCGCGTGGCACGGCCAGCAGCACTTCTCGCGATATAGAAATGATAAAAGGCAAAATCATGATCGCGAGAATCATGCCCGCTGCCAGCAGGCTGACGCCGTAAGAAGGACCCTGGAAAATCGGCAGAAACCCCAGCGTTGATCTCAAAACAGGCGCAATGTAGTCACGCAAGAAAGGAACGAGCGTGAAAATCGCAAGTAGTCCGTAGATGACGCTCGGTACGGCAGCGAGCAGTTCAATCAGAAAAGCGAGAGTACTGGACAGGCGCGGGGGTGCGAGCTCCGCAAGGAAGATCGATGCGCCGATGCCCAAAGGGACTCCAATGATTAATGCAACGGCCGACGTGACAAGCGTCCCATAAACAAATGGCAGCGCGCCGAACTCGAGTGCAACGGGATCCCACGTGGTTTGAGTCAGAAAACTCCATCCGAACTTTTCCCGCGCCAACGCAGAACTTCTGAAGAGTTCGAAGAACAACAAAACTGTGATCAGGAAAATCGTTGCAGCAAAAATGAAAGTGATCAGGTACGCAACCTGGTCACCATGTTGCAAGCGCCGCACAAACTGGCGTGTTGCACGCGGCGTAGAGCGTTCGACGGTTCTAGTTAGAGTGCGCATTTATTCGATCTTGGCGATTGCCTTTTGTTCCATTGCAACGACCTCTTGTGGAAGTCGCGCATAGGACAGCGCTTCAACCATGTTCTGGCCGTCGGTCAACATCCACTGCAGGAAATCCGTGATCGCTTTCTTCTTTGCCGGATCTTCGATCTTCGTGGGCACCAGCAACCATGTGAAACTTGATACCGGGTACGCATCCTTTCCATCCGCGTTGGTGATTGAAACCCGAAAGTCTTCGGGCATCTGCTTTGATGCGCCTGCGGCGGCAGCGGTAACGCTAGCTAAGTCTGCTTTTACGAATGTTCCGGAAAGGTTGCGGACCTTACCGTACGTTATCTGGTTCTGTACCGCGTAAACCAGTTCGACATATCCGATGCTGTTTGGGGTCTGCTTGATAAGGCCTGCAACACCCTCATTACCCTTGCCACCCAGACCAACCGGCCAGTTTACCGACGTGTTTACGCCGACTTTGGATTTCCATTCCGGACTAACCTTGGCAAGATAATCCACCCAAACGAAAGTTGTCCCGCTGCCGTCCGAACGGTGAATAACAACGATGTCACTGTTGGGCAGCTTGATCCCCGGATTTGCATTTCTGAGTTGTGGGTCAGTCCATTTGGTGATCTTGCCCAGAAAAATGCCCGCGAGCGCTTCCGGCGTGAAGTTGAGCTCTTCCTTGACATCCGGAATGTTATACGCCGCAACGTTAGCGCCGAGGACCGTTGGAAAATGCAAGG
>Ga0075424_100006285_pt1 | contig 11435 bp, 9 predicted proteins | sample SoiMethybrSBSTD3_FD_75301 | JGI IMG/M metagenome (GOLD analysis project Ga0075424, IMG submission 75301) | Bulk soil microbial communities from a Populus tree surrounding site in Tennessee, USA - Soil MetaG P. TD hybrid SBSTD3 | ecosystem: Environmental > Terrestrial > Soil > Tree plantation...
CATCGATGTCGCCTTGGTCGTCGGCGCGGCCGCGCCTTTTTCCGAACATTTCGGCGGTGGCATTCAGCCGGGCGACATGCGCGACTGGGAAATCCCGTACGGCACGATGGGACCGAACAGCAAAATCGCAATGGTCATGCGGCGCTACATGCACGATTACGGCGCGACCCTGGATCATTTCGGCAAGATTGCCGTCGCCGGCAGATATCACGCAAGCTTGAATCCATTGGCCTACCTGCGCAAACCGATCACGGTCGAGGATTACAAAGAATCGCGCTTGGTCGCCGATCCGGTGCGCCTGCTCGATTGCGTGATGCCGGCCAACGGCGGCAGAGCGTATATTGTTGCGTCGCCCGAGCGCGCCAAGTCGTTGCGCAAAAAACCGATTTACTTGAAGGGCTTCGGCGAACGGAGCAATCCTTCGTACGGACCGCGCGCCGGTTCCGATGCGCTGGTGATGGGCGTTAAAGACGCGGGCAAGGTCGCGATGGAAATGGCCGGAGTCAAACACAGTCAAATTAATTTTCTGGAACTATACGATGACTATATTATTGTCGTTTACCTGCAGATCGAGGATCTCGGTTTTTGCGCCAAGGGCGATCTAAGGTTTTACGAGCGGACCGACTTCGCCTTCAAGGGACATCTGCCGATTCAAACGGGCGGCGGCATGATCAACGTCGGCCAACCCTCCACGGCCGGCGGCACATTGCACATTATCGAAGCCGTGCGCCAGCTTCGCGGCGAAGGCGGCGAACGGCAAGTTCCCAATGCAAAAACCGGTTTAGTCACCGGGCTAGGAGTGCTGCCCTACGGCAAAAACCTCGGCTGCTGTGCCGTCGCGATTCTAGGAAGTGAATTGTAGATATGGCTGAGCGAGAGCTTAGAAAACCGTTACCGGCGATCACCCCGGAAGCCAAGCCCTTTTGGGATGCCGCGGCGCAACAAAAATTTGTCGTGCAACAGTGCCAGGATTGCCGGAGCTGGATCTGGACACCGCGTCCATCCTGCAATGAATGCGGCAGCGAAAAAATCGAATGGAAGTCGATGAGCGGCAACGGCGAGGTTTATTCTTTTACCATTATTCGCCAGGTGGTTGGCCGCGCGGCCTCCAAAGCGTTCGAGCCTGACATTCCTTACGTCGTCGCCTGGGTAGATCTTGACGAAGGACCGCGCCTGATCACGAATATCGTCGGGTGCCCTGTCGAAGATGTAAAGCTCGGCATGAAAGTCTCAGTGGTCTTCGATCAAGCCTCGCCGGAAGTATGGCTGCCGAAATTCAAACCGATCGGTTAGCACTCGCGTGCAATCGCGAGCGGAAATTCACCACGCATCATCGTAAGTCGATCCTTCGCGCAGTCGTCATTCCCGCATGCTTTGAACAGTGATTCCGGATGACCATATTCATGCGTTCCGTACAACCCGGCTCATCTGAATAAGAAAAGTGCCGGCAGGACCACTCGGCGCATAAAGGCACAAACGAACTTCGACCTTAATCTGTCATTTCGACTGAAAGAAAGGAGAAATCCTTCCTGCGTTTCAAGGAGAAAGAAAGATTTCTCGCTGCACTCGAAATGACATCTGAAACGCCGCGGCCGCTTTCTTTTTGGCGACGACAATATGATTCGCGTATACGTCATGCAGAGGCGACCGCCGGTCGTCCCCTACATGCCTTTGTTTGTTGTCACTTCATCGAGCAGCGAAAAATCATAAATCTGCTCCGGTTTCGGCAGCTCTTTGAGCCCGGCGTCTTTTTGATCGAGCTCGAGTTCCAGCTTTAACGCTTCCGCGGTGGGCCTGCCATTGATGGCCCAGCCTTTGTATATCGCATCGTAAATAAACGTCGCTTCTTCCTGATTGATCGATAATTGCTTCATCAAAATCGTAACTGTTCTTTCCCTTTGGGTTGCGATGATTTTTGTTGCCTCGAGCACAGATTGTACGACGGGGCGCAAGAATTCGCGCCGCGACTGGAGGCCGGCAACGGACATCCCCAGACCGCTCTGCGGCAACTCGATCTCGTCTGCAGCGCGTGCGAGCACGTGAAAGCCTTGTTTCAGCAAACGCACAGTTTCCACGCTATTGAGCATCGCCGCCGGCACGATACCACTCGCTAGAGCCGCGGCTCGCGCCGTCCCTGCGTTGACGATTTTGTACTCATCGCCGCGCAAACCCTTGCGGCGCAAAACCTCCGCCAGCACCACATTCACCGTCCCCTGCGGTGTGTAGCCGCCGATCACCTTACCGCGCAATTGATCGATCCTGTTGATGTCTTTGTTGGCGACTAGAATAAAATCGGATCGGTTGAGCGAAACCAAGCCCACTCGAACCGGCGCGCCGCGCAGGGCGGCTCGGGCCGTCGATCCGACAGCGGTATAACAGTCGAGATCGCCCGAGAGCAATGCGCCTATTCCCGCGCGCGGTTCGAGCACCAATATCCGCGCATCGTAGCCGTAGCCCTCGAAAATGCCCAAATGCTTGGCAACGTAAATCGCAGTCATGCTGACTGAATGATTCGCCAGTGCGATGTGCAACGGACGTAGTTTCTTTGTTTGTCCGAAACTCAGATCGAATGAGAAGAAGAGCGCGATCGCGATTAGAACTGGCTGGACTTGCAACGAGCTCACAAACGTTCCGCGCATAGACGCCTCCGTTATTCCTCGCGCTCTCATAACTGCTGGAGGCAGAAACTGTCAATCGAAGATTTTACTACCGGTCGTCGGCATTCTTGCGCTATTACAAAAACCCTTCGGCAACCGCGCTAGAATGACATCATTACTCGCGGTTCTTGCCTAAATCGCTGAACCTGCGCTAATGCTCACAGAGTCTACCAATTACGAGGAAACCATGGACGAGATCCGCATCATCGACACGACGTTGCGCGATGGCAACACCAGCCTCTGGGCTCATAACATGACCACCGGCATGATGCATCCGGTGTTGCGCCATATGGATCAGGCCGGTTTTGACGGGATGGAATTTTTTGTCAGCGGGCGATTCAAGAAAGTCGTGCGCGAGCAGCGCGACGATCCGTGGGACTGGGTGCGCTACGGCCAAAAGGAGATCAAGAACACTCAGCTCCGCTATCATGGCGGGCTCAACAGCGGCTTCACTTTGATCCCGCGCTGTATTCCGCGCCTGATCATCGAGCGCCTGGCACATTACGGGATCAAGACGACGCGCCTCTCCGACCCTTGGAACGATTACAACGTGCTGCGCAAAGAAGTTGCTGACCTGAAAGCGCTGGGGATGGAATCCGTGGTAAACATCATCTATTCGATCTCGCCGCGCCATACCGACGAATACTACGCGCGCAAAGCGCGTGAAGCCGCTGCCCTGAAGCCTTATCGGCTTTGCTACAAAGACGTCGGTGGCATGCTCACACCGGAGCGCGCGCGGACCCTGGCGCGTCTAATTCTCGACAATGCCGGAGATGTTCCGGTCGAATTCCATGCCCATTGCAACAACGGTCTCGCACCGTTCAATCTTCTGGAAGTCGTCAAACAAGGCATTCGCATCGTGCATACGTCCGTACCGCCTCTCGCCAATGCCTCGGCGCAGCCTTCCATTTTCAACGTTGTCAGAAACCTGCGGGCGTTAGGCTACAAGGTTTTAGTCAACGAAAAAGTTTTAGAGCCGGTGGAACGACACTTCCGCCGGGTCGCAGACGAAGAAGGCTTACCGGTCGGCAGCCCGCGTGAATACGACGAAACCTGGTACCGGCATCAGGTTCCGGGCGGAATGATTTCCAACCTGCGCCACCAGCTCAAGATGCTCGGCAAAGAAGACAAGATGCCAAACGTGCTCGATGAAATCGTCCAGGTCCGCGCCGAGCTCGGCTACCCGATAATGGTCACGCCCTTCGCTCAGTTCGTCGGCAGTCAGGCGGCCATCAACGTCATGACCGGCGAGCGCTACAAAGAAGTCACGGATCAAGTCATTCAATATGCGCTCGGACTCTGGGGTAAAGAAGGCGCGGAATACATGGACCCGGAGGTCAAAGCAAGAATATTGAATCGCCCGCGCGCGCGGGAAATGGAAAAATTCGAAGTGCCCGACGTTTCTCTGGAAGACGTCCGTAAAAAATATGGCGGACCCGGTCTCTCGGATGAAGAGCTGATCTTGCGCTACTATGCCGGACCGGAATTCGTCGACGCGCTCAAAACCGCGCCGCCGCGAAAAGAGTATCTAGACGCGCGCAAACCGTTCGTGAAGTTGGTCGAAGAGCTGATCCAGAAAAGAGATACGGGTCACGTCTATATACGACGCAATCATTTCACCTTGAGCGCCGGGCGCAGAGCGTGAAGAGTGCCAGCTTAAGCGACCCTCGGCTCGAAGCCACTTTTTGGTCACTCCGGCAAACGCCGAAATCTAGGCTTTACGTTTTTCCCACCGCCTTGATGCGGGTCGGAGTTTATCCTGAGAGATGTCGAAGGGCCGGCATGACGGACCTCCTTCAATGGCCTTCGAAGTAAATTAATCTCGTCAGCGCGCAGCCCTTTTCCGACTTACATGTTATAAAATGAGTGCACTACCGCTTCGAGACCTCATCAAGAATGGAAAAATCATAAACCTGCTCGGGCTTCGGCGGCTCTTTCAGGGCCATTTCGCGCTGCGCAAGGGCGAATTCGAAACCCTGACTACCGGTCGTCGGGCGGCCATCGAGCGCCCAGCCTTTGTGCACGATATCATAGACAAGGCTCACGTCGTCTTGGCTGAGCGCGAACTGTTTCATGAGCACCGGCAGCACCCGCTCCTTTTGGGTCGCGCTGACTCGAATAGCTTCCAAAACAGCTTGCACAACCGAGCGAAACATCTCCCGTTTACTCTGAATGCTTGCAACCGAAGCGCCGAGACCGCCAGTTGCAAGCTCAATCTCATCGGCGGCGCGCGCCAGCGGCCGAAAACCTTGCTTCACCGCCTTGGCGGTTTCTAATCCGTTCAGCACAGCGGCAGGAACATTGCCGCTGATGAGCGCCGGTAATCGGGCGGTGCCGACGTTAAGAATCTTGTATTCGTCGGGCTTGAGGCCGCGCTTGCGCAACAGTTCGATCAATACGGTATTCACGGTTGCCTGAGCCGTATAACCGCCGAGCACCTTGCCTCGCAGTTGTTCGATACTCGTGATCTCTTTTGATGCGACTAGAACATGATCAGGGCGATTGAGTCCGACCATAATGACGCGGACAGGCACGCCCCGGAGCGCGGCGCGAGTGGTCGTTCCCGTAGCTGTATAGAAATCGAGGTCGCCGGTCATCAAGGCCGCGAGCGCGGCCCGCGGCTCCAGTACTAGAATTTGCGGATCGAAGCCATGGCTCTCGAAAATACCGAGGCTTTTCCCGACGTAAAAATGCGTCGCGGCAATGGTGTTACTCGGGAGCGCGATGCGCAACGGGCGCAGTTTCGGTTGTTGTGCGGAAGCGCACTCAGCAACGACCAAAATGATAAGCACAAGCAAAAACATTCTTCCGGTATCATCGGTGGACCTGCACGGCATCGGGCTTACCTGTTAGTCCGTTTTTTCCAGGAACTTTGCGTCCTGACGTCGGATAAACCCCGGCGGATTGCCTCGTCTAGAGTGAACCTCCAACCAATCACCCTTCGAGCTGACCACGTCGACCCGCGTTCCGGCCGGAATATTGGCCACCACACGGGAAGAAGGAGACGGCTGTTCAAAGAGGGGCGTCGAGTCTCTGGTCTCATACGCCCCAGCTGCGGAAGCGCGTCGGGATGTCGGCGCGGAAGCGGGAGTCTTGCCCGAGCTGGTGATACTCGTCGACTGTCGCTCGTTCGTTTGGACGGGCGGCTTACGCGTAGAAGGTTCCGATGGTTCGGTATTGGGCCGCGGCTTTGAAACAACGCCCGGACCTTGGTCGGACGACTCGAAGGGAGCCGATGGCGATTGCTGCGGTGGCGGGCGCGGCGCTAGCGATGCGGAAGTATTATTACTTGTGTCACCCCCGCGATTGATCTCATCCCGCGATAGAGGGGTCGGCGCGGCTGCAATCATGGGTCGGTCCCTTTGACCGGTTTGCCGGAGCAGGTGCGTTGCGAGGTAAACACTGGCGGCGGCGACAGCGACCAGAAAAACGGCGCCCAAAAATATAGTTGCTCCACCGACCCATTTGCGTTCGTGCGCGGGCGTGGCGTCACGGCTCGCTTCGGACGAGAGCCGCTTCATCCTTGGCGAGCTTGCAGCGGAAGCAATGACGCTCCCGGAACTTTTGTCGGCTGCAGTGAGCCCAGCAGATTGCGTCAGCCTTACGCCGCAGTTTCTACAAAAATTGTCCAGTGGCTCGACTTGCGTGCCGCATCGGCTACAAACCATCAACAAAGCCTCCTTGCTTCATCTTTCGTCAAACTAGCGAATACCGAACGAACCTGTCAATTATCCGCCGAGCATTGATTTGAAATTGCCAAGCGGATAGAAAAAAGTTCCATGGATAAAACCTGCACGCTGCATCAAGCCATCCAGCGCGATGTGCAGGACGGCATGACGATCGCGATGGGTTGCGCGTTGGAATCTTTGATCCCTTTCGCCGCCAGCCATGAGATCATTCGTCAGAATAGAAAGAATCTCACGTTGGTTGCGCCCATCTCGGACATGCAATTCGACCAGTTGATCGGCGCCGGTTGCGTCAAAAAAATCATCGCATCATGGGTCGGAAATGTCGCTGCGGGCCTCGGCCACAATTATCGCCGTGCCGCTGAATCCGGTATTCCAAACCCAATCGAGATTGAGGAGCACTCGAACTTCACGATTGGTCTCGGTCTTCAAGCAGGTGCGATGGGAGTTCCGTTTCTGCCGACGCGCACGATTCAAGGAAGCGATATCGCCGCAGGCGCGCCATTCAAGCAGATGCATTGTCCGTTTACAGGCGAGCCTTTAATCGCGGTCCGCGCCATTCGTCCGGACGTGACCATTCTGCATGTGCAACGGGCCGATGCCGAAGGCAACGCGCACGTCTGGGGTAATTTCGGTGTCATGCGCGAGGCCGGTTTGGCTGCAGGAAAAGTCATCCTCACCTGCGAGGAATTGGTCGACCACGAAGTCATTCTAAGCGATCCCAATCGCACGGTCATTCCGGGCTTCGTGGTATCGAGCGTCGTGGAGCAGCGTTGGGGCGCGTTCCCTTCGCCGACGCAAGGCTATTCGCGCCGTGACGATGAGTTTTACTTCGAGTATCATCAGGCAACCCGCACGCGTGAAGGCTTCGAACGCTGGTTACAGGACTGGGTACTCGGTGTCGCGGATCACCAGGCTTTTCTTAAACACTTGGGCAATGATCGGATTGAAAACTTAAAACCCAAAACCGACGCGTTCGCCGCGCCGGCGAGCTTCAGCTACTGATCGAAGGAGGACAAGATGAAAACCGTACCGTCGTTAAAACTCAGCGAGGAAGGCTGCGATATTGTCGTCAAGGCGGCGATCGAAAAAGCCAAAGAACTGAAGCAGATCGTCAGCATCTGCGTTGTCGATGCCGGCGGACATCTGATGGCATTCAAGCGTATGACCAACGGGCGAACGCACAATACGCTGATCGCGCAGGCCAAAGCGCGTTGCGCGGCGCTTACCACGGCCGCTACAGGAAAGAAGGGCCGTGACGGAGCCGAAATCCCTGATCATCAGGTGCTCGCGCAAACTCTCGCTGTCGGTCCCGGTTGGTTCATCAGCATCGAAGGCGGTTTGCCGATTACCGTCGAAGGTCAGTGTATCGGCGGGGTCGGTTGCAGCGGCGCGCCGGCAGCTGTTGATCGACAAATCGTGCAGGCGGGAATCGATGCATTCGCCAAGGCGTGAAACGATTTTACAGGACTGCTTCTGCGCTTTAACCCCAGATGTCTACCGGCCCTTCGCCAGGCTCAGAATAGACTCCAGCCGGTACCCGGGTAGATTTTTAAAATCCTCGATTCCGGGTCGCGCTACCCCGGACTAGATCCGGGGTTGCCCGGAATGACGAGCAGATTGTGCAGCCAATTTCCAATCTCGAGCGAGGCGAGTTGTGTCAGCACAAGCTTTAGTGAGACTGCGGCGCCAGATGCTAGCGCCCTATGAAATCAGGACGTGATTTCCCACCAATTTTTGCTGACATCGCTCAGCAGAAAATGCGCGCGCCCGTTGGTCTGGAACTCTCTCAAGTCGGTGACCCCAAGCTCCTTACCCTTACTCGAGAACTCTTTGTGTGCGTCTTCAACTTCCTCCGGAGTAGCGAGCTTGAGGGTAAACCGATTCGCTTCGGTAAGATAATCCCGGTGCGGCGTCGGCAAAACGACGACGTACCACGGATTGCCCGGCACCGTGATGTAAGTGGACATGCGCCCGCCGCCGATGATCGAGAGCCCCAGCACGTTGGCTAAAAAATTGTCGCTGGTCTCTTTATTGTCGCAGTTGAGCGTCCCGTGGGTCATTGCCTGCGGTATGTAGCCGCGTCCCGGAAACTGCTCTTCGCTCAGCGGCGTTGTCCAGTGCGGCGCGGCGATCTTGCGGCCCTGCTTGATGGCGGCCGGATTGTAATATTCGATCTCGAGGTCATTTCCGCCCGGCTCTTTGAAATAAATCGAATAGGCGAAATGCGCTTCGTGCGGTGTCGTCACGCTTTTGATTTTGTACTGCTCTTTGTGCGCGGAAATGTATTCATGAGCTTTGGGAATTTCCTTGGAACTCGCGACTCTGAAACCGTAATGATTGGTATGCGGTTTGTTCTTGGCGTTCGGGCCGGCCTCGTGAATGACCAAACGCCATTCAGTATTGGGATGTTTGACAATCGCTTGGTGCTCGGTGCGTTCAATCACCTGAGCCGCCAAAAGCTCGGTAAATATCGGCAGCGTTTCATCGAGCGAACGGCACTCGTAATGACCCTCGCTCAGGGCAATCGGCTTCAACATCGTTGTCTCCTTGGAATTCAATCTTTTAACGATCTTACAAATTAATTATTCAGGAGGCCGTTGCGCTTGTCAATTGGCCGGTCCGTTGAACCGGCGGCATGCGCACTTCGGCGCCGGATTTTGCGCACTCCTCTTCGAACATTCTTCGGATCATCGGATCTTCGTCCTCGTATTCGATCTGCCAGCCGCCATAGGCCAACGGGACATCGGATTGAATCTTGCCCGGCTGAAGCTTGTACTTGCGGCTCAGGATCTTCAACGCCAGGTAACGCGCCGGTTCCGCGCTCGAATTGAAGTGTTGATGAAACCAACCTTCCGGCGGAACCACGATCGAACCCGGCCTCCAATCGACACGCATCATTTCCTTTCCCTCAGGCCAGAGAAGCGAGTAGCCCTTGCCCGTGAGAATGAAAACATGCGCGCCGGGACCATGCCGGTGCGCCTTCTTGTAAATTCCTACCGGAAACCGGGACACGTGCGAGCCCATCATGCTTTCCGACATCTCGAAAAAAATCGTCGCGTTCCCTTTCCCTCGTTCCGTCCAGGCAACCGGCTCGATGTTGATCGCGTCAGCGACAAAATTGGTTTCGACGACGCGGTCGCTATAGAGTTTACCGCTGCCCGCGAAATAACCGTCTTCGCCTTTGAATCGATCGGTGAATGCATAGGGATTGTTGATGACGAAATCTTCACAGTGAAATAAGTTGAACACCAGCGGCGCCGTCGTGACCGCGAGTAACCGAGCTTCGCGGTCACCCTGGCCGTTGAAATGCTGATAGGAAGCATTCAGCGGAATCGCGAAAAGGCTTCCCGTCTGCCACTCGAAGCTTTGCTTTGCACCGTTCGTTTGCCAGACGGTGGTCGCGCCCCGGCCATCGAGCACATAATAGAGCGCTTCATAGATATGGCGCTGCGGTCTCAGATTCTTACCCGGAGGAATACCGACAACGAATGCATCATCGAGATAACCCGTACCATCGAGCATAATGTAGACGCCGGTGCCGCCCACGCGGTCCCAAGGCTTGAGCGGGATCGTGTAAAGATCCTCCACGAAAAAACCGCGCATCACGTCGATTCCCTGAGAGCTGATCCAGCGATCGTACGGCGTGTCCATCACCTCGACTTTGCGCTCGACCTTTTGATACGACGGAGTCTGAATGCTTTCGGTCATCTAAACCTCCAAGGCACTACTACTGCTTTTTATCCTGGAATCGCGCGCGCCATCAAGCCGAGCCACGGGAAACGTTATTCCAAAAGCCAAACATCTCTAATAAGAACTCACCGTTCGTCGTGCGACAAACCAGTATTACCCGAGCATCGCAGAGCGCGGTGTCCTTCGATATGGTGCCTCGCTGCTGGCAGCGCTAAATCATCGGCCATAGGATTTCCTGAGTAGCGCGCAGCGCGTATCGAGGGATATTCTTCCTCGTCCCGTTACACCCCTCGCTACGCGACCGATGCCGGTCGCTACTCGGGGAGTCGGTGGTTTGGATGCGCTTCTTTTCGGAGACAAACAAAACATATGTTTCAACTCTTCACTCCATCTAAACAGTCCATCCGTTTCATCGTCCCCTTAATTTCAGCCAAGTGTTACCCTGAGCCGTCCTGCCAGCCAATTTATCGTGAGCAAATCCGGAGAAAGCCGTAATATCGCATCTCACGTCATCGCGCGTCAGTTCAGTTTGACAATAGTGAATCATTGACCCCATATGAATACCCCAGACGCAAAATGCAGGAGAGATCGCAATGACGGAACGAGCCAGTAACAACTTCGTCGCGGCGCTAAAAACCGGCGCCGGACTGAAGGATGAATTTATCTACTACATGTCATTCGACGACTATAAAAACTTTCCTGATCCCTTTCCCCGCACAGAGGTTACGGTTCAAGAAGTGCAAGAAAGCATTCGCAGATACCCAAATCCGCAAACACACGGGGAGCTTTTTCGGTGGGATATTCACGGTCGATTGTTTACGCCCGCCAGAGTTTCTATTCCCAATACGGCAGTAGTGATGATTCACGGTGGCGCAGTGAACGAATACGAATTTATTTTTACGCCGGACGGCCCGGAAGAATATCCTGATTTGACTCAGAGCGATCCGGCCAAAGCCCGCGTCGGCGTGGCGCAACACATCGCATCCCTTGGCGTGCCGGTGCTGGCGATCTCGCTGCCGGGCCATTACAGCCGTAAGCCGTGGCCGCCCATTGCCGAGCGCCGACCTGAATTCGTGATCGGTCAAATTCCGGACGACAAGGAGCTTAAAAATCGTTTGGCAGTCTACACGTTCAGAATGTGCGTGGAGGCGATCAAAGCGCTCGTCGAAAAAACTCTCGAAGAATCGATTTTCATGTGGGGCCATTCAACCGGCGGCGAGTATTTTTACTTGATGGAGCAGTTCGGGCTCAAAAACAAACTGATCGGCGGCCTTGGTTTCGGTACGGGAATGCCGGCCTGGGTGCGCAAAGAGTGGGATTTGGCCTGTGCGAAAAAATCTCCCGAAGAGCGCGCCGCGCCGTTTCGAAATCTTACCGATCTCAGCCGCCGTTCGCCGGT
>Ga0075424_100006286_pt1 | contig 11435 bp, 9 predicted proteins | sample SoiMethybrSBSTD3_FD_75301 | JGI IMG/M metagenome (GOLD analysis project Ga0075424, IMG submission 75301) | Bulk soil microbial communities from a Populus tree surrounding site in Tennessee, USA - Soil MetaG P. TD hybrid SBSTD3 | ecosystem: Environmental > Terrestrial > Soil > Tree plantation...
GCGTGGCGCTTCACCCAGCGGCTTTGGCGCCTGGTGGGGGAGGCGGCGGATGTGGCACGCGCGGCTCCGGCCGCACGTCCCGGTCAATTCAGCGATTCGGCTCTCTCAGTGCGCAAGGCGAGCCATGGCGCGCTCGCCAAGGTCTCCGATGCCATCGAGACGCTGCACTTCAACGTCGGCGTCGCGCATATTTATGAGCTCGCCAATGCGCTGCAGGCGACGCTCGCGACCGCGAAAGGCGATGTCGCGCCCGATCTGGCCTGGGCGGTGCGGGAAGGCGCCGAAATCCTGGTGCAACTTTTCAATCCGATGATGCCGCACCTCGCCCAGGAGTGCTGGGCGGTGCTCGGCCATCAGTCGCTGATCGCCGGCGAGCCCTGGCCCGAGGTCCAACCCGCGCTGCTGGTTGAGGAAACCGTAACCTTGCCGGTGCAGGTTAACGGCCGCAAGCGCGCCGAGGTGACGGTTGCGCGCAACGCCGGAAACGGGGATATTGAGCGGGCTGTTCTCGCGCTCGATGCGGTGCAAAGGGCCCTCGAGGGGAAGGCCCCCAAAAAAGTCATCGTTGTCCCGCACAGGATCGTCAATGTGGTGGTCTGACATGCGTCGGATGGGGCTTGGCTTGGCGCGGTTCGTCCCCTTGCTGATGGCAGCGGGCGTGCTCGCCGGCTGTTTCCAGCCGCTCTACGGCGAGCGATCGCTGACCGGCGGGCCGGGAATCAAGACGGCGCTCAGCAGCGTCGATGTCGGGCAAATCCCGGCGCCGGGCGGCTCGCCTCAGTCGCGGGTCGCGGTCGACCTGCGCAACCAGCTGATTTTCGATCTCAACGGCAATGTGCCGAACCCGTCGACGCATCGGCTCAATGTGACGATCTCCACCACGACGGTGTCGGTCATCGTCGACCTCACGAGCGCGCGGCCCGAGGTCGAGAACTACGGGCTCATTGCCTCGTACAATCTGGTCGAGCTCAAGACCGGCAGGACGGTCGTCAGTGACCAGACTTTCACGCGCGTCTCCTATGACAGCCCGGGCGGGCAGCAGCGCTTCGCGCGTGTGCGCGCCCTGCGCGACGCCGAGAACCGGGCCGTGCAGGTCATCGCCGACAACATCAGGAACCGGCTGGCGTCGTATTTCGTCGCCGGGACGTAGCTGCCTCCCCTCTATTCCCTCTATATGTCATCGTCCGCGCAAGCGGACGATCCAGTAAACACGTGACGGCCTGCGTTTACTGGATCGTCCGCTTGCGCGGAGCATGACCAGACGAATAGATGCACGATCATGGTCGCGCTCAAAGGTTCCGACATCGACGCCTTCGCGGTCCGGCCCGATCCGAAGCGCCCGATCGCGCTGGTGTTCGGGCCCGACATTGGACTGGTGCGCGAGCGCGTCGAGAGCATCGTAAAAGCCGCGGTGGACGATCCGGCCGATCCGTTCGCGCTCGCGCGCCTGGAAGGCGATGCGCTGGCGGAGGAGCCGAGCCGGCTCGTCGAGGAGGCGCACACTGTTCCGCTGTTCGGCGGGCGGCGCGCCGTCTGGGTCAGGGCCGGCGGGCGCAATTTCACGGCCGCGGTCGAAGCGCTGATCGCGGCGCCGCCCATGGCCGACTGCCGCGTCGTCATCGAGGCGGGCGATCTCAAGCGCAACGCGCCGCTGCGCGCCATGTGCGAAAAATCCGCGGTGGTGGCGGCGCTGCCGTGTTACGCCGATGGCGAGCGCGAGCTCGCGCGCCTGATCGATGAGGAGATGCGGGCGGCCAGTCTGACGATCGCGCCGGATGCGCGCGCCCTGCTCGTCTCGCTGATCGGCGGCGACCGGCGCGCGTCGCGCAACGAGGTGCGCAAGCTCGCGCTCTATGCGCATGGCAAGAAGGCCGCCGATATCGACGACGTGATCGCAGTCGTGGCAGACGCATCCGCGCTCGGGCTGAACGACCTGGTCGACGCCGCCTTCGCGGGCCGCGCCGCCGATGTCGAGACGCGCTTTGCCAAGGCACGCGCTGAGGGCACCCACCCGAGCGCGATCGTGGGCGCTGCGCTGCGCCAGGTCGCCCAGCTTCACCGCGCCCGCCTCGCGGTCGACTCCGGAACGCCGGCATCGGAAGCGATCCCCGGATTGAACTTCCGGCGCAAGCCGCTGGTCGAGGCGGCGCTCTCGTCATGGAGTGCGGCGCGACTCGAGAGGATGATGGCGCAGCTTGCCGACGCCTCGCTCGAGGCACGCCGCCGTCCGGCGCTCGCCGAAGCTATCGCGCAACGCGCGCTGATGAATGTGGCCGTGGTGGCGCGACGGAAAGCGTAGGGTGGGTTAGGCGCCTTCGGCGCTAACCCACCCTACAATGCATGATCGTAAATTCTACGAGCCGCGCTCCAGCCGCCGGATCACCTCGTCGAGCTGATCGAGCTGGCGATACTTGATGTGCACGATGCCGCCCCTGCCGTCATGGTCGATGGTCACCGCCAGGCCGAGCGCATCGGACAGCCGCTTCTCGATCGCGCGCGTGTCGGCGTCCTTCTCGCCGTGTGGGCGCGGTTTTTTGGTGGCGGCGCCGGAGCGCTCCTGCGCCAATGTCTCGACCTGTCGCACATTGAGGCTGCGCGCCACGATCTCCTGCGCGACCGACTCCGGGTCCGGCAAGCCGATGAGCGCGCGCGCGTGACCGGCGGTGAGCTTGCCCGCCTGAATGTAGGCCTTCACGCTCTCCGGCAGCTTGAGCAGGCGCAGCGTGTTGGCAACGTGGCTGCGGCTCTTGCCAACTGTCTTGGCGATGTCGTCCTGGTTGTAGCTGAACTCTTCGCCGAGACGCTGATAGCCCGCCGCCTCTTCGAGCGGATTGAGATCGGCGCGCTGCACGTTCTCGATGATCGCGAGCTCGAGCGCCTCGCTGTCGCTCGCCTCGTGCACGACGATCGGAACGTCGTGCAGGCCGGCGCGCTGCGCCGCGCGCCAGCGCCGCTCGCCCGCAATGATCTCGTACGACTCGCCCGGGCCGCGCAGCGTGCGCGCGACGATCGGCTGGATGATGCCGCGCTCGCGGATCGATGCGGCGAGCTCGTCGAGGTCAGCGTCGGAAAAGTCGCGGCGCGGATTGCGCGGATTGGGTTTCAGAAATTCGATCGGCACGCGGCGTTGGCGGCTGCGTTCGATTGTCGGCGTCGCCTCGGACGCGACATCGCCGATCAGCGATGCGAGACCACGCCCGAGCCGCGACCGGTGAGACTCTTCCGCCATCGACATGTCTCCCGCACCTTTCTTCTTATCAATTTTCGCTTCCGTTCCCCTCCCCCTTGTGGGAGGGAGCGAGAGGCCGTGCAAACCTCAGCTCGCGCGCCGGTCCTTGAGCTGCTTCTCGCGCTGGATGATCTCGGTGGCGAGCCGCAGATAGGCTTCGCTGCCGACGCATTTGAGATCGTAGATCAGCACGGGCTTGCCGTAGGACGGCGCTTCCGACACCCGCACGTTGCGCGGGATGACGGTGTCGTAGACTTTCGGCCCCATGAACTCGCGCACGTCGGCCATCACCTGGCCGGAGAGATTGTTGCGCGCGTCGTACATGGTGAGCACGACGCCGTGGATCGTGAGGTCCGGATTGAGCGTCTGCTTGACCTGATCGACGGTTTTCAGAAGCTGCGACAATCCTTCGAGCGCGAAGAACTCGCATTGCAGCGGCACCAGGATCGCCTGCGCGGCCGCCATCGCGTTGATGGTGAGAAGATTGAGTGACGGCGGGCAATCGACCAGCACGTAGTTGAAATCGGTCGAGCCGGCGCGGCCTTCGTTTAGATTGGCAAGCGCGTTGCGCAGGCGAAACGCGCGGTCGCGCGTGTGACCCATCTCGAGCTCGAAGCCGGAGAGATCCATGGTCCCGGGCGCGATGTAGAGATGCGGCACCGCGGTCGCGAGGATCGCGGCGCGCAGCGGCTCGGCGCCGGTTATGACGTCGTAGGTCGAGTGCTCGCGGCTTTTCTGATCGATGCCGAGGCCCGTCGAGGCATTGCCCTGCGGATCGAGATCGACGATGAGCACGCGCTCACCGATCGCGGCGAGAGCCGTGCCGAGATTGATCGCGGTCGTGGTCTTGCCGACGCCGCCCTTCTGGTTGGCGATCGCGAGAATGCGCGGCGGCTGCAGCGTTCCGGGCTTGGCCTCGCTCGGAAACGACAGGACCTCACCCGAATTTTCGATGTCAGCCATCTGTTCGGCTCCGCAGGGCCATCTCACGTTTTCGCATGTCGCCGCGCAAGCCGCCGGACCACGACGATGCGGCCGTGCGGACTCGTCTTGCTCGGAACGAGTTCTGTCTGGATGCTCCAATATTTAGCGGCCTCGGTCAATTCGGCCTCTACATCTTGGCCCTTCGGAAGCAGCGCTTGTGCACCTGTTTTTAGCAGCGGCGCGACGTAGCCGAACAGCACGTTCAGCGGTGCCAGCGCGCGCGCCGTGACGACGTCGACATGGGTGCCGGCCGGCACGGAGAAATGCTCGATTCGCTCGGCATGGACAATCGCCGGCAGCCCGATGGCGCGCACGACCTCGCGCAGGAAGGCGGCTTTTTTCGTGTTGCTCTCGACCAGATGGACCGCGGCTCCGCGCTCCTGGGTGAGCGCGCAAGCGATGACGGCTCCGGGAAAACCGCCGCCCGAGCCGAGATCGACCCAGACGCGCGCCTCCGGCGCGAGCGCGAGCAGCTGCAGCGAATCCGCGATATGGCGGGTCCAGAGCTGCGGGACTGTCGCGGCCCCGATCAGATTCGTCCTCTGCTGCCATTGCAGCAGCAGCGCGACGAAGCGGTCCAGCCGGGCCGATGTTTCACGTGAAACAGGCACCAGCGCGAGCGCCCGGGTGCGATCGGCGGCAAGGTCGGGCGCTGTCCGCGACATCAGGGCGTCCCGAGCGCCAGCCTAGCCGGCGCGGGCGGCCCGGCGGCCGGCGCGGCGCACGTGGGCAGCGAGCAGGGTCAGGGCCGCCGGCGTGACACCGTCGATGCGCCCGGCCTGGCCGAGCGTGCGCGGCCGCACGGCCGCGAATTTCTGCTTCATCTCATTGGAAAGTCCGGAAATTCCGGCGTAGTCGAGATCATCGGCGAGCACCAGGCTTTCGTCCCGGCGATAGGCCGCGACATCGGCCGCCTGACGGTCGAGATAGACCGCGTATTTGGCGTCGATCTCCAATTGCTGCGCAATATCCGGCGCGAGTCCGACGAAAGCCGGCCAGATGCGGGCGACATCGGCAAGGCCGAAATCCGGATAGGCCAGGAGGTCGAAGGCGGTCCGGCGCTGGCCATCGCGCTTGAGGGCGAAGCCGTAACGGTCACCTTCGCTCGGCGTTATGGCGACCGAACGCGCATAGGTCCGTATGGCGTCGAGCGCCGCCATCTTGTCCCGGTGCCGCCGCTGCCGCTCGGCGCCGACGCAGCCGATCGCGATGCCGCGGTCGGTCAGGCGCTGGTCGGCATTGTCGGCCCGCAAGGTGAGGCGGTATTCGGCCCGCGAGGTGAACATGCGGTAGGGCTCGGTCACCCCGCGGGTGACGAGATCGTCGATCATGACCCCGAGATAGCCCTGCGAGCGGTCGAACACGATGTCCGTCCCCTCGCCCGCCCGCGCGGCCGCGTTCAGCCCGGCGACCAGGCCCTGGGCGGCCGCCTCTTCGTAACCGGTCGTCCCGTTGATCTGGCCGGCCAGGAAAAGCCCAGGAATCCGGCGGGTCTCGAGCGTCGGCTTGAGCTCGCGTGGATCCACGTGGTCGTACTCGATGGCGTAGCCCGGCCGGATCACCCGCGCCCGTTCGAGGCCCGGAATGCTAGCCACCACCGCGAGCTGGACTTCCTCGGGCAGCGACGTGGAGATCCCGTTGGGATAGACGGTGGTGTCGTCAAGCCCCTCGGGCTCCAGGAAAATCTGGTGGCCGTCGCGCTCGCCGAAGCGCACGATCTTATCCTCGATCGAGGGGCAATAGCGCGGTCCTCGGCTCTGGATCTGGCCCGAATACATGGGCGAGCGGTGCACATTCGCCCGGATGACGCGGTGCGTGTCCTCGGTCGTGCGGGTGATGGCGCACTGGATCTGCGCATTTTCGATCCGATCGGTCAGGGTCGAGAACGGCTCCGGCGGCTCGTCGCCGGGCTGCATTTCCAGGCGCGCCCAGTCGATCGTGGTGCCGTCGAGCCGCGGCGGCGTGCCGGTCTTGAGCCGGCCGAGCGCGAAGCCGAAGCGCTCGAGGGTGGCGGACAATCCAATGGCTGGCGCTTCCCCGACCCGGCCGGCCGGAGTCTGCCGCTCGCCGATATGGATGAGACCGCGCAGGAAGGTGCCGGTGGTCAGCACCACGGCGCCGGCCGGAAACTGCCGCCCATCGACGAGCCGGACCCCGGTCACCCGGCCGTCGGCCAGGATCACATCGTCGGCCTCGCCCTCGATGACGGTCAGGCCGTCGGTCGCGCGGATGGCTCGCTGCATGGCGGCCGCGTAGAGCTTGCGGTCGGCCTGGGCGCGCGGGCCACGGACGGCCGGACCCTTGCGGCGGTTGAGCACCCGAAACTGAATGCCGCCCTGGTCAGCGACCCGGCCCATGAGGCCATCGAGCGCATCGATCTCGCGCACCAGATGACCCTTGCCGAGGCCGCCGATGGCGGGATTGCACGACATGGCGCCCACGGTCGCGAAACGGTGGGTGATCAGGGCGGTTTTTGCACCCATGCGGGCGGCCGCGGCCGCTGCCTCGCAGCCGGCATGGCCTCCGCCGATCACGATGACATCAAAGGACATGGCACGAAGCGATCTGGCGCGTTCCCGAAGCGTCGCTCATAACGCGAAGTCGGCCCGACTTAAAGTGATGTTTCACGTGAAACATGGCCAGCGGATGCTCGCCACGTCAAAGTTGGCTTTGTTCTGCCAAAACGAGTTTGGCTTTGTTCTGCCAAAATGAGATGACGGTATTTAGATACAGCAACTCATTTTCCAATGCAAAAGTCGCGGAAGATCACGTCCAAGATATCTTCGACGTCGACCCGACCGGTGAGGCGCCCCAGCGCCCGGGCCGCAAGCCGCAGCTCCTCGGCAATGATGTCCTCGCGCCCACCCGACTGGTCCGACAGCGCACGGCCGAGCGCTTCAGCGGCCTGTTCCAGGGCATGGCGATGACGCTGCCGAGTCACCACTGCGGGTTCGGCCGAGCCGAGAAAATCTCGCGCATGGGTCGCCAACGCCGGGATTAGGTCTGTGAATCCGGATTCATCCTTTGTAGAAATGAAGTAAGAGCTATAGTTTAGTTTATGTATTATTGATTTTAATGCTTTTTCGCGCAGTGGGCTAATCAGATCGAGCTTATTCCAGACTATCCATTTGGAAGATTTCGCAAAGTCCCGCTCGAGCGTTTCCACCGGAATTTCGCCACTGGCGGCCGCGTCCATGATCCAGAGGACCAGATCCGCGGCCCCTGCCCGTTCGCGCGCCCGCCGGACCCCTTCCTGCTCGACCGGATCGCCGCTCTCGCGAATGCCGGCGGTGTCGAGCAAGGTCACCGGGTAGCCGCCGAGATCGAGGTGGACCTCGATCACGTCGCGCGTGGTGCCCGCATAGGGCGACACGATCGCCGCCTCGCGGCGCGCGATGCGATTGAGCAGGCTCGACTTGCCGGCATTGGGCGGTCCCGCGATGGCGACGACCAGTCCCTCGCGCAAGCGCTCGCCGCGGCCCCGATCGGCCAGGACGTCGGCAATCTCGCCGTGCAGCGCGCGCGCGACCTGCAGCGCGGGGGCCATCAGGTCCTCCGGCACGTCGCCTTCGTCAGGGAAATCGATGCGCGCCTCGACCAACGCGAGCGCCTGGATGAGCCGCGTCCGCCAGCTCTCGGCGCGGTCGCCGAGCAAACCCTTGAGCTGGCGAAACGCCTGGCGGCGCTGCGCCTCGGTATCGGCGCCGATGAGATCGGCCAGCCCCTCGACGCGGGTGAGATCGAGCTGGCCGTTCTCGAACGCGCGCCGCGTGAATTCGCCCGCTTCGGCCGGCCGGCAGCCCGCGATGCGGCCGAGCGCAGCGAGCACGGCCGATATCACCGCCCTGCCCCCATGCAGCTGCAGTTCGGCCGTGTCCTCGCCGGTCTCGCTGGCCGGGCCGGGAAACCACAGCGCGAGCGCCTCGTCGATGATCTCGCCGCTCGCCGGATCGCGCACGCGCGCGAGCGCGGCCCGGCGCGGCTCGGGAATCTTTCCGATCAGCGCCCGTAAGGCCGCGCCGGCCTGCGGCCCCGAGATCCGCACGACCGCGATGGCGGCCGGCGGCCGCCCGGACGAGAGGGCGAAGATGGTGTCGGAGGACCCGGTCATGGGCGATATCAACCAGATTGCGCGTCGCACCGAAAGCGCTCACGGTGACGCCGTCCTATGCAGCGCGAGACATGCGACGTGCGCAGAGGCGAGGAGTTTGAACCATGCGTTTGCTGGCTCGTTTCACCCAAGGCGAACTGCGCCTCACGCGGCTGACGCCGTGGTTCTACATCTCCTCGCCGCGATTTCATGGCGGCGTCCAGACAAGGTGAAACGATGTCGCTCGCCGCTACGCACGAAAACCGGCTCGCTCGCGAAACCAGTCCGTATCTGCTGCAGCACAGGCACAATCCGGTCGAGTGGTGGCCGTGGGGACCGGACGCGCTCGCGGAGGCCAAGCGCAGCAACCGGCCGATCCTGCTGTCGATCGGTTACGCGGCATGCCACTGGTGCCACGTGATGGCGCATGAAAGCTTCGAGGACGAGGCGACCGCGCGCGTGATGAACGAGCTGTTCGTCAACATCAAGGTCGACCGCGAGGAGCGCCCCGACATCGACCAGATCTACATGTCGGCGCTGCATCACCTGGGCGAGCAGGGCGGCTGGCCGCTCACGATGTTTCTCACGCCCGCGGGCGAGCCGGTGTGGGGCGGCACGTACTTTCCAAAAACCTCGCGTTTCGGCAGACCCGCCTTCGTCGACGTGCTGCGCGAGCTGGCGCGGCTGTTTCGCGAGGAGCCGCAGAAGATCGATCAGAACCGCGTGGCGCTGATGTCGCGCCTCGCCGAGGCGGCGCGACCCGCCGACAAGGTGACGATCGGCGCGCGCGAGCTCGATTCGGCGGCCGTCTCGATCGCGCGCGCGTTCGATCCCGTCCACGGCGGCTTTCGCGGCGCGCCGAAATTTCCGCAATGCTCCATGCTGGAAATGCTGTGGCGCGCCGGCATGCGAAGCAACGACTCGCGTTTCTTCGAGGTGGTCGAGCTCACCCTCGAGCGCATGTCGGACGGCGGAATCTACGATCATCTCGGCGGCGGCTACTCGCGCTACTCGGTCGACGAGCAGTGGCTGGTGCCGCATTTCGAGAAGATGCTCTACGACAACGCGCAGCTTCTCGAGCTGCTGGCGCTCGCGTATCGACGCACCGGCAAGCCGCTCTTTCTCGCACGCGCGCAGGAAACGGTCACGTGGCTGCGGCGCGAGATGACGACGGCCGGCGGGGCGTTCTCGGCCTCGCTCGACGCCGACTCGGAAGGCGAGGAGGGCAAGTTCTACGTCTGGTCGCTCGCCGAGATCGAGCGCGTGCTCGGCCGCGAGGGCGCGGCCTTCTTCGCCCGCCACTATGGCGTCACGGAGGAGGGCAACTTCGAGGGCCACAACATCCTCAACCGTATGAAGCGCGAGCCGCTGGACCAAGAGACCGAGGCCCGGCTCTCCTCGATGCGCGCGTCACTGCTCGCCGCTCGCGAAAGCCGGGTGCGGCCGGGCCTCGACGATAAAATTCTGGCCGACTGGAACGGGCTGATGATCGCCGCCCTGGTCCACGCCGGCCTGCTGCTCGACGAACCCGGCTGGCTCGCCATGGCGGCCCGCGCGTTCGATTTCATCGCGCGCGAGATGACGCGGGAGAATCGCCTCGGCCATTCCTGGCGCGACGGCAGGCTCCTGTTTCCCGGTCTCTCATTCGACTTCGCCGCCATGACCCGCGCCGGGCTCGCGCTCTACGAGGCGACGGGACAGAAGGCCTATCTCGAGCGCGCGCTCGCCTGGCAGGCCGCGCTCGAGCGCCATTACGCCGACCCGGAGGGCGGCGGCTATTTTCTCACCGCCGACGATGCCGAAGGTCTGCTGGTGCGTCCGAAATCGACCAGCGACGATGCCTTGCCGAATCCGAACGCGCTGGCGGCGCAAAATCTGTTGCGGCTCGCCGCGCTCACCGGCGACGACCAGTGGCGCGCGAAGGCAGACCGGCTGTTCGATACCTTGCTGCCGCGCGCCGCCGAAAGCCTCTATACGCACCTCTCGCTGCTCAACGCGCTCGATCTGCGCCTGCGCGCCGCCGAGCTCGTCGCCGTCGGCCGCGACGTCGCGCCCTTTGCGGCGGCTGCGCTCAGGCTGCCGTTCCTCGATCGCATCGTGCTGCGCGCCAGCAGCGAAAGCGATCTGCCGCCGGCGCATCCGGCGCGCGCCGCTTTTGCGAACCTGCGCGAGAGCGCGGCGCTGATCTGCGTCGGCGAACGCTGCTCGCTGCCGGTGACCAGGCCGGAGGACATCGCCGCGGCCGTGATCAGCATGCGCGGCTAGCCGGCGGATTATTGGGATTTCGCGTACCCAGTACTGCGTGCGAGGCCGGAGGCTGAATCCCGATCGCGCCGCCACTCACGCTACGTTGGCGACACCGTGCGTCGTCAACAACCGCGCGACCTCCTCGGCTCGCATCGGGCGCGAGAACAGGTGGCCCTGCACCTCAGTGCAGCCCAGCGCCTTGACGGTTTCGAGCTGTTGGTCTGTCTCGATGCCTTCGGCGGTGGTCGTCATGTTGAGATTGCTCGCGAGATTGATGATCGCGCGCACGATCGCGACCGAATCGGCGTCATTCGACAGGTCCCCGATGAACGAGCGATCGATCTTGATCTTGTCGAACGGAAAGCTCCGCAGATAGCTCAGCGACGAATAGCCCGTACCGAAGTCGTCCATCGCCATCCTGACGCCGAGCTCCCGCAGCTCGTGCAGGACCGCGCGGGTCGCGTGATTGTTCTGCAGTAACGCCGCTTCGGTGATCTCGAGCTCGAGCCTGTTCGGCGGCAGGCCGGCCCCGGCGAGCGCCTTCATGACGGTGAGGCCGATATTCTGGTTCGCGAACTGGACCGGCGATATGTTGACGGCAACCTTCAGATCGCCCGGCCATGCCGCGGCATCCGCGCAGGCCTGCCGCAACACCCACTCGCCCAGACCAATGATGAGACCGGTCTCCTCGGCCGCGGGAATGAAATCGGCCGGCAAGATCTCGCCGCGCACGGGATGGTTCCAGCGCAGCAGCGCCTCGCAACCGCAGATCTTGTTCGTACGGATATCGATCAGCGTCTGGTAGCGCACCTCGAACGCACCCTCGACGACCGCCTTGCGCATGTCCATCTCGAGCGCGCGCCGCGCCTTGACGCGGGCATCCAT
>Ga0075424_100006287_pt1 | contig 11434 bp, 8 predicted proteins | sample SoiMethybrSBSTD3_FD_75301 | JGI IMG/M metagenome (GOLD analysis project Ga0075424, IMG submission 75301) | Bulk soil microbial communities from a Populus tree surrounding site in Tennessee, USA - Soil MetaG P. TD hybrid SBSTD3 | ecosystem: Environmental > Terrestrial > Soil > Tree plantation...
TTGGTGACGCAACGAAGTTCGCCATAGACCCGAATGTGCCACCGCTTCCGGCGATTCGCAATTTCCAGCCATTTGTATTCATAGCGGATGTGGTAGCCGTGAACGACATACCGGTGAAGGGCACGTTTACAGCGCGCGGAACGAACATCACCCGCACCACTACATTGTCCCCGGGCAATGCGATCGCTGACGCTGCAGGCGGACCTTACTACGACTCGATGATCGGCATCAGCGCTCTCGACGGAACCGAAATAGGAACCGTTATGGCAACCGGCTGGGGAGGAAGTGCCAAGGCCCCGGGATCGCCTTCATCCGTCATCCAGGGCAATTTCACAGTCACAGGAGGAACCGGCGCGTTCCTCGGTGTTAGCGGCCAGCTCGGAGCGGGTGAAGTCACCGTAGCTGGCCGAAGCACGTCGGTTGCGGAGGACCCGGCATATCGTCGTACCAACGGAGGTGGAACCCGCCGCCTTATTTACCACCTTCTCCCGAGGGAGCGGCCAGAGATTATCCGTGTCTGGCACGCCGATTTTACTCCAGTGACGCATGCGACGCCTGCGCATATCGGCGAAGTCCTCGTACTCTTGGCGCGGGGATTGGGCCCTACCCGCCCCGGCGTCGAGCCGGGTGCGTCATTCCCGACTTCTCCTGTTCAGGTTGTCAACTCGCCACTCGAGATCGCGTTCGGTGGTGCGCCAGCAACGGTTATCAATCAAGTGGGTTGGCCGGGTCAGCACGATCTATATCGCGTCGAGTTTCGTGTTCCCGAAACCGGTGCCCCAACTGCGGAGATTCAGCTTACCGTTGCCTGGATACCAGCACCGACGGTCACAGTGCCGGTTCAATAATGAAGCAGGCACGGCCAGCGCTGCTCGCCACCTTTCGGACAGCTAGGCAAGGTTGCGTGTCTCGAGCGGAATGAGCCGCGCGTTAGGTATAAGACTCCCGCGCAGTCGCCCTTCCTCGAATGGAATACGCTCGTCGTCGAGTGAGTGGGTGGGTGACAAGGGTTGGGTGCTTTCACCTGGGGAGCCAACCCGCGAACGTCGATGCCATGAAGTGGTGAGGATACGAGCCACCGTCTCGCCGTCAGTCGAAACGGGTAAGAGGTCATCAAACCACGGACCTGTTCCGGGCGTTGCATCGGGAATAAACAGCGTCGCGAATACGTTTCTTAATGCAGGAAGAGCAGCACGCGCCGGCACTGTCAAATCTCCTAGTGCGAATGTTATGTGCGAATGTTATTGACTAGCAAAGACAAGGACGTCTAGCCTCACCAGCACAATTGCCAGTGCGCACCAGCCGCCTAAGGAGGAAGGAATCCAGTGAAACTCAAGAGACGGTCCGTTCACATACTTCTCGTGGTCGCAACGTTATTGGGTGTTTCCGATATGCGGGGCCCCATGGTCATCGCCGCACAATCTCCGGCTCAGGCTAAGGCGAAGAGCAACAATCTATATATCGTTCAGATGAATGAGGTCCCCGTTGCGTCCTATTCAGGCGGAATGCCGGGTTTGCGAGCGACTAAACCGGCGCGCGGACAGAAAATCGATACGAACAGTGCGGACGTGTTGGCTTATTCGACGTACTTGAATAATCGTCACTCTCAGATTTTGGGGACTGTCGGCGCGCCGCGGAAGGTTTACGACTACAACTACACGTTCAATGGATTTGCAGCTGAACTGGATCCCGGACAGGCCGCCGCTTTGGCGAATGTCAGCGGCGTCCTCAACGTTACGAAAGATGAGCTTCAGACGACGAGTACCTCCACGACTCCCACTTTTCTGGGTCTCGACGCGCCAGGCGGATTATGGGACCAGGTGGGAGGGGTGGGCTCGGCTGGAGAAGACATCATCATCGGGGTCATAGACTCCGGAGTCTGGCCGGAGAGCCTGAGTTTCTCCGATCGTACTGGCCAGAACGGCAACGCATCGAAGGATGGCAAACTCGCCTATCGGCAAATTTCTGGCTGGCACGGCAAATGTGTTCCAGGCGAGCAATTCAATGCGTCCATGTGCAATCAGAAATTGATCGGCGCCCAACACTTCGATGCGGCATGGGGCGGCGACGCCGGTCTGGAAGAAGATCGTCCATGGGAGTTTGCCTCGGCACGCGACTTCAACGGACACGGTACGCATACAGCTTCAACGGCAGGCGGCAACTTCGGCGTTCCCACGACGGGTCTGTCCGCAGCTATGGGACCGATCAAGGGAATTGCTCCGCGTGCTCGAATCGCTGTTTATAAGGCGTTGTATTCCACGGAAGATGCCTTTGACACGAGCGGTTTTACCTCCGACCTCGTGGCGGCTATCGATCAGGCCGTGGCCGATGGCGTCGATGTCATCAATTACTCGGTCAATTCAACCCAGACCAATTTTCTCAACCCGGTCCAAATGGCGTTTCTGTTTGCCGCCGAGGCCAACGTGTTCGTGGCCGCGTCGGCGAGTAACAACGGACCGACCGCGGGCACTGTGCAACATCCAGGTCCGTGGCTGACGACCGTGGGTGCAGGCACGCACAATCGTGATGGCGTAGGATCGGTGACCCTCGGTAACAACGCGACCTATTCCGGCGCCTCTTTGGCGCCGGCAGTTGGACCAGCCCCCTTCATTGATTCAACGGCTGCGGGCCTGCCGGGCGCCGATCCTACCGCGGTGGCTCTGTGTTTTTCGGTGTTCGACACCTCCGACGGCAATCCTGTATTGGACCCTGCGAAGGTGGCCGGAAAAATTGTGTTGTGCGATCGAGGTGTGAATCCACGGGCAATCAAGAGCTTCGCAGTGCTGCAAGCGGGCGGCGTAGGTATGGTTCTCGTGAACACCAGCCCGAATTCCTTGAACGCGGAATTCCACTACGTGCCGACGGTCCACGTGGCGGACACCCAGCGCGCGGCGCTCAAGGCCTATGCGGCGCTACCCAATGCGATGGCAAGAATCAATAAAGCAACCATTGTCCTCGATTTGCCCGCGCCGTTTACGGCCGATTTCTCCTCTCGCGGTCCTCTACTCGCCGGAGGCGGGGATCTTTTGAAACCGGACCTGATTGCGCCGGGACAAGAGATCCTCGCAGCCGTGGCGCCCCCCGGCAATTTCGGCGAGTCGTTTTATGTCTATGAAGGCACGTCGATGGCGTCGCCACACGTCGCGGGTCTGGCCGCTTTGCTGAAAAATCTCCATCCAGACTGGACGCCGATGATGATCAAATCCGCGTTGATGACAAGCGCCTCCGATGTCCTGGACGGACCCAACACAGATCCCGCCGTAATCTTTAGTCAGGGCGCGGGCCACGTGCGGCCCAACCGCGCTGCCGATCCCGGTCTGGTTTACAACGCAGGCATCAATGATTGGCTCGCGTTTCTCTGTGGAACCACAACGGGGGTTAATCCCGCGGTCTGCAGCGGGCTGAGCACATCCGGCTACTCTCTCGATCCAAGCGACTTGAACGTGGCATCCATTGCGATCGGCAATCTGCTCGGGAGCCAGACCGTCACTCGAAAAGTGACCAATGTCGGCCTCGCGGCGGCGACTTACAATGTCAGTGTCAGCGGCATGACGGGCTTCACGGTGTCCGTGACTCCGTCATCCCTGACAATCGGTCCCGGCCAAACGAAATCGTACGCGGTCACGATTACTCGAACCACGGCGCCGATCAACGCGTACACAGGCGGGCAATTGACATGGACCGACGGTACTCACAACGTGCGTATTCCGATGGTCGTACGACCTCTGTAGCTGGTTGCCCCAACTGAGTTAACGGGTTCAGGCAGCCCGATCAACTACAACGTGAAGTTCGGCTACGCGGGACAACCGGTAGACCGCAGACTCAGTGGAACGAAGCAAGCAACCGGTTGCTTGCGGCTCGTTGGATGTCAAGGTAGTCGTTGCTTTCAGGGAAACTCTGCCAAAGTTCGCTCAGCCTTTGATGGCTTGCGCGCGCTTCGTCGTTCCGTCGCTGCTGTACATAGAATTCACCGAGAGCTCGCTCGACAGTAGCCAAAGGCAGCACATTGGTAAGCTGTCGGTCTTTGACCATCTTAATTGCGCTTTCCCTCGCCTCAGACAGCAGGGTTTCCGCCTCTTTGATAGCGCCTGAGGCAGCGTTAACGCGTGCCGTCAGGATGAGAAGGTGCACGAGTGTTCTCTCCTCCTCGGCGTTGCTATCCTGTGCAGCAATCTTTCGCTCTGTCTCGAGCGCCGCACGAGCCGTGGCGAGCGCGTCTTTGACTCGGCCAGCCTTGAACTCTGTTTCTCCCAAGCGCCGCAAGGCGCGTACCCGGCGCGACACTGTGAGATAGTCTGTGCGACCTGCGTCGATCATCTCGTCAAACATCCGCACCGCATTACGAGCGATCGATACAGCGGCATTTGGGTCCGATTCGCTTAGACAAAAAGATACTGCGTAGGTTGCGATGGCTCTGCTGAACTGGGCCTGGGTGTTTCTAGGATCGCGGCGCACCATTTCTTCTGTCGCGGCCAGGTAGCGTTTTGCATGGTCCAGCGCGCGCACTGGATCACCGTAGCTTGGCGTCACGTCGTCGTTGTAAACGAGCATTCGATAGTAGTGCACTAGAGCGGACCGCCGGTGCAGCGAAGGATTCTGCGGCTCGCGAGCAAGCAATTCGTTGATGGCCGCTTCATCTTCATCTAGCGCGCGAAGCGCTAGTTGAAGCAGGCCGAGTTCTCGGGCGGCAGTGCCAATCCTCTCGTCCGCCTGCGACAGTATGGAGAGCATGGTTGGATCTTTGCCACGGCGAGCAGCGCGTGCTAGATCACCGCAACGGGAAAATTCCGAGAATGCCTTTTTGTAGTCTCCGAGATCTTCATCGATGTCTCCAATCCTGCACCATGCATTGATATAGGTCCGCTCTGAGTCACGATCCAATGCGTGACTCGCCTGCAAGCGCTCGAGAATCTGAAGGCCGGAGTCATTCAAAGCCCGCGCTTGCTTCAGGTCTTGAGAAAATCGGGGGAACCCAGAGAATTCCAGGTAGAACTTGGCCAAATCGGGAAGGTAGGCGGTTTTTTTCGCGGCCAGCCCGCGAAAAATATCGCCCGCTTTCTGATAGCTGGTCATCGCATCCGAGATGTGACCGAGATTAGGCTTCGTAGGGAAACCTTCGGCATCTCCGATTTTCATGTAAGCCTGAGCAATCTCCTTTTGCAATTCCAAGTCTCCACCGGCGCTGCGGGAAAGGTTGTCGAGGTATTCCAAGCCGGTTCGCACCATGATCTCCCGAGCTTTGGTTGATCCTTCCAACTTCGCGATCTCGTCATGCAAATCGAAAACGAAGGTGTGGGCCAGCTTGCGCACGTCTTGAAAACGGCGTTGCGCCACACTTGCCTGATAAATGGAGACGCCGGCGCCGATAAACACGGCCATCAGAGCGATCGTGGTCAATACAACGGCGGTGCGGTTGCGGCGCACGAACTTCGCGGCACGATAAGCCATCGTGTCCGGGCGGGCGCTGATGGGTTCGCGCTGCAAATGCCGTTTCAAGTCATTGGCGAGAGCGAGCACTGATGGATAGCGTTGTCCGGAATCTTTCTTTAGTGCCTTGACCAAGATTGTGTCGAGGTCTCCGCGCAATCGGCGCCGGAGTCTATCGGCAGTCGCCGCGCGATTTGCAGCTATTGGATTCGTCTGATCCAAGGTGATGGCATCAGACGGACGCAGCGGTTCGATATCGACAATCGCTTTCACCAGATGCGCCGGTGATTGCGATATTCCGGTTGGATGCCTGCCCGTCAGGAGCACATATAAAAGCACCCCCAGGCTGTAAACATCCGTGGCGGTCGTGATCGGCTGTCCGGTAATTTGCTCCGGAGCCGCGTAGGCCGGAGTGAGTACAGAGCCGGCCTCTCGCGTCAGGATTGTGGCCTCGGCGGGTTGTGACTGGTCTTCCAGCAATTTTGCAATTCCAAAATCGAGTAGCTTCACATGGCCCTCGTTTGTGACTAATACATTCGAAGGCTTGATGTCGCGATGCACAATCAGGTTCGTGTGAGCGTGGGCCACGGCGGCGAGCACGTCGAGAAAGAGACGAATTCTCGCATCGATACCATGTTTGTGGATGTCGCAGTACGTATCGATCTGTGTGCCGTCGACGTACTCGAGGACAAGATATGGTTGTCCGGCCGGTGTCACGCCTGCATCCACCAATTCTGCGACGTTGGGATGCGCCAGGCGGGCGAGGATGCTGCCCTCACGTTTGAATCGTCCTTCTCCCGCATGGCCTCGCACCGAGATGTGTGGGAACTTGATCGCAACTTTTCTTTCGAATCGTCCGTCGCTACGTTCTGCCAGCCAGACGGTCCCCATTCCACCGTGACCGATAGGCGAGAGCAAACTATAGGCGCCAATCGTTTCGCCGGCCGAAGCCGATTGATCCGGCCGTAGCGGTGGAACCTGTTCCAGAAATCGCTCTTCAGCGACGGCGCGATGCTCGTCCAACAAAAGTTCCACCAATGCAGCGATCTCCGGGTTGTTCTGGTGAAAAACGGCTAACCACTCCGCGCGCTCTTGCGCATTGAGGGACAGAGCTTCATCGAGGAACGGACTCGCTTGCTTCCATTGTTCGGGGCTTAGTTTTGGCATGTGTCCTCACAACGACAAATCTTTGCGAAGGCTGCCGTGTAAATAGATACGCGCTTTCTCCCAATTCCTTTGCACGGTCCGCTCGGATATGTTTCGCATCGCGGCGATTTCAGCAAACGAGAACCCACAGAAGAATTTCAAATCGACAATTTCTGCCAGCGACGGGTCCGTCCGCGCCAGTTCTTCGAGAGCATCGCTGATTTCGACCAACTCCCCCGCATTGACAGCACGCGCCGCCGCGTTGGTTTCCAGCGAAGTAATTTCGAAACCACCGCCTCGTTTCAGCGCCTGACGGTTGCGAGCATGATCGATGATGAGCCCACGCATCACACGCGCCGCATACCCTATGAATCGCGCGCGATCCGGAAAAGACGGCCCTTCGCGCGACGCGAGGTCCAGGTATGCCTGATGAAGAAGCGTGCTGGCTCCTAAACTCATGCCGAAGCCCCGCGCCGCCAATTCCCGTTTTGCCAGCCGATGTAATTCGGAGTAGAGAGCGCTGAAAAGTGCGTTCAACCCGGAAGTGTCGCCGTGATCGGCAGCTTCGATGAGAGAGGAAAGTGTGGCCTGCAACCGTACCTCCGCCTTGATTGCGTTAAATCGGGAAGCTGTGGGTCGCAAAAACGATTCATATTCTAGCTCACGCCACCTGGAAACAGATACTTCTGACCATTTCCACACCAATTCATTGTCGGGTTTAGTCCATTGAATCCGATTTCATAGATAGGGCAACCAAGCCCGGCGGAGGTTAGGTATGCATTTCCGATATATCGTGATTATTATGCTGCTCGCCGTCACCTTCCTGATCGCGGCCAAGGTGAAACCCTCGTTGGCCGAGCGTCAGGCTTTGCCGAATCTGCATCCTTTTCCGAACGGAAGCGGCACGTTGCAAACATTCAGTACCGCTGGTGACATCGACCTCACGGGTCCTTTTTTTCAAAGCTTAGGTACGAATGGCCGTGCCTGCGTTTCGTGCCATCAACCGGACCAGGCTTGGACGATCTCGGCAGACGGCGTTCAAAAGCGGTTCGACACGACGAAGGGCATGGATCCGATCTTCCGAACCAACGATGGCTCCAACTGCGATCACAATATAGACGTCTCCTCGCTCGATGGGAGAAAGCAGGCATACAGTCTGCTGACGAGCCGGGGCCTAATCCGCATCGCAATAATGGTTCCTTCCAATGCCGAATTTGTTGTCGATAATGTGGTCAATCCGTACGGCTGCAACGAAACAAATGTTCTCTCAATGTACCGGCGTCCGCTGCCGTCGACGAATTTGCGTTTCGTTAGCGCCGTGATGTGGGACGGTCGCGAGTCGTCCCCACAGACTGGAACAGAGAGAATTATTTATGAGCAGCAGAATCCGGGTCCGATTCTGATGGCGGACCTGGCGCATCAATCCGTCGATGCAACGTTGGGCCATGCTCAAGCACTTGCGCGGCTCAGTGCCGACCAGCAGTCGGCCATTGTCAATTTCGAACTCGGACTGTTCACAGCCCAGTCGGACGATGTGAACGCCGGAAAGCTGGACAGCAATGGCGCAGTGGCAGGGCCGGTTTCACTCGCAGCACAGGCGTTTTACATCGGGATAAACGATCCCATAGACCCACTCAATGTCACCTTGAACCGTCCGGACCTCGGTTTTAATCCATTTCACGATGGATTCACGCCGGTCGTCTTCAGGCTGTTCGACACTTGGTCGAATCCGCAACCGCCTAATTCAGCTGTAAGCCGAGCCCGCGCCAGCATCGCCCGCGGCCAGGCGTTGTTCAACAGCAAGCCGATTGACATCGCAGGCGTATCCGGCTTGAACGACGAACTCGATTTACCGGTTATTCCTGGGAACTGCGGCACATGCCACGACTCGCCCAACGTTGGAAATCACTCGTTTCCGACACCACTTAACATCGGTGTGGGCGATTTGACAAGCCCTCTCGATATCAGTTACCTGCCGGTCATCACTCTTCGTCATACGAGTGCGCCATTCGAATTCGTCCAGACAACCGATCCTGGCCGGGCACTGATTTCGGGACTATGGAAGGATATCGGGAGAGTGAAAGGACCAGTTCTGCGAGGTCTCGCCAGTCGTGCGCCATACTTCCACAACGGTTCAGCGACGACTCTGCTCGACGTTATCGAATTCTACGAAAAGCGATTCGGGGTCCACTTCACGGCGCAGGAAAAGACGGACCTGATTGCATTCTTGAGCACGCTCTAATTAATCTACTTTGGACAAAGAAACGAATCGCGACCAATCCGCAAACATTTCGGAGATTCTCATGAAGAGATTAGTTCTATTCTTGGCCCTCGTAATCACGATCACAGAGCGTGCAGCTTTGGCCCAGACTCCCGGAACCGAGGGCCGCCCCATACAGGGCAGGAGTCCCGCGCCGCCTCCACCGGGTCCGTTGGTCGATCTCGTTCAAGCTGGAGTCGATGCATACAACAAAGGTGACATCAGTTATTTCGAAAAAGCGTTTGCAGACGACATGCTATGGGTCGACGAAGATGGGCACGAACTGACAAGCAAGATGTTCGCGCTGTTTTTCATCAACCGTCAGATGACCGCGACGCCAAAGAGGACAATGAGTGTCCACAACGTGGCCACGGGCACCTGGGGCGACACCGCTTGGGCTGTTTTCGCTTATACGATTGATGACGGCGTCAACAAAAGAACCGGTATGAACTCGACGCTCTTCAGGAAATCCGGCAGCGACTGGAAAATCGTACTTATTCACGGATCCATCAACGCGTTTGCCATTCCGCACTGAGAACCGGAAGCGCGTTCGCAACGGGGGGCGCGCGACAGGTAAACGCTAGCGGGAGTCAAGGCATCACGAGCACGGCACCAGCCACATGGCATGTGGTATATTGCGCGCCATGATCCGCCAGATCGCACCCCAGTTCTTCACCATGGACGTCGCTGCGACTCTAGGTTATTACAAGGAAAAACTTGGCTTCGACTGTGTCAGCACCTGGCAGGATCCACCGGTGTACGCTATCGTCGCGCGCGACCAGCACAGAATTCACTTCCGCTGCGCCGAACCGCCCGCACCCAATCCCGACAAATATGCCGACGAACTCCTCGACGCCTACTTGTTCGTTGAGGATGCGGACACGCTCTACGCCGAGTTTGCCACCCGTGGAGTCGAATTCACGCGAAGTCTCGCGAACACTCCGTGGCATTCGCGCGAATTCGTTGTGAAGGACTGCGACGGGCGCTTACTCGCCTTCGGTGCGACTCCGAAATAGTCATGTCTCACTACAATCGAGCAAGTCACTGCTGTGATTCTCGAAATAGCGCTCGGTGTTTGCGTTCGGCGCTCAATGAAGCCTGGATTACGGGGCAATGCAGGATATTGCCGGTCGCGTTGACCGGTGGTTACGCGCCACTGTTTGCCAACGCCTGAAGAACGAACGTACACCTCTCGTCGACCGGAACCATAGGCACCTCGACCACTTGATATCCGCATCGGCGGTACCACTCCTGAGTTATACGGTTGACCGACTCAGCATGCTCGAACGAGTGGTCGCGTTCGGCATCGTTCACGTAGATCGCTTCAGTACTCGGTGAGTTTCGTTCATCGGCTCCGTCTGCTTTTCTCCCCGAACATTTGTTGCCGGGCACTTTCGCAAATGGCAATGACTGCAGTGTTCTTAAGCTTCCGTTCGACGGATACAGCATAAAACTGAGCTGTTACACTTTCGGCCTCGCCGATGCGATCGAACCCGTACTTGGTTCGAAATTTTCGTTCCAGCACAACCGGTATCGGGAAAAGGCCAGCGCCTGTCTCTGCAAAGGCACGGAGAAGCGCAAAGTCCTCGAACTCGCCGACGAGCCGCGGCAGCACATCATGAGCGTCAAACCATCGATCGAGCTTGCGCCGGATAGCTGTATCGCCCGTCGGCAACAAAATCGGCGCGCCATTCAGGGACTTCGGAAAACCACGACGATAACTTTTTGCCAGCTTCGGCATGCCGATCCAAACAACGCGGGACTCCCCAAGCAGGTGGTTGTAGGCGCGAATGTTCAGACTGGGCGTGGCTGCCGCGTCCGATAGGACGATGTCAATCTCATGAATCGCCAATTTCGCCATCAACGCTTCGAGATTAGCCTCGTGACATCGAAGAACTACCGGCTTGGGCAGGCGCAGCGCCGGGTCGATCAACTCTTGTGCAATTTCTTTTGGCAAGACGTCATCGACGCCCACAACCAGACGCAGGGGTTTGTCCGTCGAGCGCTGTTTCAGCGCATCCATTAATTCCTGGCCGAGCGAGAAAATCTGGTCGGCATAACGGAATGCCACCTGTCCCATTTCCGTTGGAACGAGCCGTCTGCCGACCTTCGTCAACAGCTTTTCACCCAGTTGGTGTTCGAGACGCCGCAACTGAGCGCTCACGGTCGGCGGAGCGAGCCGAAGTTCCTCGCAGGCGCGGGTAAGGCTACCCGCGCGGAGGACCTTCCAGAAATAGTAGAGGTGATTGTAATTCAGCCATTCCATGGGCCCTTGATTATGAAGACGGACGAGTCATTTTTCGATCGTGATTCTCACTGTGTTCCCTTCATGCGCTGCGGTTGTACACGACACGTATGGGCAGGGTGCCCTCCCTGGCGTTCTGGTGGGACATCGCACCGGATTTGGCGGGGTTCTCGTGCAGTCTGAGCAGCGATCGAAGCATCCAGGCGAGGTATTCGTGCTGTCGCAACATGAAGCTCAGCAGGTCGGCCGTTCCCGGATCATTGAAACATTCGGCACACTGCTTCGCGTCATCACGCAGCCGCCGGATTATGATTTCGTGATCCGTCAGTAATTCCGCGATCATGGATTCCGCGCCC
>Ga0075424_100006288_pt1 | contig 11433 bp, 10 predicted proteins | sample SoiMethybrSBSTD3_FD_75301 | JGI IMG/M metagenome (GOLD analysis project Ga0075424, IMG submission 75301) | Bulk soil microbial communities from a Populus tree surrounding site in Tennessee, USA - Soil MetaG P. TD hybrid SBSTD3 | ecosystem: Environmental > Terrestrial > Soil > Tree plantation...
TGGGCGGCGTACCCCTTCACCCAGTACGTCTCGAACTCGAACACGAACGACGCGCTCATGCCCTGCTTCCTCGTCTGGGGCTTCTGGCTGGTCTCGAGACCAGCGGCGCGCGGCGTTCTAGCGGCGCTCTCGGGCTGGACGAAGTTCGCGGCTCTGCTCGTTGTGCCGCTGTGGCTCACGTACCCGGGCCGAAGACCAAGCTGGCGCTTCGCGCTTGGCTTCGCCGCCGCCACGCTCGCGGTCTTCTCCGTCCTGCTCCTCGAGCCGGACCCATTCCACGAGGCCTACGTCTTCTGGACGCGGACGGTCGGCTTCCAGATCGGGCGTGATGCGCCCTGGTCGCTCTGGGACTGGCGCCAGTACCACGCGCGCGGGCTTCCCGATCTCCACATCCTGCAGCACATCCTGCAAGGGCTGCTGGTCGCGGGAGCGGTCGCGGTGGCCTTCTTCCCGCGCCGGAAGTCCCCGCTGCAGCTCGCGGCGCTCACGGCCGTCCTCCTCGCCGGCTTCGAGCTCGTCGTGACGTACTGGCTCTACACCTACATCCCATGGTTCTTCCCCTTCGCCGCGATCGCGCTCCTGGCGCCGGCGGTTCCGTTGCGTCGCCTGGTCACCCAGGAGCGCGAGGAGCCTCCGCCGCCGCTCGCCGAAGAGCCGTACCCGGACCGGGAGATTGCCCTCCCGCGACCGACGTTCTAGGACGCCTCGACAGAGGATCGGTTCGGGCGTAGATTCGGCACATGCGGAGCCGTTACGGAGTCGGGATCGTTGTTCTGGCCGTCTCGGTGTACATCGCCACACCTCTCGCGTCAGCAGGCCATCGCCTCGAGGTGCAGACGCGGCGGACGGTGTCGTGCAGCACATCAGAAAGGGCCTTGCAGCTCTGGGCCTTTGCCACCAATCCCACCATCGGCTCTGCGGGCGTGACGATCAGCACCGGTAACCCGACCCAGCCCACGTCCCTACTAGGAGTGAGCAGCCAGCAAGAGCGCTACGGACTGGTGAGCCGCTGCCACTCGGTGACGAAGCACGTCGTCCTGAGCCGGCGCGGGCTCACGTCCGCCGGCGTGGTACACGCCGGTGATGTCCGATCGCCGACTGTCTACTGCGCCGCAACGCGGCGTGTCCTCATCCGCCTCCTGATCTCGTACAACGCCTCGCATAAGCCGGTCAGCGCGACGATCGAGGTCATGACGCAGCCCAGGGCTCGCGCCGGGATGACACCGAAGAGCAAGCGGATCGGATACGTGCAGTGGTCGCCGAAGCAGTCCGTCACCTACTACTCGTCTGCCTGCACCAGTCAGTGAGGCAGATGTGAACCGTCGTGGGGTCGGAGTCGTCGTGGTCCTCGTAGGCGTCACCGTCACGGTGGCGGCGAACGTCGGCGCGGCATCAGCGAGCTCGACGAGGGTCGTGGACCGCACGTACTCCTGCAAGGTGCGCCCCGCGCGCTACATCGACCTCGAGACGAGCGTCACGCTTCCACCTGAGAACGGCCAGCCGCGTCCGGGGCAGGTGCGCGTCACGACTGTGAAGAAGGGCATCCAGCGCAACGGCATCACTTTCTACGTCCCCCAGGTCTTCTTCGAAGAGAAGAAGGACAGTCTCGACGTCGACAGATCGGCCTGCCGGGGATCGTCGCGGCGAGTTCCGCTCAAGGCGACCGGCCTGCCCACTCCGGGCGAGACGGCGACGCCCACCCACACGGGCAGCGTCAACGGCCGCTGCTCGACGTCGAAGCGCGTGCTCGTGCACCTCAAGGTCACGATGCAGAACGGCAAGCCGGAGACGGCGCTGCTCGCCATCCGTAACGACAGCGAGAAGAGCAAGCCGGTCGCGTTCTACCGCTGGAGCCCGAGCAAGATCGTCGGTTACCTCGGCAACAGCTGCGTGGAGTCCAGCTAGCTAGCTCGCTACGCGGGGACGCGGAGGAGCTCGATCGCCTCGGCCCGCCCGGTGTCGGTGCACGTCACGAGGACACCCTCCAGGCGCACGTCGCCTTCCGCCGGCTCGAACCGGACGGGAAGGCGGGTCCGCATCCGGGCGATGGCGAGCTCCGACCGGACGCCGATCACCGAGTCGTGCGGCCCCGTCATTCCCGCGTCGCTGACGGCGGCCGTGCCGCCGGCGAGGATGCGCGCGTCATTCGTCTGCACGTGCGTGTGCGTGCCGATCACGGCGGTGACACGGCCGTCGAGCCAGGTGGAGAGAGCGACCTTCTCGCTCGTCGCTTCGGCATGGAAGTCGACGACGACGACCGGCGCCGCTGCCCGCGCCTCCTCGACCAGCCCGTCCACCATCTCCCACGGCGAGACCGGCGTCGGGAGGAAGAGCTGGCCGAGCAGGTTGAGGACCGCGACCGCGACGCCGTTGCGCGCCTCGACCACGGCCAGGCCGCGGCCGGGCGCCTCGGAGCCGGAGTTCGCGGGCCGGATCACGCGTTCGCTGGTCGCGAGGTAGGAGGCGATCCCGCTCCGGCGGTAGGTGTGGTTGCCGAGCGTGACGACGTCCGCACCCGCCACGAGGAGCTTGTCGGCGAGCTTCGCTGTGATGCCGGCTCCGTCGGCCGCGTTCTCGCCGTTGACGATCGCGAGGTCGGCGTCGTACCGCTCTCGCAGCGCCGGCAGATGCTCCTCCACGGCGCGGCGTCCCGGGACGCCGAAGACGTCCGCGAGGAAGAGGATCTTCAGGGCCTGATGCCTCTCTAGCCGGTTGCGGTGACGGGGGCTGCGCGCAGCTGGATCGTCACGTGGTTCCCGGCGTCGTTCGTGTAGCGCGAGAGCGCCTGCCGCTCGACGACGGCGAGGTCGGCGACCCGACCGAGCTTCGTCGCGCCGCTGACGACGGGCGTGCCGACCGTGAGCGCCGGATCGGAGACGAGCTGCGTCACCGCGACGACGACCGAAGGTGCGTTCTGCGGCTGGATGTCGATCTCGGAGCCGTATGCCTTCCCCTGGATGACGAAGGGCCGGATCGCGACCACGGACCCATCGACCGGCGAGTAGACGTCGCTGCCGACCGGCGCACCGACGTCGAGCGCCGACGTGCCGTCTCCGGCCAGTTGGTACCACTTCGGGGAGCCGCCGCCGCCGCCGAAGATGCCGTGCACGACCCGCGACACGAGGCCCTCATTCGCCTGTTGCCCGACCGGGTCGAGGGAAAGGGCGCCGTCGCCCGTGGAGTGGTAGCCGATCGCGGTCAGGCGGCTCTGCGAGACCGGCAGCTGCAGGCGCACCTGCCCGCGCTGCGCGACGATCTCGGTAGTGGGCCGCGTCTGCGCGGCCGTCGCCAGGCTCTTGGGCGGGACGATGGCCGACGTCGGCGTGGTCGTACTGCCGAACGCCGTGAGGGCGATGGCCACGAGAAACACCGCAGAGAGGACGACGAGGAGAGCGACCCGGCGCACGCGGCGCGCTGCGCGCGCCTGAGGGCGTTCGACCCGCCGCCTCCGGTTGGGGCGCGAGGACGGCATGTCGCGCGGCAGCGTATCGAACACGCGCTCCTCCTCCAACCAGTCAAGCGCCAAATTGCCCTGAGTCCGTGCGGTGCCCTCGTTACCATCGCTCCAATGCCGCCGCCCGCGTCCGTGCGCATCGAGATCCCGCGCTGGGCGCAGCTCGTACTGCTGCCGGTGCTGCTGCTGCTCATCTGGACGGTTGCGGGAGCGGTGCGTCACGTTCTCTTTCTCTTCCTGGTGGCGCTGCTCATCGCGTTGCTTCTCAACCCGCTCGTCCGGGGGCTCGGGCGGGCTCGGCTACCGCGCGGGCCGGCGGTTGCGCTCGTCTTTCTCGCCTTTGCAGCCGTTGTCGCACTGGCGATCCTCGCTCTCGCCACGGTGGTCGTGCAGCAGACGCGCAACGCCTCCCACCGGGTTGACCACTACTTTACGGTCGATTCCGGACACCCCCCGAGGACGGGCTCCGAGCAAGATCTCGCGCGCTTCCAGGGCTGGCTCGACGACCACCACCTGAGCGGCGTCCACGTCCAGCACCAGGGTCAGAAGTTCCTCAATCAGGTCGGCACGAAGGACGTCCAGAAGTACACGACGAGAGCACTCCGCTGGGCCGAGGGCGCCGGGGTCGCCGTCGTCACCCTCCTCTTCGACGCCCTGCTGATCGTCGTCGTCTCGATCTACATGCTGCTCGACATGCAGCGGCTGACGGAGGCCGTCGACCGACGATTCCCGCCGCACGGGCGAGGCGGGCTGGTCGTGCGTATGGAGCAGGCGGTCGCGAGCTACGTCAAGGGCCAGTTCCTCCTCTCGCTGATCATCGGCGTGAGCGTCGGCCTTGGGCTGTGGATCCTCGGGATGGTGGGACTCATGCCCAACGGCGGGAAGTACGCCGCCGCCTTCGGAGCGTGGGCGGCATTCACCGAGCTCATCCCGTACATCGGGCCGTGGCTCGGGGCAGCTCCGCCGGTGTTGTACGCCCTTGTGCAGGACCCGCTCTCCGCGCTCTGGGTCGCGCTTCTTTTCCTCGGCATCCAGCAGCTCGAGGGGCATGTGATCGTGCCGAAGGTGATGGGGCGCACGCTGCGGCTCCATCCGCTGCTCGTGATCTTCGGCCTGCTCGCGGGCGGCGAGATCTACGGCTTCCCGGGGATTCTCATCGCGCTGCCGCTGCTGGCGGCCCTGCGTGCTGCCTGGGAGTTCTTCTCCGAGCGGGTCACGTTCCAGAAATGGACGCCCGGGGGGCCCGAGCCGCTCGTCGAGGTCGGTGTCGAGGCCGCGAGTGGGGACGAGCCCGTGCCCAAGACGCCGCCGGCGCCCGCGTCCTGAGCAAGGAGCGGCGTACCATCCGGGCGTGAGCGCGTTTCCGGTCACTCGGCTCCGTCGCTTCCGCCGCACAGCTTCGCTGCGCGGGCTCGTGCGCGAGACGCGGCTCTCGATCGACCAGTTCGTCATGCCGCTCTTCGTCGCGCCCGAGCCGCTCGCGAACGAGGTGCTGCCGGGGATGGCGCGCTTCGACCTCGACGGTCTCCTTCACGAAGTAGAAGACCTCTCAGAGTCGGGTGTCCGTGCCGTCCTGCTCTTCGGCGTCCCGGCGGAAAAGGACGAGGAGGCGACCGGCGCTTGGGAGGACGACGGCATCGTCCAGCAGGCGCTGCGCGCGGTTCGCCCCCGCTTCCCGGACCTCGTCCTCCTCACGGACGTCTGCCTTTGCGAGTACACGTCCCACGGCCACTGTGGCGTGGTCGTCGACGGCGACGTCGACAACGACCGGAGCCTTGAGCTGCTCGCCCGTACGGCGGTGAGTCACGCGGAGGTCGGAGCCGACATCGTGGCGCCGAGCGACATGATGGACGGCCGGGTCGCGGCGATCCGCGAGGCGCTCGACGACCACAGCTTCGAGAGGACGCCGATCCTCGCCTACTCGGCGAAGTACGCGTCCGCGTTCTACGGGCCGTTCCGTGAGGCTGCGGACAGCGCTCCGGCCTTCGGCGACCGTCGCGGCTACCAGATGGATCCGGCCAATGTCCGTGAGGCGATACGCGAGTGTGAGATCGATCTCGCGGAAGGCGCCGACGCGATCATGATCAAGCCCGCGTTGCCCTACCTCGATGTGATCCGGGCCGCGCGCGAGGCGTTCCAGGTCCCGCTCGCGGCGTACAACGTCTCCGGCGAGTACGCGATGGTCAAAGCGGCCGCCCGTGCCGGCTGGCTGGATGAGCGCACGGCGGCGCTCGAGTCGCTGACCGCGATCAAGCGCGCCGGCGCCGATTTGATCGTCAGTTACTGGACGAAGGACCTCGCCGCGTGGCTCTGAGCGAGCGTTCGGCTCTCTACCGCCGTGCGCTCGAGCTGATCCCCGGCGGCGTGAACTCGCCGGTCCGCGCGATGCGCGCGGTCGACCTCGATGAGCCGCTGTTCGTGAAGAGCGGCGAGGGCGCGTACCTCGAGACCGAGGACGGCCGCCGGCTTCTCGACTGGGTCATGTCCTGGGGGCCGCTCCTGTTCGGTCACGCGGATCCCGAAACGGTCGAGGCCGTTCGCGAGGCCGCACTTCGCGGCACGAGCTTCGGCGCCGCGACCGAGGCCGAGGTCGAACTCGCCGAGGAGATCGTGGACGCCGTGCCGTCGGTGGAGAAGGTGCGGCTCGTCTCCTCCGGGACCGAGGCCGCGATGAGCGCGCTCCGGCTCGCGCGCGCGTTCACGAAGCGCGACCGGATCCTCAAGACGGCCGGCGGCTACCACGGGCACGCCGACGCGCTGCTCGCGAGCGCCGGGTCGGGGCTTGCGACGCTCGGCATCCCTGCGTCGCCGGGTGTCCCGACGGGTGCCGCTACCGACACGATCGTCGTCCCGTACAACGATCTCGACGCTGCGGCGAAGGCGGTGATGCGGCACGGTGAGGGTCTCGCGGCGATCATCGTCGAGCCGGTCGCGGCGAACATGGGCGTCGTCCCGCCGGAGCCGGGCTACCTCGAGATGCTGCGCCGGCTGTGCGACGTCTCGGGCGCGCTGCTGGTCTTCGACGAGGTCATCACCGGCTTTCGAGTCGCGCGGGGCGGTGCCCAGGAGCGGTACGGCGTTCTCCCGGACCTCACGGTGCTCGGGAAGATCGTCGGCGGCGGGCTGCCGCTCGCGGCTTTTGGCGGCCGAGCCGAGGTCATGAACCTGCTCGCGCCCGCCGGCCCCGTCTACCAGGCGGGAACCCTCGCCGGGAACCCACTCGCTACGGCCGCCGGCCTTTCGGTCCTACGACGTCTGAGCGATCCCGCTGTCTACGACGACCTCGAGCGCCGGGCCGACCTGCTCGAGGACGGGCTCATGCCCTTCGGGCGCGTGCAGCGCGCCGGCGCGCTGTTGACCCTTTTCATGACGGACAAGCCGGTGCGCAACTTCGAGGACGCGCAGGGCTGCGACGCCGAGCGCTACGGCGCTCTCTTCCGGCACCTGCTCGAGCAGGGCGTCTATCTCCCGCCGTCGCAGTTCGAGGCGCTCTTCCCCTCGACGGCGCACGGTGAGGAGGAGATCGAACGGACGATCGCGGCGGTGGCGAGCTTTGGTCACTGACCTCTGGGAGACGATGGCCGTAGACGCGGCGGCCGAGAGCACGCTCTGGTCGGACTGCCTGCTGCCCGATCGCGAGCGCGACCGCACCGCCGTCTTCTCACCGCTCGGCGAGGCTCGCTACGCGCTGGGTCTCGAGACGATCTACGAGGGTTACCTCGTCCACTACGGCCGGCCGCGGCTGTTCACGCCGCCCGACGGCGACACGGCGCTGCTGCTGGGCGACTACCTCTACGCGCACGGCGTCGCGCGGATCTCGGCGCTCCAGGACGTCGCCGCCGTCGCGGACCTCTCGGAGCTGATCTCGCTCTGCAGCCAGGTGCGCGCCGAGGAGACCAACGGCGATGGGTCGCTCTGGGCGGCGACGGCTACGTTCCTCGGTCGCGGCGCGCTCGACGACGCGCGGACCGCGCTCCGGCTCCATGCCGACCCGCAGCCGCTCGAGCAGGCGGCACGGTCGGCGGCAGGGAACGAAGCGGTCGACGCAGCGCTCGCCGCGCACGCCGCGCGGCGGGGTTGAACCCGACGCCCGCGTCCGCCAACCTCTGCTCATGACCACTGCCGTGCGCGAGGAGCGGAAGGTCCTGACGGCCGTCTTCGCCGACGTCGTCGGCTCGACCGCGCTCGCCGAGCGGCTCGATCCCGAGGACGTCAAGCTCGTCGTCGGCGAGGCGGTGGCGCGGATCGTCGGCGAGGTGGAGTCGCTTGGGGGCCACGTGAAGGACCTTGCGGGTGACGGAGTCCTCGCCTTCTTCGGCGCCCCGACCACGCGGGAGGACGACGCCGAGCGCGCCGTCCGCTGCGCGCTTCGCATCGTCGGCGAGATGGAGGAGTACGCCCGCGAGGTACGGCGGGGTTGGGGCGCGGAGGGCTTCGGCGTGCGCGTCGGTGCGGCCACCGGCGCGGTCGTTGTCGGCGAGGTCGGCGCCGGGTCGCGGGTCGAATACGCCGCGTTCGGCGACACCGTGAACATTGCGGCGCGGCTGCAGTCGGCCGCGGAGCCGGGCTCCGTGCTCGTCGACGACGCGACACATCGCGCGGTCGAGGGCCTGTTCGAATGGGGTAACCGACGGGAGCTCGAGCTCAAGGGGAAGAGCGAGAGGGTCGCCGCGTGGGCGGTCGCCGGCGTCGCTGCCGCCGGCCGGACACAACGTGGCCTGCCCGGCGTCGAGACGCGGCTCGTCGGCCGCTCCCGAGAGCTCGGCCTGGGGCGCGAGGCGCTGGAGGCGCTGCGTGCTGGCCGCGGCGGCGTGCTCGTCGTCGCCGGCGACGCGGGGATCGGCAAGACGCGCCTGCTCAACGAGCTGCGCGACCTCGCGGAACGGGAGGGGAGCTGCTGGCTCGAGGGCCGCTGCGTCTCGTACGGCGAGTCGCTCCCGTACTGGCCGTTCCGCGATCTCCTGCGCGGGGAGTGGATCGGCGCGGGCGGAGAAGAGCCGGAGCTGCGCGTCCGCGTGGGCCTGCGCCGACGACTCGAACAGCTCTTCGACGGGAAGGCGCAAGAGCTCTATCCGTACCTCGGCGGCCTGCTCGAGGTCGCGCTCGAGCGCGAGGCTGCTGCCCGCACATCGGAACTCTCGCCGGAGGCGCTGCAGTGGCGGACGTTCGAGGTCGTGGGCCAGCTCTTCGCGCGGCTGTCAGAGGATGCACCACTCGTGCTCGCGCTCGAGGATCTCCACTGGGCCGACCCGACGTCGGTGCAGCTGCTCGAGCAGCTCCTCTCGCTGGCCGAGGAGGCACCGGTGCTCCTCGTCCTGTCGCTGCGGCCTGAGCGCGACCATCCCTCATGGGGCCTGCGCGAGCACGCGGGCCGCGAGTTTCCGCACCTGCTCCGGGAGATCGACCTCGGCCCGCTCGGGGACGCAGACGGCGAGCTGCTCGCCGCGCTCGTCGCGCCTGCGACGCTACCCGCCGAGCTCGAGCGGCGCGTGCTCGAAGCCGCGGACGGGAATCCGTTCTTCCTCGAGGAGCTCGTCCGCTCGCTCGCCGACGTCGGCGCGCTCGTCCGCACCGACGACGGCTGGCGCTTCGACCACGCGGTCGAGGTCGAGGTGCCGCCGACCGTGGAGAAGGCGATCCTGGCCCGCCTCGACAGGCTGTCGCCGGCTGCGCGAGACCTCGTCACCGCCGCCTCCGCTCTCGGGCGCACCTTCGCCCTCCCGCTGCTCGAAGGGGTGCTCGGAGAGGTCCCTCCGGACTCACTCCACGAGCTGCAGCGCCTCGGCCTCGTGCGACAGAGCCGCCGCTGGCCGCAGCCGGAGTACCGCTTCCGTCACGCCCTCATCCAGGAGACGGCGTACCGGACGCTCCTCGCCGAGCAGCGCACGCAGCTGCACAGGCGCGCCGCGGAGTGGCTCGAGGAGCGGTACTCGGAGCGAGATGCGGAAGGCCTCGGCCTGCTCGCGTACCACTGGCTGCGGGCCGAGGACGAGGAGAAGGCCGCCGACTACCTCCTGCGCGCCGGCGACAAGGCCCGTCTCGAGTATGCGCTCGACGAGGCGATCGAGCACTACCGCGACCTGCTGCCGCTGCTCGAGCGGCGCGGCGAACGTCAGGAGATCGCGCTCGTTCTGTTCAAGCTTGCGCTTGCCCTTCACACCTCGTTGCGCTTCGCGGAGGCGAACGAGGCTTACCAGCGTGCGTTTGGGCATTGGATGCCGCCCGAGCCGCGCACGGCGACAGAGAGGGTACGCGTCGCCACCAGCTTCCTCCCGAACGATCTCGATCCGAAGAGCGCGATCGCCTGGCCGAACATCCAGGCGTGCATGCAGCTCTTCGACCGGCTCGTCGAGGCGTGGCCTGAGCGGACGATCGTCCCATCCCTCGCCGAACGCTGGGAGATCTCGGACGACGGTCTCCGCTACGTCTTCCACCTACGCGAGGGTTTGGCCTGGTCGGACGGGACGCCGCTCACCGCCCAAGACGTCGAGTTCGGGGTCAAGCGGGTGCTCGATCCGGAGAGTCCCGGCTCCTCGGTCGCCATCTACTTCGTGCTCGAGAACGGCGAGGACATCTACCTCGGCCGCAACACCGACTGGGACTCGGTGGGCGTGCGAGCGCTCGACGAGCGAACCGTGGAGTTCCGGCTCAGCGCGCCGGCGCCGTACTTCATGAGCGTCATGAACCGGCCCGACGCCGGCCCGCAGCCGCGGCACGCGATGGATGGCGTGGCGGAGGCCCGCGTTGTCAGCGGTGCGTTCGAGGTGGCGGAGCGGACGGACGAGCGCCTCGTCCTGCGGCGACGCGCCGATCGCCGTGGCAACGTCGCCGAGGTCGAGCTCTACCGGACGGCGATCGTCGAGGCGCTGCCGGAGTACGAGCGCGGCGAGACCGACCTGATCCTCGTGCGGTACACGCCGCGTCTCGCCGACCTGATGCCGGGCGAGGTGCGCGAGGACGCCGTCCTCGGCTCGCCTGCATGGTCGGCGTACATCCGCTTCGACCACACCGACCCCGTCGCAGGCAACCTCGAGCTCCGGCGTGCGCTGGCGCACGCCACCGACCGCGACGCGCTCGCGGCGGCCTGTCCGGCGAACCTCGTGGTCGCGACCGGTGGAGTCGTCCCGCCGGCGCTCCAGGGGCACACGCCGGACATCGCGCTGCGGTACGACCCGGACCTCGCGCGGGAGTGTCTCGCCCGGTCGGGCTTCGACGGGCAGATCGAGCTCGCCGGGATGACGGTCTGGAACGAGATCCTCGACGCGATCGCCGGCGGCTGGCGCGAGGTTTTCGGCGACCGGGTCTCCGTCTCGTCGTGGTCGTGGCGGCAGGAGGAGGCGCTGCAGGTCGGCGAGCGGATTCAGATGGCCCCGATCCGGCTCACCGGCTGGCTGCCCGGCTATCCGGATCCTGAGTACTACCTCCGGCTTCTCTTCCAGTCGACGAGCCGTACGAACGAGGGCGGCTTCGCTGACCCCGTGTTCGACGAGCTGATCGAGGCCGCGCGGCAGGAGCGAAGCGACCGCGGCCGCCTCGAGCGCTTCCACGAGGCCGACCGGTACGCGGTCGCCGAGCGCGTGGCCGTGATCCCGCTCGTCTACGGGCGGAGCACGGCGTTCGTGCGACCGCACGTGCACGGCTGGTGGGAGTTCGGGAAGAGCTCGGCGAGCTTCGGCGACCTCGTCGTCGGCGAGTGAGCTAGATTCCCGGTCGTGCTCGCCGCGCTCTTCCACTTGCTGTTTGCCGAGGAGACGGCTGCGCAGGAGGGGAGCAAGGTCGTCGAGATAATGCTGGCCACCGGCGGCGTCTTCCTCTGCGTGATCGCGCTAGGTGAGCTGGTCGACTGGCGCGGGAAGCGCCGGCGCGGCCGCGACGGCTAGACACGCCGTGCCTGCAAAGGATCTCCGCGACTGGATAGCGCTGCTCGAGCGCGAGGGCGAGCTCGTTCGCGTGTCCGCCGAGGTCGATCCCGACCTCGA
>Ga0075424_100006290_pt1 | contig 11432 bp, 8 predicted proteins | sample SoiMethybrSBSTD3_FD_75301 | JGI IMG/M metagenome (GOLD analysis project Ga0075424, IMG submission 75301) | Bulk soil microbial communities from a Populus tree surrounding site in Tennessee, USA - Soil MetaG P. TD hybrid SBSTD3 | ecosystem: Environmental > Terrestrial > Soil > Tree plantation...
TTGCAGCGCTACATGCACATCAGCCCGGCAGCGATCGAGAGCGCGATTCGACTCCTCGATCAACCCCGATCGCGAAAAATTTCGTGGAGATATTTTGCCAGCGCCTGATCCCGAAATGGAGAAGTCGAATGTGTAGAAGAACGTGATTAGTGCCGGAGGAGGGAATCGAACTCTAAAAACGCGTTTCTCTAAATGGTGATGGCGCGTGACTTCTGGCTGCAAAGGTCTGATCTCTCTCTCGTTACGCCATTCGGTTAGTCCACTGACGTGCACGCGAGTTCGCGACGGTGCGCCCAAGTCGTGGAGACATTTTGGAAACGACGGTCATGGACGGCCTGGGCCGCGTGTCAGACTCCATCCACACTGGCGGCATCTTCTCATCGCATTCTGAACCGCCACACCGATTCGCCGCATTTGGGACACCTGAGAGTCATCGCAACGGCGCTGACGGCCACGCACCACGGGAAGAGTCCAACAGCCCATGCTCTGGCGGTACCGTTCGGAATGCCCTCCCCGATTCGAACACCAAAGAACACGCAGCCGGCGTAAAAAGCTCCTTGCACCGCGACGGCCTGCTCCACACCGACATGCGCTACAGGCCCGGAGGCAGGAGTAATCGGCGATGAGCGTCACAATCCGACCGTACCAGCGAGGTGGCTGGGAAGTCGACGTCCGCGTTGTCACACTAGAGATGTCCGCGGCGGATTTTTGCGAGCAGAAACGCGCGCCGGTGACGTCGCGGAACTTAATCGACTCGATCGAGTCGACAACGATGTGGCCGTCTTCCATCGCGTAGCGGCCGCCGACCTTGACGCGCTCGGTTTGCCAGACGCGCACGCTGCAGCGGATTCTGCCGCGGCGGATTCCCTCGCGAAGACGCTTGGTGAAGAGCACGACTCCGCAGCGTCACTCGCCGACGCTAATTGCGTGGAGGACCGGCATCTGATCCAGGCTGGCTGCGTCGCGGTACTCGTGGAGCGCCAGCCCTGTGCTGTCGAGACCCGCCGTTTGAACGATGACGCCTGTTCGGCCGCGGCCGAGATCGACCACGTTTACGAGGTTCGGAAGAGCGCTTTGAAACCCATACACGTCGCCGGAAGTCGCGTGTTCAACGGCGAGCAGGCGTAGAGGCGAGGGCGCAATCCACGCGGCGAGACTGTAGGCGGCTCGGTCTGTGCCGGCGCGACCCTTTCGCCATTCGGACCTGACGTAATACCGAAGGCTGCCATCCGCAAGGTAAAACGATTGAATGGCGAACGCGATCGGCGTCGCGCCGAGTGCCTGCCGCTGCGACTCCGGCGCGTCGCGCTGCATTTGCTGATCGAGCAGCCGCGCGAGCCGAGTTTGGACGTCGAACCGAACCGGCGCATCTGACAGCCCCGCCGGGGTCGTTCTCGTCGCACGCGCCGCGCGGGGCGTCCCGCCGGACTCGGCGCGGCGCACGGCGTAGTATCCGCGCGTCAAGAGCAGCGGCGCCGAGCCTTCAACAGTGGCAAGGGCTCCGATGAGCGACTCGTTTCCGACGGCTTCGTCCGACTGAAATCCAACCAGCGTCGTGAGTGTGATCGGCCGCGGCGTGCCGCCGCCCACGAGAAGCTGATACCGATCGCCAATTCCGAACGGTTCGAAGTTGAACTCCTTCCGTAACTGCATCACGTAGCTTGCCGCGAGTTCGGCGGGCGAGAAGAAGCCGAACACGACGGGGCTCGGCAAGACGCGTGCGTTCTGGGGAAAGGTCGCGCCGAACGTGACCGCTTCGAAATAGACGATGACGCGATTGCCATCGAACTGACCGGCGAGCCAGAACCGCTCGGGTGGCGCCGCGGCGACCGGCACGAGCGCCGACCGCGTGAAGACGGCCAGAGTCACTACGAACGCGCACGTGAGTCGCACGACGAGCGTGTGCAGACCTTCCGGCATCATGGCGGCCGCCTCGTACGGCTGGAACGCAAGACGGTCGTTGTTGGTATCGAACTCCAAAAGCACGTTTCTCTAACCCAGAGTCCTCTGGGTTGGGACTGCCGCCGCAGACCCAATTAGGGTGACGAGTGGAAACATTATTTATTCAATAGACAACCTAGCAGAGATTAACCTCACAGGAGGGGGGATCGTCGTCCCAAAAATAGTGTTCGGCGATGCGGAGACCGATTCATGGAACCCCGATCATGCGTGCTTTTCGGATTGCATACCCGGCAAGACGATCAGCCTGTCTCAAGCGGAACGGTTTGGTGCAGGGCTCAATCCTCCCGCAGTAGGGGCCGATGGGTTTCTTGTTACGAACAATATTACTTACGAGATCGACTCGCTTGATTTTCAGATCACTGCGGGTAATGTCGTCATTCCACCTCGTAGGGACTTTTCGAATGCCACTGCCCCGCTTGTGTTTCGCGGCGCGATGAGTGGGATCTCCGATCAGGGCGTGCGAGGCACATTTGACTTCATCGGCAGCGGCCAGGCAGGCGTCGGCTTCCAATTCAGCACCTGGACTGGCACCACTTACCGTTTTGAAAGCGCTGCACCGACGCCGGAACCGGGAACGTGGTGGCTTCTGGGCACCGCAGTCGCGCTGGGAATCGCGTTCCGCAGAACCTATGCAAGGAGATCAGGGCCAGATGATTTGCTGGCGTAACCGCAGGCGGGGGGCGCGCCAATCCGGTAAGCGTCGTTGCCGCTCATTGCGGCGGACGTCAGACATCTCCCGCCGGCCCAAGTAGTCGGGATTCTTGATCTTCAGCCAGGCCGTCGAACAGCGCCCGTCGGCCTGGATCGGCTCGTCATCACCGCTCCGCTGCGACAGGAACGTATCGCCGACCGACGCAGTTGTGTCCAATGTGGCTAATGTCGTCGTACTTCTTTCCCGTACGAAAGAGTCAAACGCGTATAGGAAATAAGTACAACGGCTATGGTCACATTGGACAGCGAGTAACCTGGCGTGGTCCGGCGGGGGTGCCAAGCGCAGGGGACTCACGCGTTAGACGATCGGACGACACGGGCTTCGGCTGCCATCATCGAGAGCATTGCGACAATCCAGAACGAAACGAATCGGCGCATGTTCCGCGCTGCTGTCTCGACGAATTGGCGTTAGCGCGACCGTTGGCCCCGCGACGTCGAGCCCGAGTCCGTGGGTCAGAACTCGGATGGTTCGCGCCTCAGCCTCGCGTCACGTTGAATGCGTTACTGGATCGCGATGTGTAACGCGTCGAAGGCCCGTCAGTCGCGGCGGGCCTTCCCCACGTTCACGGCAGCGATGTGCGACCAGTCTTTCGTAGCCACCAACGGGCAATCAAATACGCTTGCGACGCGCCGAAGATCATCGCCATGATCAGAATGGAGAGATCATTCGCAGCTTTGTTTCCTGCGAGGTAGTTCTCCATCAAGCCGACAACGACATACGCGGCGGCGATTGACCATACGTCCGTCAGCTTGAAGTGGTCTCCGCGTGACCATCGAACCATCCACATCGCGACCAATGTTGCCGTCACTGCCCCAACCCACCCATGTGTACCGAGTGTCCGGGTGTAATTGAAAATCACGATGGCAACAACGACCGCGAGGAGGCCGATAACAATTCTCGCGCGCTTTCCGAAACGCGGTTCCATACCAGTCCTCAATTAAATCGGACCAGCGCAGGGATTGTACCAACCACAAGTTCTACCATAATCCCAAAACGAGTACAGCGTGCCGACGTACACCGCAGCGCCACAGATTTCTGCAACGCACGCGAAGTACGTGAAGCCTGCACGTCTGCAACCCACTATTGACGTGCCGCACGCCATCCTGGCATTTCCTAACCCTTCTTGGATCAGACAGTTGCCAAGCCGTCCATGGCACAGTGATCCACAATAGCAGGCAGCATCGAGGGTCGGCCAGACTGCCTGGCGCAGCCGAGCAAGCCAACTCTCCGGCGATCGGTTGCTGACCCGACGATCCGGCCTGTTATGCAAGTCACCGCGATCGTTGAATACTCATATGGTGTACCCAACTTCGGCGAGATGGTTGCGCTACAGTGGGGAGACTTCGACTTCCATCCCAACGGATACGGTCAGATCGCTGTGGAGCGGTCGGCGTGGAAAGGGCAGATCGGCTTGCAGAAGGGCGGGCGAATTCGGTTCGTTCCGATGACACGCCGGCTCGCCGCCGCGTTGCATCAGCATCGGCATCAACGCGGACCTCGCGTGATGTACCAGGAAGACGGAAATCCGATGACGGAGAAAGTCGTCCAGAACCTGGTCGGCCGGGCGGCACGTGGCGCCGACCTGCGCCACAACGGGCCACATATGCTGCGCTATACGTTCTGCTCGCATCTCGCAATGAGGGGGGCGTCGGCCAAGCAGATTCAGGAGCTGGCGGGACACCAGGATCTGGGCAACGACTCAACGCTACATGCATCTGAGTCCTGCGGCGATCGATGCGGCCATCGCCCTGCTCGACGAACCGGCGCCTGCGTTCAGCCGTGGAGACATTGTGGAGACGGCCAACTAGCCGATGGGCAACGTGCGCAGGTAGAGCAGGATAGCTGGTGCCGGAGGAGGGAATCGAACCCTCACGGGGAGTGAACCCCACGGGATTTTGAGTCCCGCGCGTCTGCCAGTTTCACCACTCCGGCCCGACCTATTAGTATAGCGCGCGTCCGGTGCCCAACCCTCCCGCTCACACCGCGCGCCTCTTCGACGGCGGCCGGCGCGAACGCTTCTTCGTCATCAGCCTCGCGATTGCGCTCGTCCTCGTGCGCTGCTTCGTGCCCGTCCGTTACGAGGGCTACTACTTCGATTCCGATCAGGCCGTCGTCGGCTTGATGGCCAAGCACATCGCCGAGTTCAAGGAGTTCCCGCTGTTCTACTGGGGACAGAACTACATGCTGGGCGTGCAGGCATGGATCATCGCGCCGTTCTTCTGGATTGCCCGGCCGTCGGTCGCGATGATGCGGCTGCCGCTGACGATCATCAACGCGGCCGTCGCCGTATGGCTCGTCACCGGCCTCGCGCGTGCGCTGACGCTGCGTCCCGCGCTGGCCTTCATCGCCGCGCTGCCTTTCATCGTGCCGCCGCCCGCGCTGAGCGGATACCTGGTGCAGGTCTACGGCGGATCGATCGAGCCGTTCGTGTACATCCTGTTCCTCTGGACGCTCCGCAACCGGCCGCTCGCATTCGGCGTCTTCCTCGCGTTCGGATATCTGCACCGGGAGTTCACGATCTTCGCAGTCCCTGCTCTGATCCTCGCCAAGGGCACGCGCCGTGAGTTCTGGACGAGAGAGACACTTCAGCGCGCGAAGTGGATGCTCATCGGCTTCGCGGTCGTGTGGATCTCCTTCGACGATCTGCGGATGCATCTCGCGGGGGAGCCGCTCGGGCTGCAGATGGCGTCGCTCGCGAGTCAGTTGTGCCCGACATCCGACAAGCTGCCGAGCCGGATTCGATCGCTCGTCACGGAAGCATTGCCGATGGAGTTCGCCGGCGTGCGTCAGCCGATCCTGTACTTCGGCATGAATACGCCGGTCGTTGCGGGATCGACGATCATGGCGGTCCTGTTTGGCGCGGCGCTTCTGCTGATGATCGTGCGGCTGCTCGTCATCCGCGCTCCGCGCGTGGAGCGCGGCGGCCACCATCCCCGGAGCGGGGCGGGGGATGACGATCGCTTCGGTGTATACCTCGCGTGGATCGGCGTCATCACCGCCTGCGCGTATCCGCTGTCATGCCAGGTGACGCTGCACGGGACGCCGCTCCTGCGTTACCTCGTGTTCGTCGTCCTGCTGCCGGTGGGGCTGTGCGCGACCTATTTCCAGCGCGAACGGATCGCCGCGCTCCGCGGCGTCGTGGCCGCGGTGTTCGTCGCGTGGAGCGCCATGAACTTCGTCGATCACGCGCGCGTGATTCGGCAGGCCGTCGCCGAGCCGCCGCATTCGCTCCATCGCGAGCTCGCCGATTACCTGACGAGCCGCGGTATCCGCTACGCCCGCGCGGTCTACTGGGACGCGTACATCGTCGATTTTCTCGCGCGCGAGAGGGTCCTCGTCGCGTCGCTCGATATCAGCCGCCATCCCGACTACGAGCGGCAAGTCGATGCGCACGCTTCGTCTGCCGTGATCATCACGCGCCAGCCATGCGAGGGGTCGGCGACGGTCGCGTTGTGGTGTGTGACACGCTAGTCAAGAACGCAGAGTTCGCAGAGTTCGCAAAGGAACGGTTAGATCAGAATCTCGATCTTGCTTGTTGCCTTCACCTGCTCGATGAACTGTTCGAGCTTCGCCTCGCGCTGACCCTGCAGGAGAAAATTTTTGATCTGAGGACCCGCCTCAACAAGCGTAGCGGTGTGCGGCGCCTTCTTCTCGCTCACCTTGATGATGTGGAAGCCGAACGGCGTTTCGACGACGCCGCTGACGGCGCCGGTCTTCAGCTTGAACGCCGCATCTTCGAACGCGGGCGTCATCTGACCCTTCGTAAAGAATCCGAGATCGCCGCCGTTCTGCGCGCTGCCGGGGTCCTGCGATTCGGACCGCGCGACGGTGGCGAAATCGGCGCCGCCGCGAATCCGCGTCAGCACGGTCTGCGCTTTCGTGCGGGCCTGCGTTTTCTGCTCGGGGGTCGCGTTCTGCGGAACGCCAATCAGAATGTGGCTTGCGTGCACGCTCTCGCCCTGTTTGAACCGATCGATGTTCTGTTTATAGAACCCTTCCACATCGCTGTCGGCGACGGAGACCTGTGACGCCACCGCCGTGTCGATCACCTTCTGCACCTGCATGCTCGTGCGCGTTTGTGTACGCAGCTGATCGACGGTCACGCCCTGCGCCGCGATGCCCTGCTTGAACGCGTCCTCGGTCGGAAAGCCGCCGCGGATTTCCGTCATGCGTTTGTCGACGTCGGCGTCTGTGACATCGAGGTTCCGCTTGCGCGATTCCTGGGCGAGCAGATGGTAGGCCACGAGTTGATCGAGCACGCCGCGCAGGATCTCGTCGCGTTTCTCGGGCGGCAGCGGTCCGCCGGCGCGCTGCTCCATGCGTTTCACCGCGACGTCGAACTCCCACCGTCCGATTTCCTCGCCGTTTACGCGTGCAAGGACAGCAGGGAGTTGCGCAGGCATGGGCTTCACGGCAGCCGCTCGTCCCGGACTGTTCGGCGCGGCGGTACCTGGCGCACCGCTGGCCGCAGAAGCCGTTGCGGGCGCCGCCGGCACGGACGTGGTCGTCGTGGACGTGGCGGAGGCGGCGGGCGCCTTTCGACAGGACGCGGCGGCAGCGATGAGCAGGAGCAGCCAAAGTGCGTGTTTCATAAAGGCTCAATGTTAACAGGTGCGCATCCACAACCACTCTGCCTCAGGACGTAGCTGAGGCAAATTGCCGGATCTGCTCTGTCGAGTAGGAATTAGCGACGCTGCAGTTCCGGCCGCAGATTTGCACCGCAAGTGCGACGGAGGTAGATGATGGCGGCGCGACGAGTGAAGTGGCAACTGGTCGGAGCGTTCACGGTCGTCGCGAGCCTCGGCGCCGCGGCCCTCGGCCGCGCGCAGTTCACCCCGTTTTCGGATCATCGCCGGGCGCTGCTCGAAGGCAACTGGCAATCCTGCCGCGAAGGGGACGGGCAGTACGGCGAGCGCGTTTATGACGCAAAGTGGCCGGGAATGAGCCCGTTCGAGCTCCACATGGGTCCGTATCACGAGTTTGCGCTGTTTCGCGGCATTCAGGACGACCACCGCGAGCATTCATCGGCCGAAAACCTCCTGAAGCCGTATAACCTCGAGATCTCGGCGAATCGGTCGAAACACACCTGGGACGTCGACGGGCTGCACCTCGAGGTGGCGCTCGCCGGCGGATCGAGGGAAGAGTGCGAGAGCTGGTTCGTCACGCTCCGACGCTCCGATACCTCTTCGTCGGATTCGCACTAGTCCGCGGGCGCACTAGCTCGGCCGTAAAGTCAACCCCCCGACGGACTTTTGTCGCCAACTTCACGGCCTAGAGGTACTTACGTCACGAGGCGCCGCCAGGCGCCCGCCCTTCACGGATCGTCCGGAAATGGGCCATTTTTGGCCGTTTCGCGTTGAATCCCTCCCCGAAAGTGGTCTATACTGAGTGGGCTGCCGGAACGACTTTGGCCTTCCATATAGCGCTTCCTGACAGGGGGACTCGTGACATTTGAAGTCGGCGACAAGGTCATCTACCCGAACCATGGACTCGGGATCGTCGAGCGCATTGAAGAAAAAACCATCCTCGGTACCACCTGCGGGTTCTACCACCTCCGAATTGTCGCGAACGAAACGACGGTGCTCGTGCCGGTGAGCAACGTCGACGGCGTCGGACTGCGCCGCGCCATTTCAGATGATGAAGTGGAACGCTTGTTCGGACTGCTCGGGGACGGGAAGATCGACAATCACCAGAACTGGAAGGGCCGCTTCAAGGACAACTCGGACAAGATGCGCAGCGGGTCGATTTACGAAGTTGCCGACGTGCTCAAGAGCCTGACGTTTCTCGCGAAGTCGAAGAGCCTCTCGTTCCGCGAGAAGCGCATGCTCGATCGCGCAAAGTTCCTCGTCATCTCGGAAGTGTCGGAGGTGATGCGCGAGCCGGCGGCGTCGATCGAAGGGCGCGTGGATCGCGCGCTCGAGCGTTGCTTCACGATGAAGGCGCGCACCACCACGACGACGGCCCCTCGCGCGAAAGTGACGAAGGCCGCGCCGCGTGCAGTCGCCCCGAACGCGTCCGCCCCGCGTGCGGTCGCCGCGAACTCGTCCGCACCGCGTCGCGCCGCGCGCGCATCGTAGACGTCCACACCCTCCAGCCTGGGGAAGCGATACGCCCGACCGCCTTGCGGCCGGGCGTTTTCGTTTATCATCGCGCCGCGTGCTGATCGCCGCCGTCCGTTCCATAGCGACCTACATCGCGGTTTCGCTTTACGTCCTCATCGTCGCGCCGCCGGCCATGCTCATCGCGATCGCGTTCGGCGCAAAAAATCATCTCTACGTGCTTGGCCACTTCGGCGTGCGGCTTGGACTCGGGCTGAGCGGCATCCGCTACCGCGTCGTCGGCGCCGAGCATGTGCCCTGCGGCCGATCGGTCGTGTTCTGCGCGAATCACGAGAGCAATATCGATCCGCCGGTGCTCTTCGACGCACTGCATCCGCGCGTGCACATCCTCTACAAGGCGGAGCTGAACGCGATTCCGGTGCTCGCGCGAGCATTCCGATACGGCGGATTCATTCCGGTCGACAGACGCAACAAAGAGGCGGCGATGCGATCGATCGAGGCCGGCGCGGCATCGATGCGCGCGGGCAATTCGTTTCTCATCTTTCCTGAAGGGACACGCAGCAAGACCGCCGAGCTGCTGCCGTTCAAGAAGGGCGGCTTCATCATGGCGATCAAGGCGCAGGCGCCGATCCTTCCTGTTGCGGTCCAGGGCGGACGGGCGGCGATGCAGAAGGGGAGCGCCTTCATCCGCCCCGTGACCGTGACCGTCAGAATCGGCGAGCCGATCGAGACAGCCGGGCTGGACCTCGACGATCGGGACGCGCTCATCGCGACCGTGCGCGCGCGAATCGAAGCGCTGCTCGCGGAGGGACCGTTATAGACTGAGGCCTGCCAGCGTTCGGGAGGTCCAATGCACGGATCCGCGCGGCAGGCCCGGATCGTTTTGCTCGCCGTCGTCGCCGCGGTGTTGTATGGAGCGTCGCGACCGGCCGGAGTGACCGCCGGGCGACAGCAGCCGCAATCGCAGGCGCAGCAGCAGCAACAGCAACAGCCGGCGCAGCCGACGTTCCGTACGGAAGCCAACTACGTGCGCGTCGACGTGTATCCAACGAAAGACGGCGCGCCGGTCACCGATCTGACGCAGCAGGATTTCGAGGTCCTCGAGAACGGCACTCCGCAGAAAATCGAGCAGTTCGAGCGCGTGCAGATTCGCGCGGCGGGTCCGCAGGAAACGCGCATCGAGCCGAGCACCGTGGCCGAGTCGCGCTCGATGGCGGAGAATCCGCGCTCGAGGCTGTTCGTCGTGTTCCTGGACACGTATCACGTCGATATCGGCGCATCGCACAACATCCGCAAGCCGCTCATCGACGCGCTCGATCACGTCATTGCATCTGACGATCTCGTCGCCGTCATGACGCCGCACATGGCCGCAACCGATCTCACCTTCGCTCGCAAGACGACGACGATCGAAGGATTCCTGACGAAGTACTGGTACTGGGGCGAGCGCGATCGCGGCCTGCCGGCGGATCCGGTCGACGAGCAGTACGGCTACTGCTATCCGAACGTGCGCAGGGATCCACAGAAGGACTGCACGGATCAAAACGGGATTGCGGCGGAGATGATCGATCGACGTCACGAGAAGCTGGCGCTCGACGCGCTCGAGGATCTCGTCCGCTATCTTCGCGGCGTGCGCGAAGAACGGAAAGCGATTCTCGCGATCACCAACGGCTGGCTGCTCTTTCGTCCTGACGATCGCCTCGGTCGACCGCTCAACTGTCACGGGCTGCCGAGCGGCACCAACATGGGCGTCGATCCGCGCTCCGGCAAGCTGACGACAAAGGATCCACCCGGTTCTCCGACGTACAGCCGGTGCGACATCGATCGCCTGAACCTCTCGCGCATCGACGACGACCGCGAGTTCCGCGACATCCTCGACGAGGCCAACGCGGCGAATGCCTCGTTCTATCCGATCGATCCGCGAGGGCTGGCGGTGTTCGACACGCCGATCATGCGCACGGACGTGCCTGGCCAGCCGCCACCGATGACGCCGATCGCCGTCGACAACGCGATGCTGACGGCCAGAATCACGGCGCTGCGAACGCTTGCCGAGGCGACCGACGGCCTTGCCATCGTGAATACGAACGATCTCTCGGGCGGTATGAGGCGGGTCGTCGCCGACTTGAGCTCGTATTACTTGCTCGGCTACTACTCGAACGGCAAGCTCGATGGCAAGTTCCACTCGATCTCGGTCCGCGTGAAGCGCCCGGGAATCCGGATCCGCGCGCGCCGTGGATATCTCGCGGCGACGCCGGCGGCGGTCACGGCCGCCGCGCGCCGCGCAGCCGCTCCGGCGCCGACGGACGCAAAAGCGGACGCCGAGGGCGCGGCCATCTCGACGGCGCTCGCTGCGCTGTCGGGCGTCGCGCGCGACGTGCCGGTCCGCGTCGACGCGATCGCCGGCTGGCGCGGGGGAAACGGTCAACGGACGGCCGGCTTCTGGGTGGTCGGCGAATCGACTGGCGCCTCTCCGTCGAACGGCGCAGTCGACGTGACCGTTGTGGACGCATCGGGCACGACGGTCGCCCGAGCGTCAGTTCCGAGCGTAGGGCGCAGCATCTTGATCCCGCTCACGCCGACTAGTGCAATCGAGCCGGGCGAGTACACGGTCCGCGTGCGCGCCGAAGGCGCAAGCGCGATGATGATGACGGCGAAGCTTCCGCCCGCGCCCGACGCCGGCGGCGCCGTGTTCATCCGCCGAG
>Ga0075424_100006293_pt1 | contig 11430 bp, 13 predicted proteins | sample SoiMethybrSBSTD3_FD_75301 | JGI IMG/M metagenome (GOLD analysis project Ga0075424, IMG submission 75301) | Bulk soil microbial communities from a Populus tree surrounding site in Tennessee, USA - Soil MetaG P. TD hybrid SBSTD3 | ecosystem: Environmental > Terrestrial > Soil > Tree plantation...
GCCCCGTTCGAAGGTCCTTCGGGCTGTGTCGCTGTGCCCCGGGGCGTGGCGGACGGTCACCCTCAAGAGGGCTGCGCCTCCCGAGTGGGACCCGTTGGAAGGTCTTTGGGCTGTGTCGCTGTGCCTGGGGGCGTGCGGGATACTCACCTCGGGGGGCTCCGCCCCCCGAGTGCCCCCGTAGGCGAGCTGCGTCGGAGGACGGACATGCCCATCGCCACCCCAGAGGTGTACGCCCAGATGCTCGACCGGGCGAAGGCTGAGGGCTTCGCGTACCCGGCGATCAACGTCACCTCGTCGGAGACGGTGAACGCCGCGATCAAGGGCTTCGCCGACGCCGGCAGCGACGGGATCATCCAGGTCTCCACCGGCGGTGCCGAGTTCGCGTCCGGCACCGGGGTGAAGAACATGGTCACCGGCGCGGTCGCGTTGGCCGAGTTCGCCCACGTGGTCGCCGAGCGATACCCGGTCAACATCGCGCTGCACACAGACCACTGCCCGAAGGACAAGCTCGACACGTACGTCCGGCCGCTGCTGGCGATCTCCGAGCAGCGCATCCGGGACGGCGGCAACCCGCTGTTCCAGTCGCACATGTGGGACGGCTCCGCGGTCGAGCTGACGGAGAACCTGCAGATCGCGGCGGATCTGCTGGATCTGTGCGCGCGGGCGAAGGTCGTCCTCGAGATCGAGATCGGCGTGGTCGGCGGGGAGGAGGACGGCGTCGTCGGCGAGATGAACGAGAAGCTCTACAGCACGCCCGAGGACGCGATGCGTACGGTCGAGGCGCTCGGCTTCGGCGAGAAGGGGCGCTACCTGCTGGCCGCCACGTTCGGCAACGTGCACGGCGTCTACAAGCCGGGCAACGTGAAGCTCCGCCCCGAGATCCTCAAGCAGATCCAGGACGAGGTCGGCGACAAGATCGGCCGCTCCCGGCCGTTCGACCTGGTCTTCCACGGCGGTTCCGGCTCGGCGCTGGAGGAGATCCGCGAGGCGGTGTCGTACGGCGTGGTGAAGATGAACGTCGACACCGACACGCAGTATGCGTTCACCCGCCCGCTCGCCGGCCACATGTTCAGCAACTACGACGGCGTGCTCAAGGTCGACGGCGAGGTCGGCAACAAGAAGGCCTACGACCCGCGCAGCTACCTGAAGGCGGCCGAGGCCGGCATGGCCAAGCGGGTCGTGACCGCGTGCGAGGACCTGCGCTCCGCTGGGACGTCGGTCAGCGGCTGAGCACCCGACCCGGCTCGGTCCTAAGCTCGCGCTCGTGCCGAAGGACCTGCTTGCCCAGCCGCCCGGGACCGAGCTGCCGGCCGACCCCGGCGCGACCGCGCTCGCCGACGGACAGGACCCCACCGAGGTGGCAGCGCGGGTGCCGACGTCGTCGGCGGCCTGGGCGGCGCTCGCCGACCACGCGTTCGCCGCCGGGAACGTCGTCGAGTCGTACGCCTACGCCCGGGTCGGCTACCACCGCGGGCTGGACGCGCTGCGCCGCGCCGGCTGGCGTGGGCACGGCCCGATCCCGTGGGCGCACGAGCCCAACCGCGGCTTCCTGCGCAGCCTGCACGCGCTCGGCCGGGCCGCGGCCGCGATCGGCGAGACCGACGAGGCCACCCGCTGCCGGGACTTCCTGCGCGACTCCGACCCCACCGCAGCAACCGCCCTCGGCGACTAGGGCAGGTCTCCCCACTGCCTGGCGGCGCCGGACGACGCACAGACGACGACCGGCCGGGTTGACGGGACCGGCCGAGACAACCCCGGTATCGGCCGGCCCCGCCGCCTTGCCGGACGCCGCCTGGACGCCGCCGGCATCCACCGCCAATGGGGGCTCATCGCAGAGGAGGGTGTAGTCAGGGTGTCGGTTTGCGGGGCCGCCGGCACGGATTTCAGGCTCGCGCTGCACTCCTGTCCGAGCGCGACGAGACATGCGCCGCGGAACGAGCTATGCACCGTCCTTATCATCACGCAGGGAATAGATCATGCTCTGCAGTATCCGCAACGCGTTTGACTGCTCGGTCTCGGTCAGGCCGGCCAGCATTCTGACCTCGACGGACCGGACGGCTGCGCTCGCCTTCGCTAGGCTTCGTCGGCCGCGAGCCGTGAGCCGCGTCGGAAGCACTCTCCCGACGGGTGCCTCAGCGGGCCTGGTCACGTAGCCGTCCCGTTCCAAGGCTTGGAGTAGCACGTTCATCGACTGCCGTGTCACGAACGCTCCCCGTGCGAGCTCCGAGTTCGACAAGCCCGGTCGTTGAGCCAGCAGCTCGAGGCAGGAGTAGTGCGTCACGCTCATCCCGAGCGGGCGCAGCACCTCCTCCATGGCTGCGCGGAGGGCGCTCGACGCTTGTTTCAGCAGGTAGCCCAGCGACGTCTCGAGGTCGACGCCGAGACCGTCTTGACTCATGTCAGTATCCTGACATAGGTTGGTCGATGTCAGAAGACTGACACGACAAGAAGGAGCACCATCATGCCCGCCACCGGCCCCGACTTCATCTCGCTCCAAGCGCGCGATCTCGACGCGTCGCAGGCGTTCTACGAGCAGTACCTCGGCCTCGTCCGCTCGCAGGCCGGACCTCCGCACGCCGTCGTCTTCGAGACGAAGCCGATCGCGTTCGCACTCCGCGACGTCATCCCCGGCACCGATCTCGCATCCGTCGCTCAGCCCGGCATCGGTGCCGCGATCTGGCTCCACGCCACCGACGTCCAGGCCATTCACGATGCTCTCGTCGCCGACGGCCACACCATCGTCTCCGCACCGATCGACGGCCCCTTCGGTCGGACATTCACCTTCGCCGACCCCGACGGCTACCAGATCACTCTCCACGACCGCGCCTGATCGGCCGAACGCCACCGGACGATCACCGGTCCCCGAAGACCGCGGTTGCGCCCTAGGCTCGTGCGGGACGCTACCTTCTGCCCGGCTGACCTGACGACGTTCTGCCGGCTGGATCACCTCGGCTTGGAGGTCGTCGGCCAACAGCTGCATCACGACCACGCCGTGTTGCTGTGTCGAGTGGTCGAGCCTGATGACTGGTGCCATGCCTGAGGCTGTCTGGGGGTGCCCCTACTTCGACCGTCCCGGCACATCCAACGGCCCGACCGAAGCCATCAACGGCCGACTCGAACACCTCCGCGGCACCGCCCTCGGCTTCCGCAACCTGACCAACTACATCACCCGCAGCCTGCTCGACACCGGCGGCTTCAGACCCCGACTACACCCTCCTCTGCGATGAGCCCCAATGGGGAGACACGCCTTAGCCTGACTCGCCCCCGACCACCGGCGGCGTATCCGTGGCCGGGGTGTCGGCCGTGGCGGGGGTGTCGGCCGTGGCGGGGGTGTCGGCCGTGTCGGCCGTGGCGGGGGTGTCGGCCGTGGCCGGGGTGTCGGCGGGCGGGTCGGGGCGGTCGGAGTCCTCGTCCTCGATCACGGGTGGAGTCTGCGGCGGGTCCGGTGGCAGCCTGCGGAACCCGCCGATCAGCGAGCGCGCCCCGGCGAACCGGTCCAGCACGTCGGCGCCGCCGCGCAGGCTCGCGACCAGGGGCAGCAGGTCCTCCCGGACCCGGCGCACGGTGTCCGGCAGGTCGCTCACCGCCGGGTCGTCGAGCACCTGGCCGACCCGGCGCAGCCCGGGCGCGAGCTCCCGCACCGGCTGCTCGACCTCGTCGAGGATCCCCTCCAGCCGCTCGCCGACCCGCTGCAGCCGGGCCACCGTCGCCTGCGCGTCCCGGATCGTCACGTCCAGCGACCCCACCGCCCTGGTCAGCGACATCAGCGCGCCGGGCAGCGCGGCCACCGCCTCGGCCTGCTGGCGGGCCAGCCGGACACCCGCTCCGGCCTGGTCGACCACCGTGCGGACCAGGCGTTCCGGCGACGGAAGCGAAGGCATGCTGCCAAGGCTAGGCTGCTGCCGTTCCGACCCTGACCCAGGAGTTCCCATGCCCGCGATCGTGCTCGTCGGGGCCCAGTGGGGCGACGAGGGCAAGGGCAAGGCGACCGACCTGCTCGGCGAGCAGGTCCAGTACGTCGTCCGCTACCAGGGCGGCAACAACGCCGGCCACACGGTCGTCACCCCGGACGGCGAGCACTACGCGCTGCACCTGCTCCCGTCCGGGATCCTCACCCCCGGCGTGACCTGCGTGATCGGCAACGGCGTCGTGGTCGACCCGGCGGTGTTGATCGAGGAGCTCGACGCGCTGGAGGCGCGGGGCGTGGACACCAGCCGGCTGGTGATCTCCGCCGACGCGCACGTGATCATGCCGTACCACCGGGCGCTGGACAAAGTGACCGAGAGATACCTGGGCAAGTCCAGGATCGGCACCACCGGCCGCGGCATCGGCCCGGCGTACGGGGACAAGGTCGCGCGGATGGGCATCCGGGTGCAGGACCTGCTCGACCCGCAGGCGTTCCGGGCCAAGCTGGAGACCGCGCTGGGCGAGCGCAACCAGGTGCTGGTCAAGGTCTACAACCGCCGGGCGCTGGACGTGGACACGATCTGGCGCGAGTACGTCGGCTATGCGGAGCGACTCAAGCCGCGCATCGCGGACACCAGGCTGCTGCTCGACCGCGCCCTGGCCGACGGCGCGACGCTGCTGCTGGAGGGTTCGCAGGGCACGCTGCTCGACGTCGACCACGGCACCTACCCGTTCGTCACCTCGTCCTCGCCGACCGCCGGTGGCGCGGCCGCCGGGTCGGGGATCGGGCCGACCCGGATCAGCCGGGTGATCGGGATCCTCAAGGCCTACACGACCAGGGTCGGTGAGGGGCCGTTCCCCACCGAGCTGTTCGACGACTACGGCGAGTTCCTGCGCAAGGCCGGCGGGGAGGTCGGGGTGACCACCGGGCGGCTGCGCCGGTGCGGCTGGTTCGACTCGGTCATCGCCCGGCACGCGACCAGGGTCAACGGGCTCACCGACCTGTTCCTCACCAAGCTCGACGTGCTGTCCGGGCTGGACCGGGTGCCGGTCTGCGTCGCGTACGAGGTCGACGGAGAGCGGGCGGACGAGATGCCGATGACGCAGGCGGAGCTGGTCCGGGCCACTCCCGTGTACGAGCACCTCGACGGCTGGTTCGAGCCGCTGGAGGACGCCAAGACGTTCGCCGACCTGCCGGCGAACGCGCAGGCGTACGTCCGGCGGGTGGAGGAGCTGTCCCGGTGCCCCGTCTCGGCGATCGGGGTGGGTCCCGGCCGCGACCAGACTCTGGTCCTCCACGCCCTCGTCTAGCGCTTCGTCAGCGCGGTGATGACGTCGTGGCTGTGGGTGACCGGGATCCGGCTTCCTTCCAGCTCGATGCGGGCGCCGGTGTCGTCCCGGATCAGCTCGAGCACCCGGACGTTGACCCGCTGGTGCACCTTCGCGGTGACCGCCGACCGGGGCAGCGCGAACAGCAGCTCTTCCGGCTCTTTGCGCCGGCTCCGCATCGTCATGCCGTAGACCATCGTGTCGGAGACCGCGACGAGCAGGTGGGCGGGCAGTCCGGTGGACGCCCGGCTGGCCGCCCGGCCGCCCATCACGCCCACGCCGAAGCCGATCGCGTCGCCCACCGACCCGCCGACCACGTCGCCCACCGACGAGCCGAGCATGCCGCCGGCGACCGTCCCGCCGGTCGTGCCGCGCGGCTCGAACTGCCCGACCGTGTGCACTGTGTCCTCGACGCCCCACCCGGTCAGCGCGTGCTGCACCAGCTCGAGCATGGTCTGTTCCGACATACACCGACCGTAGGCGCCCGACCACCGGCGCACCGGGTGAATCGGTGCCGAGACGGGAGAGACCTAGCCGGGCCGCCGGGCGCTCGGCCTCACCGGATTGCGCCGGTGACCAGCCACGCGTCGGTACGCAGCCGCGCCACCAGGGTGACCAGCCGGGCGAGCATGAGCACCCCGATCGACGTCCACAGCCAGCCGAGCCCGGCCCCGGTGGCGACCAGGATCCCGGCCAGCACCAGGAAGAGGCCGGCCGAGATCACCATGGTGACCGCGAGGTAGCGCATGTCGCCGGCGCCCATGAGCACCCCGTCCAGCACGAACACGACCGCGTTGATCGGCTGCAGCACGGCCGCGAAAAGCAGCACGAACGACGCCAGCTGCACCACCTGCGGGTCGTCGGTGAACGCGTGCGGCAGCACGTCCCGCAGCGCCAACAGGCCCAGCCCGACCGCGGCCCCGAACACCAGCCCAAGGTCGATCATCCGGCGGGTCGCCGCCCGCGCGGCCACCGGGTCGCCGGCCCCGAGCAGCCGGCCGACCAGAGCCTGCGCGGCGATCGCGACCGCGTCGAGGGCGAGAGCGAGGGTGTTCCACAGCTCGAAGGCGATCTGGTGCGCGCCGACCTGGGCCGGGCCGAGCCGGGCCGCCACCGCGGTCGCAGCGGCCAGCGCCAGCCGCAGCGCGACGGTCCTGACCAGCAGGTCGAGGCCGACCCGGGCCAGCCGGCCGACCACCCGGCCGACCGGCCGCAGCCCGACCTGCAGCCCGACCGCCTGCCGGCCGAGCCCGGTCAGGTAGACCGCGACCGCGGCCCACTGCACGAGCACCGTGGACGCCGCCGACGCGCCCACCCCGTAGCCGAGGCCGAGGATCAGCACGATCTCGAGCGCCAGGTTGACCGCGGCCGAGCCGACCGCGACCACCAGCGGCGTCCTCGTGTCCTGCCGCCCGCGCAGCCAGCCGACCGCCGCGTACGTCACCAGGACCGCGGGGATGCCGAGCGCGCTGATCCGCAGGTAGGTCTCCGCGTAGCCGGCGGCGGCCCCGGACGCGCCGAACAGGCCCACCAGCGGGCCGGCGAGCACCAGCCCGGCCACCGTGACCGGCACCGACACGGCCACCGCCAGCCAGACGCCCTGCACCGCCTGGTGGGTCGCCTCCCGCTGGTCGCCGGCGCCGAACAGCCGGGCCACCGCGGCGGTCGTCCCGTACGCCAGGAAGATGAAGATCGAGTAGCCGGTGACCAGGATCGCCGCCGCGATCGCGAGCCCGGCCAGCTGCGGGGTGCCGAGGTGGCCCACGATCGCGGTGTCGGACAGCACGTAGACCGGCTCGGCGATGAGCGCCCCGAACGAGGGCACCGCCAGCCGGAAGATCTCCCGGTCCCACTCCGACCGCAGCCTCACTCCGCCCGCTCCTCGGACAGACCGCCAGGCGCAAGCGCCCGGCGCTCGGCCCTCGTCGCTCCCCGCTCGCGCTGCGAGCCCTCGCGCTCGCTCACCGGCCCCGCTCCTCGGACAGACCCCCAAGCGCAAGCGCCCGGCGCTCGGCCCTCGTCGCTGGGCCCAACGAAAACGCTTCGCGTTTCCGCCGGGGACCCAAGGCCCGGTCGCCCTGGGGGCCCTCGCGCTCGCTCACAGGACCAGCCGGTAGACCACGCGTTCGTCGCGCCGCCGGTCGACCTCGGTGAAGCCGGCCCGCAGGAACATCGACGCCGTGCCGGTGTAGGCCACCGGGTTGGGCCAGCGCTTGCCGGTCGTGTCGTCCCGCGGCACGCCCTCGATCGCGGCCGCCCCGGCCGACCGGGCCCGGTCGACCGCACCGGCCAGCAGCGCGTGCGCGACGCCGTGCTGCCGGTAGGGCCGGGGCACCACGAAGCAGAGCACCGACCAGACCGTCCCCTCGTAGGGCAGCGGCCGCAGCGCCGGCGACCGCTCCAGCCGCGGCCCGAACAGCGACCGCGGCGCGGCCGCCACCCAGCCGACCGGCGTGCCCCCGGAATAGGCCAGCAGGCCGGGCGGTGTCGGCCCGGCGACGACCGTGCGCAGGTGATCGCGGTTGCCGGCGCGGTCCCGGTAGTCGACCTTCGGCCGCAGCAGGTAGGCACACCAGCAGCGGGCCGGGTCGCCGCGGGTGCCGAACACGGCCAGGACGTCGTCCCAGCGATCCACCGTGGCCGGCTCGATCGTGACATCCACGAACAGGGTCTACCAGCCGACGCCGACAGTAATTAGCGTCCGCTACATGGACATCGAGCTCGAACCGGAGAAGGCCGGCTTCGCGCCGGACCGCCTCGACCGCCTCGACCGGCACTTCGCCCGCTACGTCGACGACGGGCTGCTGGCCGGCTGGCAGGTGGCGATCACCCGGGACGGCAAGCTCGTCCACCACACGACGTACGGGCTGCGGGACCGGGAGGCCGGGCTTGCGGTCGAGCCGGACACGATCTGGCGGATCTACTCGATGACGAAGCCGCTGACCTCGGTCGCCGCGATGATGCTCTACGAGCAGGGCAGGCTGGCGTTGCGCCAGCCGATCGCGGAGATCCTGCCCGAGTTCGCCGACGCCCGCGTCTACCAGCTCGGCTCCGCGCTCAATCCGGGCACCGTGCCGGCCGAGCCGATCCTGGTCTGGCACCTGCTCACCCACACCTCCGGCATGACCTACGGCTTCCTGCACCAGCACCCGATGGACGAGATGCACCGGCTGATGGACGTCGAGTTCTTCCCGCCGGACGACTTCTCTCTGGCCGACGCGGTGCAGCGGTGGGCGACGGTGCCGCTGCTGTTCCAGCCGGGCACCGGGTGGAACTACGGCGTGTCCACCGACGTGCTCGGCCGGGTGGTCGAGGTCGTGTCCGGGACGCCGCTGGACCGGTTCTTCGCCGAGCACATCACCGGCCCGCTCGGCATGGTCGACACGGGGTTCACCGTGCCGGCGGAGAAGGCCGACCGGTTCGCCGGCCTGTACGTGACGGGCAAGGCCGGCCAGACCCCGATCCGCAAGGACGACTTCACCACCGACCCGCGCGGCACGGTCACGTTCTTCTCCGGCGGCGGCGGGCTGGTCTCCACGGCGGCGGACTACCTGCGCTTCACCAGGATGCTGCTGGGCCGGGGCGAGCTGGACGGGGTGCGGCTGCTGGGCAGCCGGACGGTGGACTACATGACCCGCAACCACCTGCCCGGCAACGTCGACATCCCGACCATCGGCCGGCCGATGAGCCCGCAGGACGCGTTCGACGGGGTGGGCTTCGGGCTCGGCTTCGCGGTGTCGGTCGACCCGGTCCGGACCGAGGTCCTCGCCTCCCCGGGCGAGTACTCCTGGGGCGGGTTGGCCTCCACCGCGTTCTGGGTCGATCCAGTGGAACGGATCACGGCGGTGTTCATGACCCAGCTGATCCCGTCGGCCACCTACCCGATCCGGCCCCAGTTGCGGGCGTTGGTGAACTCCGCGTTGGTGGACTGACCGTTCGCCGCGCAACTAACGCCGTTCGGCGCCTCAAGGTGCTGATCCGACCGGGATTCCGATACGTGTAGGTGTTGTGCCGGCGGTCACAGCCGGTTTCGCCGCTGTTGAGGAGCTCGCGCATGGCCTCCTTCCTCGACCGGGAACGCAGCATCGCGGGTCCCGGCTTCAACCGCTGGCTCATTCCGCCAGCCGCCCTGGCGATCCACCTGTGTATCGGCCAGGCTTACGCGACCAGCGTCTACAAGAACGGCCTGGTCAAGAACTTCGACACCGGGAACACCCAGATCGGCATCGTGTTCTCGATCGCGATCGTGATGCTCGGGTTGTCCGCCGCGGTCGCCGGCACCTGGGTGGAGCGGGTCGGTCCGCGCAAGTCCATGTTCACCGCCGCCTGCTTCTGGTCGGTCGGCTTCCTGGTCGGTGCCCTCGGCATCGCCACGAAGCAGCTGTGGCTGCTCTACCTCGGCTACGGCTTCATCGGCGGCATCGGGCTCGGCATCGGCTACATCTCGCCGGTGTCCACCCTGATCAAGTGGTTCCCGGACCGGCCGGGCATGGCCACCGGTCTCGCGATCATGGGCTTCGGTGGTGGCGCGCTGATCGCCAGCCCGCTGTCCCAGCAGCTGATGTCCTGGTACGACCCCGACTACAACCCGTCGGTGGCGTCGTCGGTGCCGAGCGGGTCGGCGGTGGCGATGCTGTTCGTCTCCCTCGGCATCATCTACTTCATCGTGATGATGTACGGCGTCTTCAACATCAAGGTGCCACCCGAGGGCTGGCGGCCGGAGGGCTTCGACCCGGCGGCCCTGAAGGCGCGGCCGCTGGTCACCACGAACAACGTCTCCGCCGGCAACGCGATCAAGACCGCGCAGTTCTACTTCCTCTGGCTGGTCCTGTTCTGCAACGTCACCGCGGGCATCGGCATCCTCGAGCAGGCCTCGCCGATGATCCAGGACTTCTTCCGTAGCGACGGGGGCGTCTCCAGCGTCACGGTCGCCGCGGCCGGCGGCTTCGTCGGCATCCTGTCGTTGGCGAACATGGGCGGCCGGTTCATCTGGTCCTCGACGTCGGACTACATCGGCCGCAAGCCGATGTACATGATCTACCTCGGCGTCGGCATCCTGGCCTACCTCGGACTGGCCACGATCGGGCACAACGCCACCTGGCTGTTCGTGCTGCTCGCCATGCTGATCATCTCGTTCTACGGCGGTGGGTTCTCGACCGTCCCGGCCTACCTGCGTGACCTGTTCGGCACGTTCCAGGTCGGCGCGATCCACGGCCGGCTGCTCACCGCGTGGTCGGCCGCCGGCATCGCCGGGCCGCTGATCATCAACGGCTTCCTGGACGCCAAGGGCACGCCGGGCAAGCTGACCGTCGACGCCTATCGGCCGGCGCTCTACACGATGATCGCCATCCTGGCCGTCGGCTTCATCGCCAACCTGCTGATCCGGCCGGTCGCCTCCCGCTACTGGGAGAAGACGGGCGCCGATGTGCCGGAGGGCACCACTCCGACTGAGAGGGAGACAGTCTGATGACGATGCAGGTACGGCTGGTCCTCGGCTGGGCGCTGGTCGGCATTCCGCTGCTCTACGGCCTGTGGGAGACCATCGCCAAGGCGAAGAACCTCTTCTAGTCCACTCCCGAGGGACGGGCGGCGCCGGCCGGCGCCGCCCGTCCGTCTTTCTGCGGGCTTCCTGCGGGCCGGTACCCTCGCGCCCGTGCGGGTTCTGGTCGTCGGCAGCGGTGCCCGCGAGCACGCGCTGTGCCTGGCGCTCGCGGCCGACCCCGCGGTGACCGCGCTGGTCTGCGCGCCGGGCAACGCCGGCACCGGGATGGTCGCCGAGCAGCGGCCGCTGGCCGCGGGCGACCCGGCCGCGGTCGCCGATCTGGCCCGCGGCGTGCGGGCCGACCTCGTCGTGATCGGTCCCGAGGTGCCGCTGGTCGCGGGCGCGGCCGACGCAGTGCGGGCGGTCGGGATCGCCTGCTTCGGGCCGAGCGCCGCGGCGGCCCGGATCGAGGGCTCGAAGGCGTTCGCCAAGGACGTGATGGCGGCGGCCGGGGTGCCGACGGCCGCGTGCCGGACCTGCTCGACGCCGGGCGAGGCCGCGGCGGCGCTGGACCGGTTCGGCCCCCCGTACGTGGTGAAGGACGATGGGCTGGCCGCCGGCAAGGGCGTGCTGGTGACCACCGACCGGGCCGCCGCGCTCGACCACGCCGAGGCCTGCGGGACCGTGGTGATCGAGGAGTTCCTGGCCGGCCC
>Ga0075424_100006294_pt1 | contig 11429 bp, 15 predicted proteins | sample SoiMethybrSBSTD3_FD_75301 | JGI IMG/M metagenome (GOLD analysis project Ga0075424, IMG submission 75301) | Bulk soil microbial communities from a Populus tree surrounding site in Tennessee, USA - Soil MetaG P. TD hybrid SBSTD3 | ecosystem: Environmental > Terrestrial > Soil > Tree plantation...
AAAGACAGTAATCACATAATATATGAATAAAGGTAATACTAATATTAAGCAAGACAAGGATGAAGAAGAACAGAGAAGAGTCAAACAGTTAAACCAAGAATTATGTTTGTTTTTGGTTTGGAATGCTTGAGCACATAGATGTGTGAGCATCCTCTCGTTTGTACCTAAAATTCTATTCTGATCTCAGATAAGACTATGAATTCAGAGATTGTTATCATCGTTGTTTTATAATGGTGACTATAGATTTCTCTTTTGCATAATCTCTATAACTCTCTCGTCATTAACAGGCTCAAAGCTTTGATAATATTGTCCTACAGAGTTAAAGAATGAAGAAGGTGTTGTAACAACTTCTACATGGTCTGCTTCTTTTTTTAATAATTCTACAGTTTCTTTTGGAGATACTGGCAGTCCTATTACCAATTTATTGTTTGCATTTAAACTCTTCTTAATGGACCTAGCTGCTGCTATAACAGTAGCGCCTGAGGCTGCTCCATCATCTACTAAAATTATTGTTCTACCATTAATCTCGGTCTGTATTGATTGTTGCTTGAACTGCTCTTTATTTCTATAAAGAGCAGACCTACGCTTTATCTCTTGTAGCTGAAACTCTTTTTCTTTCTCTATATACTCTTCTGAAATATCTAAATCTCTAACAATTCCATCATCAACATAAACAGTACCATCGCCCATAATGGCGCCAAAAGCGGCTTCTTCATTATGTGGTATTCTTAGTTTCCTTGGTATAACAATATCGAAATTTGAACCTTTGAGCTTTGTTGCCACTATATCTGCTACTAGAACTCCACCACGTGGAACACCCAATACAGTCACATTCCCACTACTTTCCTTGTCTTTACCTAGAAAATCCTGTAATGCTGCAGCTAAAATATTGGCAGCATATGTTCTATCTTTGAATTTGAATTGAAACTTATTTTTTATAGAGTCGAACATCTCACTTATCATAACATAATATGATGGTAATTTTTATCCTTATAGTATATTTAATGCCAGATTAGTTAGTATAGTTAGCAAACTATACTACCCTTGGGATAATAGTTTTTCTTCAATACCTGGAAATAAGTCTATTATCGTTTGCATACCTTTGACCAAAAATACATGTATATGGTTTGCTTGTGGCGTTCCATTTCTTGGCCCCTTTTCTTTAGGATATCTGTCTTTTTCAAGTACGATGTTTTGGAAAAATGGCCAGAAAGTATTCTTGCTGCAAGTAAACCTGCTATTCCTCCGCCAATTACAATAGCTTTATCTTCTTCTTCTTCTTCTTCTTCTTCTTCTTCTTCTTCTTCTTCTTCTTCTTCTTCTTCTTCTTCTTCTTCTTCTTCTTCTATTGTATTGTTGGGCATACAATCATTTCTTTTAATGACAAATTAATAAAGAATGTCTTCAACGGTTTGTTATGTATGACCCCTTATTATGATAAATCCTCTAAGCAAAAAATTCTTAACAACAATTTCTTAGAGCAATGAAATATCAAAATGGGATATAACTAAGATACCAGCATATTTGTTGTAATTGTTGTCGGCTTTGTAGATTGTATATAGACCATTAACAGTAAGCTGCTTTCCCATGGAACTTCTGACAAGACCAACAAACAGAGGGGAATTAGGATTGTTACGGCTAGGATGATTGGATAGCCATTCTTTTATGTATGGTATTGATTGGATTAACGGAATGTGCCTTGAACCTGTTTTACCATTAACCAATACTTCAGCATATTGTTTGTTGCCAGGCTGCCTTGAATATAATATCTCTTATTTTCAAATTCAAAATCTCATGTGGACGTGCTGACAAGTCCTTGGCCATAGTGTGATAACATCTATCACGCTTGTTTGTAACCCATTTGAGGAAAACTAGGTCGTCTTCCTGAGACCACATTATTCTCGTCTCTGTCTAGAAGTGTGTCATTTGCTGGTGGTGTTAATATTTCAACTATTCGTTTCTTTGAAGGTCCAGCCATATAAGTATGATATAGCTATCTTAATACTAGTTTTAATACTAGTAATACTTTGTATGGGGCAACATTATATTATTCTAATGCTTTGACCGTAGCTATTTTTCTGTATTCAAAGATATTTTGTAATTGTTTGTAGGCGTAGCCTTCAAATAACTTTCCTAATACGCCATATGGTAATTCAAATTCAACCTCATCTATTATTTCTGTTTGTGTTCCATCCATAGTATTATAAAATTTGTGCTTATGTCTCCATTTTTTGAATGGACCTTCTAACATTTCATCTGTATATTCATATTTCTTGAGGAATGCAATCTTTGAATGCCATATCATTTTTCTCCTTATTTTTATCGCTTCAAATATTTTACCGCTTACCCATATTTCCTGTCCTTGAACAATATCTTTACTAGTAGTTTTAATGATCTCAAGGTTCATCTGCTTTGGTGTTATTATTTCAAGATGCTTGACATTTGTATAAAAATGCCAAACTCGTTCTATAGAGCTTTGAACAATAAATGATTGCTTAAATGTTCGCAAATTATATCTTAGTATATTGGGATGGTAGGAATGTTAATCATGTTGTTGCAAATTTAATCAAATATCGAGGATTCTCTGAACATATCCTTTGATCCTTTAAAATCTATGAAAATCCGCTCTTTTCATCTTTGAACCACACTTTGGACAAGCAATTTCATTATGTCTTGTTCCGCAATTAATGCAAGAGTAACTGCTTGATGAATTAACAAACTTTGCATTCATTCTCTTAATAACTTTCTTTCTGAAACGAAAGTTTAACAAAATGAAAGCTGTTATCGCTAATGGTATAGACAGAGGAAAAGGAGTATAAAATAAAATAGCGAAGATAATGCCAAGAGAAATCCCTATCCATAATAATGGTCCAGAAATATACTGCTCATTAGTATTCATATGGTATTTCTTAAACTATAAGCTATTATTGCATTTTCCTTCTCATTTTATTATCTGACGTGTGTTAACTGTTTATATATAGGCTTGAAATTTGTTGAAGATGAAGGACAATTTTGATGTTGAATTACTCAAACAAGCTCTGTTGCCAAATACTTCTTTGCTTTGAATGAAACCTCAAATACAGACTATTTAGGAGACTGCAGATCCGGGCTTGACCACCAAGAATAATTTAGTTGTGGTTGTCATAGGTATAAATGTAGATAATAGGATCGTTCTCTATAGATAATACATAATATTCATACGCAAAACCATTATTGCTCCAATCTTCTGTCTTAAGTATTTGCATTGTTTACACCACGTTAGAACGCTTGTCACTTTTAGCAAGTGAGTTCATCCCTGTCATCTTCATAGATTGTACATCCCCATTAACTTGCTCAAATCCCAAATTAGATAAAAGCTGTCTAGACTCTTTGTTATCTGGAATATTTTTTATTCTAAAGTAATTATTATCGCTGTCGTGAAGGATTGCGAAAAGACCAGAAATAGCAGCTCCTGCAAATATTGGTTTTACTTTGCTGTTGTTAACGCCATTATCATTATTATTGGCTGCAAATACACTTTTCAGTCCTTCTAGACCTTCCTTTTGCTTCTTTCTGTTAAGTCGTATCCTTCCTACATCAAGGAACCCATTATTGTCGTCGTCATCGTCATCATCATTATTGTTTTTATTGCTATCTCCCCTTAATCGTTCCTCCTTTTTTATTTTATTGACATTCAAATCATTCACTAATGATTTTCCTGGTAGCTTTATATTGCGTGTACAATCACAAAACTCACACTCCATAGTGCATTGGTCTCTTAAACGTGCATCCTTAACTTCGATAACCTCATCAAAATATTTGTTTAATACTGGAATCTCCATAGCCATGGGATACAATCCACCCTCTAGACAATAGCACACTTCTACGAAATGTACTATATCATTTTCGTCTATTGTTCCTTCTCTTAATGCAGTCTGCATGCCTTCATAGAATACATTGCCACGTGCTAAGGAACCAGATTTTATGGAATCAGCTAAATTATCCTTTGCTTTGGAATTTAGTTTACATTTAATGTAATATCGCATATTAGTTTTATAATTGATTTAATTATACATATTCGACATTTAAGCATTCAGAGACAGAGATAGGATTAGTGGACCTCCTTATGTGCTCAATATACGAGAAAAAACTAAATAAGCAAACAACCGACTCCTGTACCTGCAGTGACAGAAACTTGCAGCTCAGAGCTATAGATAATAACGATCTTCCCATTATAGAGGCTCTAAGAGTATTCACTAACTGATTGAGCTTTGTTTGAAAGGGCTAGAATTTATAAAATTCCTTAGATACTAAAGAAGATCCGGCTATATCTTTTAATCTCTTGTGACCCGCTCGGCAATAACTGCTAATATTTTAACTATGAAGACAGGACACTGTATATATATCAAACAACGCCTAAATAACGTCAAATCTGATCAACTTTATAAATACGCACGCATACAATCCATATATAATAATGTCTTATAACAATTATATTTATCAATTAGTAATGGTTTGTAACTGTTATCATTATGAAATATCGAAGTAGAACTGAAATAATTGCTTTAATTTTGGAGACTGCCAACGGAGGCGGGGTTAATAAAACAAAGATAATGTACAAAGCACTTTTATCATATCCTCAGCTAAAAGAATATTTATCTGCTCTAATAGAAAATGGCCTACTAGATTATCATGAAGGTATGCAAATCTATAGAACAACAGATAAGGGAAATCGTTTCTTACATATATATAATCAGATTAGTGAACTTATTACTATGAAAACAAAAAAAGATATAATTTTATAACCTATTTCTTTGCTCGGTCCTATCTAATTATTCAAGCCTGATCATATATAAATACATACTAGCGTAGCAGTCATGCTTGTGATTTTTCCTTATACTTTGCTATCCATATCTTTCTGATTTTACTATCCACTTTCCCGATTTTGATCCTAATTCTATGTGACCAATAAGAGTTCCACTACGATACACTTTTCCAAATTCACTACTAAGTCCAAAAAATGATGAAATAAGATTGCCTTTTTTATGATAACCTGCCTCTAACACTTTCATGTTTAATTTGCTGCTTGCTTTTAGCATGATACTACGAGCCGCAGACCAATCACCTTTCCAAGATATGAATTCAAAATTACCAAATCTTATAGTAGGTAACAAATATCCCTCCCGCTTCACTTGTAAGTTTTTGTTGTTTTTCTTGGCATAGGAATTCATCCATTCTATAGCCTTCTCTACCTTTCCTTGTTCAACTGCAAAGTTATCAGCTCCTGCCAATTGTTAATGCAAAGTTGTTAAATTTCAAATATATATTATTTTTATTAAACTAAATCAAAGAAAGAATAAAAATGAATTCTTACATCCGCATACTTGGCAGGATGTTTGAAATACATAACAAACAAAATCTTTTAGTAAGATCATACCTATTAATCGTTAGCAGTGCAACAACTAAATCAAATTCAGCTCATCAGTACTGAATGAACAACAGTCATGTCCATATTTTACATATGTCGCATATATCAAAATTCTAATAAATCCTAGAGGTAGCCATCTACTAGATTCAGTTTTATTTAGTTGAGCCACAGCATTCTATGTTCGATAGCTATCTGAGACCACATCAATATTTTCTTTTTGCCACTACCTAGAGCAGCCTTTCGTTCATCTGCCTCTGGGTTTTCCATTACTTTGAGGAGTTTGACTATAGCCTTTTCTTCGACTAGTAATCTCATTATTCTTTCTACGGCTACGTCATTTATTCCCATTTAGAACAACTAACTCGCCGACTTGATTATATACTCGCAATAAACGTAGTCCCTTTTCTGTTGTTCTATAGTGTTGCCTTACATCTTCATATTCTATTAAGCCGTTTTCTATTAAAACTGCCAAGTATTCCTTTAATTGTGCATACGACAGAAATGCTTTGTACATTATTTTTGTCTTGGTAGCTCCACCATTTGCTGCTTCTAGGATCATTTCAGCTATATCGGTTCTGCTTCTGTATTTCATTACAATCAAATAGCAAATGAATATTAAGTATTTATGTTGGACCTAAGTTTGTGCTAAATATTATGTTAGTTTCTATTGAACAAAACAAGTCTCGTGTGACAGATTATCTAATGATAGTCAGTTCTAATTGAATATAGAAACTGCCTTTTTTTATTATATTTGTCAATAGGAAAAAGTTACATGATACCAAAATTTATCCATGAATATGCATATGTATTCTATAATAAAATAATTGACAGTCTTTGCTCGATAACAGTTTGGAATTCTAAACAGAATACATATTCAAAAACTCCCATGGGATGTCTTTCTACCAAAATCAAGGCACATAAGATGCAAATATAACCGCCTAAGAAAGAAAAACAAGAAACACAGACTGGTTCAATGGACTATTAACTATCGGAATATATACATGTAAGTTTTTGGTTAACCATTTTGATTCACGGTCAACCGTTTCAACTTGTTTTGTTTCAAATATCTATCAGTTACATGGAAGATAGATTTGTCATTCAGATATCCACTACTTTTTATAGATAATTATATAATTTAGCCTGACTCTTACTCTTCTAAATCGATGGATACCAATTCATCCATTCTATTTTGGATCTCCAAAAATTGTATACCTTTCTCTGTTGTCCTATAAGCTCTCATCCCATCCTCATATTCTATTAGACCATTTCTCTGTAAGACTGCCAAATATTCTCTTAATTGGGAAAATGACAGAAATGCTTTGTACATTATTTTTGTCTTGGTAGCTCCACCATTTGCTGCTTCTAGAATTAATCCAACTATATCGGTTCTGCTTCTGTATTTCATTACAATCAAATAGCAAATGAATATTAAGTATTTATGTTGGACCTAAGTTTGTGCTAAGGGTTCTATTCATTTGCATTGAATCTATCAATCTGTTATATATAATTTGTATAAGAAATGTCCCTTGCTCAAGAACAAATTATCGAGATTATTCGTCCTCACAACATTCCTACAGCTGCAATACAAGACATTTGAGTATTAAATTATAATTCAGAATTAAGGGAAGTTTTTCTTCTCTCGCAATCATCACTCGATAATACAAGTAGCATGCATAATGTAATAATACAATGTGACATAACACAAACGCCTGATTACATATCAAGACAAATTTCATGTCTATAATTGTACTTCTCTAGCTACTCATAGTTACTTCCTCAAGCTTTGTTTTAAATGCTCTATTCATTTTTTCGAAACTTTGATTCATATCCTTATCCAATCGATCACCAGCAAGGGTTACACCTAAACCAGTAAAGATCTCTCTATGTAGAAAGAGTATATGATTTGTTTCACGTGTTTCTATGGTAAAGATACGTTCACCATTGAATATTCCAGGTATAAAGGATTTTCCGTACCAACGTAGTTCATGATAAGGTTCAATCTTTGTAATGGTAGGTCTATAGATTCTTTTTTTCCCACCTGCAGTCTGAAGATGTATTTCAAGTTTTGTTCCGACGTTAGGGGCTCCATTTATTTGACGAATAAATGGATTCCATTGTGAATAGTTATTGAAATCTAAGAGCAGATGCCATGCTCGTTCAGCAGTTGCTTTGACATCAATTTGAGTGTGAATTTCTTTCAATCTAAGTCTTTATATTCTGATAACTATAAAATATATGCTAATTAAATTCATATAATTTGATTCTGTTGTATGTAGTTATGTTATATAGAGTAGTTAGAACGCTCTATATAACATAAAAACTCGGATTCAATTATTTAGCATGTCTGTATTATGCTTATATTGAATGACATAGATGTATACGCATATGCTCGCGAAGTTTTGCCACTTGACATTACGTATCTAGAAGAATTTCTAGTTATATTTACACAATATATTCATAAATTTGTAAAGCCTAATTTCAATACATCATCTCTGTTTACTGTGCATGGCATTAGTAAGTAATGTTAATTCAGGGAAAGCCGCTTTGAGCATCTCTCCATCATTTAGATATATCCAACTGAGCTAATATAGTATATGATGTGGAGTTTATAGATTTGTAAAGCTATAGCAGCATGTATAGTAGAATGTAAAGCTATAGCAGCATGTATAGTAGAATGTATTAAAGATTCGCATAATAATAAATATCGTCAGATCCATGTCAAAAGTATGTCAGATAGTGGTCGAACTATTGTCAAATGGTCGTCAAATAGCCCCCTATACCTATTTTCGAGCCTGACTGCAAAGAAGTTTTTAGAATTAATTATTTGATCGGATTGGACTATATTTTTATTTTATATGCGGCTTTCATAATATTCTTTTAATAAGAATGGGAGCGAAAATACCAAGGGAAATAAGACTCCAAGTTATAAGAAAATGGCTGGAAGGCGTGAGCAGAGATCTTATAGCACATCAACTGCATATAGGAGCTGGCACTGTAAGTGGTATAATCAAGGAATTAAGGGAGGGCTTTGATGATGTGGACTTGCTAAGGGAAGTCGCTCTAAACCTCAAAAATAGAGGATTAGATATCGAATCATTTGCACCCTTAGTTAGGTTAAAACATGTATTAGAAGAGGAAGTAGGATGGATATCAGGAGCTGGGTTAGGACAAGAAGTAATAGAAGGTAACCGAAATGAAGAATATGGTAGTGGTAATATTAGCAACTACGGTTATGATCATGAGATTGACCAATTCGTAGAAAAGAAGATGGAATCATTGATAATGAGTCTTGAAGCGTTTTGCTATCAACAAAACTTATCAGTGAAGCAATTTTTTGACTTTATTCATAGCATGTATTTAACAGCAGAGAAACTTGGCATACCACTTGTATATGTTGCTGACTATATTAAAGAACAAGAGGTTCATGTAAAAAATATAAAAGAATCGATAAAGTATTGGGAGGAAGAAGTACAGGCGATGTATGAAAAATATAATACGACAGAAAAATCACTTAAGGAATTTCAACTTAGCAGGTCACTATTTGATGATAATCAGGAGTTAAAACTAAAGCTAGAACAAGTAACCAAGGAACGGGATAAATACAAATTTGATCTAGAAAGTGAAAGATTTTGGAATAAACATACAGAAGAACATAGGTGGTTAATATCGGAGTCCGAGTTAGATAGAGCAAACAAAGATCTAGGATATAGAGCAGGTCAATATACTAGGCAAATGATAGACCCAAAATATCTCAAAGAAATGGTTATGGATGTTTATCATAATCCAAGCAAATACGCCGATATAATCAGCAAATTAATGGACCGGTATGATTTAGAACATACAAGGAAAGAAGAAAAGCAGGAAAGACGAGATGACGATAAATAATTACATTAGCATCTACATAATTGGGAGTCAAGCATTCGGCTAAAGATTTGTACCTGTAAATAAGCAAGTTGTAACTGGAGTGTATAATCCATGAACATTCATGAATGCATACTGTCATCAATGCTCTTACTGCTTCATGTAATTCTGATAGCCCGTGCAGCCTCGGGTGAGGCTATCAATAGCTACACATAGTTAGCTAAAGCCATGCTGCTCTATTATGTATATTTTTGCTTTCAAAATTAGCAATATATAGATTAGATCATCATTAACTGATTATGCAGAACTTTCCATTGATTAATCTAGTCTTAAGAACATTGCTGTTGCATATTCTTCAGATATACTAAAACACAGTACATTGCCGTCAAAGCTTTCTACCATATCTATTGGAATGTAAAACTTGTCTTTGCTTATGATTCCTCTCTGAACAAAAATATAGTTCTCATCTACTTCTTGTACTTCACCTAAATCTTCATCATTACTGCTTCTTGCTTCTTTATTTATGACATCATTCCAATTAATAGATGACAATGAACTCATTGCAAAGCATTTTACATGCCAATTCTTTTTATCTTCGCCAAATAGATCATATAGATATAAGTAGACTATATACATGCATAAATGAAGGAATTATATCACAACTTCAGATTGATCTGATTGAACTGAGAGGTTACTGGATATTTAGCTTGTACAGAATATAAGCGATCCCTCAGCTTGCATAATTAAAGCAGGCTATAGACTGCAAATACAGTTAAAGTTACAGTAAATAACGCAGAGAGAAATTGTGTATATGGAAATTGATGTAGACTACCTCAAAAGGAGGAAACGAGAAAATAGAGAAACGCAACAACAAAAAAAGAAAAAGAAGTAATGATTTTCTATGAAGAATGCATTTTTCGCATGGGACACATAAGCTTTTGACTTATCTCAATTATTTCTCCATTATACTTGTGGCAATACCACTAACATCTGCCTCAACCTTTGTTTTGCTGATCATATTGGATTTTTGGATATTTTCTGTATAGTCTTTGTTAGAGTTGTTTGCATTCAGTTTGGTAAGAGAACTGTAGATAGATTTTCGAACATCATCTAAAAGATCCACAAGAACCTTTTCATCTGCTGGTTTACCACTATCTAATTCGCTGTTATAGTACTTCATCCAAGAATAAGTACGTTGTAGGCTTTGAAACAATTCAAAAGGAAGCAAAGCATGTTTACCTGCAAGAATAATCGCATCCCACATATCTGTAAATAATGGTTTGAAGTCTTTATACTCGTGTATTTCTTCTATAAAATCAAGTCTCTTTTGCAAGTCATCTGCAATAAACATCATAATTCTTTTAGTGTTTTCCTTGTCTTCTTTGAGTTGCGATCTTTTAAATCCCCATAACTCTAAATAAATTGAGCCAACAATTATTCCAGCTAAAAGAGTATTTTCCACGATTAGCTGGTCCCAAACTATAGTCAAAATTCATTGCCACCGTTCTATTATAATATGACATGTACGACTATACAAATTTAACTCAAATACAGATAACGCAACGTAGATTATATACTAACATCAAAATATCTCTTATTGACTAATACAATTCTTCAAATAGTTCAAAGATAACTGAATAAAATCCCGAAAAATGTTATTCGTTCTCCTAATATTTTGTTTTATTCTAGTAACCAAAAGTAAGTTTATAACAAATATAAAACTTCAGCGTACTACATAAAAATAACATAGATATCATCTATATTCGCATAGTTAAAGATTATATCTGCAATTGCATACTTAAGTTATTTAAAGATGAGTAGAGGATAAGCGTACGATAAGGTTGCTATCAAATTCCATCACATATATTCCAAAAATGATGTTCTTTACTAAAGGTAAAGGGATACACAAAGATTATCTTACAAGCTTTGAACTCGCTCTGCGCGAGGCTTCAATAAGTGATTTAAATTTAGTATCAGTATCTAGTATCAAGCCATCACAGTGTAGAATAGTTTCTAGACAGGAAGGTAGAAAGCACCTATTATCCGGGCAAGTTGTTTTTACTGTTTTAGCACGTTCCTCTACCAATGAACCAAATAGGCTGATTGCTGCTTCAGTAGGTCTAGCAAGCCCTGCAGACAATATGCAATATGGATATCTATC
>Ga0075424_100006296_pt1 | contig 11429 bp, 6 predicted proteins | sample SoiMethybrSBSTD3_FD_75301 | JGI IMG/M metagenome (GOLD analysis project Ga0075424, IMG submission 75301) | Bulk soil microbial communities from a Populus tree surrounding site in Tennessee, USA - Soil MetaG P. TD hybrid SBSTD3 | ecosystem: Environmental > Terrestrial > Soil > Tree plantation...
GCCGCGCGCACCGAGGCCGGCGACTGCGGCAGCTCGACCCGGCCGACCAGCGGGTGCACGCCGAGAGCGAGCTGAAGCGATGCCGTCACCATGCCGCCGACCAGGGCGACCTTCCACAGCGTCTCGCGCCACGCGTCGCGCCGCACCACGATGGCCGTGAGCAACGCGACGCTGCCGAGGAGGAGCGTGCTGTGGACCGCGTACGTGGCGAGCCACGCGAGGATCGCGTTCATTTCCGGTCTCCTTCCAGTTCCCGCTCTCTCGCCTTGAGAAGAGCGATCACGCGGCCCAGGTCCTCGGCCTTGACTTCGCGCGCCCTCACCAGCTGGCACACCAGCGCGGCGAGGTCGCCCTCGAACAGCTCGTCTGCGAACGACGCGAAATCCTGCACCACGGAGCGCTGGATCTCGGCCTGTCCAACCGTTGCGCGGTACCTGCTCTCGCGGCCTTCCTCCCGGCGGCTGACCACGCCTTCCTCGACCAGCCGCCCGAGGTGCTCTCCAACCGCCGACGGCGCGAGCGAGCGGCCGAGGTTCTCCGTGACGTCCTCCACCGTCGCCTCGCCGGTGGCCCACAGCGCGCGCATCAGCGACAGATCGAGATCGGAGAGCCAGCGTTCCGCCCCGCGGTCCAGGCGCGCCCGCCAACCCGGCACGGCGCCATCCAGCGACTCGGGAACCGCGGCCTCCACCAGCAACGTCTCCGAGACGCCACTGAGCGATGACCAGCGGCCGACCGGCAGCACGCGGCCGGCCAGATCCGCCGCGAACCCCGCCTCGCTCAGCAGGTCGGCCGCCTTGTCGCGCCAGTCGTCCTTGCGCCGCCCCAGCAGGTGATAGGCGAGGCTGACGAGCGCTCCGGCGCGGTACCACGCGAGCCTGCGCTCGTCGAGCAGGTACGAGGCTCCCGCCAGGAATGCCTCCTCGGCCCGTGCCGCTTCGCGCGCCTTGGCCTCGTGACGGCCCGACCTCCACAGCGTGGCGAGGAACATGCCTGCGTCGACCTCGAGCGCGCCCTGTCCGAAGTGCTCCCAGTCGATGATGCCGACGCCTCTGCCGAGGTCGATCACGTGACGAACGTAAAACCGCCCATGGACCACATGGGCCGAGGGCTCGTCCCGCACGCTGTCTTCGAGCTGCGTCGTGATCGACTCTGCGCTCGCTCCCAGCGATGCGTGGGCCGCGCCGAGCGCGGAGGCCCAGTGGTGCGCGCGCGACAACACCTCCCCCGCGCCCGGAGCGGCACGCACGCCGAGCGGCAGCGAGGCGGAGCGCCGGATCCAGCGCGCGGCGAGATCGCCGGCGCGCGCGCCCAGCCCGTTCCTGATCAGCTCGCCTCCGGTCGGACCCGGGAGCCAGCCGATCGCCAGGATCCGCAACGCGGGATCCCAGTGGAGCAGCGGGGGCACGCGCACCGCGGATTCTTCCGCCGCGAACCCCGATCGTCCCATGGCCTCGTAGAACCCGGCCTCGGCCGAGGCGTCGCGCGAGTAGCACTTGATCGCGAAGCGGCGCGTCCCGCACCGGGCGTCGAGCGTGGCGCGCAACCCGCGCGAGTAGCCGCACAAGTGAAGCTCCACCGGATCGTCACCGAGCTCCAAGTGCGGGAGCAGCGGGGCCAGCCCTTTCTCGCGGATCGCCCGGAGACCCGGCAACCCGGGATCTTCCGGAAGGACGTTCGTCGGCTTCATCGGCAGCCTTCCTCTCGAGGCAGGCGGAGCTTCCATGCGGACGCGATGCCCGATCTCGCCATCGCATTCGCCCGCGGCCTCGCCGGAGCGGCCTGCTCACCACACGAGGCGGTCGTTTCCACACTTTCGTCACACCCCCGGTTCCGTGCGCCTCCTCGCTCGCCCGTCCGTCAGTGGAGCCCGTTCGCATAGCACTCGGTTCTCGCGAGCAGCGACTCCGTGCTCTCCGGCCAATCCGGCCGCCACGACCGGAACGGGAATCGCGCCTGCTGGAACAATCCAATCCCGGTGTACAGATCGATCCGCTTGCGCAGCTCGGGATCGTCCGCGCGGCCGTAGCCCTCGAGGATCGCCTCGCGGAACTGATCCACCCGGTCCGCGGGCGTCTTGCCGCGCACGGCCGCGCGCTCGACGTGCGCGACCAGGTAGCCCAGATCGTCTGCGGCGTCCCCGTAGCATGCCCAATCGAGATCGATGATCCCGGTCTGGTGCTCGTCCACCAGCAGGTGCCGTGCGGAGATGTCGCCGTGAATCGCGACCGGGTCGCGCGCCGTCGCCGGCAGGCGCTGCTCGAATCGGCGGGCCACCGCCTCCGCCCGGTCGGCGAGCGGGGGGTACACGAACGCGATCTCCTCGGCCACGGCCCTGAGGTGGGCCACTTCGGATTCGCGCGTCCAGTACGACAGCCCTTCGGGTTGCTGGGCATGCATCGTGGCGAGCGCCGCCCCGGCGACCGCCATCGGCCACGAATCCGCCTCCGGGTCCATGTAGATATCGAACAGTGCGCGACCGGGCAGCCACTCGTATGCGAGCAGGCGGCGATCGTCGCTCGCGCCGATCAGCCGCGCGATGCGGAGTGGGCCGTCGGGCTGGAACGCCATCGCGTTCCGCTTGCTGCGCACGTAGGCGCGGCGGGTGCACGCCTTCACCACCGCATGTTCCCCGCGCGCGCCGCGCAGCTCGCCGACGAAGCGCCGCTCCGGCCGGTAGCGCAGCGCGCGCAGCTCGCAATCCCAGAGCTCCGACCGGTCCGGGAACAGATCACGCAGCACGCTTCCCAGCTCCTCGCCGTTCGTGAGGTGCTGGATTTGCCGGAGCTTGGCGTCGTTCGGGAACACGTTGATCACGATCGCTTCGTCTTCGAACAGGATGCGCCCGGTGCCGAGCGGGCCGGGGATCGGCTCACGAAACTCGTCCACCTGCCATTCCGCGAAGTCCTCGTGCCGTCCGGTGCGGACGTCCAGGTCGAGCACCGTGCCGCCGACGTCCACGCGATACCCGACGCGGCAGAAGTGGGGGATCCGCAGGCTGATGTACGTGATCTCGGCTCCGCGCAGCTCCGCGTTCGGGGCGGCGCCTTCCAGCCTCTCGAGAAAGGCGGCTTCATCGAGCACCAGGCCCAGGCCGCAGATCGAAGGGGCGCGGCGGATCAGATCGCCAACAGCATTCTCCATGGAGGACTCCACACTGGGATCCATGCGGGTTCTAGCCTGCCGGCCATTCATGCGCGGCCCTCCACGGCCTGTTGTGCCATCTCGAGCACCTGCCCGGCGGGGCGCACCCCGTCCGCCCCGTGGCGTTTCGCGACGCGCGCCGCCCGGCACATCAGCATCGCCGCCTCGTGCCAGCCCAGCGCCCGTTCATCCATCAGCGGCGCGACCCGCGTGCGGAACACCTCCTTCGCCCGTATGGCCGACGCGCCGCGCGCCTCGCTCGCGGCGCGCCACGACAGGCACGCCATGAACGCTCCGGCGTCGAGCTCGGGAGGCCCCATTCCGGCGAATTCCCAATCGATCACCCCCGGACCGTCGCCGCAGTCGATGATGTTGCGATCGTGGAATGTCCCGTGCGCGAGGCGTCGGGTCTCCTCGCCCGGCATCGTTCGTCTCAGGTGTTCCGCGAACGCCGTCGCCCTCGCTCCCAGCTCCGGATCCACCTGCCCGAGCCGGGCGATCCATTTCGTGGCGCGGCGCAGCATCCACGCCCCATCCCGCGACGGCCCGAGATCGACCTGCAGCGTGGACGACAGCTCGAGCCAGCTCGCCGCGAGCTCGGCAGCACGCTCGCCCTGCCCGAGCTTGAGGAGGTCGGACGCTGTGGGGCCCTCCAGCCATTCGATGACCAGCAGGCGCAGGTCGCGCTTCCACGCCACCACGCGCGGCACCCGCGCACCGGCGCCGCCGGTGAGGCCCGCGGAAGCGAAGGTTTCGGTCAACGCCACTTCCGCGGCGGGGCTCCGCTCGTAGGCCTTGATCGCGACCCTGCGGCTCGGCGTCCGCAGCTCGAGGGTGATCCGGCGCGCCGGCTTGTAGGCCCGGATTTCGAGGGCGGCCGGGTCATCGACCGGCTCGAGCTCGGGAAGCACGCGCTCGATGCCGGACGACCGGATCGCGGACAGCCCCGGCAGGTCGGGATCGTCCGGCAGCGAGCGGGTCTCGATGAGAGGCTCCCGTTTCAGGCGTGAGGCCCGGAACCTCGAATCGCGCGACGGCAGCACCGACGGCGAACGCTTCACGGCTTCGAGCAGCGCACCCGCGAGCGCGAGCCGGTCGCCCTTCCCCTGCTCCACCTCGGTGTAGGCCAGACGGAGCAGCGCTGCCCTCTGGAACCATGCGAGCCCCTGAGGGTCGAGCGACTCTCCCACGCCGGCGAAGAACGCATCGCGCGCCCGCGTCGTCTCGCCGGAGAGCGTTTCGTCCTCGAGTCCTTGACCCGCGATCGATGCCAGGAAGAGACCCGCGTCCAGCTCCAGCGGTCCCTGCGCGAAGTGGCTCCACGAGATCAGGCCGACGCGGCCGCCGATTTCGAGAACGTGCTCGCGGTGCGTGGAAGCGTGCACCAGTCGAACCGGCAGATCCTTCGGCCTGGTGTCCTCGAGCAGCTGGGCCTGCGCCTCGGCGGCGGCGCCGAGCGCGGCGCTCGCGATGCCCAGCGTCGCCACCCACTTGCTCATGCGCTGTGCGATGCGCGAGGCGCCCAGCGGATTGCCCAGCCGGGTCGCGAGCGTGGCGGCGCGCCGCACCCAGGAGGCGGCCAGCGCTCCGGCGCGCCCGCCGTCGCCTCCCGCGATCAGCTCTTCCGCCGACGGTCCCTCCATCCAGTCGAACGCGACGATGCCGTGCTGCCGCTCGTGTGCCACGATCCGCGGCATCTGCGGCACCGGATCGCCCGCGAGCTCGGCGGCCAGCGTCTCGTGCAGCTCGATTTCCGGCTTCGGATCCCGCGCATGGATCTTGACCGCGAGATGCCGCCGCTCCGAGCGCACCTCCAGGGTCATCAGCTTCCCGCGCGTGTGGCCGCGCAGCGCGACCTCGACCGGTCCCGGCCCGAGGTCGAGGCCCGGCACCGCGCCGGCAATGCCTCGGGTGCGGATCGCATCGAGGCCGGAGAGGGCGGGATCGAAGGGGAGCTCCAAAGCTTCCGGGTCCGGAGCCGGGTTCATTCCTGCACTCCTTCGAGCTCCCGCTCCCGCGCCTTGAGCAGCTCGATCACGCGCGCCAGCCCCACTGCGTTCACGTCGCGAACCCGCATCAGCCGGCACACCAGTGCCGCCAGATCGCCTTCGAACAGCTCCTCCCCCACCGAGGCAAAGCGCTCGACGAAGTCCTGCTGGAACTCCGCCATTCCGACGCGCGCGCGGTAGCGGTGCTGGCGATCCGCCAGCCGCCGGGCTACCACGCCCTGGCGCTCGAGCTGGCCGAGCAGCGCGGTGACGGTGGCCGGCGCGAGCGCTAAGTCGAGGTTGTCGGTCAGCTCGCGGGCGGTGGCTTCGCCGCTCGCCCACAGCACCTGCATCAGCGCGACGTGCTGCTCGGTGAGCGGTGCCGCGGAGTGCGGCGTGAGTCGCGGCCGCGGCCGATCCTCGCCGAGCGTTTCCGGCCGTGGATCGGCGGCGAGGGCGAGGGGCTGGGGGCCGGGGCCGATGACCTGAAGCTGGGATCGAAGGCCCAGGACGTGGAGCTGGGGTCCGGGGCCCAGCGTGCCCTCGCCCGCCATGACGCGCCGCGCCTCGTCGATCGCCGCCTCCGCGCGCTCCAGCCAGCGCGGCTGCTGGTGGCGGAAGATGCCGCACGCCACCTCGACCAGCGCGCCGGCGTAGTGGAGCTGGAAGCGCTTCCGCCACGACGCCGGTACGTGCTGGAAGTACTCGTCCGCGAAAGCGGCCGCCACCGCGCGCGCTTCGTTGCGGGTCATGGTCTCGACCCCGACCTGCGCCGTCACGTAGGAGCAGAAGTGCGCCGCGTCCCGCACCGGATCGCCCAGAGCGATGGAGTCCGCGTCCAGCAGGATCACGCGGTCGTCGGACAGGAAGAGATGGTCGGTCTTGAGGTCGCCGTGCAGCGGCCCGGGCGGCGCTTCCGCGATGCGGGTGCCGATCGCATCGGTGATGGCGGCCACTTCGGTCCGCAACGCGGGGCATGCCCACTGCACCATGGAAGATGCCTTCCGCACCTGCTCGAGCTGGTCCTCGAGCGTGTGCGTGCGGTCGATCCCGAGGTCGTCCTGATTGAACGCCGCGACCGCGCGCGCCGCTGTGCGCACCGCTGCGAGCGGCTCCTGGCCGGCGAGCAGGATCTCGCGCAGCGACAGGCCCGGCACCTGCTCCAGCGCGAGCGTCCCGAGGCGGTCGAAGTATGCGACCGGACGCACCAGCGAGTACGGGCTCTCCTCGCGCGACTGGCTCCACCACGAGCGCAGCTGATCGAACGCGCGCTGCCCGCGGTCGTTGCGGTAGACCTTGAGAAAACAGCGCACGGTCTGGTTCCGTCCGCTCTCCCGGTCGCTCGCCTCGATCGAGCAGCGCAGCACCGCGGCGAGCTCGGTGCGGTAGCGCGTCGGCTCGAGCGTCCGCCGCGTCGCATGCCACTCCCCCGGCCCGAGCCGTGCGAGCACGAACGGCTCGAGCGCGCGCCCGCCGTCCATCAGCACCTGGCCCAGCTGGGGCAGGCGGCGGTCGCAGGGGAACAGCACCACCACCATGTCGAGCTCGGAAACGAATGCCACCGGCTCGAAGCAGCGCCAAGCGGGCGGGATCTCGGCGGCCGGCGGCACCGATCGCAGGTTCGCCCACGCGCGCTGGGCGGCGCCGGCGCCCGCGAACACCAGGCCGGTCGCCCAGTGGTCCCACTCGCGCCCGGTGCCGGGCTCGAGCAGGCGCAGCGTGTACTGCAGCACACAACGCGAAGCGGACTGCTTGCAGCGGAAGCGGAACGGCCTGCATTCCAGGATGCGCGTGTTCCGGCCCGGCAGCGGGCGCAGATGCGCGCGCAGGATCTCGAGCATGCGCCCCGGATCGCTCGCGACCGGAAGCTGCGGGAAGTCGGGGTCCGCGGGATATCCTTCCAGAAATGCCGCCGGGCTCGCCGGCACGTACGAAGCGGTCTCTTCTCTCATCCGTACTCTCCCACCAGAGCGTGCCGGGCCTTGGCGGCCGTTTCGGCGATCAACTCGGGCCATCCGGGCTCGTGGGCCCGGAAGATGCCTGCTGCGACCTCGATGAACGCTCCGGCACAGTGGTACCGGAAGCGCTTGCGCCACGCGGCCGGAACGTGCGCGAAGTACTCCTCGACGAACGCGGTCGCGACCGGATGCGGCGGCTCGGGGGGCGGATGCCCGCCGAGTGTGGTCGTGATGTGGGCGTAGAGGAGCGCCGGATCCCGGACCGGATCCCCCATCGCCACCGAGTCGACGTCGATCAGGATCACCCGCTCGTCCGACAGCAGCACGTGCTCCGCGGTCAGATCGCGATGGATCGGGGCGGGCGCGACGTCTTCGAGATGGCGATTGGCCACCGCGGTCACGCCCGCGATCTTGGCCCGCTTGAGCGGCAGCGCCCACTGGACCAGGGCGGATGCCGACGACAGGCCGTCGCGCTGATCGGCCGCGGTGAAGGTGCGCGGCACGACCAGCGCGTCCTGGTGAAACGCGGCCAGGGCGCGCGCCACCCGGCGCACCGCATCGACCGCTTCGCCATCCCCGCGCAGCTTTTCCCCCAGCGAAACTCCGGGCGCCTCCTCGAGCACCAGGGTCTGGAGCTCGTCCCAGTACGCCAGGGGCCGCACCAGCGAGTAGTCGCGCCCGCGGCGCCTGGCGCGCCCGGCGTTCGATTCGAGGAACTCGAAAGTCTCTTTTCCACGCTGGTCGCGGTAGACCTTGAGGTAGCAGCCGGCGCGTGCGCGGCGCCCGCTCTCCGCCTCGCGGGCCTCGAGCCCGTAGCGCAGCACCGCCCCCAGCTCGGTCCGGTAGCGCCGCGGCTCGAGCACCGGATCCAGCGCCTGCCAGCGTCCCGGTCCGAGCAAACCGACCACCAGGGGCTCGAGGTCGTGGCTCGCGCCGTTCATCACGCGGCCGAGCTGCGGCATGCGGCGGTCGTACGGGAAGACCTCGACCACCATATCGAGCTCGGGAATGAAGGTCACCGGCTCGAAGGTGCGCCACTCCTCGGGGATCTCGCGCAGCGGATCGGCCGCGCTCATGCGTCGAAACACGCGCGCCGCTTCGCCGGGCTCGGCGTAGATCAGCGCGGTCACCCACTGGGGACGAACCTGCACGACACCCGGCTCGGCGAGATGCAGCGTGTACTGCATCACGCAGCGCGTGTCCGACTGGTGACAGCGGAAGCGGAAGGGAATGCACTCCCGGATCTCGAGCGTGCGTCCGGAGACCGGCTTCAGGTGCGTGCGAAGGACGTCGCGCATGCGCAGTGCGTCGCACGCGATCTCGAGCTGCGGGAATCCCGGATCGACGGGGTAGGCTCCGAGGTGGAACGGAATGGGCCGTGCTTCGGTCTGCATCAATTCCCTCCCGCGACGTCCGCAAACTGCGGCGCCGGCGCCTTGTGTCCGAGGTCGAACAGCTCCCGGTAGCGGCCACTCTTGCTCACCAGCTCGGCGTGGGTCCCGCGCTCCGCGATGCGGCCATCTTCGAGCAGCATCACCTGGTCGGCGTCGGCGATCGACTGCAGATCGTGGGTGATCATGATCGTGGTCTTGCCCACCATCAGCCGGTCGAGCGCCTCGCGCACCCGGCTCTCGTTCTCCACGTCGAGCCCGGTCATGGGCTCGTCCAGGATCAGGATGCGCGGATCGCGGATCACGGCGCGGGCGATCGCGATGCGCTGGCGCTGACCCGCAGACAACGTGACGCCACGCTCCCCGATCACGGAGTCGTAGCCGTCCTCCAGCTCACGGATGAACTCGTCCGCGCTGGCCGCGCGCGCCGCCGCCACGATCTCGTCATCGGTGGCTTCGGGCTTGCCGTACGCGATGTTCTCGCGCACCGTCGCCCCGAACAGCACCGATTGCTGGAGCACGGTCCCGACCTGGCGCCGGAACGACTCGCGGCGATACCGTTTGATGTCCATGCCGTCGATCTCGATCACGCCCCCGTGGGCTTCGTAGAGGCGCAGCAGCAGGCTCGCGATCGTGGACTTGCCGGCGCCCGACAGGCCGACCAGCGCGAGCCGGCCGCCGGGACGCACGTCGAACGACACCCGGTTCAGCACCTCGCGGTTGTCCCCGTAATCGAACGACACGTTCGAGAAGACGATGTGCCCCCGGATGTCGTCCGCCTCGATCGCGTCCGGGAGATCCTGGATTTCGGGCTCGGCGTCGAGGATCTCGGCGATGCGCTCTGCGCTGGCCGAGACCTTGGAGAAGTCCATCGACATCTTGGCGAGATTGCGGATCGGCTTGTAGATGTTCGATACGTAGGTCATGACGATCACGAGCTCGCCCGGCATCATCCGGCCCTGCAGCACCTCCATGCCGCCGAACAGGGCGGCCGCGGCGGTCCCGACCGCGGACATGAGCTGGGTCGAGCGGCTCGCCACGGCCTCCAGCCGGCTCATGCGGATGCTCTCCTTGAGCGTCTGGTCGGAGACGTGGTTGTAGCGCTCCTCTTCGTGCTTCTCGCGCCCGAAGGCCTGCACCAGCGGCATCGCGGCCAGCACCTCGTTGAGCCGCGAGGTGACGCGGCCGTCCTGGCGGCGCTGCTTCTTCATCGAGAGCTTGGTCTGCCGGTACAGGTTGAACAGCGTGAAGCACAGGAACGGGAGCGAGCCGAGCGCGATCAGGCACAGCCGCCAGTTCACGGCCCACATGATCCACAGCATGCCGACCATCGAGAGGATCTCGTCCGCGAACTTGAGCAGGTCGCCGGCGAAGACGTCCTTCAGCGTGCTCGTGTCCTTCGCGAACGTGGTGAGCAGGTCGCCCGAGCGCGCGCGATTGTGGAACGAGAGCGACAGACGCTGCAGATGGGCGAACACCTCGCGCCGCAGCGCGTAGAGCACCTTGTACCCGAGCGCCTTGGTGATGAAGTCCTCGAAGTAGGAAAAGATCCCGCCCACGGTCGAGATCACGACGATCGCGACGGTCGCGGCTGCCAGCATCGAGAACGGGTCCGGCGCGATGGTCTTGAGGAACTCGAGGGCGGGCGGCAGCTTCCGCCCGAGCGCGGCATGGTCGATCAGCACCTTCATGGGCCAGGGCTTGAGCAGATCCACCAGCGCTCCACCCACGGTGCAGATCGCCGCCAGCGCCAGGCTGCCCTTCACCCGCCACAGGTTGGCGAAGAAGAGCTGCCGGAGCCGCACGCGCTTCTGGGACGCCCCGGCGAGACCGAGCCCGTAGGCTCCGGACCCGTTGCCGTTCACGCTCAACGGATCGGCCTCGTCGGCCGCCTCGCGGGCGCGCTGCACCTTGCGCGAGCGGATCCACGCAATCACGGTCCACAGCAGGCACAGGACCGCGCCTCCCACGCACAACCAGATCACGAGGCGCTCCTGGGCGGGCCCGATGACGCTCGGCGGAGCGGCCGTCCCCGGCGCGGCGCCGAGCGCGGCGGCCGCGTCCACCAGAGACATCAGGGCCATCAACGCCCCGAACTCGACCACTCTCATCGATTCATTCCTCCGTGCGCGGCCTCGATGGTTCGCGCCCCTGAACGGCCTGAGGCCCCGCGCGACAGGCTCGCTTCGAGCGCCGCCCGCGCCGGCTGCGCCAGGCGCACGGCGAGCCTTGGGCCTTCGAGCGGATCGCGGCGCGCGAGCGTGTACATCTTTCGCAGCAGCGTGACGCCCTGATAGAAGGACACGTTGCGCCACGACACCCCGAGCCGCGCCGCGGGATACGCTTCGCGGAAGCTCGTGAGCCACCGTTTCGAGTGCTCCGGAAGGCTGGCGTCGAGCGTGCAGCGGCGCTCGAGCTGCCCCAGGAAATGGCCGACGTCGTACGCCGGATCGGCGACGCCGGCGGTGTCCATGTCGAGCAGCACGAGCCGTTCTCCGGTCCACACGAACTGCCCCGCGGCCATGTCGCCATGGATCACCGAGGGCCGAGCGGGCTCGAGCCCGTTCGCCGCCTGCTCGACCAGCCAGGCCAGCGGCTTCACCGTGGCCGCCAGCAGCGGCCAGCGGTAGCGCAGCCGCCCGCACCGATCCAGGGTCTCGCTCACCACCATTTCGGACGTGAGCGTCTCGGGCACCGCGGGCCGGATGCGGTGGAGGTCCGCGGCGAGCGCGGCCGCGCGCCGCAGCAGATCGGGCTTGCGGTCGTCGACAACCTCGTTCAGACGGGCTCCCTCCACCCATGGGAAGACCAGCGCGCGCTGCTCGCGCACGTAGCGCTCCGGCAGGCACAGACCGTGGGCGTCCGCGCGGCTCGTCTCGCCGAGCCGTTGTGCGAGCGCCCACATCTCGGCGCCGAAATCGTCCGAGTAGACCTTGACCGCGAAGCTC
>Ga0075424_100006297_pt1 | contig 11429 bp, 9 predicted proteins | sample SoiMethybrSBSTD3_FD_75301 | JGI IMG/M metagenome (GOLD analysis project Ga0075424, IMG submission 75301) | Bulk soil microbial communities from a Populus tree surrounding site in Tennessee, USA - Soil MetaG P. TD hybrid SBSTD3 | ecosystem: Environmental > Terrestrial > Soil > Tree plantation...
CTGAAGAGATGGTCGCGTTACGAAAGGCCCACGCAGAAGCCATTCGCACGGGCGTACCACGCACCAAGCACCGCGTACGGTTTCTCCCAGACGGCCGCGCCATCGGGCCAAATGTTGACCCCCTCACCGGGCAGCCTTATGCGAAATGAGCGCGGTGTCGTGCTACTCGAGGTGCTCGTGGCGATCGTGATCCTGGCGACGGCCGGAATCGCGATGGTCACGACAGTGGCCGAGGGATTGCGCGTCGAGCGCGATGCGCGAGCGCGGGAGACAACCCTCGCCGCGGAAGAGCGTCTCCTGGCGGCGCTGACGCTCCTCAAGCGGACAGAGCTCGATCAACGGATCGGACGCAGGCAGATCGGAGCGTTCATCGTGGATGTGCAGCGACCCGAGCGAACGCTGTACCGCATTGCGTTGCTGCGCGCCGAGTCGCCACAGGTGGAGGACGTCGTGACGGTGGTTTATCGGCGAGAGGACATGCCGTGAGGATACGAGGGACCGGCGGGGCTTCAACCCACGGAAAACAAGCACAACCCCGATCTTCTGGCTTCACGCTCATCGAGGTGATGGTCGCGGTCGCAATCGCGGGCCTCGTCATCCTGACGGCCCACCGCATCTTCACCGGTGTCGCCGACGGAGTGAAGGCGGTTGCGGCCGCGCGCGAGGATCTGGACCGCGCCGCCAACGCGAACCGCTGGCTCAAAGCCACATTCCTGTCGCTCGAGCCGCCGTTCGAGGGACGCAGCGATCACCTGTCCTTCACGTCGTGGCAGCTGACGTCCGGCGGCTGGTTCGAGCAAATGCCCACGGCAATACAGCGGCAGGATGCTCACCTGGTTGGACGAACAGGTGGCACCGCTCTCCAACTCACGAACGGTGTGAGCGGCATCTCGTTCGACTATCTGCTCGATCCTGGCGCGGATACGAAGTGGGTGCGCGAGTGGATCTCTCCCGTGAGTGCGCCACTTGCTATCCGCCTACGGATTGCGGGATGCGGGAAGCGGGATTCCGAATGTGCCGACACGCTGCTCTTTCTCATCAAGGAGCGGGGATGAGCCGGCAGGGATTTGCCCTGCTCGCGGTGCTGTGGGTCCTGACCGCCCTGACAGCCATCGCCGGGACGGGAATGCTGGTCGCCCGTCTCGGTTATGAGACCACGCGCAATCGCGTCCTGCTGGCGCGAGCCGAGTGGGCCCGCGAGGCGTGCGGAGAGATCCTCCTCGCCCGATTCGCAGCCAACTCCTCCGTCCGGACGGTCGATCCTATCGATCTAGGACGCGGGACGTGGTGCCGGGCCTCGCTCGAGGACGCCGCCGCCAAGCTGAACGCCAATACCGCCGATGGCGATGCGTTGCGACAGCTCTTCAGCTCCGTCGGTGTTCAACCGGAACTCGCGGACTCGGTGATTGCCAGACGGCGTCAGGGAACGATCTACGACCTGCGGCAGGTGCCCGGCATCGACTCCGCGCTAGCTGCGCGACTGGGATCGTACGTCATGGTTCGGGGAACTGGCGTGATCGACGTCAACGCCGCCCCGCGGGAAGTCTTACGTACGCTGCCCGGTCTGACCGAAGAAGCTGTGTTCCTGCTCGTAAGCCGTCGCTCCCTTCGATCGGTGCACAGCGCCGATGAGCTTGCAGGGCTCTTGTCCCGCTCATCGCGCACAGTGTTGCTCAGCAGCTATGCGGAGTTCGCGCGTGCGGCCGTATTCGATGCACCACAGTTGATCGCGACAATCGAGGGCGGTGTGCGGGGAACACCACTCGTGGCCCGAGCCACCCTGACGGTCGTCCCGGTGCCGGGACGACTCGCCGTGATTCGCCGAGAGACTGAATGAAATACAGGATCGCGCGGGCACCGGTGCTACAGCTCAACGTGGGTGAAGCCGTGGTACGCGCTGAAGCGGTGCGAGCCGGTGTGGCGATCTGGGCGGGGGAGGCCAGCTATGAATCTGCGGCCGATCTCACGGAGATCGTGGCGCGGCTGGCGGCGGCGCCCGCCGAACGCTGCCGGCGACTGCGTGTCACGCTCGAGCGCCCACCGGCTCAAACGCGCACCCTTGCCGATCTGCCGCCGGTGGGAGACCGCGAGCTGGCGGCGCTGGTTGGCAATCAGGCGGGGCGATTCTTCCGGCGCAACGGGGCCGCGCTCGTCACTGACGCCGTCTGGGTGACGAACGGCAATGGCCGGCTCACGCACGCCGCCGCGGTGGAGGAACCACTCGTCCTGGCGATCGTCAGCGGCGCTGCCGCCGCGGGTCTCACGGTCGAGCGCATCACGGCGGCCGGGGTGTCGCCGGACGTGCAGCTCCTGCCGACAGCGGAGCGCGTGGTGCGCGCGCGTGCCCAGCGGCGCACGGTCGTTCGGCTCGCGATCGCAGCAGTCGTGACGTGGCTTGGTGCGGGTGTGCTCTTTGGGATTCGGCTGGTGTCCGAGCGGCGGGATGTCGAGCGGCAGCTCGCGGCGGCGGAGGCGCCGCTCGCCGCGTTGCGCGATGTGCGCCGCGAGATGCGCACGGCCGAAGCGATGGTGCTCGGGCTCGCGGAGGCGCGGCGTTCGCGTGGCGAGGCGCTCGCGACGCTCGCCCGCGTGAACGGGGCGATTCCGGATTCCGCCGTGGTCACATCTTACACCTGGCGATCAGATGGCTCGGGCGTGGTCGCGGGCGCCGGCCGCCGTGCCGCGGACGTCCTTGCCGCCGTCGAGCGCGCACACGCGCTTCCCAATCCTCGCTTCGAGGGCGCGATCGTGCGCGAAGCGCTCGGCGGCCGCGAGTGGGAGCGCTTCACGATCAGTTTCGGCGCGAGAACTCCATGACACCCCGGGATCGCCGCGCCTTGCTTGTGGGTGGAATCGCGGTCGCCGGCGCAGTGCTGGGATTGCGCATCCTGCCGTGGGCGGTGCGGCGTGAGACCGCGGCCCACGCGATCCTGCGCGAGCGAGCCACCTTGCTGGCGCGTACGCGCGAAGAGATGGCGTCAGTGCCCAAGCTGCGTGATTCGGCCGCCGTGTTGTCGCAAGCGCTGGTCGCACTGGCACCTCATATCCTTTCCGGCTCGACGTCAGCCGAAGCCGGCGCGGATCTCTCGGGCCGGATGAACCTTGCTGCCTCGAGAGCGCCGGCCAAAGTCGAGCGCATGGATCCGCTACCCGACTCGAGTGGCGATGGCCGCCTCGGTCGAGTGCGGGTGCATGCGGCGCTCGAAACCGACGTTCGGGGATTGGTCGCGCTGATCCGCGCCATCGATGGCGGTGACGACGTGCTGAAGCTGGACGAGCTGCGCGTGGAGGCCCTGGAGCCGGGAACGGTGCAGCGGGGACCGGAAATCTTGAAGGTCGAAGTCACGGTCACCGGCTGGTACATCAGGCCGCGGTCCACGGAGAAGCGCGAGACATGACGGCCGATCTGCGCTTGTCGCTGCTCGTGCTGGGTCTGTTCGGCGTCGCAGCGTCGGTTCGCATCGTGGCACGGCCGATCGCCAGCGTCCGATTGCCGCCGTCGCCGGTCTACGACTCGAGCGCGGCGGCGACTGCTCCGCGCACGCGGATCGGTGCCGAGTCGGTCGCTGCGATCGTGTCGCGAGACCCGTTCCGCATCGCACGCCGGCCGCTGCTTCCCGCCTACGATCCGTTGCGACTCGCCGAGCAGCTCGCGCCGCCGCCTCCGAGACCGACGCTCAGTCTCGTGGGAGTAGTCGATGGTGTGTCGCCATCGGCGATCGTGGAGGGGTTTCCCGGCGTTGAAGGTTCTCGCGTCGTTCGCGTAGGCGATGCGGTAGCGGGTCTTCAAGTGAAAAAGATCAGCAGCGGCCGAGTCGTCATCGTCGGTATGGATACCACCTGGGTGCTGGAGGTGCGCCAGCCATGGAAGAACTGAGGGCCGTGAGGTACCGCTGCGGCGAGGTTAGACGGCGGCGAAGGGCGGCGACGCTGATTTTCGCGCTTCTCTCCTCGCCGGCGCTCGCCGCTCAAGACACTTCCGCGGTGCGGCTCGCCAACGACAGCATCTCGGTACGGTTCATTGAGACCGACATTCGCGCCGTGATCCAGGCGCTCGGCCAGTATCTCGCCAAGCCGGTCCTGGTTGGGCCGATTCAGCCGGTACGCGTAACCCTGCAGACGCCCGGCCCCGTCGATCGCCAGCGACTCCTCGCGCTGCTCCGTGGCCTCGTGGAATCGCAGAATCTCGATTTTGTCGAGGACTCGTCCTACTACCGGATCGGGCCGAAAGCGGCGGAGCAGCCGAGCAAGGGGCCGGCTGTCAGGACCGACTCCGGGCCTGTGCAGTTGTTTGTCATTCGGCTGCGGCACGCTCGCGCATCCGACGTCGCCGCCACGGTGAACCAGCTGTTCGGGGGGACCGGGGCGTTTTCGGGTCAGACAGGATTGTCTGCGGGGACGCTCTCCGACGAACTGCGTCGCAACGTTGTCCCGCCGGCGGGCGCGCAGACGCCGCAGGCGCAAGCGGCCGCGCGGCAATCGGCGCTTGCGGGGTCGGTCACGATTGTGCCAGACGAGCTGACGAATTCGCTGCTCGTTCGTGCCTCCGAGCGCGACTTCGACGTGATCAAGGAAGCGGTGGACCAGCTCGATATTCGACCGTTGCAGGTCCTCATCGAGGTCCTGATCGTCGAAGCGCGCCACGACCGCTCGTTCTCGCTGGGCGCTGATCTCTTTGTCCCGCCGCAATCGGTGGACAAGGGCGATGGAACCGCCGGCGGCCAGGTCAACGGCGGTGGACTCGGCGATCTGGTGATCACCCTGATGAATCTCGGCCGCGCCAACATCGATGCAACGCTGCGCGCGGCGGCCAGCCGCGGTGAGGTCGAAATCGTGTCGCGGCCCGTCCTGCTCGCGTCGAACAACCAGGAAGCGCGGTTCCTGGTCGGTTCGCAACGGCCGTTCGTGCAAGTCAGTCGTAGCCTGCCCACGGATGCACCACAACGCGACCAGGTGATCCAGTATCGCGATGTGGGCACGAAGCTCACCGTGCGTCCCACGATCAACCAGGACGGTTACGTGTCTCTGCTCATCCAGCAAGAGATCAATCAGGCGACGAGCGAGGTGCAGTTCGATGCGCCGGTCATCTCGACGCGAGAGGCTGTGACGCAGGTATTGGTGAAGAACGGGCAGACGATCGTCATCGGAGGTCTGCGCGATCAGGAGAAGGACGTCACACAGGGTGGGGTGCCGATTCTTTCGGGCATTCCGTTACTTGGTGGTCTATTCGGGCACGCAGATCGCAAGACCAATCAGACGGAGCTCTATCTGTTCCTGACGCCTCGGATTCTCAAAACCGATGCCGATGCGGATAGTGTGACTGCACCGCGGCTGCAGCGTAGCGGTCTCCAATGAACGAGCAACCGCCAATCATCGGCGTATCGCCAGCGATGAAGCGCGCCATTGCGCTGGTCGAGCGTTTCGGCCCCACGACCTTGCCGATCATGTTGGTCGGAGCGACGGGCACTGGAAAAGAGTTGTTTGCCAAACACCTCCATCGCGCGAGCCGCAGGAGCGGGCCGCTCGTAGACGTCAATTGCGGCGCGTTGCCGCAGGAGATAGCGGAGAGTCTGTTGTTCGGGCATCGACGCGGTGCGTTTACCGGCGCGGTGGACTCGGTAATCGGGCACGTGGAGCGTGCGGATCGCGGAACACTCTTTCTGGATGAGGTGCTTCACCTGACGTTACAAGCGCAGGTTAAATTGTTGCGTGTTGTCGAGACAGGCGAGGTGCAGCCGCTGGGATCCGGACAGAAGCACCGCGTTGACTTCCGGCTTGTGTCGGCGGCGCAGGACGATGCCGCAAATCGGCTTGAGCATGGACTTTTTCGGCGCGATCTCTTCCAGCGACTCGCGGGCGTGGTGATCGAGTTGCCGTTGCTCGCGGATCGTCCTGACGACATCATGCCGCTCGCCCGCCATTTCGCCACGTTGCAGCATCGGAGTCTCGAGCCCGGATCCGAGACGGTTTTGCTCGGGCATTTGTGGCCGGGGAACGTACGTGAGCTGCGTCTCGCGATCGAGCGTGCCGGATGCCTCGTCGAGAATGGCACGCTTCCCGCTGAGGCACTGCGCGATGCAATCGCGCTGGGGACCCCTAGGGATCGGCGTGCGAGGCGGCGCGCGGCCAGGCAGGGTCGGCGCGCGAGTGATCACGCGTGCGTGCCGCCAGAGTTGCAGCACCAGCTTTCCGTGTTTGAATCGCACGGACGGGACGCTCGTCGGGCGGCGGCCGAGCTCCAGATTTCGTTGTCGACCTTTTACGCACGGCTCAAACGTGCCGGCGTGTCGGTGCGCGCAGTGCGCAACAGGAAGAACTAGTTCGGAATTCTTCGGAATTCTTCGGAATTCCGAGTTATATTCCGATGTGCGGCTCCCTAACTCACTCAACCATCAAAGCATGCGCTAAACAGGTTTCGGCACGACACGTGCCTAGGGGTGGGTTATCCTTCTCGGAGCCATCCCGTGGTTGCTCGGTACTCTTCGCGCTTCGCCTTCGTCGTCGCACTCACTGTTGTTTCTCTCGTGGTTCCAAGTGGCGCGGCAGCACAAGACTGCCAAACGATCGACCCGCCCTGCCCGCAGGACCATGGTCCGGCCATCATGTTCGACCCGGCGCCCGGAAACGTCACTAGCACGTCCGTCAAAGTGACCATCTTCTTTTCCGACAACTACGCGCTGAACTGGAACGGGCTATCGATCGCGCCGACGGGGTTCGTGGCGGACCCTGGGAGGACTGCGTTTTCGGGAAGCTACAGTGCGACTGTCCAATTGTCGGGCGGAACGATCACCGTTACGGCGTCGATCTGCGACGGAGCCAACAATTGCACCGGTGCTGTTAGCGCGCAATACACTTACACCGCACCGCCGCCCCCGCCTCCGCCTCCACCGCCGACCACTGCGCCGACGTTGAGCCTTCAGCCGTACAGCGGAGATAACCGCGACCCTTCGCGGTGCGTCGCGAACTGTTTTGAGCAAGTATTGTCGTACTCAACCCCAGCCTACATCAGTCTGGACGCGGCACGCTCAGTGACACTCGTTTACTCGGCCGCGACCGTGTTACCCGAAGCCATCGTGATGCTCGACGCCACCGATGCGTCGACCACGCCCCCGACGATGATGTCTATCAGGCTGCAGCGTCCCAACCAGACATTCGTGGCGCTCGAGGGTGTTGCGGGCAACCCCACCGAGTTGTTCTTCGCGCAGGGTGCGAACGGTACCAGCCGGCTTGGCGCGCGGTTCAACACCGGGAATGCAACCACGAGTGATACACTCTACACGGCAGTCGTGACGAGCTACTGGAGCGGCAGCTCACTCACTGCGACGATTCCTGTACGCGTGCCGATCGTGCGCGAGACCACAAGTCCGTACGGTGCCGGCTGGACGATAGCCGGCCTCCAAAAGATCACGACCCAGAGCGACGGGGTGGTGTTGACGAGCGGTGGCGGTGCGATTGCGTTCTTCGCGGGTTGCCCGAACCCCGGGAACCCGTGCACGAGTCCGGCGGGGGACTTTTCGACGCTCACTCGCCGAGCGGACGGCACGGGCTGGGATCGCCGCTGGCCTAACGGTTCCACTGCTGCGTTCAACGCAGTTGGGCAACTCGCCTCTGCCGCGGACCGCTTCGGCAACACGACTACGTTCGGGTACAACGGGGGCGGCGCACTTGCCTCCATCACGGACGCGATCGGGCAGGTGACGACCCTGGCGTACGATGGTAACGGCAAACTCGACTACATCAGTTATCCCTCGGGCCGAACCACTCAAGTGACCGTGAATGCCGCAGGGGACCTGACCGAGATCGATGATCCCGACGGCGTACCAGCGCTACAAGTGGTCTACGACACAAACCATCTCCCGCTCTACACCGTGGATCGCCTGGGTGGGCGTCGCGATTTCACGCGCGACTTCACCGGTAAGCTCGCGCAGGTGCAGCTCCCGACAGTCACGGCGAACGGACTTCAGGTCCGTCCTACCGTGAACCTCCGCGCGATTGAAAATCAGGTCCTGCTCGACGGCTCCGGGTCCGGTACCAGCACGAGTCCAGCGCCTCGACGAATTGCCGACCTCCTCCGGGCTAAGATTACCGCACCGAACGGCGACTCGACGGTTTTCGCATTCGATCGCTTCGGGCAGGCCACGCGCGTCGAGTTTAAAAGCCCGGAGGGGCAGTGGCGAATCAATCTCGCGACCTACAACGACCAGGGACAGCTCAAGTCAATCTCTACGGCCGAGAATCGGACGACGACATACAACTGGACGGGTCCAGACCTGATCACCATTACGACACTCAACACTGGAAGTATCACAGGCTTGTCGTACGAGCCAACGTTCCATCAGCTGCAGGATGTCACGGTCGACGGGACGCTTGTGCGGCACAACTCCTATACGAATGCGGTTCTCCAGAGTACAACCGTTGGGACGTCGACAACGAGTTTCACGTTCGACACTCGTGGCCGAATCCGCACCATCACCGATCCATTGGGACACCAACGGACCACGAGCTACGACGCGACCGGGATGCAAAATACGCACTCCCTGACGGCGCCCGACGCGAATGGTGTGAATAGGACCGCAACGTTCGCTTACGATGCCTCGGGACGAAAGCAGAGTGTCACGGACCAAATCGGGCGCGTACTGACAACCGGATATGATGTATTGGATCGGGTCACGAGCACGACAGGTCCCCTGAGCACGACTACCTCCTTCGGCTATAACGATGCGACGCGCACGTACACGGTCACAGACGCGAAGGGCCAGGTATATCAGGCCACCCGCAATGCCCTCGGCTGGGTCGAGACTCGGACGGATCCGCGGGGTGGTATCGAGCGCTTTGCGTTCGACATATCGGGGAACGTCCTCTCGTACACGAATCGGCGCGGCGGAGTGGTGACCACCACTTATGACGCCATGAGCCGGCCCCTCACTATCACCGCGGATGGGCAAACCACGACATTCGGTCACGACCCGAACAACTACTGGGTCAGCGTCGCGAACGGCGAGAGCACTGATACGCTAAAGTTCGATGCCGAGCTCCGCCTAACCGACGCCATCACGTCCCGTAACAATGTGCGTTACGACCTACAGCCCAGCTATACTGCTGAAGGCCAACGCGATCTGCTCGAGGTCGTGGCCCCGACATGGAGCCGTTCGATCGGGTACGGTTATGATGCGCTGTTCCGGCTCAATTACCTGAGGAACCAAGGACAGCAGGCCGCGAGCATCACCTATACGCCGGAACAGCTTGTAAATACGGTGAAGCTCCCCATCACCGTCAGCGGGAGCACCAAACTCACGGAGACGTTCACCTACAGCCCGGCACACTTGCCTCAATCTCTGGGGTACAACGGCCCAGACGCCATCGTCGGCCGTCGCTACACGTACGACGCTCTCGGTCGTATGGCAACGGTGACCCGTGGCACCCCCCCTGGAAACCCGAATGCGGGTGAGTTTCAAAACGAAGTCCAACGCACCCTTGGTTACGACGAGCTCGGGCGGCTCGCCCATTACGACGACGTCAACAACTGGCAGCAGGACGGGGGACTCGTTTGTCCCGACCCCTTCGACCTCACGTCCTGCTATGAAGACGTCATCCCACATTCGGACATGCTGCGCTCGCAGGACTTCAGCTATGACTCCGTCGGCAATCGGCGAGATCTGGGTGCTGTGATCCAGACCGGCAACCGTCTGACCACATTCAACGGGTACACCCTCGGCTATGATGATGACGGTAATCTGATCTCCAAGACCAAGGCTGGCTTTACGCAGACCCTCACGTGGAACACGTCTGGACAGCTCACGAGTGTGACCACCAACGGGACGACGACTACGTTCGGATACGATGGCTTCGGCCGTCGTGTGCGTAAGACAGTCGGTGCCACCACAACGCGGTATCTCTGGGACGGGGACGATCTCGTGATGGAGCTTGACGGGTCCGGGAATCCGCTGCGCGAATATAGCCACTATCCCGGCATCGACCAGCCGTTTGCGATGCGCCGCTCGAGCGATGGCGCGCTGTTCTACTACGCGCAGGAGCGTCCCGGTCACGTGGCGGGAGTCATCAATACCGCTGACCAGGTAGTGAACCGGTATGAGTACGACCCTTGGGGTCAGCCCTTGAGCACTACCGAAGGCGTGTCGCAGCCGTTGAAGTACGGCGCGCGGGAGTACGATACCGAGACGGGGTTCTATTACAATCGGTCCCGTTACTACGATCCTCAGCTCGGTCGATTCATCAGTCAAGATCCGATTAGTCTGGGGGGTGGCCTCAATTTGTACGCGTACGCGTCAGGCGATCCAATTAATAGATGGGATCCAACTGGTCTAGATGATTGCACATCGGTCGACTACGGCGATCCATGCAACATCGGTGGCGCGACGGTTGAAGCGGTCGGAGGAGGTGGACGGTTTATTATCATCACTATGATTGGGGGTGGAGGTTACTCCGACGGGACAGCTGCGCTCTTTGGCGGTCCAGGGGGTGGAACCACAGACCAGAAGCCGTCGGAGCAAGAGCGAGCTGACCGTAACCAGTGTGTTGCGGAAGCTCAAGCCACGGGGGCCTCGGAGGGAGCGATGTTGGGAGCAGCCACCGGTGCTAAGTTCATGTGGAGCGCTACTGGACCCGTCGCGGCAGAAGCGTTTGAGTACGCACTCGCGGGCGGAGTCATTCTTGGCGGGGGACCTGAGGACATCGTTGGTGACGCATTAGCAGTGGCGGGCGCGGCATCACTCTATGTTGTCATTCGGGTCGGCGGAACGCTGCTCGGGGCAGCAGGGGGTGCGGTCGTCGGGTGGGCAGGAGGAGTTATCAGTGGCACCGTGTCCGGTACAGTTGGCGGTAGTTGTCCGGCTGCCGCGCATTAGAGAAGTGAGGTGCTCAGCCAGCGCCGCTAGCTAAGCGAATGTTAGTAAGGCCATTCGAGGATTCAAAATGAACGTCTGCGCATTCGAGTTCAGTGTCATGCGACTTGGCTTGCCCGTTGCCCTGTTTCTGGTGACGAGAATGGTTGTGCTATTTCATTTTCCGTCTCTGTCACGCCTGGCGGCAGCGGTATTGATCAGTCTCGCGGGAACCCTCGTGGTGGCGTATGTCGTCGGAATTTTGTTGTGTAGTACGGGCCTAGTGCCTGACCGAAAGAAGCATCCAGACCTATATAGGCTGGAGAGTCTGATAATCTCCTGTTGCGCTTCGGTGATTCTGGGCATCGTCCTTGGAGAGGTCGGTGTGTCTGGAGTTCAATAGGCTGAACGTAGTGGAAGATGAGGGAACAGTCAGACTGAAAAGCTGAGGATGCTCAACCTGAAAAGCTGAGCGTGCTCAACAACACCCTTTCCGGTAGTATTCGAACGGCGTGGCATCTCATTCCGGTGGGTGACACCGCCATTTGATGGCTCTGGCGTACGCGCGGAATGCGGATTCCAAGTCCG